>Ga0299912_10003891_pt1 | contig 12195 bp, 18 predicted proteins | sample RVTome_2_FD_207667 | JGI IMG/M metagenome (GOLD analysis project Ga0299912, IMG submission 207667) | Soil microbial communities from uranium-contaminated site in the Upper Colorado River Basin, Wyoming, United States - RVT95D214 (version 2) ... | reverse complement strand
CGATCTGGCGGGGTGGATCTACAACCTGGTGGCCCGTCTGAGCGGGGGCCTGGAAGTTGAGCTCACAGAAGCGCGCCAGTCTCGCGGCAGACGTGAAGGCGGCGGGAACCGGTAGGCGCTCGGCGCCTAGACCAGGACCTCGCCGTCCACGTCCTGGGGTATGGGCACGCCGATCAGTTGGAGTATGGTGGGCATCACGTCCACGATGGCCGCTTCCTCTTTGGCGATCTCCTGCCCGCGGATATACAGCATGGCGTCATCATAGGTGTGAGCCCCGGTGATGACTCCCCTGTCAGTGAGCACGTCCTTCTTGATCGAGCCTTTGAGGTCGTACCCTCTGTGGGGCATGGCCACCAGGTCTGGCGCCTGAGAGAAGCATTCCCCGGTATAGATCTCCTCTCTGCGGTAGACCCTCTCGATCATCGGCTCGCCACTGTCGGGGTCTGTCAGGCCGGACAGCGACTCCACCAGGTGGTCCCTCAAGGTCTCGTACTCCTTCCCGGGGTTCACGTTGCCCAGGGGTTCCCGGCCTCGGAGATTGATGAAGATGCGTCCGGGGTCCATGCTGTAGGCTTTGGAATCGGGGTGGATGTCCGCCAGTGACTCGGGTGGGTCCTTGGTGAAGCTCAGCCAGCCTCGGTCCTGCAGCCAACGGTTGACGTAGACCTCCTTCTTCATCAAGGTGAAGCCATGGTCGGACATCACCACCAGGGTTGTGTCTTCCCCTAGCCGCTGGTAGAGCCTGCCCAGAAGGGCGTCGAGCTTGTGGTAAAGCTTCAGGAAAGCGGGGGCATACTTCGGATCGCCGTTTTCCATCTCCTCCCACAGGAAGTGGTGTAGGCGGTCGGTCTCCATGATCTGGAGCATGAAGAAGTCCCACTCCTCCCTCTCCATGAAGTAGTTCATCGCCTCCTCGCGCTTGTCGAGGGTGAGGTACAGTTCTTCAAGGAACTTGTCTCTATCCTCCCTGGCCTGCCAGGGGTCGACGTCCAGGCGATAGCCCATGCTCTTCAGCTGTTCCCCGACATACGGCGGATAGGTCGCCTTCTCCAGTTTGGGGGACAGAAAGCAGCCCACCAGGATGCCGTTCACCTGTCTGGGAGGGTAGGTGACGGGGACGTTCATCACCACCACACGCTTGCCATGCCTGCTGAGAATCTCCCACAACGTCTCAGAACGCATGGTCTTAGAGTTAGGGATGAAGGTGTCGTAGGAGTGGGGATGGTGATCCAGGAAGCCGTAGATCCCGTGTTTGCCGGGGTTCTTGCCAGTCATAAAAGAGGACCAGGCCACCGAGGAGACGGCCGGGATGGCGGAGGTCATCGGTCTCACGCTGCCTTCCTCGAACAGGCGAGCGAAGTTGGGCAACTCCCCTTTCTCTATGAGGCTTTTCACCAGACTGAGGGGGGTCCCATCAGGACCGATGACCACGACTTTCCTGTCCTTGCCTTTTCGCCGGTCGAACAAACCCACCTTTGTGCTATCTCCTCACCTAGTCGAACAGATACTTGTTCTCCACGACCCAGCGGAAGAGCTTCTCTATGCCCTCTTTGACAGAGGTCTGAGGCTGCCAGCCGAGTTCCCTCTGGGCCTTGCCCGTGTCGCTGACGTACACCAACTGGTCTCCCGCACGCCAGTCGTCGTAGCCCACCTGGACCTCGTGGCCCAGCAGTTCCCGGAGAAGCTGGTGGAACTCTGTCCAGACAGACATGGTATTCTCAGGACCGCCGCCGATGTTGTAGACCTGACCGGCGCTGACGTCAATGCGGTTCACCGCTCCCTCGAAGGCCGCCAACAGGTCGTCCACGTAAAGGATGTCTCGCACCTGCTTGCCATCCCCATAAATAGTGATCGGCCGCCTCAGGACGGAGGAGATGAGAAAATGGGCCACCCAGCCCTGATCTTCCACCCCAAACTGGCGGGGGCCGTAGATGCAGGACATACGCAAGACCACGGTCTTGAGGCCGTAGATGCGGGCGTAGTCCCTGACGTACTGGTCGGCCGCCCCCTTGGAGCATCCGTAAGGGGAGTGGAAGTCGAGGGGCTGGGCCTCCGAGACGCCTTGGGGAAGGGAGGCGTAGGCGTGTCGTGTCTCCTGCTCTACGACCTCGTGCTCGTCCATACCTCCGTACACCTTGTTGGTGGAGGTAAAGAGCACGGTGGGCGGGGGATTGCCGGACCTGGCTGCCTCCAGCACGTTGAGGGTGCCCAGGGCGTTGATCTCGAAGTCCTCTCGGGGGTCGCTGACCGACCAGGTCACCGCCACCTGGGCGGCCAGGTGATAGACCACTTCAGACCCTTGGACCGCCTGCAACAAGGTGGGGTACTCTCTCACATCCGCCTGGACCAGCGAGAAGCCCTCCCCATGGTTCTGGCGCAGCCAGGCCAGGTTCTTCTCGGCGCCCTTCCGGCTGAGACTGTCGTAGATGACCACTTCGTGACCCTGCGAGAGCAGGCGATGGCTGAGATTGCTGCCGATGAAGCCGGCTCCCCCGGTCACCAGGATTCTTGACACGCGATCCCTCCCGCCGAAATGGTATGGAGACTTGGCTATGATAGTCCAGCGGCGATGGAGTGTCAACCGGTGGGGCGGTTGCCATAAGGGAGAAGAGCGCAAAGTTCGGCATGTGTGACGTCGCGCCATGCCTCCCTTGTCTTGCACGGGGAATTGGCGCGGTTGAGACCGAGTTGTATTCAGGCGCACGCCCGGCGGCGGCCTCCACCGTGACATGCCGACACAGGTGTGATACTATGTTCGGTGAGGGCCGAAGGTGCCGGTAGGCAGGATGAGCTCTCCAGCGTCGTCTCCAAAGGGAGCCGCCCCGACGGTTAGGCTCGCTCTACGTCGCCCAATCATGTCGGAAGGAGATGGGGATGGCAATCGAGGTCAAATCTGCTGAGCTAGACAGTGGGGTGACCCTGCCCTACGTCGAGCAGGGCGATCCTTCTGGCCTTCCCCTGCTGCTGGTGCCTGGCTACACGGACTCTTGGCGTGCATTCGAGCCTATGCTGCCCTTTATCCCGGAGTCGGTTCACGCCTTCGCCCTGACTTTGAGGGGACATGGCGACGCGAGTCGTCCCAAAGACGGTTATCGCATCCCAGATTTCGCGGCCGACCTGGTCGAGTTCATGGACCTCTTGGAGGTCGAGGCAGCTGTGTTGGCCGGCGGTTCCAGTGGCGGTCTAGTCGCCAGGCGTGTGGCCATAGACCACCCCCGGCGCACTCTGGGCTTGGTGTTCATCGGCTCCCCGTCTGACCTGCGCGGCAACCTGGGTGTGCGGAGGATGTGGGATGAGGACGTATCCATGCTGATGGATCCAGTTGACGCCCTCTTCGTGCGCGAGTTCTTGGAGGGCACCGTCCACCATCCGGTATCGAAGGACCTCTTGGACACCATGGTGCGGGAGAGCCTCAAGGTCCCCGCACGCGTCTGGAAGGCGACGCTCAAGGGCCTCATGGAGGACGATTCCTTTGAGCAACTTCACAGGATCGAGGCCCCCACTCTCATCATCTGGGGCGACCACGACATATACCTTCCTCGGGAGGACCAAGAGGCACTCGCGGCTGCGATCCCAGCGTCGCGGCTCGTGGTGTATCGCGGCGGCGGCCACGCCCCTTACTGGGAGCGGCCCGAACAGGTGGCAAGGGATCTTGTGCGTTTCGTTGGAAGCCTGGGTGATTGATGGAGTGGTGGCCTGCATTGCAGCGGCTGGATACGCCGACCTAGGGACGATCCGGGCGGCTAACTGTACCGCGCGCTGGTAAGGGCAAGTCGCCGACTCGCCCCTACATCCCGTCGAACTGGCTTTCCCAGTTTTGGCCACTCCCAGCGCCCGGCTTTCCACCGGCGCTCCCAGGCATGTGCCGAGGGCGGGGGTGTGGTAGAATACCTCCCCGTGGATCCTGTAGCCGAGAGGTGGACCTTGGGGCGGACGGCGGCCACGCCAGGCTCGAAACACTAGCTTGTGGAAAAGGGGAGAGAGATGATCGCACGTCACTACACTGAGGTGAAGTCCGAGGAGGCCACGGAAGCCAAGGGCGTGAGCCTGCGGGTCGTGATCGGCGAGAAGGAGCAGGCGCCCAACTTCGTGATGCGCGTCTTCGATGTGGAGCCAGGGGCGTCCTCGCCCCGGCACACCCACGATTGGGAGCACGAGGTCTTCGTGCTGTCGGGGACGGGGAGAGTGTTTGGAGGGGGCAGGGAGGTCTCCTTGAGCCCCGGATACACCGTGTTTGTCGCGCCCATGGAGGAGCACCAGTTCACCAACGACGGCGACGAGGTGCTGCGGTTCGTATGTCTCATCCCCTTGCTGGAAAAAGGGAAGGGGGCTTAGGAACCTCAGGCTATCTTGCCGGCCCCGCCTCTAAGCAGAGACCCCTGATGATGGGCTGGTCTTCCTGTGCTACTCTGCCGCAAAGGGGACTCTGCACAGGGTGAGCACCGCCACCAAAGGAACCCAGAAGGGAACTTGACACGGCTTCCCCTTTGTTTGTATGATATATAAGGATTCTCGAATATAAGAATAGGATGGAATGGTCATGGAAGAGCGGTACAGAATCCAGGCGAGAATGGTCAAGGCGCTGGCCCATCCCACCAGGCTCCAGATGCTGGCCATGCTCCGGCATGGAGAGCGCTGTGCCTGCGAGTTCGGGCCGCTGCTGGGGCTCGGACAGGCCAACGTGTCGCAGCATCTCGGCGTGCTGCGTAGAGCCCAGTTGGTAGATACGCGACGCGATGGTGTGCGGGTGATGTACAGCCTCGCGGACGAGCGGACGAGCGGGGTGCTCGATACTCTGGCCCACATCGCTCGGGATCGGTTCGCTGAGGCCGTCGCGGCGCTGGAGGAGGTGGCGTAGAGGGACGACACCTAGGATGGGGGCCGAAGGTGGTGCTGTCGGACGGCCCGAGGCCTGCGCGTGCGTGACGGATCCCTTCACTGGCGTTCCCGCCGAGTTGAGGCTTCGGCCGAAGAAGAAAGGCTCGGTCAGACATGTCAAGAGTGCTTCCTGCGGCAAGGAGGAGTGCACCAATCGGCAGAGCTGGCTGCGGCTGGACTGCGAGAAGCTGCCTGTGCAGTGTAGCGACACCGTTGAGCACGGGGCCAGACGGAGACCACTGCGTTCGTGTACCAGAGGGCGTGAATCGACCTTGGAGGACGCCATGTCTTTGTACTTGACCCTCTTGTGCGGGCACTGCGCGAGTCTGGTGCGCTATCTGTCTGCCCACGTTTTGATGCGCCTGGTTCGTGCCTTCTCGTACTCGCTCATGGCTCAGACCCGAGTGCTCCTGCAGGCCTGAAATGGAAGGAGAGAAAACCTCATGAAGGTGAGGTCCGGTTTCACCGTTGTCCTTGTCCTGTTCGTCCTTGCCAGCCTTGCATACTTGGCGGTGAGCAACTCTCTTCAGAAGACCGAGATTCAGGCTGCTCAGGAACCGGCTGCGACCCAAGTTTCAGTAGGGCCACTCCTGGAGCCTCCCCTTCAGGATGGTACGCCCGAGGCTGAACGCGTTGTGGTGGCGTACTATTTCCACGGCACTAGCCGTTGCTCCACGTGCCTCCGGATCGAGCAATACGCGCGCGAAGCCCTGGAGGCAGGATTCCCTGAGGAGATAGAATCGGGGACACTCGAGTGGTACCCCGTCAATGTGGAGGAGCCTCAGAACGAGCACTTTGTTGATGACTACGAGCTGACCATGCGATCTCTGGTATTGGTGGAGATGGAAGGTGGAGAACAGACTCGGTGGAAGAACCTGCAGCGAGTCTGGGAACTCGTCGCTGACAGAGAGGCTTTCATGGCGTACGTGCAACAGGAGACAGGGTCCTACCTGGGAGGGAGCTAATGCCCGCATGGCTAGTCGGTGCGGCGTCTGCGCTGTGGCTTGGGATACTAACCTCGATTAGCCCCTGCCCGCTGGCGACGAACATCGCTGCCATCTCCTTCGTCGGCAAACGCGTGGCCAATCCGCGTGACGTCTTTCTGGCGGGTCTCGCGTACACCCTTGGGCGGTCGCTGACATATCTGGGCCTGGGGATCTTGCTGGTAGGAAGCATGTTGTCAGCGCCGTACGTGTCCCATGTCCTGCAGAAGTATGCGAACAAGCTCCTCGGGCCCATACTCATAGTTGTGGGCATGTTTCTCCTGGAGATGCTGCAGTTCCACTTGCCAGGCTTGGGCTTGAGGAGCAAGATGGGGGCTTGGGTCGAGGACGGGGGGATCTGGGGTGCTGGCCTACTCGGAATGGGCTTTGCGCTTTCCTTTTGCCCCCTTTCGGCAGTGCTCTTCTTTGGCAGCCTGATCCCTCTGGCCATCAGGTGTGGATCCCCGGTGCTACTGCCCTCGCTGTACGGTGTAGGGACTAGTCTGCCAGTCTTCGTCTTTGCCTTGCTGATCGCGCTGGGAGCGCGCTCGATCGGCAAGACCTACGGTTGGCTGACGCGGCTGGAGCATTGGGCGCGCGTGCTCACCGGGATCGTATTCGTCGTGGTGGGAATCTACTACTGCCTGGCATACATCTTCGGCGTGTTTTCCTAGTGATGAAGAGTTCAGCGGGCGGTGGCCTCCCGCTCGCAGTGCGGGTTGACCGTCGGGTTGTCCAGGGCGCGCGCTTTGTGAGTAAGTATCAACAAGACGGAGGTCAACAAAATGGAGATCAAGATTCTGGGCACTGGCTGCGCCAACTGCAAACGCCTGGAGAGCGTCGCACGCCAGGCGGTGGCGGAGATGGGTGTGGAGGCCACTATCACCGAAGTGACCGACATGAACGACATCGTGTCTTACGACATCTTGGCCACGCCGGGTTTGGTGATCAACAAGAAGGTCGTTTCGTCGGGCCGCATTCCCAGCAAAGCGGAGGTGACGAGCTGGGTGGCCAACGCGCTGGCAGAACAGAAGTGAGAGGCGGGAAGCCCAAACACCGGTCTCTGTGGGCAGCGGATCCTTAGCTGGCACCAGGGGTGTCGGTAACACTCGGGGGGATATGTGGAAGCAACCATAGACGGGGTAGTGTACACACTTCGCGAGGACGTCTACTACTCAGCAGCCGGCCTGTGGGTTGCTGTGGATGGGGAGTTGGCCCGGGTGGGCATTGGTGATTGCCTGTACCACGCCATTTCGCCCAACTTGAATCTCATCGCTCTACGGCCGCCTGGCACTGAAGTCGGGCAGGGCGAGGAGATGGGGAGCTTCGACTTGGTCAAGGCTGATGTGGCCATCCCGTCTCCCGTCAGCGGAGTCATCGAGGAAATCAACGAGGAGTTGGAGAGCCATCTGTGGCTGGTGGACAGCGACCGGTATAACAAAGGCTGGCTGGCCGTCTTCCGGCTGACCCACTTCACGACTGACCGAGGGAACTTGCTGGATGTGCACGCCTACCACGCCATGTTAGAGGTTGAGGGTGAGGCGTCTTCCGCGCGAGACTAGAGCGTCCGAGCGAGGGGCAAACGCGGAGTATCATCAGGGCAGGACACCGATTCAAGTGCTGAACCCCTTGAGTCGTCCGAGGCTCGATGCAAGTGGGAAGGAGAACGAAGTTATGAAAGAGCCGGAGGTTTGTAGCTGCGTTACGGATCCGTTCGCTGCGGTGCCACCGGAGTTGCAGCCCCGACCGAAGAAGAAAGGCTCCCTGCACAAGGTAGACTGCCCAGCTTGCGGCAAGGAGTACTGGACCAATCGCGAGACGGACCTTTGCCTAGACTGTGAGAGGAGCGGAGCCCACAAGCCCGTATCGCAGGACTGAAGTGACACCAGGGGAGGGGGTGGAAGTGCGTTACTTGGCCTGGATGAGCAAGCTGTGGTGCCGAGTCTGAGGGGACTCAGCGGTCGAGGCGGCTGGGGATGGGCATTATACTTCATTGGGAGGGCCGAAGAGAATGAGTGGAGAAGAGTATCTGCAGGCGACAGTTGGCAAGTTCGTGTTCGTCGTCAAGAAGGGATACCTGTACGATGAACAAGGCGTGTGGCTAACGGTTAAGGATGGGCTGGCGCGAGTTGGTGTCACCGATTTTCTCCAACAGAAGAGCGGTGACGTGGCCTTCGTCAATATGCCGGAGGCCGGGACCGAGCTCACACGCGGCAAGGATTTGGGCAGCGTCGAAACCATCAAGGCTGACGTGCGCATCAATTCCCCGATCTCTGGGGTCATCCATCAGAGGAACGAAGAACTGGATATCACGCCGGAGTTGGTCAATCAGGACCCGTACGGCGATGGTTGGCTGGTCGTGATAGAGACGACGGACTACGAAAGCGATCGCCAGGAGCTCTTGACACCAGAGGGGTATCTGGCAGTCATGAGCTCTCAAGCTGAAGAGGAGGCACAAGGGCGGTGAGTGATGCGGACAGTCGGAAAGTCCTGGTCATACCTTGCAGCGGGATCGGAAAGGCCTTCGGCTCGATAGGGCGAGAGGCTACGTACGTGGTTACCGAAGAAATGCGTCCGGAGGACACGGACACGCTTTGTCTCTCCCTGCTGACGCTGGGAGACGAGCAGGCTATGGAGCGGGTCCGCAGACATCCTGTGATCACCATAGATGGCTGTCCCAAGGCCTGCGCAGAGGTCAACGTGAAGAGCGCCGGCGGTCGCAGCGCTGCTAATCTTAAGGTGGTGGACACCTACCGGGAACACCCCGACCTGAAAGTCCAGGCAGTGCTCGATCTGGGAGAGCCAGGGCGCAAGCTGGCCGCTTTCCTGGCCGAGAAGGTGGTGGCCGAAGTAGATGCCCTCAAAGACAAGGAGGATGAGGCAGATGGTTGATTTGCCGCAGAAGAAGGTGGGGATCATCGCTTGCTCTGGTGAGGAGCTGCCGGAGGGGACTATCTCCCGCGTGGCGGCGCGCAAAGTTCTGGATGATCTGAGACCTGGAGAGACCGTTACCCTTTGTCTTCCCCTCTTCCTGGCCGGAGACGAAAAGGAGCGAGCCTTCGCCAAATCGTATCCCACCATCGCCGTCGATGGCTGCGGTAAGCTGTGCGCCAAGAGAGCTACTGAGAAGTACAGCGGGGCGGTGTCTGGTAGCATAGTAGTGGACAAGTTGCTCCAGGAGCGAGATCTGTCGCCTGGCAGCAGCAGGCGGGCACTGGATGAAGAGGGCCAACAAGCGGTCACTGTCGTGGCCGATGAGATCGCCCAGCAGGTGGCCCACCTGCTGGGGAGCAGGAGCGACACTCAGCGGGCGCCACAGCCGAGCGATGCCACCGCGGCGGGTGCAACGTGCTGCGGTGGACCGACCATGCCCGTGACCCGAGTCAAGATCGGCGGAGCCTCGGTGGGTCTGGTAGCCCTAGAGCCTATCTTCGAGCAGATGTACCAGCAAGGTCACCGGGACGGTGCTGGAGTTGACGAAGAGATCCTGAAGGCGGTCAAGGTCTACAATTTCGTCCCCACGAGTGCGGAGCAGTCATACAAGGAGACCCTCCTGAAACAGTATCAGAAGTTCTGCCGTGACCGGGAGGGATAGATGGCTGCCTACACCTATGAGACGACGGTGACCTGGAAGGGGGAGCACTTGGGCCATCTCCAGTGCGGCAATGGCCCGGAGATGGATTTCTCCGCTCCTCCCGACGCGCATGGTCATGCCGGCGTCTTGACCCCCGAGGATGCCTTCGTGGCGGCGGCCAATACCTGCGTGATGTTGATGTTCCTTTGGGCGGTGGAGAGATTCAAGATAGATCTGCTGTCCTATGAGTGCAGGGCCGAGGGTGAGAAGAAGATAGAACTGGACCGCACGGAGATCTTCACCAGGGTCACCTTATGGCCCAAGATCAAGGTTCGAAACGCCGATGAGAATCGTGTGAGAAGAGCTCTTCAGTCGGCCGCCAAGTATAGTCTGGTCGCCAACTCCATCAAGGGCGAGGTGATTCTGGAACCAGAGATCACCATCGTGTGAAACACACATCTGCGCCTGTGGGAAGACCGACGAAGGAGGAACGATGCTGAATGTTAAGATACTAGGGCCAGGCTGTGTCAACTGCTATCGCGTGGAGCAGGTAGCTATCGATGCCCTGGAGATGCTGGATGAGGAAGCGACCCTCCAGCACGTGACCGACCGGGATGAAATGCGCCAGTACGCGATCATGTACACGCCCGGTCTGGTGATCAATGAGCAGTTGGTGTGCGCGGGGCGCATACCTTCGATCAAGGAGGTCATCTCCTGGGCCGAGGAGGCTCTGGCACAGGAGCAGGAACAGAAGAAGTCGGACTAGGCCGAGGCCGCGCTCGCACGAGTGAGGCCGGCCGGTCTAGTCACACACTGTATGTGGGGAGGTCATTGTAGATGGCAGACGTATCAACTGGGAAAGCGACAGCGGCAGTAGGGGTAGTTGCCCGCCTGTCTATACTCGATCGTTTTCTACCCATCTGGATCTTTGCGGCCATGGCCCTGGGAGTCGTGGCGGGGTTTTTCTGGCCGGGGATTGCTGATGTCTTCGACACCTTGCGCATCGGCACCGTCTCGCTACCCATCGCCATCGGCCTGCTGTGGATGATGTACCCGGTCCTGGCCAAGGTGAAGTACGAAGAGTTGGGGAAAGTGGCCCAGGCGTGGGAGCAGTTCGGCGTGTCCCTGGTGTTGAACTGGGTCATCGGGCCGGTCATCATGTTCATACTGGCCTGGGTACTTCTGCCGGACCTGCCCCACTACCGCACAGGACTGATCATCGTGGGGTTGGCCCGCTGCATCGCCATGGTTCTCATTTGGAACATGCTAGCGGAGGGAGATAACGAATATTGCGCCGTGCTGGTGGCCCTCAACAGCATCTTTCAGATCGTGATGTACAGCCCGCTGGCCTACTTCTACCTGGTGGTCGTCCCACGTTGGCTTGGTGCTGAGGGCACGGTGGTCAACATCGGCATGGGCGACATCGCGAAAAGCGTGCTCATCTTTCTCGGCATCCCCCTGGCCGCAGGGATCATCACCCGTTTCACCATGGTCCGGTGCCGGGGCAAGGAGTGGTACGACAACGTGCTGATGCCCAAGTTGGGGCCCACAGCGCTGGTGGGACTACTCTTCACCATCGTAGTCATGTTCTCCATGCAGGGTGAGAAGATTCTGGCTGCGCCGCTGGATGTGCTGAGGGTGGCCGTTCCGTTGCTCGTCTACTTCCTGGTGATGTTCGCCGTGTCCTTCGGTGTCTCCATCTGGCGCAGGTTCCCTTACGAACTGGCTGCTACACAGTCGTTCACGGCCGCCAGCAACAACTTCGAGCTGGCTATCGCCGTGGCGGTGGGGACCTTCGGCATCGCCTCCCAGGAAGCGCTGGCCACGGTGATCGGGCCCTTGATCGAGGTGCCGGTGCTCATCGGGCTGGTCTACGTGGCGCTGTGGATACGCCGCACATTCTACACCAGGCTGGCCCTTCGAGAAGGTGCATCCTGAGTAGCCCTGAGTAGGGCGCAGCCCGTACCGAAGGGCGTATCGAAGGACGCATCCTGAGCGGGCCGAAGGACTGTGATAGCGGCGTGGAGGGCAGGTCGTCGCCGCAGCCGCGCACCATCCCCACATGACTTGCAGTCCCGTGGCCATGGCTGGCAGCGCTTCGAGCTTCGGGCCTTGGCGGGGAAGAACGGGCAGCGCGGGAAAGGCGTCTCGTCCTGAGGACGGCTAGCGAGAAGAGTTGTCGTTCTGGCAGAGCGAGAGCACCAGCGGGACTTGACATTTGTGGGCATGTATGCCAAAATATGCATGCGGAGCTCTGCATATGGCTTGTCCCATTCCCGAGTTTGTAACAGTCACTAAGGCCCTCTCCAACCCCCTCGCCGTGCGCATCCTGAAGCTCCTGCTCCGCGGAGAGGAGCTTTGCGTCTGCGAGATCATGGATGCCGTGCACGTCCCCCAGTACACCTGCTCCCGTTCTCTGGGGACTATGCACGCGGCCAACATGGTCGTCCGCCGGCGAAAGGGGAGATGGGCATACTACACGTTGCACCCGCAGCCGTCGTCGGTGGTGCGCGCGGCTCTGGACATGGTGGGCCAGCAGGTCAGCGACGCGATCTTCGAGCAAGACGAAGCGAGGCTCGTGGATCGACTGGCGATGCGTGTCGATGGCAAGTGCGTGGCTGCGTATTGACCCAGCTCGTGTGTAAACTGGGGACAGGGGAAGGAGGTGATGGTCTAGATCGTTGAGGGCTCTACCCAGGGTGCAGCTCAGTCAACACCTGCAAAGTCACAGATGATTCAAGGAGAGAATGATGCAGCGGA
>Ga0299912_10003890_pt1 | contig 12195 bp, 12 predicted proteins | sample RVTome_2_FD_207667 | JGI IMG/M metagenome (GOLD analysis project Ga0299912, IMG submission 207667) | Soil microbial communities from uranium-contaminated site in the Upper Colorado River Basin, Wyoming, United States - RVT95D214 (version 2) ... | reverse complement strand
TGGGCGTCTCCCCGCCCCCCCCCCCCCCCCCCCCCGCGCGGGGGGGTGGGGGGGGGGGGGCGCCCCGGGGGGTGGGGGTGAAACAAGAAGGAGGCAACCATGGTCTTCTGGGATCTCAGGACATTAAAGCTGGATGAATTTCGGCCTGGCATCTTTAGCAAAATAGAGTCAGGATCAAACTTAACAATGGCTTGTATGGAGATCGCTCCAAATAAAGAGGGGATAGCCCATGAACATCCCTTTGACCAGTGTGGGGTTGTGATGGAAGGTGAGATTGAAATGTTGATCGGCGAGGAGAAAAAACTCCTGAGGCCAATGGAGACCTACTTCATCCCTGCAGGAGCGATGCATAATTGGAAAACGATTGGCTCCTCAGCAATGATTTTAGATGTCGTGGCCAAACAGGGATAAAGGAATGATATGATTTAGTTGACTTTTTTTAAAATCTTATATAAATTCAAATCAAAATTGAGGCCTGTGAAGAGTTTCCTATAACTTCTTTTCCCTAAAAAGGTGGGGATATGGCCGGTGAAAAATAAAAAACTCCATTTTCCAAAAAGGAAATGGAGTTTTTTATTTTTATGATTGATTAAGGGATACACAAACACAAAATGAACCCAACGATTCTCACCATCGATGCTTTTCTGGCCTTACTGGTTGCTCTGATTAATCTTATCTTTATACCCTTTATATTGCTTCGCACCTCTCGAACCAGGTTCTATATCATCTTCATCTTCATCTTTACCTCAAACATACTTTGGAACTTTGGTGATTTCGCCTTCTTCTTTACAAAAAATCCATGGTGGTTCTATTTTTCTTTGGTCGGCTCAGGAATGCTCCCGGCACTGATGTTTCACTTCATTAACACACTGGTCAGACCTGAACGAAAAAACACGGTCTGGACCTTGATGGCTTATTTATTCTCAGGGTTCTTAGCATTCAGTTCTCCCCTAGCCCTATTTCACCCCGGGACAAAGCAGTTCGTAGACAGCATTTACTGGAATATCCTGTATCTTGTTCTACTCGGACCATTTATTTTTACAGGTGTAATGATACTTATTACCACTTTTCATCGAACCAAATCGGAAGAAGAAAAGAGTCGTCTCCGATACATATTAATTGCCACCATTATTGCGGCTATTACGGGACTTACAGACCTTGTTCAATTGTTCAAGATACCGGTTCCTCCCCTTGGACATTTGGGTTGTTTGGCTTATTCTTCGATTTTAGCCATTGGCGTGTTCAAACACCGTAAAGCGTATGACATCTTTTTGCAGATGCGAATGAAAATGGAAGCCTTAAGTGAGATGGCCCAGAAGACCTTGAGGGAAAGTGAAGAGAAATACCGGACCATCCTTCACAGCCTTGAGGAGGGATATTTTGAGGTGGATCTTAACGGAAACTTCACCTTCTTCAATGATGCCTTTGCCAAATGGTCTGGTTATTCTAAAGAAGAATTAATGGGCATGAATAACCGGAGATACATGGATGAAGAAACCGCCAAGAAAGTATATCAAGTTTTTAATGAAGTGTACCGAACAGGAGAACCTGCCAATGCATTTGATTGGAAAATAATTTTACAAGACGGCTCCAGGCGATGGGTTGAAACCTCTGTATCCCTCGTCCGGGATTCCAAAGGACAGCCCATCGGGTTTCGGGGTATTGCAAGGGATGTTACCAAACGTAAACAGATGGAGGAACAGGCCAAGATACATCAACAGCAACTGATGCAGGCAGGGAAAATGGTGGCTCTTGGAACCCTTGTCTCCAGTGTCGCTCATGAAATTAACAATCCCAATAATTTTATTATGCTCAATACCCCCCTTTTAAAAGAAACCTGGGAACATGTTTTGCCGATACTCGATGAATATTATGAGAAGAACAAAGATTTTATGGTTGGCGGCATGCAATATCCTGAGATGCGGAACAGAATCCCGCGACTCTTTTCCGGAATAACCGATGGTTCCAAACGCATCCAGCAGATCGTTGAGGATTTGAGGGATTTTGTGAGAAGGGATGCTTCGGATATGAATCAATCCGTGGATGTTAACGCTGTCTTAAAATCGGCCACCTCCCTTCTTTCAAATATGATCACAAAGTCTTCCAGCAACTTCTCTGTGAAGTATGCAGAAAACCTACCCATCTTAAAGGGCAACTCTCATCGCCTTGAACAGGTGATGATCAATCTCATCCAGAACGCCTGTCAGGCCCTACTGGATACCCGGAGGAGACTTTCTCTGTCGACTTCTTTTGATGAGAAGACGTGCAGCGTGGTCGTCAAAGTCCATGATGAAGGAATAGGGATTCCGCCCGAGGTTCTTCCTCATATCACGGATCCTTTTTTCACGACCAAATCCGATTCTGGGGGAATTGGATTGGGATTATCTATTTCCTCAAGAATCGTTAAAGAGCATGGAGGGTTATTAACGTTTACCTCAGAACCCGGGACAGGTACGACAGCCGAAATGATTCTACCTGTTTCCAATTTCCACCCTAACTTGAGAGGAGCTATGGAATGAATGCTTCCTTATACCCGAGTCTTCCAGTTTTGATGGTCGATGACGAAGCACAGGCATTGGACAGTTTTGAAACGGTGCTTCTTTTCGCAGGGATCAACAATATTATTCGTTATCAGGACGGTCGGGATGTGATGCCCCTGCTCTCCCGCCAGGAGATTGAGGTCATGCTCCTCGATCTCTCGATGCCCCATATGACAGGGGAGGAATTGCTCTCCCTTGTCACTAGAAACTTTCCTGAAGTTCCTGTCATTATCATCACGGGATCAAACGATGTTGAAACTGCGGTCAATTGTATGAAATCAGGTGCCTTCGACTACATGGTAAAGCCCGTTGAGAAAAGCCGTTTGATATCAGGGGTGAAGCGGGCTATTGAAATTAGAGAATTGCAGCGGGAAAACAGATTGCTAAAAGCCCATGTTCTTTCCGATCAATTGCAACACCCTGAGGTCTTTTCAGAAATCATTACCCATAGCGGTACCATGCGGTCTATCTTTCAATATATTGAGGCAATCTCGAATAGCCCTCAACCCGTCCTGATCACAGGCGAAACCGGGGTCGGCAAAGAGCTAGTGGCATGGGCGATCCACACTCTCAGCAACCGTAAGGCAGATTTTGTGCCTATTAATGTGGCAGGTCTGGATGACAATGTTTTTGCAGACACGCTTTTTGGGCACAAGAAAGGTGCTTTCACGGGTGCAGACCAGGCACGGGCAGGTCTAATAGAACAAGCATCTGGAGGAACGCTCTTCCTGGATGAGATCGGAGACCTTAGCCCGACCTCCCAGGTAAAACTATTGCGGCTCTTACAGAATGGCGAATTCTTTCCCCTGGGATCAGATTTAGCAAAGCACTCCGATGCTCGGGTTGTTGTGGCAACGAATCAAAATCTCCAAATGCTGCAGGAGTCAGGGAGGTTCCGTAAAGACCTTTATTACAGGCTGCGTGCCCATCATATTCACATTCCACCTCTTCGTGACCGCTATGAAGACCTCCCCATGCTTGTTAACCACTTTCTTGAAAAGGCCTCCAATGCCCTCGGCAAAGAGAAACCAACCCCTCCCAAGGAACTGTTCTCCTTTCTTGGAACCTATTCCTTCCCGGGGAACGTTAGAGAATTGGAATCGATGATTTTCGATGCGGTTGCAAGCTGTAAATCAGGCATTCTTTCGATTGAATCCTTCAGGCCATATATGCCTCAGAGTGACCCTGCTGCCCAAATCGAGGTCCCGTTACAACCCAACGAGCCATCCACTCTCCCAGAACAAATGCATATCATCTCTTCTATGACTGAGAAACAGATGATCATCAATGCCTTAAATAAGACGAATCAGAATCGGACAAAAGCAGCCAAACTTCTGGGCATCAGCCGCCGCACTCTCCAAAACAAGATCAAAGAATACGGTCTCTAATTTTTTCTAACTGTGCAATCTGATTTACACCTTCCATTGTAATCTGCGCAACCTGATTCACACCTTATCCAACTTCTCTCTCTGATAGCTATTCAAAATGTCTAACAATCGCAAGAAGTTATGAATTATTTTTTTAAGTCACGTTTCCGGGCATGGTCCTTGCTCTTAATGCTCTTAAAATCGATTTTAAGGAGGGTGATAAGATGGAAAGAGAATCCGTGATCGCAAGGAGATCTTTAAATCCTGGAAGAATTATTCCTCTTCTAATCTTTCTTGTCCTATCTTTGCCAACCGGAGCTGGTTTCGCCCTAGAAGAGAAGGAAACATCAGACAAATTCACCTATCTTATTGAAAATGGGGTAAGGATGATTCGGGAGAATGAATTTGAAAAGGTTCTCGATCTGATCGGTGAACTTCCCTCAGAAAAAAAGGGGGACTTCAGAGTCAAAGCCTTGGAAAATTCCGCTTATCTTAAAGGATATGTGGTTACAAAGAATAAAGTTTATGACAAGAAATGGAAGGTTACATATAAACAACTGATTTATTCGACGGATAAAAGTGCCACACTGATATTGGTTGAACTCCTGAGGGATGACAACTTGTATGTGAGAGCTTTCACTGCAAAGGCTCTTGGCTTCATAGGTGATCAAAGGGCCCTTGATGAATTAAAGAGAGTCGCTGAAAAAGATGAGAGCTCAAGAGTAAGGTCAAATGCCAAATGGGCTTATGAGCAAATCACCGGAGGCAAACTTCCAAAAGAACCATTAGAAGAGAAACTGGAGTAATCAATGCTCTTATTCCGATTCTGATGAGATGGAAGGAGAATGGAGGTCTGAAATGAGATTCTCAACACGTTACCAAATAATCATTTTACTATTCATTACTTTACTCATCGGTCAATTTGGCTGCGCTCATGGTCCCCATAAGATTCCGGGCCTCCCAGAGCAGGCAAGAGCAGAACTCGGGACGATTGGTGTTGTATCGGCATGTTTCGAACCGGAGTTCAAATGTCCCCATAAACCTTTGACAAAAGGAAAGGCAGCGGCAGCGGGAGCTATAGGTGGAGCTTTAGGCGCATTATATGGGGGAGTAATGACTGGAGATCCATATGGTCTTGCATTGGGTATAGTCTTAGTTCCTGTTTTTTCAGCGGGGGGAGCGGTATATGGGGTGATTGAAGGGAAAACCACAAAGACCATAAAGGAAACAGAGGAGACACTGAATGCGTTTCGTCACGAAAAAATTCAAGAAACGTTGCGTGAGCACTTCTTATCAGTTGCCCGTGAAAAGACCCCCTATACTTTTATTGTGGTTGAAGAACAACGTCCCGCCTTCCTTGGCCAAGAAGTCAGCTATGGTTGTTTTGCAGACAAAAGCATTGATACGGTCCTTGAGATGAGTGTCCCAAGCTATGAGTTAAAGAGTGAAAAGGAGGGCCTTAATCCGCCTCTTTCATTCAATACAGGCGTATTGATTAAACTAATCCGAATAGCTGATGGCAAAGAGCTTTATAGAAAATATTTCCCATACGTGGGCTCGAAACGCAAATTTACAGGTTGGGCTGCCAAAAATGCACGACCATTAAGAGAAGAGTTTGATCGATCTTTCAAGAATCTCGCCAATGAGATCGTGGAGGTACTCTTTTTAAGAAAATCTTCCCTGGAATCACATCAGATCGGTGTGGTTGATCCAATTCCCGAAGATTTAGAAAGGGGTAAAATTCAAGCCTTGCCCGATGAGGAGATGCAACAATGAAGATAAAACTGATAGCACCTCATGAACAGAGTGAAGACCATATCTCCAGTGCTCAAACCTTCAAGGTTCAGAAGGTTAACCTGCCCCTTTTGGCTGCTCTCGTCCCTCCTGAACATTCGGTGAAAATTGTGGACGAGGCCTTCGCCCCGGATGATTTGAACGACGAAGTGGATCTCGTAGGCATCACGGTGATGACTGACCTCGTGTTAAGAGCTTATCAGATAGCTGACGCCTACCGGCAGCGAGGGGTAAAAGTAGTGATGGGTGGAATCCACCCCACGGTACTACCAGGGGAAGCATTGCAGCATGCGGATGCGGTAATTGTTGGTGAAGCCGAAGAAGTCTGGCCAAGACTTTTATCTGATGCCGCTTCTGGAGAGATGAAAATATTATACTGCGCCAATAAGATCGCTAATATTAAAGGAATGCCAAAGCCGCGGCGAGATCTCTATCCCAAACCCTTATACAAAAGCTATACGCCTTTGGCTTTTGGAATCGAAACAGCCCGCGGTTGCCCTTACGATTGCGAATTCTGTTCAATCGGGTCTGTCATGGGTCGCCAATATCGCTCCCGTCCTATCCCAGAGGTCATTGCTGAGATAGAGTCCATTGATTCCCCAAACCTCTTCTTCGTGGACGATGCGCTTGCCCTTAATCGGCCAATGGCAAAAAAGCTTTTTGCGGACATGGCACCCCTCCGGCTGAAATGGGCCGGTCAGGGACCCGTTTCGTTGGCCGAGGATCTGGAATTATTGAAATTGATGAGGAGCTCGGGGTGTGTGGGGCTTTTAATTGGGTTGGAATCGGTTCAGAAGGCAGCACACGATGAAATGAAAAAGATAAGGAATCTGAAGATCGATTTTTCTGAAGCTATACGGCGATTCCACGACGAAGGGATCGCGATATTGGGCGCTTTCATTTTCGGCTTTGACCACGAAAACAAGGATGTCTTTGATCAAACCCTTGAGTTCTCAATCAAAAACCGTTTGGATTGTATTGAACTAAGAATTCTGACCCCTTTTCCTGGAACCCGGTTATATAAACGACTTCTCGAGGAAGGCAGGCTGTTTGCACCGAACTGGTGGCTTCAGGGATATCCACCGGATACCCTCCTTTTCCAGCCAAAGGGCATGACTTCAGAGGATCTCATTGAAGGCTTCATCCGTCTGAATCGGCAAACTTATTCGTATGGTTCCATGATTAAAAGATTCTTCGGCATCAATCCATGGAAGAGAAATCCATTTGGTTGTTTGGTTTATGCCGGTTCAAATTTAGCCACCCGCAAACGCTATCTGAGGGGACTGAGTATTCCCCAACCCTTTGTTGGAACTCCTGATTTAATAAAAAATAATATGGAGACTAATATTTGTCATGTTTGAAAATACACTGCTTATTCATCAATTTCCGTACATTGGCCTTTTCCTACTCCTCGTCCTCGGAACCCTCGGCCTGCCCTTCCCGGAGGATGGCATTCTTCTATTGGGTGGATTCCTAAGCGCCCATGATGTCATTAAACCATTCCCGGCATTTTTAGTTGTCTACTCCGGCCTGCTGATGACTGATTTTCTCCTTTACTCAATTGGGAAGAGATACGGCAGGAGGATAGTTGAACATAAGAGGTTTCAGAAAATTTTAACGAGTGATAGACTCGGCAAGCTTGAAAATAAATTCAAGAAATGGGGTGCTCTGGTCGTTTTCTTTGGAAGACATCTTCTGGGACTGAGAGCACAAATATTCCTTGTGGCAGGTGTGATGAGAATGTCTTGGAAAAAATTCCTGATCGTGGATGCCGCCTCCGCTTTATTAACGATCATGTCGTGGGGCGGATTAGGTTATTGGGGTGGGAATAATATTCAAGTATTGAGAAGAGACATATTAAGTATCGAGCAAACGGTAATAGTCATTTTGGCAACCTTAGTTGGAAGTTGGCTGCTCCTTAGGTATCTTAAGAAGAGGAGAAACACATCGAGGCAATCCAGCTTCGTCAAGAAAATTGATTTTAGTTGACTATTTTATACAATTGAAGTAATTTTAGAGAAGGTTCATGGGTGGGAGTTAAAAAAAGGGAGTCGAAAGGAGGGGTTTTCATGACACTCTTTCTCGATCATAACAAGTATTATCGGCTTCCCTGGAACTTACCTGACAATGCGATCTCCTGGCTCGAGGTCACCAAAGCCTGCAATATGTATTGCGAGGGTTGTTACCGCGAGAATGACCCCAAGGGACACAAGCCTCTCGATGAGATCAAACACGATCTGGAGATTTTCAAGAAATTCCGTAAAACGGACGGCATTTCCTTAGCTGGAGGAGACCCGCTGGTCCATCCAGATATCGTTGAAATCGTGCGCCTGATTGCTCGGGATGGCCTGAAACCTATCATCAACACGAACGGTTTGGCTCTAAATAGGGAATTATTGCTAGAGTTGAAAAAGGCAGGGGCAGCTGGGTTCACATTCCATGTGGATAGCAAACAGCACCGTCCTTTCTGGAAGGGAAAAAATGAAATTGAACTGAATAAACTTCGCCTACATTTCGCAGAGATGCTTGCTGAAGAGGGCGGGCTTTCCTGTGCTTTCAATTCCACTGTGTATGAAGATACGTTGCAGTACGTTCCTGATATCGTCGAGTGGGGGCAGAAGCACATCGATATTGTCCATGTCCTTGTTTTCATCGCCTTTCGAGCCGCCGTTTTAGAATCCCATTTCGATTATTTCGCAGGGGCTGAAAAGATTGATATGAGTCCTATCGTCTATTCAACAGTCGATGAGGAGCAGCGACTGGAAATTCTTTCTAACGATATCGTAGAAGTGATCCGAACCAAATATCCAGATTTTGAGCCCTGTGCCTACCTCAATGGCACTGAGAAACCAAACTCCTTTAAGTGGTTATTGACAGGCCGCATTGGAACTAAGAAGAATATCTACGGGTACGTTGGACCGAAGTTCATGGAATTAGCTCAGACTTCCAATCATCTTCGAAATGGCAAGTACTTAGCCTACACAAAACCAAGTGTACAGTCCCGTGCAAAGGCCATGCTTCTTCTCGCCCCTCTTGATAGGGGAATACGAGGGATTGCCAGAAACTATCTCCGTTCTGTTGCAAAAAATCCCATCAATCTTTTTAAACGATTACACCTTCAGTCAGTCACCATCATCCAACCTGCAGACTTCCTCTGCGATGGGGCAGTAAGCATGTGCGATGGCTGTCCCGATATTACTGTTTGGAACGATCAATTGGTCTGGTCATGCCGACTGGAAGAGCAGATGAAATTCGGGTGCTTTGTCAGGGCAGTGTCAAAAGGAGGAGTGAAAAATCAGCCCCACGAACTTTTAAAACAAGAACCCCCTATTATGCAGGTGACATGACCCCGGAAGCTTTTCAAATCTTTACAGCTGTTGTTCGGGAAAAATTGAAACTTGTAGGATACAAGACATTATCTCAGGCAGATGACATTTCGAAAGCCAGATTTTTAATTAGTGGAATAATTCTTAAAGTAAAATTCAACACTCGGATTGTAATAGGAGGATCAAGAGTAGTTAGTGAAGCTACATATAATGTCAAATGGGAGGTTTACAACCAACAAAAAAGGAAGATAAAATATTCTGAGAAAACTTCCAGTAACGCGACATCCGACACTGGTGAAGACCCTCTTATTATTGCTTTTAGAGAATCCTTTCGTGAATTTTTAGCATCAGATGGTTTGGTGGATTCTATCGAGAAACATCTTACTATTCAGACAAAAAGATAGCACGCGTTGTAAACCCCCCGATCTCCTCAGTTGTGCATTCCGATTCCCACCCAACAGATTTATCTGCGCAACTCAATTCACACCTGAATCAATTACTTTCATAATTCATTTTCAGAAACTAAGTAATTACGAGGAGTTATCAAATTTATTTTTAGTCACTTCTATTGGCATGGAGTTTGGAGTAGTAGGAGGCAGGAGAGAAGAGCATATGAGAAGTTTCCTGATTAACAAAAACCTTTTTTTCTGTTACTGGCTCAGAAAGAGAATCGGTAAGAAGCGAGCTTTATGGGTAACAAGCACCATTGAAAAGGTTATCTTTATCTTTGGGAGAGAGGTGATACCGTACAAGGTTGTATGAAAACAAGAACGATTATTCGATTGCCAAATTCAACATTTCTTGATATAGAAATGATCAGTAAAGGCCTTCTCGATAAAGCCAAACCCTTTGTGAAAAGGGGACGGAAAGCGGCGGGTCTTTTGAAGGAAGACGGCCGAGCTACTGAAGGATGAACTTCAGGTAGTTCGGCAATATGGTGTTCTATAATAGAGCGAATCAAAATGAAAGGGTGGGAAGAAGACTTGACAGATGAGATAAGAAGATGAACATAAAGCTGATCGCACCCCATGAACATTCTGAAACGAGCATTTCCAGCGCTGAAACCTTCAAGTTCAGGCGAGTCAATTTGCCACTGCTGGCGGCCCTCACCCCTGCCTACCACCATGTCAAAATTGTGGATGAAGCCTTTGCTCCAGATGATATCGATGAAAATTTCGATCTGGTAGGAATCACTGTCATGACCGATCTCGCTCGAAGGGCCTACTATATCGCTGACATGTACCGCCAGCGAGGTGTGAAGGTGGTGATGGGTGGAATCCATGCTACTGTCCTGCCTGAAGAAACTTTAGAACATGCGGATGCTGTTGTTGTTGGAGAAGCAGAGGAGGTTTGGCCTCAAGTGGTATCCGATGCTGCCTGCGGAAAGATGAAAAATTTATATTGTGCCAATAAAATGGTAAACCTTAAGGGCTTACCTAAACCTCAATGGGATCTCTACCCCCGCCCCTCAAACAAAGGTTATGTCCCTATTCCTTTTGGTGTTCAGACATCTCGTGGCTGTCCGTATAACTGTGAATTCTGTTCCATCCACCAAGTTTCAGGGTATCAATACCGTCCCCGTCCGGTGCCAGAAGTCATCGCCGAGATAGAGTCTATCGACTCTCCCTATTTGGTTTTTGTAGATGATGCTCTTGGACTGAATCAGACTATAGCAAAGGAGCTTTTTACTGGAATGATATCCCTTCACAAGCATTGGATGGCTCAGGGAACAGTTTCATTAGCTGAAAATATAGATCTACTTCATTTAATAAAACGAGCGGGATGCTTAGGCTTACAGATCGGGTTCGAATCAGTACATAGAAAAACGCAGGAAGGAATGAAGAAAATAAGAAACTTGGAGATCGATTTTCCCGAGGCGATGAAACGATTCCATGGTGAGGGTATCGCTATCCATGGAACTTTCATTTTTGGGTTCGACTATGAAAATAAAGATGTCTTCGACAAAACCCTTGAATTCATCATGACATCGGGTTTGGATGGTGTACAGCTTCGGATTCTGACTCCTTTCCCAGGAACTCAAATATATAAACGGATATTGAATGAAGGCAGATTGTTTGTCCCTGATTGGTGGCTCCATGGATATCCTCCTGACACACTTTTATTCCAACCAAGAGGCATGACCCCAGAGGATCTGATCGATGGTTTTAACCGTCTGAACAGGCAGGTCTATACTGGTAGCGCGATAATGAAACGATTTTTCGGGATGAGTCCATGGAAAAGGACAGGCATTGGCTGCCGTGTTTTTGTCGGATTCAATTTGGCGACCCGTAAACGGTACCTCAAAGGACTGAATATACCCCAGCCTTTTGCGAGGTTTCATAATTGATAAAACTACGAACGGATTAGAAGGATGGAGAGGCTTTACTTAGGTATTGATGTTGGATCCGTCAGCGCGAATACCGTCATCATGGATGACCATCGGAATGTGCTGGAGGAATATTACACACGCATCAAGGGGCAACCGCTGCAGACCGTTCAGAAAGTGTTAGAAGAGATCCTCCAGCGGATTCCCCTTGAACAATTTCGTTCCATCTCTTTTACCGGAACTGGAGGAAAGCTTCTCTCCGAACTCTTAAGTGGAAATTTCATCAATGAGATTATCGCCCAGGCCAAAGCGGTTCAATATTTCTATCCACAGGTCAGGACGACTATTGATATCGGGGGAGAGGATTCCAAACTGATTTTCATCGAAGAAGAGGAAGGCCGCTTCAAGATCAGCGACTTCTCGATGAATACCCTCTGTGCTGCCGGCACGGGATCCTTTCTCGACCAGCAAGCCAGCCGATTAGGCCTGACCATTGAAGAATTTGGGCAACTCGCCCTTAAATCGACGAACCCGCCTCGCATTGCAGGACGATGCAGCGTCTTTGCCAAAACAGATATGATCCATCTTCAACAGATCGCTACCCCCGATTACGACATTGTGGCCGGCCTCTGTTATGCCTTGGCCAGAAATTTCAAGAGTAACATTGGCAAGGGGAAAAAATTTGTGAAGCCAGTCTCCTTCCAGGGAGGGGTAGCCGCCAATGTGGGGATACAGAAGGCCTTCCTGGATGTTTTAGAGCTTTCCGATGGAGAGCTCGTCGTCCCAAAATATTTTGCTTCGATGGGAGCCATTGGTGCCATTCTGGTGGCTCAGGGAGAAAA
>Ga0299912_10003889_pt1 | contig 12196 bp, 8 predicted proteins | sample RVTome_2_FD_207667 | JGI IMG/M metagenome (GOLD analysis project Ga0299912, IMG submission 207667) | Soil microbial communities from uranium-contaminated site in the Upper Colorado River Basin, Wyoming, United States - RVT95D214 (version 2) ... | reverse complement strand
CCCGCGCTCTGCCCAACGGATCGTCCGTGCTCATCGAGGGAGTCGTCACCGTGCCGATCGGCGCGATGGAGGACGGCCGCGGCGGGTTCATCCAGGACCAAACCGCCGGGATCGCGCTCCTGCTCGGGACTGCCGTCGATGCGCCAATCCCGGCCGGAACCGTGGTGCGTGTCGCCGGTGCGGTCGACGATCGATACGGCCAGCGGACCCTCCGGCTCTCGGCCGACGTCGTGGCGACCGGCACGACTTCGCTGCCGCCGGCGGTGAGTACCACCACCGGCACTCTGGCCGAGGCGCTCGAGGGCATCCGTGTGTCCGTCGCCGGGACCGTCGTGGCACCCGCCGAGGAGCTTGCCGCCGGCCTGGCGGTCACCGTGGACGATGGCTCCGGGCCGGCTCGCCTGGTGCTCCTCCCGGGTGTGGCGGCACGCCCTGCACCGGGCGACCGGGTCGAGGCCGTCGGGGTGGTCGGCCAGCGGGACAGCAGCGGAACCGCAACGGCGGGCTACCGGGTGGTCGTCTCCGATGGGGCCGACCTGGTCGTGACCCCCGCCCCCACGCCGACGCCGACCCCGGAGGTCACTCCAAGCCCGACACCCGCCCCGACTCCGACTCCGGGACCGACGCCATCTCCCACGCCCGAGCCGACTCCCGGCCCCACGCCGACTCCGATCCCCACGGCCGAGCCCACTCCCACGGCCACTCCGATGCCGACGCCGACTCCTGCGCCGACCACGACCCCGATTCCCACCCCGACCCCGACGGCCGCCCCGATCCCGATCGGCGCGGCACGACTCCTGCCGGTCGGCAGCAGGGTCCGCGTCCAGGGGATCGTCACCGCCGGGCGCGGCCAGGTCGGCTCCGGATCGCTGGTGGTCGTGCAGGACGGCCCGGCCGGCATCTTCGTCCGCCTGCCCGACGGTGTCCCGCCCATCGTGCGCGGGGCTCGCCTCGATATCGCCGGCCGTCTGGTCGATCCCTACGGTCAGCTCGAGGTCCGGGTTGACGCGGGTGGCGTGGCGGTCGTGGGCGGTGGTCCCGAGCCCGATCCTGCCCCCACCGGCGCTGCCGGCGTCGGTGAGGGAACGGAGGGCCGCCTCATGGTGCTTGAAGGCCATCTCCACGGCTCGATCGTCCGCGAGACGAACAGCGATCTCGGCCTGCGGCTGGTGGACGCGGCCGGCGACGAGATCCGCGCCCGCATCGCCAGGGACGGCGGCCTGGCCACCGGCAGCGTCGCCCCCGGCAGCCGCATCCGGATCGTCGCGGTGGTCGGCCAGCGCGCCTCGCGCAAGGGAGCCCTCGACGGGTACCGCGTCTGGCTGCGGGACGCCTCGGACCTGGCCGTGATCGGCCCGCCGCCCAGCTCGACGCCGCGGCCCGGCGGTACCCCGGGGCCGAGCGCGACGGCCGGCGCCAGCGCTTTCCCGGGCACGTTGGTCGTTTCCATCGCCGCCGCGCTTCGGGCGGGCAGGGGCACTGCCCGGATCGAGGGGACCGTCACCGTCGGCCCGGCGCTCCTCGACGCGAGCGGTCGGCGGATCGTCGTCCAGGACCGGACCGCCGGGATCGAGGTCCGTCTTCTGGCCGACAGCCCGGCTCCGCGCGCGGGTGACCGGCTCCGCGTCGTCGGCGAGCTCGGGTACGCCTACGGCGCACCCAGGCTGGCCGCATCCGCGGTCGAGGCACTCGGCAGCGGGCCGCTGCCCCAGCCGCTCGCCCTCGTCGTCGCCCCGGGCGAGTCGCAGGAGGCGCTCCTCGTCGAGGTCGAGGGACGCGTCGCCGACCTGCGCCGGCTCGGCGACCGCTGGCGGGCGGAACTGGCGGCGGCAGGTGACACGATCGTGGTCGTCGGGCTGCCCGGCGCCGCGATCCCGGCAGCGGCCGTCCCCGAGGGCGCCCGGATCCGGGTCGTGGGAATCGTCCGGCGGCCGCACCCGTCCGCCTCCGACCGACGCTGGGCGGTCGTGCCCCGCGGCCCGGACGACCTCGTGATCGTCGCCGGTCCAGACGCCGATGCCGGCAGCAGCCCGACAGGCGGAGGCCCGGCGGTCACGGGCGGCTCTTCCGGGTTGACCGCGGGGTCGGGTGGGCCGGACGGCCCTGTCACGGACGGTCAACCGGCGGACGTCGACCTGGCCGAGCTGGACGGGCACGAGGGCAGGCTGGTCCGAGTGGGCGGGCTCGTGGTGGCCGTGGACTCGACCGGGTTCGGCCTCGACGACGGAACGGCCCAAGGACGGGTGGAGGCCGGCGGCGACGCCGTCGCGCTCATGCCCCTGCTCGCTCCCGGCGATGCCGTCGGGGTGGCCGGGCGGGTGGCCGCGTCCGGCGACGGCCGGATGGTCCTCCTGGAGCGGGCCGCCGACCTGGTCCGCCTTGGCGACCTCGGTGAGCCGATGCCGCTGGGCGGCGCCGGGGCGGAGGGCTCGTTCAATGGAGGAGCGCCACCAGACGAGCTGACACGGTCGCCGGGTGCAGCCGGTGGAGGCGCGCCGGACGCGGGCCCCGGGGTATCACCGGACCGCGCTGCGGGTGCTGACCTGCCGGCCGCTCCCCTCGCCGCCGGTGCGACAGGGCTGGGTGGTGTCTTGCTGGCGGGTGCGACCGGGATGGCGGCGCGTCGCCGGCGCGCTCGCCGCCTCCTGGCCGGCCGTGTCGCGGCGCGCCTGGCCGCCTTCGCGGCCGATGCACCGCCCCGTCCCGGGTTAGTCCGGGCGACACTCGCGGCACCGCTCCCGGCCGGGAGCGGTGCGCCCGGCGCTCCGGAAGGCGCTCACGCTTGACGCTCACGATCGGGGCGGACTATCCTCGCCCGAGTTTCGCGCGTCGCGAAGCTGCCCGGGGGTGGACCCCGGGGCCGGAGCGCAGTCCTCGCCCGGCCATGGAGCCGGGCGGGATGGGCCCCGGCGACGGCACACCTGTACGAGGGAGGCTCAGACCGTGGCCGAGGCCTACTGCGTCAAGTGCAAGGCGAAGCGCGAGATCAAGGGCGCGCAGAAGATCACGATGAAGAACGGCAAGCCCGCCGTCACCGGCACCTGCCCGGTGTGCGGGACCAAGGTGTTCAAGATCGGCGCCGCCTGAGCACGTCACCCGTCAGCGACGCAGCGACACGGGCCCCCGTCTCACCGGCGGGGGCTCGTTCGATTCCCCGGGCTCTCTCACCCGCTCGCGGGCCGTTCGGACCGTCTCTCCGGGACCCACGGCAGGCCGGAGCGCAGATTCGCGCTTGCTAGAATGGCTGCGTTCCCGCCCGCAGCGACGAGGTCTTGGCCTGTCACGCCGTCCCGCCCTCGCCGCCGTCCCTCTCCCGGACCGGACCAGCGCCCCGCGGCCCGTGCCCCCGGCGCGTTCCAACGTCGCCCCGCCCGGTGGCCGGGCGGCGGCCGGCGTTACCGGATCCCATCCGGCCGGGCGATCCCCGGCCATCACGAGCTGACCGTCAACCCCGCCAGGAGGTTCGCACCATGCCCGTTCGCGTCGGCATCAACGGCTTCGGCCGCATCGGCCGCCAGTCGCTCCGGACGATCATCGAGCGCGCGCCGGAGATCGAGGTCGTGGCCGTCAACGACATCGTCGACGTCCCGACGAACGCGCTGCTGTTCAAGCACGACTCGACCTACGGGGCGTACCCCGGCACGGTCACCTACGACGCGGATGCGATCATCGTCGACGGCCGCGAGATCAAGGTCCTCAAGGAGCTCGATCCGGCCAACCTGCCCTGGAAGGCCCTGGGCGTCGAGATCGTGATCGAGTCGACCGGCAAGTTCACCGACGCCGACAAGGCCCGCGCCCACCTCGCTGCGGGCGCGAAGAAGGTGCTCATCAGCGCCCCGGCCAAGAAGGAGGACGTGACCATCGTCCTGGGCGTCAACGAGGCCGCCTACGACCCGGCCACGCACCACATCATCAGCAACGCCAGCTGCACCACCAACTGCCTGGCGCCGGCGGCCAAGGTCGTCCACGACGGCTGGACGATCAAGCGTGGCCTGATGAACACGATCCACTCGTACACCAACGACCAGCGGATCCTCGATGTCGCCCACAAGGATCCGCGCCGGGCCCGCGCTGCCGGCCAGAACATCATCCCGACCACGACCGGCGCGGCCAAGGCGCTCGCCCTGGTCATTCCGGACCTCAAGGGCAAGTTCGACGGCTTCAGCCTCCGGGTTCCCACCCCGACGGTGAGCGTCGTCGACTTCACCGCCGAGCTCGGGAAGGAGGCCTCGGTCGACGCCCTCAACGCCGCCTTCCGGGCCGCCGGCGAGGGTCCGATGAAGGGCATCCTGGGCGTTTCCGACGAGCCCCTCGTGTCGTCCGACTTCCGCGGCGATCCCCGCTCCTCGATCATCGACGCGGCCTGCACGATGGTCCTGGGTGGTACGTTCGTGAAGGTCATCGCCTGGTACGACAACGAGTGGGGCTACAGCTGCCGCGTGGCCGACCTCGTCAAGTACATCGCCGAGCGCCTCTAGGCGCCGTCGAGCCAGCGAACGAGCGAGCCCGGCCATGGACAAGCGCTCCATCAGGGACCTGGACGCCGCCGGCAAGCGGGTCTTCGTCCGCGTCGACTTCAACGTGCCGCTCAAGGACGGGCAGGTCAGCGACGACACCCGGATCCGGGCGGCCCTGCCCACCCTCAGGCACCTCCTGGACCAGGGGGCGCGGGTCATCCTCGCCTCCCATCTGGGCCGGCCCGACGGCAAGGTCTTCGACGGGCTCCGGCTGCGGCCGGTGGCCGAGCGCCTCTCGGCCCTGCTCGGTCAGCCGGTCCCGTGCACCGGCGACGCGCTCGGCCAGGGGACGCAGGACGCCATCCGGCGGCTGCGCCCGGGCGAGCTCCTGCTGCTCGAGAACCTCCGCTTCCATGCCGAGGAGGAGAAGAACGATCTCGGGTTCGCGAAGGCGCTCGCCTCCTACGCCGACGTCTACGTGAACGACGCCTTCGGGACCGCCCACCGGGCACACGCCTCCACCCACGGCGTCGCCACGCTCCTGCCGGCCTACGCCGGCTTTCTCATGGAGCGCGAGATCCGCTACCTCACCAACCTCGTCGAGGATCCCGAGCGGCCCTACGCCGCGATCATCGGCGGGGCGAAGGTCTCGGACAAGATCAAGGTCCTCACCAACCTGCTGAGCAAGGTGGACATCCTCGTCGTTGGCGGCGGGATGGCCAACACCTTCCTCCTGGCCCAGGGCAAGAGCGTGGGCAAGAGCCTGGCCGAGCCCGATCGGGTCGAGGATGCCCAGAAGATCATGGAGACGGCCGAGGCGAAGGGCGTCACCATCGTCCTCCCGTCCGACGTCGTCGTGGCAAAGGAGGTCACCCAGGGAGCCGAGTACAAGACCCTTCCGGCCGAGAAGGTGCCCGCCAGCTGGCACATCGTCGACGTCGGCAAGGCGAGCCTCGCCCGGATGGAGGAGGTCCTCGCTTCGGCGAGGACGATCGTCTGGAACGGGCCGCTCGGCGTGTTCGAGATGCCCGCCTTCGGCCAGGGTACCCGGGCGCTCGCCCGCTTCCTGGCCGACAGGGCAGATGCCGGCGCCACGGTCGTCGTCGGCGGTGGCGACTCGGTTGCGGCCGTGACCCAGCAGGGCCTGGCCGCGAAGATGACCCACATCTCGACCGGCGGCGGCGCCTCGCTCGAGCTGCTCGAGGGGCGCGTCCTGCCCGGGATCGACATCATCCCGGACCGCGATCCGGCGGGAGGTGACGCATGAACACCGCGATCGAGCTGGTCGACGCGCGCGAGATCCTCGACTCGCGCGGCAATCCGACGGTCGAGGTCGACGTCGTCCTGGCCGATGGCTCCGTCGGTCGGGCAGCCGTCCCGTCAGGCGCCTCCACCGGCGCCCACGAGGCGGTCGAGCTCCGCGACGGCGACACGTCCCGCTTCGGCGGAAAAGGGGTCCTGAAGGCCGTCGAGAACGTGCGGGAGACGATCGGCCCGGCCTTGATCGGGAGCGACGCGGCCGACCAGCCCGCGATCGACGAGGCGCTCATCGACCTCGATGGCACGCCGAACAAGGCGAAGCTGGGGGCGAACGCGATCCTCGGCGTCTCGCTCGCCTGCGCCCACGCGGCCGCGGCCGCCCACGACCTGCCGCTCTACCGTTACCTCGGTGGCGCCGGGGCCCGGGTCCTGCCGGTCCCGTTCTTCAACATCCTCAACGGTGGCAAGCACGCCGTGAACTCCACGGACTTCCAGGAGTTCATGGTCGCCCCGGTCGGCGTCGCGACCTTCGGGGACGCGTTCCGCGCGGGCGCGGAGGTCTTCCACGCCCTCAGGGCGATCCTCCACGACGGCGGGTTCTCGGTCGGCCAGGGGGACGAGGGAGGCTTTGCCCCGTCCCTGCCGTCGAACGAGGCGGCCGTCGAGGTGATCCTCCGGGCGATCGAGAAGGCCGGCTATACGCCCGGCGATCAGGTCGCGATCGCGCTCGACCCCGCCGCGAGCTCTGTCCTCGTCGAGGGGACGGGCACCGAGGGGGTCGTCGGGCAGTACCGGCTCGAGCGCGAGGGCGTCACCCTCGACTCGGGCCAGCTCATCGACCTGTGGGAGCGCTGGCTCGCCAGGTACCCGATCGTCTCGCTCGAGGACGGCCTCGCGGAGGACGACTGGCCGGGCTGGGTCGAGCTGACCGCCCGTCTCGGAAAGAAGGTCCAGCTCGTCGGCGACGACATCGTCGTCACGAACCCGGCCATCATCGCCCGCGCGATCGACGAGAAGGCGATGAACAGCGTCCTGATCAAGCTCAACCAGATCGGGACCGTCACGGAGACGATGGCCGCGATCGAGATGGCCCGCCGGGTCGGCTGGACCGCCATGGTCAGCCACCGCTCCGGTGAGACCGAGGACACCTCCATCGCCGACTTCGTGGTGGCGATGGGGACCGGCCAGATCAAGACCGGCGCGCCGTCCCGCTCGGAGCGCGTCGCCAAGTACAACCGGCTCCTCCGCATCGAGGAGGAGCTCGGCGTCGGGGCGCGCTACCTCGGGCGATATGCCCTCGCCGGCGGCGCGCCGTTCCTGCCCGGTTGAGATCTCGTCACTGCCCGGCACCGGTTGAGTCCCCAGCCGGCGCCGCTGCGCCCGGGGGAGGTGACGGATGAGCCGTTTGGTGGACCGGGGTGCGGTCTACGCCGCGATGGTCGGCGTGGGCATGGCCACGACGATCGCCGTCAGCTTCCTCCTGGTGATCCCGATCGAGCCGGTCGCCTGGCTGCTCGGGCCGCTCGGGGCGATCCTCATCGGCTACTACGCCAACTCGCGGGCCGGGCGGCTCCACGGCCCGTGGGGCCGGATCCTGGCCAGCGCGCTGTTCGCCGGCGCGGTCACCGGCCTGACGCTGGCGGCCCTGCTCCTGGCGATCAAGGCGATCTTCTTCTACGCCGATGCCGGCTACCGCGACGCCGCCTCCGGCGGGCCGCTGACCTGCGGAACCGGACCCGCCTGCGTCTACGCCCGCTACCTGGCCGAGGGCCAGGGAGACGAGCTGGCCGCCGTGGGCGTGACCGGCGTCGCCTCGTTCACCTCGTTCTACTGGGGTGAGCAGCTCCGGACGGCCGGGATCGTGATCGTGCTCACGACGCTCGGCGGCCTTGTGGGCGGCGCCCTGTACGGGCTCGCCCGGCCGAAGGAGCGGCCGCCGCCGTGAGTGGGCGCGTCGCGGGTGCGCACGCGGGCCCAGGCGCGGGCGGCCGCGAGCTGCGGCGCGGGGAGCGCACCAGCCGGCTGCCCGGAGCGCACCGGGGCTGCTTCGTCGGCCTGGGCGTTCTCGATCTCGTCCACCTCGTCGAGCGGATCCCCGGGCCCGACGAGAAGGTCGTCGCCCGGGACGAGCTGGTCGCGGCCGGTGGGCCCGCTGCCAACGCGGCCGTGGCTTTCGCCTGGGCGAGAGGCCGAGCGACCCTGGTCACCGCCCTGGGCAGCCACCCGCTCGGCCGGGCGGCCGCGGCCGACCTGCGGGCGTGTGGCGTGCGCGTCCACGACCGAACGCCGGGCCGGGCGACTCCGCCGCCGTTGGCCTCGATCCTGGTCACATCGGCCACCGGTGCCCGCGCCGTGGTCTCGTCGACCGACCGGGGGTTCGCCGCCGAACCTCCCGCGCCGCTCGAGCCCGACGAGGTCGGGCGGCTGCTCGCCGGCGTCGACGTCGTCCTGGCCGACGGCCACCACCGATCGCTCGCCGGGGCGCTCCTCGCCGGGGCGCGCGAGCGCGGCATCGTGACGGTGCTCGATGCCGGCACGTGGCGGCCGGCCTTCGAGTCGCTCCTTGCGCTGGCGGACGTCGTCATCGCGAGCGCCGCGTTCCGGCCGCCGGAGGTCACGTCCGCCGCCGACCCGGATGCGGTCCTGGAGGCCCTGCTCGCCCGGGGAGTGGTGGCCGCCGCCCGGACCGCCGGGCCGGACCCGATCAGCTGGCGGCACCGCGATGGTGGCGCGGGCGGGATCGCGGTTCCCGCCGGCCCGGTTGTCGACACGCTCGGCGCCGGCGACGTCCTCCACGGCGTCGCCGCGTTCCTTCTCGCCGGGGCGCCGCCGCCGACGGCGGCCCGGTTCGCCGCGGTCCTGGCCGCGGCTGCCCGCGTCGCCGCCGCATCGTGCGGCTCGTTCGGGACGCGGGCCTGGCTCGCGGAGGAGATCGCGCGCCCGGTGCGCCGCGCGACGATCTAGCCGGCGAGGGCGAGCAGGATCGCCCCGGCGGCGATCGCCGTGGCCCCGGCCAGTCGCGCCACGGCGCCCTGGCGCTCGCCGAGCCGGGCGACGCCGTAGCCGGCCGCGAGCACGCTGGAGGCCTCCCGGAGCGGGGCCACCGCGGCGACCGGGGCGATCGTCAGCGCGGCGAGGATGAGCAGGTACGTCCCGATCATCAGCAGGCCGGCGACCAGGGGCCGGGCGATGCCGGGGTCGGGGGCCGGATCGCCGGCGCTCGCCGGCGATCGTCGCCGGAGCGGGAGGGCCCTGACCAGCGCCAGCCCGATCGCCATCAGCGTCCAGATGGCCATGTTGTAGAGCCAGGGCGGCCCCGTCCGGACGCCCAGCCGGTCGATCGCCGTGTAGCCGGCGATGCAGACGCCGGCCGCGATCGCCGGGACGAGCGCGGCCCGCGATGCGGCGGGCAGGGCGATGGCGAGCAGCCCGCCGAGCAGGAGGGTGACTCCGACGAGCCCGGCCGGCGAGAAGCGCTCGTCGAGCACGACGATCCCGACGAGCGCCGCGGCGATGGCGCCTGTTCCCCGGGCGACGGGATAGACGGCCGACAGTGGCCCTTGCCGGTACGCCGCCGAGAGCACCACGAAATAGGCGACCCCTACCACCCCTGACATGACGGCCAGCCCCCAGCCCTCGGGCGACAGGCTCGGTCGTCCGGTGAGGAACCAGGTGGCGACGGCAAGGGGCATGGCGGCGATGACCCCCAGCGCCACGCTCCTGGCCGCGGCGTGGAGCGGATCGCCGCTCGTCTTCACGATCGCGTTCCAGGCGACGTGGGCGAATGTGCTCGCAAGCACGAGGGCGATGGCGACGGGGGGCATTCGCCGAGTCTACAGAGCCACGTTGCCGTGGGTGGCCACCTGGTGACCAGGCACGCCGGGCGGAGGGCCGGCGGAACGAGACGACCCCGGGCGACGGCCCGGGGTCGGCAGGAGCGGGAGGTGGCGGGGCCGATCGCCCGCCCGCTACTCGCTCGTCTTCTTCGCCGGAGCCTTCTTCGCCGCCGGCTTCTTCGCCGGAGCCTTCTCCGCGGTCGCCTGGGCCGCGGGCTTCTTCTCCGCCGTCGCTCTGGCGGCCGGCTTCTTCTCCGCCGCAGCCCTCGCGGCCGGCTTCTTCTCCGCCGCAGCCCTCGCGGCCGGCTTCTTTTCGGCGGCGGCCCTCGGCGCGGCGGCCGTGGGCGCGGCGACCTTGGGGGTTGCCTTCGCCGCCGGCTTCTTCTCGGCAGCGGCCTTCGGGGCTGCGGCCGTTGGCTCGACGGTCTTCCTGGCGCGAGCCCGGCCGGCGGGCTTCGCCGGGGCGTCTTCCGGGGAGGGCGCGGCGGTCGCGGCCGGGGCCGTCTCGGCACGGCCCGCCCTGGCCAGGGCGGCGCGGGCCTTGCCGGCGGCCGTCTGGGCGCCCTTGGCCTTCTCGGCCTTGGCGGCGGCGACGCGGGCCTTGGCGGCCTTGGTGGCGGCGGCCTTGCCGGTCGTCTTGGTGACGCGGGTCGTGGTCTGGACGACCTGGCCGCCGAGGGCGGCGCTGACCTTGCGGGCGAGGCGCGACTTGCGCCGGGCGGCCGCGTTCGGATGGATCGCGCCGACCTTGGCCGCTTTGTCGAGCGCCGCGTAGGCGTCGGCGAGCGCGATCGCGGGGTCGCCCTCGACCTGGCCGGTGGCGACCTTGAGCGTCCTGGCCACGAGCGTCTTGGCCTTGGACTGGTGCGGGCGGTTGACCGCGGCGCGCCGCTCGGTCTGGCGGACGCGCTTCATCGCGGACGGCGTGCGCGCGCCGGTCCAGCCGCGGGGCGAGTGAGCCACGTTCGTTCCTCAGGTGCGGGTCGAATGGAGCTGAGAGCTGGCTGCGCGCGGGGGAGAGGGCTCCGCGACGGCGCGACCGCGAATGGTAGCAGGAATGGCCAACCCCCGAGCGCGACCCCCGAGCGGAACGGGCACGCCTTGCTACACTCGGGTTCCCGATGCCGATCCCCCAGGAACGCCTGCGAAACTTCTCGATCGTCGCCCACATCGATCACGGGAAGTCGACCCTGGCCGACCGCTTCCTCGAGCACACGCACACGATCGACCCCCGGCAGATGACCAGCCAGGTCCTCGACTCGATGGACCTCGAGCGCGAGAAGGGCATCACCATCAAGGCGCGGGCCGTCCGGATCGAGTACACCGCCGCCGACGGACTCGTCTACGGGCTGAACCTGATCGACACGCCCGGCCACGTCGACTTCACCTACGAGGTGAGCCGTTCCCTCCAGGCCTGCGAGGGCGCGATCCTGGTCATCGACGCGGCCCAGGGGATCGAGGCCCAGACCCTGGCCAACGTCCACCTCGCCCTGCGCCAGGACCTGGTGATCATCCCGGTCGTCAACAAGATCGACCTGCCATCGGCCCAGCCCGAGCTGGTGATCGAGGAGCTGGAGAACATCCTGGCCATCCCGCGCGAGGAGGTCATCCTCGCCTCGGCCAAGGAGGGCACCGGCGTGCCCGAGATCCTGGAGGCAATCGTCGCCCGGATCCCGCCGCCGCGCGGCAGCCCCACCGCCCCGCTGCGCGGGCTCGTCTTCGACTCCCACTACGATGCCTACAAGGGCGTGGTCACCTACGTCCGTCTGGCCGACGGGACGCTCCATGAGCACACCCGCATCCGGCTGATGGCCTCGGGCGCGGAATCCGAGATCCTCGAGCTGGGCGTGTTCCGCCCGCAGCTCGTGCCGGTGAAGCAGCTGGCCGCCGGCGAGGTCGGCTACGTCGCCACCGGTCTCAAGACAGTCCGCGATGCCCAGGTGGGCGACACGATCACCGATGCCGGCGCACCGGCCCAGCTGCCGCTGCCCGGCTACCAGCCGGCCAAGAGCCTCGTCTTCGCCGGCATCTACCCCATCCGCGGTCCCGACTACCCGCTGCTCCGCGACGCGCTCGAGAAGCTCCACCTCAACGACGCGAGCTTTACCTTCGCGCCCGAGAGCTCGATCGCCCTCGGCTTCGGCTTCCGGCTGGGCTTCCTCGGCCTGCTCCACATGGAGATCGTCCAGGAGCGGCTCGAGCGCGAGTTCAGCCTGGAGCTGATCGCCTCGGCGCCGTCGGTCGAGTACCGGGTCATCCATCATGGCAAGCCGCCCTCCCTCGTCGACAACCCCGCCCTGATGCCGCCCCCGGCCGAGATCGAGTCGATCGAGGAGCCCTGGGTGGCCCTGTCGGTGATCACGCCTTCACAGCACATCGGGACGCTGATGGAGCTGTCGACGAACCGGCGCGGCGCCTTCGTGGACATGGAGTACCTGGACCCGACCCGGGTGCTGCTCCGCTTCGAGATGCCGCTGGCCGAGCTGATCATCGACTACTTCGACCAGCTCAAGAGCCGGAGCCAGGGCTACGCCTCGATGGACTACGAGGAGATCGGCTACCGCGAAGGCCGGCTGGTCAAGCTCGACGTCCTGGTCGCCGGCGAGCCGGTCGACGCGCTGTCGCTGATCGTGCACCGGGACA
>Ga0299912_10003888_pt1 | contig 12197 bp, 5 predicted proteins | sample RVTome_2_FD_207667 | JGI IMG/M metagenome (GOLD analysis project Ga0299912, IMG submission 207667) | Soil microbial communities from uranium-contaminated site in the Upper Colorado River Basin, Wyoming, United States - RVT95D214 (version 2) ... | reverse complement strand
AGCCCCCCTTTACTAAAGGGGGGATGGGGGGATTTTGAGCGACTCAGCAAAATGACAATCCATCTGGTGCGTTTGTATTGGTAACGGAGTACCGATAACGGATAACGAATAACCCATAACGAACAGCGGCTTTTCCACTTCCATGGGGAATTTCAGAGTCTTCACCAGCAACCGATTAGAGATCCTGGCTGATCAACTTGCCCGGGCGCTCCGGGAACCCCTGCCGTCTCCGTTTGACCAGGAGACCATCGTGGTTCAAAGCAAGGGCATGGAGCGCTGGATATGTCTCCAGCTCGCCGAGCGCCACGGCATCTGCTCCAACTGCCGTTTCCCCTTTCCCAATACCTTTGTCCATGAGATCTTCCAGAGCGTCCTTAAAAACATCCCGAAACCTTCCCTTTTTGATCCTCAAGTCATGACCTGGCGTGTCATGAAGGCTCTGCCTTCTCTCATCGAGGATCCCGCATTTGAAGCTCTCCGCATCTATCTGGAGAGCGGGCGGAGCGATCTCAAGCGCTTCCAGCTCTCACAGAGAATTGCCGATCTCTTTGACCAATATCTTCTTTTCCGGCCTGAAATGATGTTTCAGTGGGAGAAGGGGAAAGCCGGACACTGGCAAGCGCTTCTGTGGAGGAAACTGGTCGAAGGCCATGAACACGAACACCGTGCGTCCCTGGCCAAAGAACTCTTCACAGCCATAGAAAGGAGTTCTGACCCTCTGCCCGGACTTCCCAGGAGACTCTCCGTGTTCGGCATCTCGGCGCTGCCTCGCTTTCACGTTGAGGTGTTCGCTTCCCTGTCGCGGGTTGCCCAGGTGAACCTCTTTCTGATGAACCCCAGTGAAGAGTACTGGGGAGATATTCTTGCAACCTGGGAAATGAAGAAAAAGGTGTTGTCCGAGAAAACCGTGTCGGAAGAGGAACTCCACATGGAAAAGGGGAACTCCCTGCTCGCCTCCATGGGCGCTCTGGGGAGAGATTTCTTTGAAATGATCCAGGAGTTCCAGATGGAGGAGTTTTCATCCTACAAAGCGCCGGACGCGGGGAATCTCCTGACCTCCATCCAGCTGGATGTTCTGAGTCTTCAGGAAAGAAAGGAAAAGAAAAAAGTTTCGGCAGAGGATCTTTCCATCCAGATCCATTCCTGTCACAGTCCCATGCGGGAAGTGGAAGTTCTCCGTGATCAACTTCTCCGCATGTTCGAAGAAGATCCCGGTCTTCTGCCCAAGGACATTCTCGTGATGATGCCGGATGTCGAGACCTATGCGCCCTACATACAGGCTGTGTTCGACACACCGCAAGATGACGCCCGGAAAATTCCATTCAGCATCGCGGACCGGAGCATCCGAAAAGAGGGGGGGATCGGAGAGACGTTCCTCAACCTTCTCGACCTTCAGGGGAGCCGCTTTGGGGTCACCCAGGTCCTGGACCTCCTTGAATGTGAGGCGTTGCGCCGCAGGTTCGGGTTTTCGGATGAAGATCTGGAAACGGTCCGCAAATGGATTTCTGAAACACGGATCCGCTGGGGAATTGACGAAGGACACAAAGCGGAGTTGGAGCTGCCTTCTTTCCCTCAAAACACCTGGAGAGCTGGCCTCGACAGGCTTCTTCTTGGTTTCGCCATGCCGGGCCGTGAGGAAAGACTCTTTTCCGGTATCCTTCCCTACGATCCCATCGAAGGGGGAGAGACTCGGATTCTCGGTTCATTCGTTGAATTTGCCGAACAGCTTTTCAAACGAGCAGCCTCTCTCGGTCAATGGAGGACTTTAGAAGTCTGGCAAAGGGAGCTTGCGAGCCTCCTGGACGATTTCTTCGAGCCAGGGGAGGAGACGCAACGAGAGATTCAGTTGATCCGCCGAATGCTCGATGAACTCGTCAAAACCGGAGCAGCCTCTCTCTTCGATGAAGAGATCCATCTGAGGGTCGTCAGAAGCGATCTGGAGCGCAGTCTGGACCAAACCGGCTTCGGCTTAGGTTTCATGACCGGGGGGGTGACCTTTTGTGCCATGCTGCCCATGCGAAGCATCCCGTTCAGGGTGATTTGTCTCCTGGGCATGGACGGCGAAGCTTACCCGAGGCAGTCGAAACCCCTGGGCTTTGATTATATGGCGAGGCATCCCAGACGAGGCGATCGATCCCGAAGAAACGATGACCGGTACCTTTTTCTGGAAGCCATCCTCTCTGCCAGGGAAAGGCTTTACATCAGTTATGTGGGACAGAGCATCCAGGACAATTCGGCGATTCCTCCCTCCGTGCTGGTGAGCGAACTCATCGATTATGTCGATCAAGGTTTCGAGATCCCCGGCGGCCCCATCCGCGATCACTTGCACACCAGGCACCGGCTCCAGGCTTTCAGCCCTGAATACTTCAAGAATCATCAAAAGCTTTTCACTTACTCAGAGGAAAACTATGAGATTGCCGGAACCATGCTGGCAGGCCGCAAGGAACCAGGAGCGTTTTTAGGCACAGGGTTGTCCGAGCCTGATGAGACATGGAGGAAAGTGGATCTCCATGGGCTCTGCGCATTCTTCTCCAACCCCACAAAGTTTCTGCTCAACAGGCGACTGGGTATCTACCTGGAAGAGAGATTCTCCCTCGCTGAGGAGAGGGAACCTTTTGAAGTGCGAACGCTGGAGCAGTACCTCCTGGAAGAAAGCATGCTCCGGAGGCGACTCCAGGGTCAAAGCCTGAAGGATGACTTCGTTTTCGCCGTTGCATCCGGCCGTCTTCCTCACGGACCGGTAGGACAGTGCATCTATGAAGGTCTCAGTCCTGGAGTGGAGCATTTTGCTGAGGATCTGTCGCCGCTGCTCGGCAAAAACGCTCTTGAGACCCTGGACTTCCAGATCGATGTTGGAGATTTTTATTTAACCGGTTCGCTGGACCATGTTTTGAAGGAGAAGATGATCCGCTTTCGCTATGCTCGCCTTAAGGGCAAGGACCTCATGGTGAACTGGATTTATCACCTGGTGCTCAACTCTGTTCGGGCTGAGGGGTACCCGCGGCATACCCTGATGGCGGGTCTGTCTGCGAAAAGCAACAAGGAACGGAACAGGGTTTTCTATGAATATACACCGGTGGACGAGGGAGAAGAGATTCTTGAAGGATTGTTGAAGCGGTACTGGGAGGGATTGAAAGAGCCTTTGCACTTTTTTCCGGAATCCTCGTGGGAATATGCGGAACTGAGGCTCGTAAAGGACAAGCCTGCCGAGGTGGCTCTAGAACAAGTGCGCAAGGCATGGGAAGGATCCGAATGGAACAGGGGAGAGATGGATGATCCCTATTATCAGCTTTGTTTCGGTGGAAAAGATCCCATAGATACCGCATTCGAAGAAATCGCCGTGGAGGTCTTTGAGCCTTTGCGGAAATACCTCAAAGAGGAATGAACACAAAACAAACAGCTCATGAGAGAGTGAATGGCGGCCTATAAAATTTTCGATCCTCTCAAGACTCCTCTTGAAGGAGCCAACCTCATAGAGGCCAGTGCAGGGACGGGCAAGACCTACACCATCACCGGTCTTTTCCTGCGCCTTTTGCTGGAAAAGAACCTCGCGGTCCACCAGATCCTCGTAGTGACCTTCACCGAAGCCGCTACGGAGGAACTGAAGGACAGAATCCGGAGTAGAATCCGTGAGGCCATCGACGCTTTTTCAACAGGAAAAAGCAGGGATTCCTTTCTGGATAATCTGGTGAGACAGCATGCGTCTGCGGACAAAGCCTTACCCCCTTTGCTAGAAGCTCTGAGGACCTTTGATGAGGCGGCTATCTTCACGATTCACGGGTTCTGCAGAAGAATGCTCCATGAAAACGCTTTTGAGAGCGGCAGTCTCTTTGACACGGAGCTTGTCACGGACCCCTCCGCCATGATCCAGGAGAGCGTGGATGATTTCTGGCGGCGGCACCTCTATACCGCTTCTCCTCTCTTTGTGAATCATGCGCTTGAGAACCGTTTCACTCCTGGAGCCATCCTATCGCTTTTGAAGCGCAAGATGAACCAGCCTTTTCTCCGCATCATTCCAGAGGAAGAGGCCCCCGACACCGGCCCGCAGGAAAAGCAGTTCAGAGAAGCTTTTTCGAGAGTCCGGGAGAAGTGGCCCGCCGTCAAGAACGAAGTCAAACACATCCTCACGTCGTATGAGGGGTTTCACAAGAGCCAATACAAGCCTTCGAAGGTTGAGCGCTGGGTGAAGGAGATGGAAGATCTCTTCACCTACGGCGAAAACGCTCCAGGGCTCTTTCCGGAGTTCAAGAGATTTTCCCGAAGTGAAGTGGAGAACAAGAAGAATCTGAAACAAGGATTTGCCCCGCCGGAGCATCCTTTCTTTGATCACTGTGAAGATCTCCACCGGGCGTCTCAGGACCTTGAGACCGTTTTCGCCCGCCGCCTTCTGGGACTCAAGGTCAGGATATTCAAAGAGGTCGGGGAGGACTTGTCCAAGAGGAAGACGGAGAAAAACGTTCAAACCTTTGACGACCTGCTGCTGAAGCTCCAATCCGCCCTGACGGGAAAAGGGGGAAGGGATCTGGCCATGGCTATCAGGCGAAAATACCGGGCCGCCCTGATCGACGAGTTTCAGGATACGGACCCGGTGCAATACACCATCTTCCAGAGCGTCTTTGGGAGAGGAGGCAGCATGCTGTTCCTGGTGGGGGATCCGAAGCAGTCGATCTATGGTTTTCGCGGTGCCGATATCTTCGCATACATGGAGGCGGTGGACAAAGTCGATTCCCGCTACACCCTTATAGAGAACTGGCGATCAGAGTCCGGATTGATCAAATCCATTAATGCGCTTTTCGGCAACGTTGAACCAGCCTTTGTCTACGAAAAGATACCGTTTGAGCCGGCAAAGGCCGCCAAGGGAAAAGAGACTGAGCCGCTCAAAATCGAGGGTGAGAGAGAATCCTTTGCCCTGTGGTTCATGGATGCGGAGAAGTGGGGCAACAAGGAAGGGCTTATCAACAAAGGGGTTGCCCAGGCGAAACTCCCAGGACTGGTGGCCGCAGAAATTACCCGTCTCCTCAACTTGGGCAAAGAAGGGAAAGCGCTCATCGGCAAAAGACCTCTTAGAGCAAACGATATCGCGGTGCTGGTGAGACAAAACGTGGAAGCCCTCTTCATTCAGAAGGCCCTGTCTGAGAGAAACGTTCCGAGCGTCCTTTACAGCACGGAAAACCTTTTCGACTCCCACGAGGCGCTGGAAGTGGAGAGATTTCTCGCTGCCGTAGTGGAGCCCAATGACGAATCCCTCCTCAAGGCGGCCTTGTCAACCGATATGGTCGGGATCGCAGGGGAGGAACTCGAGCGTCTGATGCTGGATGAGGCTCGGTGGGAGAAATGGCTCGTGAAGTTCAGGGATTACCGTGACCTCTGGCAAGAGAGAGGCTTCGTCCGCATGTTCCGATCCTTTCTCCGGTATGAGAAAGTCCTGACCCGCCTGATCACCTTCACGGACGGTGAGCGAAGAAACACCAATCTTCTCCATCTCATGGAAGTCCTGCATCAGGCCTCCATAGAGAGAAAGCTGAACATGATAGGCCTTTTGAAGTGGCTTTCGGAGCAGAGAGACCCCAACGCCCCCCGGTCGGAAGAGCATCAGCTTCGTCTGGAGAGCGATGAGAATGCGGTGAATCTCGTCACCATTCACAAAAGCAAAGGACTTGAATATCCGATCGTGTTTTGCCCTTTCTCATGGGACGGCATCAGGTCCAAGAAGGAGAAAGATCCGTTTTTTTTCCACGATCCGCAAAACAGGATGCAGCTCATCTTCGATCTTGGATCTGAGGACCAAAAGCCCCACCGTGCCATCTCGGAAAAAGAAGAGCTGGCTGAAAATCTCAGGCTCTTGTATGTCGCACTCACCCGCGCGAAATGTCGGGCCTACCTGGTGTGGGGACGTTTCAAAGGCGCTGAGACCTCCGCTCCTGCTTATCTTCTCCATGCTCCGCCGGTGGAAAACTCAGACAATCTGGTGGCCGCGCTTGCGGAGGATTTCAAGCGAGTTACGAACGAGGAGCTCCTTTCCAGGGCAAAGTCGCTGATGAAAAAACCCACGGCGACCGTGGAGGTCATCAAGGAGCTTGAGGCTGATGGGAACCGTTTTGCTCCGTTGCCTGAGGAGATGCAGATAGACCGCCCAAGGAGCTTTGTAGGCCGGATTGACCGGCAGTGGAAGATCTCCAGTTTCTCTTCCCTGGTCTCGGATCGACTTCACAGCGAAGAGGGAACCGACTACGACGCCGTCACCTCGTGGGGACCGGAGGACCCTGTGCGCATGCTGCAAGAGCCGGCTGGTATCTTCGCCTTCCCAAAGGGGGCTAAGACAGGCACTTTTCTCCACGATGTCTTCGAACACCTCGACTTCTGCGACCCTTCCGTTTCATCAAGACAAGACATGGTGAAAGGGAAACTGACTCAATACGGGTATGATCATTCCTGGCTGGAGATCGTCTGTGACATGGTGAACAAAGTGCTCAGGGTTCCTCTTGATCCGGAACAGACAGATTTCTGTTTCTCCAGGGTCAGGAGCGAGGTTCGCCTGAATGAACTCGAGTTCTATTTCCCGCTTAAGTTCCTGGCTCCTGAAACGGTGGGAAAGATCCTGGGAAGAGGGGATCCCCATCAAGAGGTCCCTGAGAGGATCGAGCGCTTGAGCTTCTCGCCTCTCCGGGGATTCATGAAGGGGTTCATGGACATGGTTTTCAGGTTTGAGGATCGCTACTACCTGGTTGACTGGAAATCCAATTTCCTGGGAACGAACGTGGAGGATTATGGCCCTGAAAGCCTGGCGAGGGCCATGGAAGAGAACTTCTACACCCTGCAGTACACGCTTTACACACTGGCGCTCAACCAGTACTTGAAGCTTAGAGCTGAGAGGTATGAGTACGGTAGGCACTTTGGAGGGGTCTTCTACGTGTTCCTGCGTGGGGTGGACGCGGAGAAAGGACCTGAGTTCGGCATTTACAGGGCCAAGCCTCACCGGGATCTGATCGAAGCTTTGACTGAAGAACTCATGGGTGCGGGTTAAACAAAATTCGAAGCACGAAATCCGAAGCACGAAACAAAATCCAATAAAGAAAATTAGAATGACAGAAACAAAAAATACAAATGCTGCAAATGGAATGAACTTTACTTGTCCAGAGCGGGTGATTTGGTGTTTTGAATTTGGAGTTTCGAATTTCGGATTTGTTTCGTGCTTCGTGCTTCGGATTTCGAATTTGGATTCTCTCAAGGATTGAGGAATGCTTGGATGATCGCTGACCTGGTCTACTTGCAAGAAAGCGGTTTCTTTTCTCCTCTGGATCTTCACTTCGCGAAGTTCATGGACAAACTCTCCGGGGCTTCATCCCAGGAGCTTGTTCTGGCCGCTGCGCTTGTGAGCCGGTTCACGAGAGAAGGCCACATTTGCCTTGATCTTGCTTTGCAAGAGCCCCTCCCCGTTTCCGAAATAGGAGAGGCTGTTGTTTTCCCCGAAGCGGGCAGATGGGGGAAGAAACTCAGGCAAAGCGGTGTGGTTGGAGGACCGGGTGATCACACGCCACTAATCCTTGATCATAAGGACAGGCTCTTTCTCTACCGTTACTGGGAGTATCAGGAGGAACTTGCAAAGGGAATAAAGAACCGCATCGGCCGTGAGAGCCGTGTTTCGGAGATGGAGTCCCTGCGGCAGGGGTTAAATAGGATTTTTCCTGCGGTAAACGGCGACGGGATAGACTGGCAGAAGGTGGCGGCTTTTGCCGCCGCCAGAAGGAGGTTCTGTGTCATAGCCGGAGGTCCCGGCACCGGAAAGACGACAACGGTCGCCAAAATCCTCGCCCTTTTGATGGAGCAGAGCAAGGAGCAGAGGCTCCGCACAGCCCTCGTCTCCCCTACTGGGAAGGGGGCTGCCCGGCTTCAAGAAGCCATGAAGAAGGTCAAGGAGAACCTGACCTGCGAAGAGAACGTTAAGGCGCTCATTCCGGACAACGCCTCAACGATTCACCGTCTTCTCGGGCCTGCCACGGGTTCTCCTTATTTTCGTTTTAACGCTCAAAATCATCTGCCCGTGGATGCCGTCGTAGTGGATGAAGCCTCCATGGTGGATCTGGCTCTCATGTCGAAGCTTGTGCAAGCTCTTCCATCGCAGGCGCGGTTCATCCTTCTTGGCGACAAGGACCAGCTTTCCTCGGTAGAGGCAGGGGCTGTGCTCGGGGATATCTGCGACACGGGTCACTCCCACCCCTTTTCAAAGACTTTCTGTGCTGAGATTCAAAAAACCACCGGGTATGAGATCAAGGGAGTGAAAGCCGCGGCTGGAATGAGCGATTCCATTGTGCAGCTCACCCGGAGCTATCGTTTCGGCGATGAAAGCGGGATTGCCGCTGCCAGCCGTTCGGTCAATGAAGGCGATGCCGACGCAGCGCTGAAAATCTTACAGGACCAGATGCGCGGGGATCTGCACTGGAAGCCGTTGCCCTCACCGAAGTCCCTGCCCCGGGCGCTGAAGGATAGGGCGTTGGAGGAATTCAATTATCTTTTCAAAGCAAGCGATCCACATGAGGTTTTTCAGCGCCTGGACCGGTTCAGAATTCTCTGCGCCTTGAGAGAAGGTCCCTTTGGGGTCAACGCCGTCAATCTCGTGGTGGAACACCTTTTCAGGGAACAAAAGCTCATCCGCGGAGGGGGAAGGTGGTACCGGGGCCGCCCTGTTCTGATCACCCAGAACGATTACAACCTGCATCTTTACAATGGAGACGTCGGAATTGTCCTGCCTGATCCCGGAGCAGAGGGAGAGCTTCGGGTTTTATTCGAGGCGCCGGACGGAACGCTCCGTGCCTTTCATCCTGTCAGGTTGCCTGAGCACGAGACCGTCTATGCTCTCACCGTGCACAAGAGTCAGGGCTCTGAGTTTGACCGGCTTCTTCTCATCCTACCGGATCGGGATTCTCCGGTTCTCACGAGAGAGCTGATCTATACGGGCATTACGCGGGCAAGAGAAGGGGTGGAAGTATGGGGCCACGAGAAAGTGTTTCGGGAAGCGGTCGGCCGGCGCACCACCCGGGTTTCCGGACTGAGGGATGCTCTTTGGGAATAGGATTGGCGATTGTATTTGTCACGATAGAGGGTTAGCATATAAGGGATATATACGGGAGGGCACAGGGTACAAGGCACAAGGTGCATGGTTAGATTAGTCAGAGGAGCCGGACGGGAGATTAGATTTCATGACACGCTTTCAGCCTAAATCAAGAAAGGAATATATCCGGGAACAAAAAGAAAAATACGGCCGCCACATCTTTGGGGTCTTTCCGGCCCAATATCCGAAAGAAATCTTCTGGGCCATGAATGCGTTGCCCGTTGAGATCTGGGATCCTCCCCTGGAGGTCAGCCATGCCGGTGCCCACCTCCAGCCTTACATCTGCTCGGTGGTGAGACTCGGGCTTGAACTCATCCTGCAGGGCCACTGTGATGGGGTGGATGGATTCCTTTTCCCACACACCTGTGATTCCATCCAGAATCTCGCTTCCATTGTGAACGATTACCTGGGGCTCAAAAAGCCCTGCTACTTTTTCTACCACCCCAAGGCCCCCTACCGCGCTTCTTCCCGCGATTACTATTTGAAACAGCTAAAAGACCTAGCCTCGAGCCTGGAAAAGCAACTCGGGCCCCTCAACTTTGATGAGTTGAAAAGGCGGGTGCGCCAAAGCCAGGAAATATCCTCCCTGATCAAACAGGCCTATGATCTGAGGGCAGAGGGGAAGCTCCACAGTTCGAACAAAGAGTTCTACGGTGTGCTCCGCCAGGGGGAATTCCTTTACCCGGATGACTTCTTGCCTCTCCTTTCCGAATTTGTAGGGACCTCGAGGGGAGAACCGAAAAAAGGCCCTGTTGTGATCATGAGCGGTGTGCTGCCGAGCCCGTCCGAGATCCTGAGCCTTCTGGATGAACTGGGCGTGCGCATCGGGGACGATGACCTGTTGAGCTGCAGCAGGAGACTTCTTGTGACCCCGAGCATCAGCCAAGATCCTTTCGAAGCGCTGGCAGACGGCTATTTTTCCATGCCGCCCTGCACCACCAAGACCTTCCCGGTAGAGGAAAGACTGAAGCATCTTCTGCAAAAGATTGAACGGAGCGGGGCAAAGGGCGTTATTTTTTACACGGTGAAGTTCTGCGAGCCCGAGCTTTTCGACATCCCGCAGCTTGTGGAGGAACTGAAAAAAAGAGGGTTTACGACCCTGGTGATGGATACGGAATTGAACCAGGGTGTCAGCGGGCAAATGAGGACAAGGGTGGAGGCCTTCATAGAAATGATCTCCTAGGACCTTCGGTCCAGGAAATCCGAAATTCGAAGCACGAAGCACGAAACAAATTCGAAATCAGAATGTCCTAATTTTCAAAACAGGGGCGGGATCGAGAGGTTCCATTTCAGTCATTTGAATTTTGGTCATTGGTCATTGTCTCGAATTTCGCCTGCCTTCGCCGAAGCGGCTACGCGCAGGCAGGTGCTTCGGATTTCGAATTTATCCTTGAGAGCTTTTTTCGAAAGGGAGCCTTATGTCTCTTCCTAAGAAAATTCGTTACTCCTTCATGAAGGATTATGGTGCTCCGGCCCTGATGAAAGTGGCCGGCATGAAAAAGAAAAAGCGCCGGGGCAAGGCAAGCCCCTTGTTCGGCCCTCCGCTCAGGTGCAACGATCGGCTGAAGGAGATTATCACGAGACACTATTTTCTCTCCCGCTACGCCGAGGGTGCAAAGCCCGTGGCCTGGGTGACGAGCGGCGCGCCTGTGGAAATCCTCCGGCCCTTTGACTTCTACACCATCTATCCGGAGAACCACGGAGCCCTCTGCGGTGCTCAAAAGGTGGCGCCGGAACTGTGTGCGCTTGCCGAGGAGCGGGGGTATAGCCAGGATCTTTGCTCCTATGCGCGCGTGGACCTGGGTGTTTGCCTGACCGGGAAAACGCCGGTGGGAAAACTGCCCAAGCCGGATCTTCTTTTTGCTTCCAACAACATTTGTCAGACCGTGGTCTACTGGTACAAGGTGCTTGCCCATCACTGGAAAATCCCCTTGATTCTTTTTGACACACCCTACAATTTCGGCGAGATCAAGGATGGCGACGTCGCCTACATGGTGCGCCAGCTCGAGGAGATGATCCCTGAGCTCGAGCGCATCTCCGGAAAGCCCTTCAAGGAGGAGAAATTCCAGGAAGTGATCCGCATGGCCAAGGAGACCTCGCTCACCTGGGGGGAAGTGCTTGCCACCATGAAAGCCAGGCCTGCGCCCATGACGATCTTTGATGCCTTCGGCCACCTGGCTCCCGTTGTTTCGCTTCGTGGCTTGCCTGTGGCCCTAAACTACTATCGAACCTTGCTGAGCGAGCTGAAGGAGCGGGTGGAAAAAGGAGTCGGCGCGATCACCAATGAGCGAAAGAGGCTCATGTGGGACAACATTGCCATGTGGTATAAGGTGAGAGATTACGCCAACCTTTTCGCCGAACACGGGATGAACTTCGTCACGGCCACCTACACAAATGCCTGGGCTGAGACAACGCCTCACATGGATTCGGAGCGGCCTTTTGACTCCATGGCCCGAACCTACGGTCTTGTCATTCTCAACAACAACCTGAACCACAGGCTCCATCTGATGGAAGGGCTCGTCAAGGAATATCATGTGGATGGCCTGGTCATTCATTCGGCGAGAAGCTGCAAGCCCTATTCGGTGGGTCAGTATGATCTCAAGAGGCTCCTCATGGATCGCCTAGGAGTTCCCTCGGTGATTATCGAAGGGGACATCACGGACTCCAGGGCCTATTCCGAAGAGCAGGCTCGCACCCGGCTGGATGCGTTTTTTGAGACCATGGAAAACTAGAAGAATACAGAAGACAGAAGCGGCAGTGCCTAGAGTGTCTAAAGTGAGCTAAAGTGTCTAAAGTTGGAAAAAAGAAGAAGACAGAATACAGAAGGAAAAACTCTACACCAGGTGCGACGGGCAACATGCAACCCGCAACGCGCGACCAACCGCGGATAACGGATAACCGATAACAGACAACGGATAACGATCAACGGACCATGCACACCTTCGCAGGAATTGACGTCGGCTCTTTAAGCACAGACTGCGTCATCATCAATGAAAAAGAGGAAATCCTCTCCTACAGCATCACGGATACGGGCGCAAACAGCACCGAGGCGGCTGAAAAGTCTTTTGAAGAGGCCTTGACCCGTGCA
>Ga0299912_10003887_pt1 | contig 12197 bp, 8 predicted proteins | sample RVTome_2_FD_207667 | JGI IMG/M metagenome (GOLD analysis project Ga0299912, IMG submission 207667) | Soil microbial communities from uranium-contaminated site in the Upper Colorado River Basin, Wyoming, United States - RVT95D214 (version 2) ... | reverse complement strand
ACTCCGAAATCACCAATTGAAGCCTTGCCGTTGAAATTCGCTTTGGGTGTCCTGAACTCAACTATCGAAAGCTTTTATCTCCGCAATTCAGTAATTGACTACTCGCTTGGCGGGGGTCTGATACACGCGACACCTGGGACTCAGGGCAAGTTAATCATACCTAAGCAGCAAGAAAGCGACGTGCAAAAGATCATGGCGAAGGTGGAGGCGATGTTAGAGGCGAAGAAGCAGTTGGCGCAGGCGCAGACCGACAAAGATAAAACCTACTACGAGAATAAATGCGCCGCCCTTGACCGCCAAATTGACCGCCTCGTTTATGACCTTTATGGCTTGACCGAAGCCGAAATCAAACTGGTGGAAGAATCCACCAAGTAAAACCGCACCGAGAAAAGGAACGTCACAAAAGTCCGGTTAGACTGCGGCCGGCCGCGCTTAATTACGTTATTAATTATCGATAGGTCATCGGGTAATAAGGTGAGTGCGTTCAACGATCAGCAGACGCACCCAGCCATATCGCTCTCGCCATTTATGCCTGATCCGATTTCAAATGCGCCCCATTGAAGATCCGATACAAGGCGGGCAAGACCAACAAAGTCAGAAATGTCGAGGATAATATGCCGCCGATCACTACCGTTGCGAGCGGCCGCTGAACCTCCGCACCGGAACCTGTGGCAATCGCCATCGGCACGAAACCAAGCGAGGCAACCAGCGCGGTCATGAGCACCGGCCGCAGGCGCGTCAGCGCGCCGCGAGTGATGGCGTCCTCAATTGGTACGCCTTCGTCGCGCAACTTATTGATGAACGACACCATCACCAGGCCGTTGAGCACCGCGATCCCCGAAAGAGCAATGAAGCCGACTCCTGCCGATATCGAAAGCGGAATGCCGCGCAGCCACAGCGTCAAAATACCACCGGTCAACGCCAGGGGGATGCCGGTGAATACCAGGACCGAGTCTTTGATCGAGTTGAAAGTGGCGAACAACAGCGCAAAGATAAGGAGAAGCGCTACCGGCACGACAAAAAGCAGACGGTCCCTGGCAGCCAGTAGATTCTCGAACTGCCCGCCCCATGTCTTCCAGTATCCGGGAGGCAGCGCCACTTCGGCGTCGATCCGCCGTTGCGCGTCTTTGACAAACGAGCCAATGTCGCGGCCGCGCACATTCGCCTGCACTACAACGCGGCGTTTGCCGTTTTCACGGCTGATCTGGTTTGGCCCCTCGGCAATACTGATTCTGGCAATGGCCCCGAGCGGCACGTAGCCGGGATCGGAATCACTGGAGAACGAATAACCGGCAAACCTGATCGAGCTTTCCTCTTCGCCGTGATCCGGCAGAGGGATCGGCAGAAATTCAAGCGCTTCAACGTCACGCCGTACGTCCTCGGGCAATCGCACAACCAGCTCGAATCGGCGATCCCCCTGGTAAACCTCCCCGACTGATTTCCCCCCCACGGCCACCTCCACCACTTCCTGCACGTCGGCGATATTCAAGCCGTAACGGGCCACCACTGAGCGGTCAATATCGGCCGTCAGGATCGGCAGGCCCGATACCTGTTCGACCTTCACGTCAGCCGCGCCGGGAATGTCCTGCAGGATACCGGCGATTTGCCGGCCGTTCTTGAGCATGATCTCGAGGTTATCGCCGAAAATCTTGACGGCAACATCGCTTCGGATGCCGGAAATGAGTTCGTTGAAACGCATCTGGATCGGCTGGGTGAATTCGTAATTATTCCCCGGCAGTTCCCGGATCACCGTTTCGAGCTCCTTTACCAAGGTCGCCTTTGGCTTGCGTGGATCGGCCCATTCAGGGCGCGGCCTTAGAATGATGAACACGTCGGACACGGATGGCGGCATGGGGTCGGTGGCGACTTCCTGCGTTCCGGTTTGGGCGTAGACACGTTCAATTTCGGGTATCGTGAGGATGGCCAGCTCAAGGTGGTGCTGCATTTCCACAGCCTGGGATAAGCTTGTCGATGGGATGCGCATGGCCTGCACGGCGATATCGCCCTCGTCAAGCTGCGGGATGAATTCACTGCCCATGCGGGAGGCGACCAGAAGGCAAAATGCGACAAATGCCGTGGCGACGATCACGATCGGCCAGCGGTTCTTCACCGCTCCGAGCAGCAACGGCTCGTAGACCTTCTTTGTGCCGCGAACGATTACGCTTTCTTTCTCGGCCACGCGCCCCGTCAGAAAGATAGCAATGCCGGCCGGAATGAAGGTGAAGGTGAAAAGGAGAGCGCCCGCCAGCGCCAGGAGTACGGTCTCGGCCATCGGCAAAAACATTTTTCCTTCGATGCCTTTGAGCGTGAGAATCGGCAGGTAAACGATCATAATTATGCCGACGCCAAAGAGTGTCGGCCTGGCTACTTCGCGAGCACTCTCAAACGCTTCCTCGAGGCGTTCGCCACGCGAGAGCAATCTACCCAGGTGTTTCTGCCGTTCCGAGAAGCGGCGAATGATATTCTCCACCATCACGACCGCGCCATCGACGATGATGCCGAAGTCGATAGCGCCGAGGCTCATCAGGTTGCCGCTGATTTTTGACTGGACCATGCCGGTCACGGCAAACAGCATGGAAAGCGGGATGGTCAGCGAGACCAACAAAGCCGCGCGGATGTTCCCCACGAGAGCAAAGAGAACGACTACCACCAGCACCGCGCCTTCAAGGAGATTGTTGCGGACCGTATGAAGCGTCGCATCGACCAGTCGGGTCCGGTCTCGCACCGTGCGGGCAATAACACCCTCAGGCAGGCTGCTATTGACTTCCGCCATCTTTTCGCCGACTCGTTTCGCCACGGTGCGGCTGTTTTCACCCATGAGCATGAAGACGGAACCAAGCACAACTTCCTCGCCATTCTCAGTGGCAGCTCCCGTGCGCAGTTGTTTGCCCAGTTCGACATTAGCCACGTCGCGGATGAAAATGGGCGTACCGTCGAATTCGCCGACGATGACGCTTTTAATATCGGCGATGTCGCTTACCAGGCCGGGCACGCGAATAAGGTATTGCTCCCCTTTGTGCTCGATATACCCTGCCCCTGCACTGGCATTGTTGCGAGCCAGCGCCTCCATGATGTCGTGGAAGCTCAATCCATAAGACACCAGCTTGGTCGGGTCGGGCGTCACATGGAACTGCTTCTCGTAGCCGCCGATCGTGTTAACTTCGGTTACGCCGGGAACGGTGCGTAGCTGAGGCTTGATAACCCAGTCCTGGATTTCGCGAAGGTCCGTAGACGTGTACGGCTGTCCGTCCGATCGTGTCGCACCCGGTTCCGCCTCAATCGTCCAGCTGTATATTTCACCCAACCCGGTTGAAATCGGACCCATGATCGGCTCTCCGGCGGTCGGCGGCAGATTCCCCTTGGCCTCCTGCAGGCGTTCGTTGACCAGCTGACGGGCAAAATAGATGTTCGTGCCGTCTTCGAACACTACTGTGACCTGCGACAGGCCGTAGCGCGACAGCGAACGCGTGTACTGAACGCCGGGAATGCCGCCCATGGCCGTCTCGATCGTGAACGTGATCTGCTTTTCAACCTCGAGCGGCGACATGGCCGGCGCCTCGGTGTTTATCTGCACCTGCACGTTCGTGATATCGGGTACGGCATCGATGGGCAGCCTGTTGAAATTGTAGATGCCCAGGGCCGCCAGGCCGATTACGGCAATCATGATCAGCCATCGATGGTGAATCGAAAAATCGAGTATTCGATCAAGCATTGGTCACTCTCCTAAACCGCGTCCGAACCGGTCTGCCCGGTACGGATGCGGGTAACCGATGCTACGTCGTCGATAATGATAATGCCGTCGCCGGCTTTGCCCGTCCGGGCGCTGTCGGCGATGACGCTGGCGATCTCGGCGGCCTGCTCGTCAGTACACCAAATCACCAGGCATTCCCTATCGTGCAACTGGATCTCATCCTCGGTTTGCACGAAGCTGCCACCCTGGCCACGCCCGCGACCCAGACCGCGACATCTGGTAATCGTCATGCCCGGGAAATGGGGCAATTCCTGAAGGGCGTCGCGGACCCGGCCAAGCATGTGCGGCTGGATAATGGCTGTGATTTCTTTCATGTTTGCCTCCTAATGCTCATGTCCCGCTTCGGACTTCCCGCGCTCAGCTTTCAGCAAGAAGCTGTTGGCGGCAGCGTACTCCTCGCCGGCGGAAAGTCCCGCAAGGACCTCCACCGTCGCTCCATCGGAACGCCCGATTTCCACGGGCCGCACAATGAACCCACCTGCGGTTTTCACAAAGACACTGGGTCTTCCCTCGATCGTCTGAATCGCCTCATCAGGCACCGCGAGCGGCACGGTGATTTGTTCCATTGTAATCCTGGCCGTCACAAACAGGCCCGGCTGCCACCGGCGATTGCTATTTCGGAGAACTGCCCGGGCGCTGCCTGTGCGGGTTTTTTCGCCGACAATCGCTCCGACATAGTCGATAGTACCTTCCGCAACTTCGTCGATACCACCGGCGGTCAGCCGCACTTTCAGCCCGGGTTTGATCCGGGGCAGGTATTTGGCGTAAACGCTGATTTTCGCCCATACGGTGGAGAGGTCGGCAACCACATAAATGTCGGCATCGTCGCGAACGAACTCGCCCAGTGTGATGTGCTTTTCAATCACCGTTCCATCCAGCAGGGACTTGACTTCGTATGGAGCCACACTCTGGTTACTCTGGATGATTGCCAGCACGTCCCCTTCAAGCACGTTGTTCCCGAGGTCTTTGTTGACCATCTGGGCGATGCCGGGAAATCGCGGCACGATATGTGCCACCCTGTCGGCATTTAGCACGATCTCACCGGGCAGCTCGATTTCGAAACGGATGGAGCCCGGCCCGGCCCTGGCAAACGTCACGTCGTTTTTTAAAAGCTGCTCGTCGCTCAAACGGATCACTTCATCAGTGTGTGCGCTTTCAGCTTCCTCCCTGTGCTCATACCCTTCACGTTCCACGGCAACATGAGCACCCTCATTCGCAGGTTCGTCATGATCGGCGCCGCTGTCACCGGCGTGCCTGGCGTGGGCCCCGGCCTCGTCCGTGTGTGCGGCATGGTCGTGGTCTTCAGCGGTCACCTGCGGCCCGCTTTGCATGACGAAGAAGCTCGCCACCGCCAGGACCGCAATGGCGGCAATCGTAATGAATACGGATTTCCTCATCGTTTATCTCCCCGCCGCGGTCAGACTGCGGCCTATTAGACTTTCAATTTCGCTGGCGGTCTGCGCTCCGGCGACCAGCACCTCAACCAGCCGAAATTCGATTTCCGCCAGAGTTCGCTGCGCGTCAAGAACATTCAAATAGGGCTGGCTTCCCAGACGAAATGCTTCATCAATTGCCTGCAAAGCTTCTTCGGCAGGCGGTAGAACGCCGCCCCGTATCGCCGCCACTTCCGCTTGTTGAGCCTTAAGCTGAAGAATTCGCTGCTGCAGTTCCGCCCCAAGCTGCTGCTTTTTGGCTGTTACTTCCGCCTCCAAACGCTTCACTTGAGCGGAAGCCCCGGCTACTCCTCCCTTATTGCGGTTGAAAATCGGCAGCGGCAGGGAAGCCCACAGCAAAAATGCGTTGTTTTTATTATCGTGCAAGCGACGAATGCCGCCCCCGAGGGTGATGTCGGGTTTGCCGACCGATCTTGCCAGCCGGACTTCGGCCCGTCGCGCCTCCAATTGTGATTCCAGGCTGCGTATTTCAGGATGCGAATTGACCAGATCAAGAAGGGTATCGGCCGCGATATCAATCATCCACCAGTCAAGGCGACCATCTGCCTGGATGGCCCTCGGAATACCGCCCCAGAGGACGGCCAGCGCGATCTGGCTTCTGGCTTGCTCCGCTTCAGCATGTGACACCTCAATCTCTGCCAGTTTGGTCGATGATTTCGCGCGCAGCAATTCGGAGGCAGGTACCGCGCCGTCATTTAGCTTGATTCGAACAGCTTCCTGCACTCGTATCGCAAGATCGAGGCGTTTTCTGGCGTTAGCGAGATTTTCCTGGGCGGCCAGGAGCGCTGAAAATGATGCAGCTGTTTGCCGGTAGAGTTCCAGCAGAATTCTTTGAGCCTCGCGCTGCTGCGCCGCGAGTTCAGACTGCGCACTTTCCCCACGCGCCTTGGGCTTCCCCCATAGTTCAAACGTCTGCTCGATGCCGAGAGTGGTTTGACCGGGGCCGCCCCCGGAGCCATGACCGAAGTCTTCGACTTCTGCTGTAAGTTCAGGATTAAGTCGAGCGCGTGATTGCTGCAACCTGCCCGCAGCGGCTCGAATGTCAGCCCGTAAAGCGTCAATCAGCGGATTGGCGCCCATGACGCGATTCACCGCTGAAACGAACGTGACAAGCGAGTCATCGGTCTGATCCGGCCCGGCCGGACCTACCCCCAGCCTCTGCAACAGCGGCGGTAACTCCAGCGAATCGGGCACAGGTGATTGCGCGAATAATGAGACTGATAAAATTGTGAAAATGGCGTATTGCACCGCCAGGAATCGAATAGCCATGAAATCCTCTGCGAAACATGTTCGTTAAACCTGCCGCGAACGCGGCATCATTTAAGGCGCGAGCCACGCGTTAATGCGCTGCTCGCCATGTCAGCGGAGAATCAACAGCGAAGAATGCTCGATGATAGATGAGAAAACGCTGGTTGTAACGAACGGCAGGCCAGAAGACCGTCAATCACTGGCCGGGAATACCTGTCCGCCGCTGCGCCATTAGAAGTTGAAAGGAGGACGAGAATAGTCGGCCCGACATCAGTCGGCCGATTAGAAGGCGCGTGTGAAAGCGTATGCTGATTCAGCGGGAGGTCCGTGCAGTCGGCGCAATTATTATGATGGTTTTGCCCAAATTCCGCGTCCATGAGAACACATTCAATTTCTGGCATACCGCAGCAAGGCGGGCAAGCAGATTCGACCTTGAGGCGACCGTCATCGCCCAAGCACAATACACCGTGGCCGGTGAGAGCAAGTCCGGAGATAAACAACAGGCACAGCGGCCAGGTCAGGATATTGCAAATCAATTTATTCACGATCTTAGCATACTGAAGCGACGAATCCTGTCGTCTGCTTATTGGACATATAATCCTAATCCGGCTGATTTTGTTCCGACATTGATTGTTTGCCGCCCTGTGGGCCCGATTTTGCGCTGACAGGTACACCGGCAGCAACCGGGCAGTAAACATTATTTGATTGTCTTCCAACGAGTTTTGCCGATGCTGGCAGAGTGCATCTGGCACGGATACCCATAGGTCAAAATAATCCGGGGTCGGTGGCAATACCGATAATGATAACTCTCCATGTTATAAACAATCGCGCCGCTCGGAAAATTTTTCACCCCTTAAACTTGATCTTGATCCAAATTTCGCGGCTCATCTGAGTTCAAACAAGCCTAATGACAAATTGCCTGAAGGTGCTCCCGCGCCGCGATAAATTCACCGGGAACGCGGGCATTCATTAAAACGCCAAATCGCAATTACGCTTTTTGAAGCGAAGAAGTGCAATTGGGGCATTTCACGGCCTTGATACTGATTGTCGAATAACAAAATGGGCATTCTCTGGTCGTTGGCTCCGCCTCCACAGCTGGCTTTTCCCTTTTCAATCTGTTAATGTTCTTAATCATGATGAACATGGCAAAGGCCACGATCGCGAAGCTGATTATCGTGTTGATAAAAAGCCCATAATTCAGAGTAACCGCGCCCGCCGCCTGGGCTTCGGTCGGAGTAGCATAACCGGCTGCGCCCGCCGCACCGTGCTTTAGAACAATGAACAGATTGGAAAAATCGACATTGCCCAAAACCAGGCCAAATGGCGGCATAAGGATATCCGAGACAAGGGACTTCACAATCGTCCCGAAGGCAGCACCGATAATGATACCGACCGCCATGTCGATAACGTTGCCCTTAACCGCAAATTCCTTGAATTCCTGGACCATACCCATGTGATCTTCCTCCTTCTTCATTATTCAGAACGCCACCAATTGACCGTGAAGCATCGAACCCCATAAGCTAATCTATCAGGTCCGGAGCCGCCGGGCAAATTATTTTCGAGCGGTCATAATTGAATATGTAAGGCGCCGTCATTCCCGAAAATTCGGCGATCAATATAATCGAGAATCCATTTGAGGCACGGCGAACCGTGCGTTCATAAGCACAGAACCCAGGCCTTTTAGCCTCGCCGCGATCGCCGTCATTTCGTTGAACGACCAGCCCGTTTTATGCACTTTGCTCCGGCAGGATAAAGCGACCTGCCAGATTAGGATCACTATTGCCTTGTCATACAAGGATAAACAGGCCTATATTCCGGTAGAGGTTACGAATTCACTTATATGAAAAGGAGAGAGTTTCTGACGCAAGCCGGGCGGGCGGCGGCCCTGGCAGCTATGGCCGGCGAAGCGGGATTGATCAGTTTAGGGTGTCAATCCGAGGTGTCTCGCAAGGCGCTTGCTATCAAGCCGGATTTTCAGGTGGCCGCTGATCCGCAATTCCCCTGCGTTGTGCTCGCCCGACGCGAAGACCATGCCAGCGCGCTAAGTGCGGCGCTTGAGGCGATTGGCGGGATCCGGCGATTTGTCAAGCCCGGCGAACGCGTGCTGCTCAAGCCAAACGCCGCCTGGAATCGAGTACCGGAACATGGCGTCAATACCAATCCCGTTCTGGTCGGCGAAATGACACGCCAATGCAGATTAGCGGGCGCCTCGGAAGTTCTCGTAACCGATTATGGCGGCAGTGACCAGGAGAAGACTTTTTCTCGTTCAGGAATTAAGCAGGCCGTTGAACGGAACGGCGGCCGCATTTTATTTTTAAGCGAAAACGATTTTCGCCAAGCCGATCTTCGCGGCAAGTTCATTTCCACCTGGCCGGTTTTAAAATATATCTTCGAGGTTGACCGCCTGATCAACATGCCAATAGCCAAACATCACGGTCTGGTCTGGGGCACGGCCTCCATGAAAAACTTCTTTGGCGCGATCGGCGGCCACCGCGACTATCTGCACGAGCAGCTTGATCAGGCCATCGTTGACCTGGCGGCATATTTCCAGCCGACGTTGACGGTGATCGATGCCACCCGCGTGCTCATGCGCAATGGCCCGGGCGGCGGCTCTTTCGCTGATGTCAGGATTTGTAACGCCGTTATCTGTGCCACCGACCAGGTGGCTGCCGATGCGCGCGCCTGCGAATTTCTGAACATATCCAGCCGCGAAATCCGCCACGTAGTTCTGGCCGCTCAACAGGGCCTGGGCGAGATCGATTATCGCCGGGCGGGATTTTTGGAGATAATATGACCGTCACTGTTTATCGATAGAAGGCCTGGCAGCGGGCCCGGCCCGGCTAAAAATAGGGAGCCGAGCTGCGCATTCGCCACTTTTTGTGTGATGGGGGCTATGGCCCAAAGTCCGGAACTCGGGAACGGCAAAATCATCAAGAGAGGTTTGGAATTCCTGCTGAAATGCTGGGAGTGCAGCGGGAAGATTAAATATGCCGGCCACGATTCCAAAATCGGCGAAGGTTGGGAAAAACTCAAATACCCCTACACCGATTATAGAATTTTGAAATACATCGATTTATTAATTAAACGTCAGCCGACGGTTTCAGTCGAAAGCGATATATTCCAATCTGATCGAAAACCGAAATATCACCGGAGTCAGGGGAGAGCCGTGCCGGGATTATTCAGAATTCGTAAGCCCCGACAAGAGCCGGGGCTGTTGTTTTATCGCATTCGTATTTGCCCGAGCGCAGGCGGGAACGGCCCGCACATTCCGGCGCAAGCTCAGCCTACCCTTTTCGACCGGACACCAAAATCGATGTTATCCTTCACCCATTCGAAAAAGCGGTCCTGCTCGGCGAGCGGTGCTGCAGGATCCAGAATCTTCGGGTCCTTCCATGAAGCCAGGACACTGGCGTCCTGCGTCCAGATTTTTACCCGGGAACGAGGCACCATGGTCTGCCAGTTTTTGCCGACCGCCGCATCCGTGTACAACAGGCGGATAGTCACGCTGCGGGAGAGTTTTTCCAGCGGCCTGACAACGATGCTGCGATAGTCCGTCTTGCCGTTGCGGACCACGTCAGGGATACCGTCGCTGATCATGACGATTGAAATCGGTCGCAGCGCCAGGTTCTTGTTTTTAACCATCAAGGCGACCTGTTCAAAAAACGCGTTATAGTCGGTAAAGGGATTGGGATTTTCCCGAGGGAACATCTTCCGGAGTTCAACGGAAATTTCGTCCACTGATTTGTTTTCGAAAGTCTGGATCGGGAAAAACGTCTTTGGCTCATCTGCGCGAGCCCCGCCGATAGAACTGACGAAGAGGGCGTTCGGCACCTCGAAATCACCCAGTCCGTTCAGATGACAGTAAATGTAGCGGGCCAGAAAGTCGATAGAATCGTCGAAATACTTGCCATTCATAAACGAGCCGCTGACATCGACTCCCACGAACATGGCAAGCCGCGGTTTCGTATCGCCCGACGAAAAGCTGCAGCCGTAGATACTTAGCAGCAGTATCAGAAAAACCATGCCGATTAATTTATTTCTGGACATTTTCATACTCCATCTTTTTGCGGGGGTGATCTTCCTGCGCGATTGACTGCTCACCGCCCGCCGCTCTGCGTAAAAGAGCCCCGGTATCAGTGACTGACGCCATTGATTTGAACGGCAGCTGAAAAAGGTGGGTGCCGTTCAATAGCAACGTGCAGAAATTCAGCGCCGCCGCGATCACCTGCAGCGGCGGGAGCGTCAACGATGACAGCAAGTCTTCCGACTTGGTTTGTATCCAGCCCATCTCGCTCTTGACTCGCTCGATAAACTCCGGTGATACGCTGACCAACCGGCTCTTCGGCATCTCGCCCCGACCGAGAACCACGACTCCCTTGCCCTGGATGAGATGGAGAATCGTCGGCGTGCCATGAGCGGCAAACAGGTACCACGACAGACTGCGAATGCCAAACCAGACAAAAGCGGAAATGGCCAGGGTTCCAAGGATACCGAGTTCGAAGTTTTCCGAGTATTGGGCGAACCATGGTACGAGAGAATCGACGAATTCACGGTACAAAAACAGAACCTCGACGAAAAGAACGACTGTTTCGATGGCGCCGATGCCGAGAATGGATCTCAGATTTTTCTGCTTTAATGAATCAACGAAGGTGGCCAGAACCGCATAACTGCCCATCACCACGAACAGCAAGAAAATAAACAGGGGGACGCGAATGAAATTGACGTGTAAATTTTCACCGGTGATATTCAGAAAAACATCGGTGACCAGAGGTGTGGTTACGTAGGTGAAGATGGTCGCTTCCACGATGCACCAGAAAATCGTCATGTAGACGGCGATCCAGGGAACCGGTGAGCTAAACACATTTTGACTCATGCTGCGAAGTGCCCGAAAAGGCAGGAACAGAACCTCCCCGATAATCGACCACAAAGACAAAAAAACGATCTTTACAAGTTCGGTAGCGGCCACGGCGGTTGTCAGAACGAGTTTGAGGATACCGCCCCAGAACAGAACAATCGACTTGCCGAGATCCCACCAGGTAATCAACAGGCTGGTCATGAAGTGACGCCTATTTTGCCTGAAAATTACCGTGAGTATGCAGGCTATACTGGCCCAACAAGCCAGGATGACGGCAAAAACCGGCAAAAGCAGAAATACCCGTTTGCCAAGCATCAGCCAGAAGGAATCGCCGGCTCCCCAAGCAAACAAAATAAAGCTTTCCTGAAACAAGAGGGGGAAAAATAGCGCCGAAACAAGAACCTTAAGTATAGTGCTGTTTTCTCCAAACATGGACTTTTCCTCCGATCGGAACAAATTAAATATCCGAGATTATGCTCCCGTGTTTCTATTATCGGAAGTTTGCGGTCCGAATTGACAATTTTGAAAAATTATCAGCAAATTCCCCTAAGTTCGGCACGTCGGGCTATTATATTGGAATACAGTGGATTAGCTTTTCCGCAAAAACCCGGGATGCAATTGACAAGATCCACCTGGAAATTCTATTGAGGCAGAACTGATTTTTGGGAAGCGGCTTAGGGTCGGGCCCATTTACCGGTCTGGTTTCCCGTTTTACTCAGCCGACCGACTTGAATGATCAAGTCCTTGACTCATTCATCAAGTCGTGAAAATTTTTGCTTATTCGAATGGGTTATGGTTTTCTCACTCAGGACAGGCTCAGACAAATAGAGTCTACATATCCTGATACTTTTGTGAGTATTTACCCCATTTTTTTATTGCCTTGTCTGAG
>Ga0299912_10003886_pt1 | contig 12201 bp, 11 predicted proteins | sample RVTome_2_FD_207667 | JGI IMG/M metagenome (GOLD analysis project Ga0299912, IMG submission 207667) | Soil microbial communities from uranium-contaminated site in the Upper Colorado River Basin, Wyoming, United States - RVT95D214 (version 2) ... | reverse complement strand
CCGGTTCGCGCTGGAACAGATCGAGGCGGTGCTCAGCGCCAGCTGAGGGTGGCCCGATGGCCGAGGGCGCGCAGGGCGTCCAGAACGGTGTCCATCGAGACTCCGCCACGGCCGTCCAGCAGCCGGCGGACGACCTTTTCGTCCCGTCCCATGAGTTGGGCCAGCTGCACCTTGCTCAGCGCTCTCGCCCGGCGCTTCCAGTCGACAAGCACGCGCCCGGCGGTGACGGGATCCAGCAGGATGGCGCGCTGGGCGCCGGTCGGGGGGCTGGGCATCGGAACGGCCTGACCGTTGGCCAGCCGCGCCAGCAGCGCCTCTTCCAGCGCGTCCTCGGCCGCCCGTTCGGCGGAGGCTTCGTCATCGCCGCTGGTCAGGATCTCGGGAAGGTCCGGAAACCGCACGATGATCTCGCCGTCGATCTGCTCGAACTCGGCCGGGTAGAGCGGGGTCTCGACGCGGGTACGGGAAGCGTCAGGCATGGCGGTCCTCAAAACTCATCGGGCGGGACGGCGAGCTGCTTCAGCATGGCGTGAAGCAGTCCCTTGCCGATCTCGCCGCTCTTCACGGTGGTCAGGTGATCGCCGACGTAGACCATACGATGCCCGCCCTTCCCGCGGGAGGCATCCTCGCGGAAGGCCACGTCTCGCTGACGGGCCCACTTGCGGGCCCGGCGGATGAACTCGTCGCCGTTCACCCGGGCAATATCGGACGTTAGTGTCCGATTGGCAAGTGAATTCGGACAGTGTTGTCCGAGCGGTGGAGCGTTACCCCATATACCCCGGCAGCCAGTCCTCGTGGGCCGCGCGCAGGGTCGCCATGGGGATGCGGAAGAGGCCGTTGGAGGCGAACAGCTCGCCGCCCGCCTTGCCGACCACGCTGGCGTGCAGGCCGGCCTCGGCGGCGGCCTTGAGCAGGGCGTCGGGCGCGGCGGTGGCGATCAGGTAGCGGGCCTGGTCCTCGCCGAACAGGAACGGAACCGCGTTGCCCTGACTGGTGGCGTCGAGGTCGAGGCCGACGCCGGAGGCCAGGGCCATGTCGGCCGCCGCGATGATCAACCCGCCGTCGGAAAGGTCATGCACCACGGTGACTTGCCGTGAGGCGATCAGGCGGCGGATGAAGTCGCCGGTCCTGCGTTCCAGCGCCAGATCGACCGGCGGCGGGGCGCCGTCCTCGCGGCCCAGCACCTCGCGCAGATAGATCGAGGCGCCCAGTTCGCCGGCGGTGGAGCCGACCAGCACCAGAGCATCGCCCGCCTTCATGCCGGCGAAGTCCGCCCGCAACGCGTAGTCGTCCAGCAGGCCGACGCCGCCGACGGTGGGGGTGGGCGGGATCGCCGCGCCGTTGGTCTCGTTGTAGAGGCTGACGTTGCCGCTCACGACCGGGAAGTCCAGGGTGCGGCAGGCCTCGGCCATGCCGTCGATGGCGCGGACGATCTGGCCCATGATCTCGGGCCGCTCGGGATTGCCGAAGTTGAGGTTGTCGGTGATGGCGATCGGCTCGGCGCCGACGGCGGTCAGGTTGCGCCAGGCCTCGGCCACGGCCTGTTTGCCGCCCTCGTAGGGATCGTTCTGGACGTAGCGCGGGGTGCAGTCGCTGGTCACCGCCAGGGCCTTGCGGGTGCCGTGCACCCGGACGATGCCGGCGTCGGCGCCGGTGGCGCTGTCCTCCAGGGTGTCGGCCATCACGTGGCGGTCGTACTGCTCCCAGATCCAGCGTTTGGAGGCCATGTCCGGGCAGCCGACCACGGTCAGCACCGCCGCCGTCCAGTTGCTCGGGGCGGGCACCTGGCCGGGGTCGAGGCGCGGCTGTTTCACCGGCTCGGTCCAGGGGCGGTCATAGAGCGGCGCGTCCTCGGACAGGGGCGCCAGCGGGATGTCGCAGACCACCTGGCCCTTGTGCCTGAGCACGATATGGCCGGTCTCGGTGGTGACGCCGATGATCGCCGCGTCCAGGCCCCATTTCTCGAAGATGGCGTGGCCGTCGCGCTCGCGGCCGGGCTTGAGGATGGCCAGCATCCGCTCCTGGCTCTCCGACAGCATCATCTCGTAGGCGGTCATGCCCTCTTCGCGCTGGGGCACCATGTCGAGGTCCAGCTCGACGCCGACAGCGCCCTTTCCGGCCATCTCCACCGAGGAGGAGGTCAGGCCGGCCGCGCCCATGTCCTGGATCGCCGCCACCGCGCCGGTGGCCATCAGTTCCAGCGTCGCCTCGATCAGCAGCTTCTCGGCGAACGGGTCGCCGACCTGGACGGTGGGGCGCTTCTCGTCGCTGTCCTCGTCGAACTCGGCGCTGGCCATGGTCGCGCCATGGATGCCGTCGCGGCCGGTCTTGGAGCCGAAATAGACCACCGACAGGCCGGGGCCGGGGGCGGCCGAGTAGAAGATCTTGTCGGCGTCGGCCAGGCCCACGCACATGGCGTTGACCAGGATGTTGCCGTCATAGCCGCGATGGAAATTGGTCTCGCCGGCGACGGTGGGCACGCCGACGCAGTTGCCATAGCCGCCGATGCCGGCGACCACCCCGGCCACCAGCCTTTTGGTCTTCGGGTGTGAGGGATCGCCGAACCGCAGAGCGTTGAGCAGGGCCACCGGCCGCGCGCCCATGGTGAAGACGTCGCGCATGATGCCGCCCACGCCCGTCGCCGCGCCCTGGTAGGGCTCGATGTAGCTGGGGTGGTTATGGCTCTCCATCTTGAAGATGCAGGCCATCTTCTGTCCGTCCGGCCCGTCGCCGATATCGATGACCCCGGCGTTCTCGCCCGGCCCGCAGATCACCCGGGGCCCGGTGGTCGGGAACTTGCCGAGGTGTTTGCGCGAGGACTTGTAGGAGCAGTGCTCGCTCCACATCACCGAGAACACCCCCAGCTCGACGTGGTTGGGTTCTCGGTTCAGCCGGCGGACGATGAGGTCGTATTCCTCGGACTTGAGGCCGAACTCGCGGGCCGTTTCGGCCATGGATTTGGCGGCGCCTTGGGCGGGGGAAGCGGTCATGGCGCGGCCATAGCGGATTCCGCTCCGATTGTCAGGGCGCGGCTTGCCGGAACGGGCGATCCCGGGGCAACCTGTGGCCATGACACCGAACCGACGCCTGTTTCTCTCGCTGATCGCCGGCCTGGCCTGCGCCGATGCCGCCTGGGCCCAGGGCTTGCCCGTGCGGGTGGCCATCGACACCGCCGCCGGGACCATCCTGGTCGAACTGTTCCCCGACAAGGCGCCGGTCACCTGCGCCAACTTCCTGCGCTACGTGGACGAGAAACGGTTCAACGGGGCGGTCTTCTACCGCACCATGCGGATGACCATGGGCCCCGACGGCCCGGCCTATGGCCTGATCCAGGGCGGGACCAACGGCGACCCGGCGCGCCGGCGCCCGCCCATCGCCCACGAGCCCACCACCCAGACCGGCCTGCGCCACGTCGACGGCACGATCTCCATGGCCCGCTTCGCCCCCGGCTCGGCCACCGGCGAGTTCTTCATCTGCGTCGGCGAGGCCTCCTACCTCGACGCCAACCCGGCGCTGGACGGCGACAACCTCGGCTACGCCGCCTTCGGCCAGGTGGTGGAAGGCATGGGCGCGGTGCGCGCCATCCACGCCATGCCGACCTCGCCGACCGCCGGCGAGGGGGTGATGAAGGGCCAGATGCTGGAGCCGAAGGTGGTGATGACGGCGGTGCGGCGGGTGTGAGCTGATCGCCGCACGGAAGAACCTCGCCGTCCGGTCCCGAAGGGAATGGAGAGGTGCGGGCCGGCGCGCCTGAAAAATAAACCCAGGCGGAGGGCGGATGGACGCCTTCGCGTAGTGGTGGTATTCAACCCTGACGGTTGTCGATCGGGGAGGGTTGACCATGCGCTTTGGGCTGGGAATCGGCTTGGCGGCTGCGACCGCCGTCGTGGCCATCGCCGCCGCCGCGGGTCTGGTGGTGGCCCAGGAACGTCCCTCTTCGGCAAGGCTGCCGCCCGGCGATCTGCCGCTGATCCAGTCGATCGCGGTCGAGGCTTCCGGGGCGGACGGCGCCCTGCTGCTTGTGGAGGTGGCCAAGGCGCCCAAGCTGCCGGGATCGTTCGACTATCCCTACGAAGCCGGAACGGTGATGGTCAACGATCAGGGCCGGCAGGGCGACCGGCGCGCCGGCGATGGCGTCTATTCGGGCGCCTTCGCCTTCGACCTCGCCAAGTTCGAACGCGACGTGAAGGCCAATGTCGCCAGGATGACGGCCTTGAACCAGATGACCGCGCCGCCGGCGCGTTCGACGCGCTTCACCCCGGTGGGCCCCAAGGGCCTCCAGCCCGTTGGCCGTGAGGCCGCGCCGCGTCTCGCCGCCCAGCGCCTGACGGCGGACAAGACCTTCCGGGCCCTGGCCCTGCGCGACGCCCGGGCGGCCGTGACGGCCTTCGCCCTGCCCCCGGCGAGCCGGCCGCGGGAAGTCTTCAGGCTGGAAAGGGCTGGCGGAGATATCCGCACCGTCCTGTTCGGCCGGACCGTGCCGATCGGCGTCCTGCTCGCTTCACAGGTTAGCGACAGCGACGTCGTTCCCGAGCGGTCGCTGGTGATCACCGACCCGCGGGTGGTGGAGGACCAGCAGCGGACCTTCGATCCCTGCAACGTCAACAGCAATCCCGATGGCGTCTGGACCTTCAAGCACCTGATGACCCAGATGGCCAACACGCCCGAGACCGGGATCACGCCAGAGGAGTTCGTCTGGAATTGGCTGACCCTGTCCGCCTTCGCCCAGGAGGACAACAGCTTCATCGCCGGCGCCCGGCCAAACTATGTGACGATGGTTCGCGACCAATGGCTGGCCCAGAGCGGCGGGTCCACGCTCAACCTCAATATCGCCCCCTTCCGGCTGCTGGCCATCGTTTCCCGCACCGACCTGGCCAAGAGCGCCGGCGGCTATAGCGGCGGCAATGCCGGCGAGGCCCGCTTCGTCTTCGGAGTGCTCAATCCCAGCAACGTCTGTTCGGCCTCGCCGCCGGCCTCGACGGTGATCCTGGAGTACGGAGTCCGGAAGTCGAGCTGTTCGGCCAAGAAGGCCTGGATTCAATCCTGGTTCAATCTCGGCGCCGGGGGGCTGGTGATGGATGGCAGCGGGGCCGGCACCTATAATCAGGCTCTGGAAGCGCTGACCCAGCAGTTCGTCATGGCCGGGACGAACCCGACCCAACTGCCCAATCGAAGTTCCATTTCCCAGATACGGACCAACGATCTGATCGGCGGGCCATGGACGCTGTACGAATACCGGCTCCGGCCGACGGGGATGATGAGCGCCGGCCAACTGGATCTGGTCACGGTCAAACAGACGCCCGACATCACCTTCAGACAGACACCCGCCCGTATCGACATGCTGGCGAGCTTCATAAACACCAACCAGGCGGCGCTGATCAACCAGACCCATGTGGTGCCGCCGACCCTGCCCAACGGCCATCCCTTCCTGGGCGCCGAGTCCCCGACCGCCAACAATATCGGCTTCACCTGGACCAATACGCCGTTCAGCGGGGCCAATCCGGTGCTCAGCGCCCAGGCCTTGTCGATGTTCTCGGTCAACACCTGCAACGGCTGCCACACCGGCGACACGGCCACCACCTTCACCCATGTCAAACCCCGGGCCAGCGGTGCGGCGGCGCTGCTGTCGGCCTTCATGAGCACCCAGCCTGACCCCGGTAACGCCATCGAGGACGATATCGAACGGCGTCAGCGGATGATGGCCACCGCGCTGAACAGCTCCTGCCTGATCTTCCCGATGACCGGGATGTCCCTGGCGATGGTCCACTAAGGCCCCGTTCTGGCCCCGCCGGGCGTTCGGCGCTCGGCGGGGAGGGCGCTAGGCGCTGGCCATCACGCTCTGGAACAGCAGGGCGCCGTCGGCCGAGCCGAGGTCTTCCTCGAAGGCGCGGTCGGGGTGGGGCATCATGCCCAGCACGTTGCCGGCCCCGTTGATGATGCCGGCGATGTTGTCGAGCGAGCCGTTGGGATTCTCCAGATAGCGGAACACCACCTGGCCCTCGCCCTCCAGCCGGGCCAAGGTGTCGGCGTCGGCGAAGAAGTTGCCGTCGCCGTTGCCCACCGTCATCGTCACCTCGCGCCGGCCCTGGTAGGCGGCGGTGAAGCGGGTCTGGGCGTTGGTCACTTCCAGCGCCACCGGCTTGCAGACGTATTTGAGCTTTTCGTTGCGCAGCAGGGCGCCGGGCAGCAGGCCGGCCTCGCAGAGGATCTGGAAGCCGTTGCAGATGCCCACCGTGGCCACGCCGCGATTGGCCGCCGCGATGACCTCGGTCATCACCGGCGACAGGGCCGCCATGGCCCCGCAGCGCAGATAGTCGCCATAGGAAAACCCGCCCGGCAGCACGATCAGGTCCAGGCCGTCCGGCAGGGCGGTGTCCTGGTGCCAGACCATCTCCACCCTGGCGCCGGTGGAGCGCTCCACGGCGACGGCGCAGTCCCGGTCGCAGTTGGAGCCGGGGAAGACGATGACGGCGGCTTTCACCTCAGGCCACCTCGAACCGGTAGCTTTCGATGACCGTGTTGGCGAGCAGCTTCTCGCACATGGCTTTCACCTGCGCCTCGGCGGCGGCCTGGTCGCTGGCGGCGAGGTCGAAGGTCAGGGTCTTGCCGACCCGCACATCCTTGACCCCGTCCCAGCCCAGCCCGTGCAGGGCGGTCTCGACGGCCTTGCCCTGGACGTCGAGGACGCCGGGCTTGAGGAAGATCTGGACGGTGGCTTTCATCGTGCTCGGTCTCAAGGGGAGAAGGAAGAATTCAGTGCAGTCCCCCGCGGATCACCGTCGGCATCTCCTTCATGATGCCGAGGCGTCGGGCGACTTCGGTGTAGCTCTCGATGACGTCGCCGAGATCGCGGCGGAAGCGGTCCTTGTCGAGCTTTTCGTTGGTAATGCTGTCCCACAGCCGGCAGCTGTCGGGGCTGATCTCGTCGGCGAGGATCAGGCGCGAGAACTCGCCCTCCCAGACGCGGCCGAACTCGATCTTGAAGTCCACCAGGGTGATGCCCACGGCGCCGAACATCCCGCACAGGAAGTCGTTGATGCGCAGGGTCATGGCCATGATGTCGTCGATCTCCTGGGTCGTGGCCCAGTTGAACGCGGTGATGTGTTCCTCGGTGACCAGCGGGTCGCCCAGCTTGTCGTCCTTGAGGCAGAACTCGATGATCGACCGGGGCAGGGGCGTGCCCTCCTCGAGGCCGAGACGCTGCGACAGGCCGCCGGCGGCGATGTTGCGGCAGATCACTTCCAGCGGAACGATCTCCACCTCCTTGATCAGCTGCTCGCGCAGGTTCAGCCGCTTGATGAAGTGGGTCTGGACGCCGATGCCGCCCAGCCGGGTCATGATGAACTCGCTGATGCGGTTGTTGATCACGCCCTTGCCTTCCAGCACCGCCTTCTTCTGGGCGTTGAAGGCGGTGGCGTCGTCCTTGAAATACTGGATCAGGGTGCCAGGCTCGGGGCCCTCGTAGAGGATCTTGGCCTTGCCTTCGTAGATCTTCTTGCGGCGGCTGCTCATGGTCGGGTTCCCCACGGGGGCGCGGCCGCGGCTGGCTGAAACGAAAAGCGCGCGCCGGCGGATGAGCCTGCGCGCGGATGTCGACTCAGGGCCGCTGTCGCTGAAGTCAGGCCCGAAACTACCCGAACCCGGGCCCGGCTGCAAACACGCAGGCGTGTGCGGCGCCGGTTCCGATTGCGGAGCGCGGTTCCAGGGGATATCAGACCGGCCGATAGTTCCACCGGAGTCTCCATGAGCACGTTCGACGACCGCGAAAAGGGCTTCGAGAGGAAGTTCGCCCTCGACGCCGAGCAGGAGTTCAAGGCCAGCGCCCGCCGCAACCGCATGCTGGCCGAATGGGCGGCCGGCCTGATGGGTCTGGAGTCCGTCGAGGAGTACATCCGCGCCGTGGTCAAGTCCGACTTCGAGCAGCCGGGCGACGACGATGTCCTGCGCAAGGTCTTCGAGGACCTCAAGGGCTCGGGCGTGGCCGTCTCCGAGGGCGATGTCCGCATGAAGATGGATGAACTGCTCGCCCAGGCCCGCGAACAGATCAAGAGCGGCGGCTGAAGCTTCGGGCTTCGCGCCGACACCGCCGGTCCGGGGCGCCGTCCCCGGGCCGAAGGCCGACAGGGGCGCGGCGGATTGTCACATCTGGGCGGGGTTGAATGGGCCGGCTGGCCTCTTCCTGCGGCGCGCCAGTCGCAAGAGGCCCTTGAGGGGCCCTGGCCGGGCGACGGATGTCTGTTTCCAACGCGAAACATAGTCCAAAGATCTATATACGGCTATTTATTGGGCTAATTTTGGACGGTTTGCCTAGGAAATGGGCGAAATAATATTCGCTTAACCGATTCCCCGGACATCTCGGCGCTCGTTGGCAGGTGGAGCGGGATGATGGCTGTCAAACTCAAGATTGGCGGGCGGCTCGCCGCCGGTTTCGCGGCGATCATCGTGGTCATGGCCGGGGTCGTCGCCTTCGCGGTCGTCCAGACCGGCGCGGCGCGGACGAAGGCCGAGCTCGTCAGGGAACTGCGAGCCCCCGCGTCCCAGACCAGCCTCGCCCTGACCGAAGCCTCGACCGCCAGCGCCAACGCCCTCCGCGGCTTCCTGATCACCCATGACGACGCGCTGCGGGGCCAGTGGAACGCGCAATGGGAGCGAATCGCCAAACTGTCGGCGACCATGGACACGCTCGCCCCGCGTTTCACGTCCGACAAGAACCGGGAGACCTGGACGACGCTGAAGGCCGAACTGGCCCAGCTCAAGTCCGCCCAGGAGACGGTGATGAACGGGGCCGATCCGGCCGATCCCGCGGCTTCGGCGGCGGCGCTGAAGGCCCAGGTTCTGCCGCACTTCAACGCCGTTCGGGCCCTGCTGGTTGGTGAGGACAATGCCGGCGGCATGGCCGGAAGCCAGGCCGCCCTGTTGACCACGGATCTGGCGGAGGCCGACGCGGCCATCGCCGGCGCCAACACCTTCCTGCTGATCGGGGCGGCGACGATGATCGTCATCGCCGGCCTGATCGGTTTCTTCACCGCCCGCGGCATCACCGTTCCACTCGGCGCGCTGAACGCCTCGCTTCGGCAGATGGCGGAGGGGAAGTTCGACATCAAGATCCCCGGCGCGGCCCGTACCGACGAGATCGGCGATATCGCCAAGGCGGCGGCCGTGTTCCGCGAGAACGGCCTTGAGCGGGAGCGACTGGAGGCCGCGGCGGCGGAATTCCAGAAGGAGCTGGATCGCAAGCTGAAGGAAACCGAAGCGGCCTTCGAGGCCGCCGGGCGTGATCAGAAGCGGATCGTCGAGCTGATGGCGAGGCGGCTGTCGGAGCTGGCTGGCGGCGATCTGGCCGTTCGCCTGAACGATGCCGTCGCGCCGGAATACCGGGCGCTCAAGGACGACTTCAACGCCGCCGTCGCCAGTCTGGAGGACGCGATCCGCACGATCTCGGCCTCGACGACGGGAATCGGGGCCAGCGCCGAGGAGATCGCCCAGGCGTCGGACGACCTGTCGCGCCGCACCGAGCAACAGGCCGCCAGTCTGGAGGAGACGGCCGCCGCCCTGGATGAGATCACCTCGACGGTGCACCGGACGGCCAAGGGCGCCACGGAAGCCTCGCGCGTGGTCATCACGACCCGGGAAGACGCCGAGCGGTCCGGCGAGATCGTCCGCGAGACGGTGGCGGCGATGGACGCCATCCACACCTCGTCCAACCAGATCAGCCAGATCATCGGCGTCATCGACGAGATCGCCTTCCAGACCAATCTGCTGGCGCTGAATGCCGGGGTCGAGGCGGCCCGGGCCGGCGACGCCGGTCGCGGCTTCGCCGTCGTCGCCCAGGAGGTGCGGGCCCTGGCCCAGCGTTCGGCCGACGCCGCCAAGGAGATCAAGGATCTGATCTCGGACTCCGGCCGCCGGGTCGATCAGGGCGTGGCGCTGGTCGGGCAGGCCGGCGAGGCGCTCGGTCGGATCGTCGGTCAGGTGGCGGCGATCGACAAGCTGGTGCACGAGATCACCGCCTCGGCCCAGGAGCAGTCGACGGGCCTCGGCCAGGTCAACGCCGCCGTCAACCAGATGGACCAGGTGGTGCAGCAGAACGCCGCCATGGTCGAGCAGGCCACGGCCGCCACCCATTCGCTGAAGGGCGAGACCGGCGAACTGGCCGGGCTGGTGCGGCGGTTCAAGATCAGCAGCGGCGCCCAGGCGCGGGCCGCCGCCTGAGGCGACGTCCATCGGCGAGCGAGGCGCAGCCTAGCCCTCCCCGAACACCCGGGCGAAGATCGTGCCCACGTGCTTGAAGTGGTAGGCGTTGTCGAACAGCGCTTCCAGTTCGGCGTCCGTCAGCGCCTTCGACACGAACGGGTCGGCCTTCAGGAAGTCGATGAACTTCCCCTCGCCGCGCCAGACCCGCATGGCGTTGGACTGCACGGCGGCATAGGCCTCCTCGCGGCTGACGTCCTTCTGGGTCAGGGCCAGCATCACCCGCTGGGAGTGAACCAGGCCGCCGAGGCGGTCGAGGTTCTTCAGCATGTTGTCGGGATAGATCACCAGCCGCTCGACCACGCTGGCCAGCCGGCGCAGGGCGAAGTCGAGGTGGATCGAGGCGTCCGGGGCGATGCCGCGCTCGACCGAGGAGTGGCTGATGTCGCGCTCGTGCCAGAGGGCGACGTTCTCCAGCGCCGGCACCACCGCCGAGCGGACCAGCCGGGCGAGGCCGGTGAGGTTCTCGGTCAGGATCGGGTTGCGCTTGTGGGGCATGGCCGAGCTGCCCTTCTGGCCCGGATCGAAGGGCTCTTCGGCCTCCAGAACCTCGGTGCGCTGCAGGTGGCGGATCTCGATGGCCAGCCGCTCGATCGAGGAGGCGACCACGGCCAGGGCGGCGAACCAGGCGGCGTGACGGTCGCGCGGGATGACCTGGGTGGAGATCGGCTCGACGACCAGCCCCATCTTCTCGGCCACATGCGCCTCGACCCGCGGGTCGACGTTGGCGAAGGTGCCGACGGCCCCGGAGATGGCGCAGGTGGCGATCTCGAACCGGGCCATGGCCAGCCGCTCCTTGGCGCGCTGGAACTCGGCGTAGTGGCTGGCCAGCTTCAGGCCGAAGGTGGTGGGCTCGGCGTGGATGCCGTGGCTGCGGCCGGTGCAGGGGGTGAAGCGGTGCTCCATGGCCCGACGTTTCAGGGCCGCCAGCACCAGATCGACATCCTCCAGCAGCAGGTCGGTGGCCCGGGCCATCTGCACGGCCAGGCAGGTGTCCAGCACGTCGCTGCTGGTCATGCCCTGGTGCAGGAAGCGGGCCTCGGGGCCCACCACCTCGGAGACATGGGTCAGGAAGGCGATGACGTCATGCTTGGTGACGCGCTCGATCTCGTCGATGCGGTCGGCGTCCCAGATGGCGTCGCGGCCGCCGTCCCAGATGGCCTGCGCCGCCGCCCCGGGGATCACCCCCAGCTCGGCCATGGCGTCGGCCGCGTGGGCCTCGATCTCGAACCAGATGGAATACCGGGTCTGGGGCGACCAGATGGCGACGGCGTCGGGGCGGGCGTAACGAGGGATCATGCGCGGCTAGTGAAAGCCGCGCATGCTTCTGTCAACCGGCCAGCGACAGTCTAGCCCACCCAGTCCCGCCGCAGGGTCTTCCAGGCGAACAGGAAGTGAAGGCCGGCCCAGAGGTAGCCGAACAGGCCGACGAAGATCGCCCAGCGCAGGCCGAACTCCAGGCCCACGGCGCAGGAGGCGCTGTTGGCCTCGATCATCGCCTTGCCGCAATCGGCGGTGGTCAGCCCCAGGGCGGCCAGGTTGAGATTGGCCAGCAGGTCGCTCAGCGCGCCGATGGCTGGCGGGCCGAGGCCATAGCCCAGGATGTTGACGATGAAGAGCAGCACGGCCGTCGAGGTCGCCCGCATGCGCGGCGCCACGATCCCCTGCACCGAGGCGTACATGCAGCCGAGATAGAAATAGTGGGTGACGGCGCCGATGACGAGGAACGGCACGCCGATCCACAGGCTCGGCGACATGTAGCCGACGATATAGAAGGGCGTGCAGATGGCGAACCCCAGGGCCGGCAGCCAGGCCAGGGCGTTGGGGTGGCGCTTGATCACCTTGTCGGCCAGCCAGCCGGCGAAGAAGGTGCCGAACGCCGCCGCGACGCCCAGCACCGCGCCGGTCAGCATCGAGGCCTCGAAGAGGGTCAGGCCATGGGTGCGCTCG
>Ga0299912_10003885_pt1 | contig 12201 bp, 12 predicted proteins | sample RVTome_2_FD_207667 | JGI IMG/M metagenome (GOLD analysis project Ga0299912, IMG submission 207667) | Soil microbial communities from uranium-contaminated site in the Upper Colorado River Basin, Wyoming, United States - RVT95D214 (version 2) ... | reverse complement strand
GCAATCGGCGACGAATAATATTCATCGGCCAGACCCGCAAAGGCATGACCAAATTCATGCAGAAAAAGAAATCCTGATAATTCATTTTTCGCACTAAATACCGTAAAGCTGTTGTACACTCCTCCTCCGCCGTATTTTTTCGTATTGACCATTACGCATACATGGTCGTAAGGAACTTCTGAAACGAATTCCCGCATGCAAATCATATCGGGAATTGTCAGATACCGTTCGCATTCGAATGTATAAAAATTGCTGTTCAAGGCAGTATGCCGCCAAACGGTATCGCGGGGAATGTCGGTTCCCGATTCGTCTGAAGGTACAAATACAGCATAGAAATTGAAGTTGTCCCGATAGTTTTTATAAGGCTGCCATTCGAAGAATGTTTCCATGGATTTTTTTGCTTCTTCAACGAATACAATCATTTCCGAAGTTGTATACCCCTCCCCGATGATCGCAATGTCAACCTTATTGCTGCTGGGCCCCGAATTCAGTAAATCATGAACAACAATACCTTCTCTTCGGTTACAGGCACGAATACCCGATAGCTGTGGATTCAGATATGAGGAATGAAGGTGCTGGAAGTATAAAAGAGAATCGCGCTCGAAAACCACAATCTCAATTGCTTGCTTTGGAAAAGGGATCACAAGCGATTCGGTAAAAGCACGCTCCTTTAGTTTCGCTTCTTTTGTCAGTTGCCAATCCTTAAAAAGAGATGAGTAACCCCTTGAATATAGTAACTTTCCTGTTGCCGAATCAGAAACTTCGACCAAGAGTTCGCCATAACGGAAGGTGTCGATAAGGTTTATCGTTGATCCGCCCCAGTATGGTTCACGAGTGAACTGTTGATCATATATACAGGAATATTCAGAGTTGCCTGCAATCACGTAGTCATAACGAAGCCTCTCCTTCGTAAAGGAATCGGAATAAATGACCTGTGCCCTGCCTGTTGAACAAATAAATACAATAAAAGATAGCAATAAAATTCTCATTACCCTGTAAAGTTTATTGAATCGTTCTATTTTTGCACCCAAAATACTAATTATTTCGGAGAAGCTATGAAAAAGAACGTTCAGTACTACTTAAGCTACCTCTCATTCTCCGTTCTGTTTTTCATCATGCAGCAGCATGCTGTAGGGCAGGATTTTATACTGGGGTTGAAATACGGGTACGGCACTAGTTCATTTGTCCGCCAATCCGACGATCGGAAAACACCCGCTTACACGACTCATAAAGTTGCACTAACAACAGAGTTTTCACCATACTATTCAAAATTGTTCATTGCTTCAGGTCTGGAGTATGAAATGCATGAGCTTGCAAACGGTCTGACAATTCCGCTGAGCGTTCGTATTGTTCTGGGAAAGACCATCCGTCCTTTTTTTGAAGGCGGAGGTTATTTCACCTATTCTTTTACGGACCCACAGGATGATTATATAGTGAAAAACGACCTTGGGGCCAAAGTTGCAGCGGGTATCATGCTATACCTGAAGCAGCACTGGCGATTGGAACTGGGCTATTATTACCGTGCCGGACTTACACCTGCCCTCGAAGAGGAGATACCTCTGCCACTTGACCAGGTAACAACAGAAGAGTACAGAAGAAAAGCAGGGACTGTTGAGATTGCGGTCAAGTATCGGTTCTAGACCTTTCTTTGCTTATATCATATTCATACGTTCGAAGATGACTCTTCTCACAACTATGAAAGTTATATCAATTTTTATGAGAGCTCTATAAAGTAGGGTCGAAATTAAAAAGCAAAGGCTTTGAAAAATATATCAAAGCCTTGACCGTCCAAAAGAATGAATTACTTTCTCAGATCGCCTTCCCTCCCCGCTCATTTGTTCGGATCCGGATGCATTCTTCCAGGTTCGTAATGAATATTTTGCCGTCGCCCACTTCGCCGGTTGAATTGGTCCGGGCGGCTTTCATAATGGTATCGACCGTAATATCGACAAATGCATCGTTCACGGCTATTTCAATTTTAACCTTGGGAATCAGGTTGGGCACAACTTTTTTGCCGCGGTATATATCCTCGTCAATCTGCTGACCATGACCCGAAACCCGTACCACGGTGATTCGTGTAATTTCATTCTCAATGAGCGCCTCACGCACCTCGTCGAGCTTGCTTTCGCGTATAATTGCAGTTATTATTTTCATACGTAACAATTTTCAGGTATTACTAACAAAGGTTATCCCAGATTCAGCATGCCATATCCGTGCTCTCCATGATACGATGCATCCATACCCTGCATTTCGGGTTTTTCACCTGAGCGCAAACCAATGGTCTTATCGATCAGAAAAACCAATACAAGTGTTCCCGCAGCAGCGTATGCAATAGCAATGCCTACAGCCAGCGATTGAACTCCAAGCTGACTAATAACATCACTCGCTGAATGATCACCCCGCATGAAGAAAACAAGAAATATGGCGCCAACAATACCTCCAATGCCATGTACTCCGAATGCATCGAGACTATCGTCGTATCCTATTTTGTTCTTCATACTGATTGTCAGATAGCAGAGAGTAGCTGCTATGGCTCCAAGAGCAAGTGCGCCTGCAGGTTGTACAACTCCTGCTGCCGGTGTCACGGCAACAAGACCTGCAAGAATTCCTGATGCAAAACCAAGTGCTGTGGCCTTGCCATAATGAAGCCCTTCAATGATCATCCACACAATAGCTCCCGATGCAGCTGCTGCCTGTGTGGCCGTTAATGCCTGGGCAGTATCGAGCCCGCTGTTTACCGAACTTCCTGCATTAAAACCAAACCAGCCAACCCAAAGCAGTCCCGCCCCTGTTAGGGTCATTACAAGGTTGCTCGGTGGCATGGATGTCTTCGGGTGTCCTCTCCGTGAACCAAGATAGAGTGCAGCAATCAGTCCGCTGATTCCGGCTGAAATATGAACCACCGTACCACCGGCGAAATCGATCGTGCCCATCTGATAAAGGAATCCGCCTTCGGACCACACCCAATGGCAAAGAGGATTGTAAACCAGGATACCCCAAAGTGCAATAAATACAACATATCCTTTAAACGTAACCCGTTCTGCAAAAGCACCTGCAATAAGGGCTGGCGTGATGATCGCAAATTTGCCCTGGAACATTGAAAAGACATACTCAGGAATACCTTTCTCCATGATGGTCTCATCAATTCCCTTCAGAAAGAAATAATCCTTATTCCAGCCAAACCAGCCTCCCAGCACATTCCCTCCAAAGCTCATTGCATAACCCAGAACCACCCAGAGAACTGCCATAATACCCATTGCCGCAAAACTGTGCATCATGGTGCCAAGAACATTCTTCGTTCTAACAAGTCCGCCGTAGAACATAGCCAGACCCGGTACCATAAGAAGTACCAACGCTGTTGAAGTAAGCATCCACGATGTAATGCCCGTATCCACAACAGGACCCTCTCCCGCCCTGGCCAGTGCGGATAGAGAGAAAAGCAGAATTGCTAAAAAAATTGTACGAATCGTTACTCTCATATAATTACAATGTTAAATTGGTTATTGATTGATCTGTATTTTGTATATAAATGATTTGAATCCAAAAAATAATACCTTTATGCAAAAATATTATATTATTTTTATATTTCCCTAGTATTTTATAGAGTGTAATCAATATTTATTGATTTTTTTATGATACTATATATTTTTTATTGGGGGATAATATTCATTTTATTGAAAAATACTTGTTTTTCATTGTTTTCAATTATATAGTAACAAAAAGAGGCTGTATCAGACAGATCATTTCATATCATTCCGAAGGAGAATCACTCCACCTGCCTATAGAAAATCCAATCATCAGGCAAGTGTAGCATAAATGTCCTAATATCGTAAAGATACCTTTGTGATATGGCCTTATTCTAGTCCATCCAACTTGACAGCTGGTGATTGAGCAGGAAAAAACCTGATAGGGACGTCAAAATACCTGATTGGAATGCTAAAAAAGTTGATCGTGATGATCAATTACCTTGATGGGGATAGGTAAAAACCTGATTGGGACATAACAAAATTGATGAGTACAGCTTGTGCCCGGATTCGACATTTTTTCTACACCAGTATTATGCCATTCTCTTTGCAATCTTCCATCATTCTTTTAGGCCATATACCCGACTGAATTTCTCCAATGTGCGCTTTCCGCAAGTAAAACATGCAGAGTCTCGATTGCCCGATACCTCCTCCTATTGAAAGAGGCAATTCATCGTTCAGCAACCGTTTATGAAAGTACAATTCTTTTCGATTTGTATTTCCTGAAAGCTCAAGCTGCCTCTGAAGTGTCTCTTTATCGACACGGATACCCATCGATGAAATTTCAAAAGCTACATCGAGCAGTGTGTGCCAAAGAATGATATCGCCGTTCAATCCTTTATTACCTCCCCAGGTTGGTGTGATCCAGTCGTCATAATCGGGAGCACGGCCGTCATGAGGTTTTCCATCGGCCAGGTCCCCTCCAATCCCAATCACAAAGATGGCACCGTGTTCTTTCACCAGTTCCATTTCACGACGTCGGGGTGTAAGGCTTGGATAATGTGCCTGTAACTCTTCAGCATGCACAAAGTAAATGTCTTCAGGCAGGACTGGCAATAATTGCGGGTAGTTCTCATAGATCAGGAATTCAGTACGTTTTAATACCTCATAAATTTTTTTTACGATATATTTCAGGAATTCAAGATTACGTTCTTTGTCGGTAATCACTCTCTCCCAGTCCCACTGATCAACATACAGCGAATGAAGATTATCCAGTTCCTCATCGGGCCGGATGGCATTCATATCGGTATAGATACCATAACCTTCATCGATACCGTAGTCGGCCAAGGCCAACCGTTTCCATTTCGCCAGGCTGTTTACAACTTCGGCATCGCGATCGTCAAGATCTTTTACCGGGAATGTAACTTTCCGCTCAATCCCGTTTAAATCGTCATTTATACCTGTTCCCTTGAGAACAAACAAAGGGGCCGTAACACGCCGGAGCCTCAGCTCTCCGGCCAGGTTCTCCTGAAATGTATCTTTGACCAGTTTTATTGCTTTCTCTGTTTGTTTCAGGTCGAGCAGGCTTTTGTAATTTTTCGGCAGAATTAGTTTTCTCATACTATTGTACTATATGATTTCACAATGTTCCATTTTATAACGCGTTGTAAAAACCGCTAATATACGAATTGTATTTTCAAGTGAACCTGTTACTTTTCTTCTGGACTTTTATTAAAAGTCCCGGGGAATTTGGATATTCACCAGGAATCAGTATCATCCGAATCATTATTTCTGACTATTGTTCTTTTCTTTAAAAAGGAGGATGGCTGTGCCATCCTCCTGCGACACTACATAAAGACACCCAATTGAAAGCTTAACTGGCCTTTTTTTCTGTACTATTATAATGGATCTCTGCAGCCCGGCCCGAAGGATCGGTATTTTTCTGCCATTTCGGGATCCATTTTAATACGGTTTTCAGGCTATGTTCCTCCGGAAAATATTTTTCAAATACCTTCCTGAAATAAAACGCCTCTTTTGTATCCGGCGTATTGTGGGGAAATTTATCCGCTGCCAAAGCGAATTCCGCATCGGATATAATCTTAGAACAATATGCTTTCACTGTATCGATCCAGCTGTAACCAACACCATCGCCAAATTGTTCTTTTTGCCTCCATAAAATCTCATCGGGCAGATACGGATCATCCTTATCCTCAAATGCTTTACGAAGCGGCCATTTTTCAATTTTGCCATTGGACCTGTCGGGACGTTTGTATTTCGGATGAATCGGCATGGCTACCTGAAGGAATTCTTTATCAAGGAAAGGTACCCTGGCCTCTAAACCTGCCGCCATTGTAGCCTTATCGGCACGCAGACAGTCGGCTGTGGAAAGGCGGAACATTCTCCGTATGGTTTCTTTCTGAAACTCCTCATCGGAAGGTGCATTATGAAAATACAGGTATCCTCCGAAGATCTCATCGGAACCTTCACCCGAAAGCACAACCTTAATTCCCATGCCGGTGATGGCTTTTGATAGGAAATACATCGGAGTTGCAGCCCTGATGGTTGTAACATCGTATGTCTCCAGATGCCAGATCACTTTCTCGAGGGCTTCCAGACCTTCCTCAACAGTGAAAAGAATTTCGTGATGTTGAGTTCCGATGAAGATGGCAACTTGACGGGCTGCTATTAGATCGGTAGCTTCGGGATGAACACCCACTGAAAACGAATGAAGTTCCCTGCCGGAATCGCGCATCAGCTTTTTCATTATCGAAGCAATCAGACTTGAATCGAGTCCGCCTGAAAGCAACACGCCCAGAGGAACATCGCTCATCAATCGTTTTTGAGTAGCTTTGGTGAGTGCATTTCTTAACTTCTCTGTATCAAAACTCTTGTTACAATATTTATAATCAGCCCAGGAAGGATTATAGAATTTCACAAATCCTGTTTCAGATGTAAAGTAGTGTCCGGGCGGAAACGCTTCCATCGTTTCGCACTGGTCGGCAATGGCCTTCATTTCGGAACTGAAATATATATTTCCAAGTCTGTCCTTTCCGTAGTACAATGGTTTAACACCAATCGGATCGCGGGCTGCCATAAATTTATCATTATCAACAATAACAAAGGAAAAATCACCATCGAGCTTATTGCAAAAATCGTAACCATATGTTTCGTACAGATGAACAATCACTTCGCTATCGCAGGTAGTTCTGAACTGACGGCCCCTGAGTTCATTTTCTCGCAGTTGCATGTGATTGTATATTTCGCCGTTGTGCATTACCCAGGCAGTATCGGTTCCCTGTATCGGCTGTGTACCGGTATTCAGGTCAATTATAGACAAACGCTCATGAGACAATACAGAACCATTCGGGGCCTCATATATGCCCCATTCATTGGGTCCCCTGTGCCTCTGGCGTTTCGATAATTGCTGGACCGTTTCTTTATCTGCTTTCCCTATCACTGCAAGAATTCCACACATTTACTATACAATTACATAAATTCAAATTTTTAAATTAATACTTTATTACTGATTTTTCTTTCTATTAATCATTATAATATATATTCTACTTATGATTTGTAATTTTATTATGCAAATATATTAATTAATAAAACATATCCAAATTTATTATTAGTATTTAATAAAAAAATTTATCTTTACTTACAAAATGATAGTATTTTACTATTTAAACTAACAATCTTACATAGATATGAAATCAGATAATAGCTACCTTATAGATAGTCTTGATCGTAAGATACTTTCCATACTGATCAAGAATGCCCGTATGCCATTTCTGGAAGTTGCCCGTGAGTGTCATGTATCCGGAGCAGCGATACACCAGAGAGTTCAACGCCTCACAAAATTGGGTATTATCTCCGGTTCACAATTTATTGTTGATCCCAAGAAACTTGGTTATAACACATGCGCTTATATCGGTATTTTTCTGGATAATACGTCTATTTTTCAGATTGTATCGGAAAAATTACTGAAGATTTCAGAGATCACACAATGTCATTATACTACGGGGCAGTATGCCATGTTCATCAAAGTCTATGCAAAGGATAACGATCATCTGCGTGAAATTCTCTCTGATAAAATCCAGTCGATTGAAGGTATTATGCGCACCGAGACCTTCATTTCACTCGATGTAATGGTGGACCGCCAGTTACCGTTGCTCGCAGATACAGATGATGAAATTAAATTCAGACGGAAAAAAACGGATTGGTAAGCTCCTGATGAATCTTCTGCCGCCAATGCAAAACCCAATTTCCAGTCAGAGTCGATCATCATATGTACGCCATTCTTTCAAGTAAGCTTTTCTGATCCTGTCCTGCGTGATCGGGAAAGCCAATCATGCTGGTGCCTGATTATCAGCAGGATATTGATTGATCGGTTCTGTTAAAAAGCTATCGATATACTGCAGTTTTAGATTATGAATTATTTCCTGTTTCGCCGGTCATTTCTTATATTTAATATATGATTCAATAAAAGCCTGCGTGATGAATAAGAAAAGAATCTTTAAAATAATCGCCGTCGTCGTCGGTATTCTGTTTATTCTTCTGATCATTGCGGGGTTATGGATGAGAAAGGAGATACGCAAGTTTGAAAGTAACGATCCGCTAGTCTGGAAAAAAGAAATTCGTGCTTTTAAAAAACAGGATCAACAAAATCAGTACCCTGAAAACGCTGTATTATTTGTCGGGAGTTCCAGCATTCGTTTTTGGAATTCACTCAGCGAAGATATGGCCCCTGTACCGGTTATTCAAAGAGGTTTCGGCGGATCAAAAATCGGTGATATTATATACTGGGCACCGGAGATCATTTTCTCACACTCTGTAAAAACAATTGTTGTTTTTGCCGGCACCAACGACATTACCGGACACCATGGCGACTCTTCTCCCCAGGAAGTAGCCGACAAAGTGGCGAAACTTGAAAAAATTATCCATGAGCACAATCCCGGTATCATGATCTATTACATCTCCATAACTCCGACCCCCGATCGGTGGGATGTCTGGCCAAGGGCTCAGCATACAAATGAACTGGTGGCAGAATTCGCAAATACGACAATAAATTTTACATTCCTTGACTTTATAAATGATTTTCTGACTGATGAGAATCTTCCGAATGAGGATTATTTTAAAATTGACGAACTCCACCTGAATGAGAAGGGATATGCTATCTGGACTGATCGGATTAAGCCTTTACTGACGGAGCAATAATATATCTTACCTATTATAATGGTTTACATTTAGTACAGAATATCCTGATCAGTTATTCTTAGAGATAGTAACCAGCAACGTTAAAGTCGTTATAGCCCTAATAATAAATTTATCATGAAAAAAGCGATAACATATAAGCATCCCAAAATAATATTCAGTGCCAATAATTATTTTGATACAGGCAGATGGTAAAATAAGCTACATGATTCATGTACACGCAGCATTTATTCCGTATCCTTACTATCCGATCCGGCACCAAATTCCCTCTTGATATCCTGAAGAATTGTGATCATATAATCCTTTCTGACCGAGGAACCGGACATATCGAAGCAAACACTGCCAATACTGATTTCAAAAGCTCCTTTCCTTTCTACAGGCATATCGATTAGCAGGTCGTAGGGAATAAAATACCGGCCCGGAGAATTTCCTTCCCATCCGTTATGAACATAAATACCGCTTGAACCGATCAGAAGGCAATTCTTTGCCTTCCCTGATACAGTAGCATCAACAAGCGCATAGATCTCCTCTCCTGCAGGTACCTCACATGATTGACTTGCAGTATTTAGCTTATTGGAAGGAACGTTGGGTGATACATAATAACCTGCCGAACTGTATTTCTGAAGCAATACATACAACGATCGTTCTTGTCCGGTCGAAATATTGTCATGATGTTCCACTCCGATACCAGGAGAAGGTTCCTGCTGTGCGTGCGTTGACAGTAAAGATACTTGTGCAACGATCACGAAATGCAAAAAACGATTATTACGTATCATTTTCGCTTGTTTTTTATTATAAACGGTTATACAATTTTATACCAGTTAATCCCTGACCAAAATCAAAAATAACATCTTTCCCTAATATTCACCATCCAATTTTTATATGAGCAATGATAATAAACAGAACTTAGGGTAATATAAAAACAGGACGTTATTGTTCAATTCATGCGAGAAATTATTTTAGTGCGTTTCTGATAATTACTAGTGAAATATAACATCTAACCAGACAAATGTTTATTGTATAGATGATATTATAATACTTACTGCTTTAAAACAAAAGGTAATTTTAAACAGTTTTCTGTAAGTTTGAATCACATAGTTCAACCAATTTAAAATATTTTGTCTTCTCATTCGTCTATCTGAACAGAACAGATAGGCATGGAGCAAACACTTACAATATTTCCGATGAGTGCCCAGGCAAGGAACGATTCTATCCAACGCACCGTCCATAAAGAACGTAAGAAATTACTGAGCTTTATACGCATGAAGGTATCCAGCGATGAAGATGCTGAGGATATTTTACAGGATGTATTTTACCAATTTGTGAATACAATGCAGGTTGGTGTGATCGATAAAGCAGCCTCATGGCTTTTCAGGGTAGCAAACAATAGAATTATCGACTGGTATCGTAAAAACAGACCCGAAACTTTTAACAAGCTCATCGTACAGCCGGCTCCTGAAACGGAAGATACTGACTCTCCTATTCAATTGGAGGATATTCTTTTCGATCCGACCGAAAACCCTGATACACTTTATTTGCGATCAACTGTATGGTCTTTGCTCTCAGAGGCATTGGACGAAATGCCTGAAGAACAAAGCGAAGTATTTGTCATGCACGAGCTTGATGATAAAAGTTTTAAAGAAATTGCTGAAATCACCGGAGTTCCGGTGAATACGCTGATATCACGCAAACGCTATGCGATTTTGTACCTGCGGGAAAAACTGCAGGAACTTTATAATGAATTTTTTAATGAATAAAAATGAAAATCAGTATACTAAAAAACGAATAATTATGTGGTACAGATGGTTTTATAAAGCGCCCCTTTTCATGCTGCTGGCAGGGGTATTGATTATCCTTCTGGGATATATTGTGATGCTGCTGTGGAACGAACTTGTTCCGACACTCTTTAACGGACCTGTGTTAACATTTTGGCAGTCCGTAGGATTCCTGATTCTGATGAAGATTCTTTTCCACAATCACCATCTTGGCCGGTGGCATGGACATGGATGGCATCCGTCCTACCACAGGCACTGGAAACAGCGTTTTGAAGCCAGACTGGCTGCTATGAGTCCTGACGAAAAAGAAAAATTTAAAGAAGAGTGGAGCAAAAGGTGTAATCCCCGATACTGGGACAATTGCTGCATGACTGAGGAAAAGGAAAAACCTGCGGACGAGAAGAAGGAATAAGCAAAGCTTATCCGGCAAATTGACTCAATTTATGGTATCCGACCCTGCAATACCTGCGGGGTTTTTTTATTCTTTTAATATTATCTTCCCCAAAGCAAAGGTGAATACTAAGATTGTATTTGATGATGTGACTGAACAAAAAAATATGAATCATCACAGAAAATACCTGCTAAAATCTGATAGTAATTTTCTCTTTATTACCTGATCCTTTTATAGAGTTATGTGATGAATACTACGTTGACAGATTAAATATGACCGTAGTATTCATACTGATGTTCTTTTTGCTAAATCAGCAGGTTAATTTTATGTTTATAAAGAATCGGATAAAAACTCATCCTTCACTATATTTATTTTTAAATTCATCAGTTCATTACTGATTCCGGAGGTACCTGAAAATCCTTAACAGAGTAAGGGGTAGAAGCCGAAAAACCAACGAGTAGGCGTACCTAAAAATTACAGCCATGAATAAAATCTTAGGCTTATCAGCAATTATTTTGATTGCTTGCTGTAGTCTATCTGCACAGGAAGGAAAAGGGAAATATGCCCTTGATTTCACTGTAAATCCCGCAGCATTGTTCGACGCAAATGCAGGAGCAATGTTCCAGATGCCCGATCTTAAGGGCAGGTATTTTATTGCTTCCGATATAGCAGTTCGTTTGGGCCTTGGACTGGGATTCAGTAACGATAAAGATTATACCGATACCGCAGGTGATGTGTATGATAAATATACCTCACTCTATATCAGGCTTTCACCGGGCATTGAGAAACAATTCGGAACTGACAAATTTAAGGGATATATCGGAGCCGATCTGCCAATCACTTCCTATACAGATAAATCCCAAAACAACTTTGGCGGTGTTGATACCAAAATTAAAAATCCTTATGGTGAAGGATATTTAGGTATTGGGTTGAATGCTGTTTTTGGATTTGATTACTATTTGTTTGGCAACGTATACATAGGGGCAGAATTCGCACCTGGGTTGATATTCCGGAAATACTCCGATATTGTGGAAAATGACGTCGTAACAAATAAAGGGGGTACTGGTTTTGATTTTGACCTTGGTTCATCATCGGGCATCAGATTAGGAATCAGGTTTTAGGTTCGTAAAAAATATATATATTTTAAATAAGGCTTTACAAAAAATATCCTGAAAAGTAATCCTGAATTCCCGCCTGCCAGATATCGGCGAGCAAGTATTTCAGAATTATAATATTTAGTTTATTCGTAAACTCACATTCTAAAAATGTTGTGAATTGAACTTTGTAAGTTGAACCCGTCCGACTAGCAATCCCGATACATTTCCCTGCTTGCTCGGTATACCCGCCAGAGGCGGACAAG
>Ga0299912_10003884_pt1 | contig 12201 bp, 12 predicted proteins | sample RVTome_2_FD_207667 | JGI IMG/M metagenome (GOLD analysis project Ga0299912, IMG submission 207667) | Soil microbial communities from uranium-contaminated site in the Upper Colorado River Basin, Wyoming, United States - RVT95D214 (version 2) ... | reverse complement strand
CTGTATCTCCACACGAAGAAACAGAATAAAAAGATGAAAGGAGGAGTTAATCAATGTCACCAGAAGTAATGAAAATGTTAACGGTCGGTTTAACTGCAGGGTTGGGGTTCTTTGGTCCGGCATTAGCGTTGGGATTGATCGGTTATTCAGCCATGCAATCCCTGGGACGCAACCCAGAAGCCAGGGGTGCTATTCTCACCAACATGATTTTGATCGGCGCACTCGCCGAAGCGATAGGGATTTATGTCCTGATCGTATGCATTATTCTCGCCATGGTCGTCAAGTTTTGATTGGTCATCTGGCCGAGACGGTAGAATGCATATCCTGATGGCAATTATTATTCTCGCGATGGGAGTCCGTTAAGGAGGTACAAATATGGAACAGGAAGGGTCATCCACGAGCTTACCGGGTATGCTTATCGGAGCAGCGGTAGCATTGTTTATTGTAGTCGCCGTAGCGGTATTCTCTCTTGCTGGATTGCTTACCTATATCGCTATGAATATGAAAGCGAACTAGCCTACCGTTAGCAAATAGTTGAAGGGGGCACCATGGGAGGTTTCGCAAGCTTAGGTATTAATTTATCACTGTTGGTGGTTTTCATCGTCAATTTCATCATCTTGCTTGTCATGTTACGCCTCTTCTTGTACAAACCGGTGATGAAGGTGCTTGACGAAAGGGCGAAAAGAACAAAGGACGCCATGGAACTGGCCGAGGCTACCAAGAAAGAATATGAGCAGGCTAAAGGAGAGGTGCAAAAACAGATTGAGAAGGGGCGCCAAGAAGGACAGGCCATTATCGCCCAAGCCCTTCAAACTGGGGAAAGGCTGAGGGAAGAATCTCGAACGGAGGCGACGAAGCAGGCGCAGGTGATCATTGACCGAGCGCGATCTGAATTAGAAGCAGAGCGCGATAAAATCGTTGGGGATTTGCGCCGGGAGTTTGTAGATATTTCCATCGCAGCTGCTGAAAAAGTGATCAGAGAGACCCTGGATAGGGAAAAACATCGTAAGCTGATTGAGGAGACGCTTCAGGAGAGTGTCACGCTCAAGAAGAATTGACGGAATAGATGCGTAGAATAAGTTCTGCGAAACGTTATGCCCAGGCTGTTTTTGAGCTCGCCTTAGAAAGAAATGAGTTTGAGAGCTGGCAAGAAGGCTTAAAGAAAATAGTCGACTTGACGACAGATAAAAAACTCATGGCTTTGTTGGAAAACCCTAGTCTCTCTTTCGCTGCCAAGAAAAGTCTTCTGCAGGAGCGATTGGGGAAAATCAACCCACTGGCCTCTAACTTAGCTCTTCTTCTCGTCAGCAAAGGACTATTAAGGCGCAGCAGCGATCTATTAGAAAAATATAATGAGTTGCTGGATGCTCATCGTGGTATCGAACGTGCTAAAGTGACAACGGTCTTGCCTTTGGGCGATCAAGAGAAGGATGCCATCTCTCAACGTCTTGGGAAAATTGTTGAGCGCAAGGTGGTTGTTGACGCTCAAGTGGAGCCGTCCATCATCGGAGGATTCATAGCCCGAATCGGTGATATGCTGATTGATGGCAGTGTCCATCAAAAATTGGAAACTTTGAAAAGAACTTTGGTTGGAGTGAGTAGGTAATAAGTAGTCATTTAGCTTTTTGGGTAAAGGTTACGGCTACGAGGCCCGTTTGGTTTAGAGTGAGAGGGTTACGTGAACTTCTTAAGACGAACAACATAACCTAATGACGAAACGAGCATCCCTGCCTGCGGCAGGCAGGTTTACCGTTGCCGTTGGACCAAATCCATATTTTCTAACTTAGAGAGGGGTTAAGATGGCAACCCGAGACCAAGATATCGTTGCTGTAATTAAAGAACAAATTGAGCGTTTTGGTGCTGCGGTAACTATCACAAACGTGGGGACAGTGATCGAAGTCGGTGATGGCATCGCCCGCATCCATGGATTAGGGGAGGCCGCTTACAACGAATTACTCCAATTCCCCCATGACATTACAGGTCTGGCTTTAAACTTGGAGGAGGATAATGTTGGAGCAGTTGTCCTCGGCGATTGTAGCAAGATCAAAGAAGGGGATGAGGTCAAAGCAACAGGTAGAGTCATAGAGGTTCCTGTGGGAGACGCTCTCATAGGAAGAGTGGTTGACCCTCTGGGGCGTCCCCTTGATGGGAAGGGACCCATCAAAGCCACAAAGACTCGTCCGGTAGAGAGAGTGGCGCCTGACGTAACAAAGAGAAGCCCGGTGGATACCCCCGTGTTGACCGGCATTAAGGCAATAGATAGTATGATTCCTATTGGCCGGGGGCAACGCGAGCTGATCATTGGTGACCGTTTTACCGGGAAGTCAGCTATTGTTCTGGACAGCATCATCGCTCAGAAGGGCCAAAATTTGATCTGCATCTATGTGGCGATCGGACAAAAAACTTCCAAGGTTGCTCAGGCGATAGCAACCCTGGAGAAGTTCGGAGCGATGGAATATACAATAATAGTGGCAGCAGATTCGTCTGACCCAGCTCCGCTCCAATATATCGCCCCTTATGCAGGCTGCGCGATCGGTGAGGAGTTCATGGAACAAGGCAAGGACGCCTTGATTCTCTATGACGACCTTTATAAGCATGCCTGGGCTTACCGCCAGCTTTCTCTGTTGTTACGCCGTCCGCCGGGTAGAGAGGCTTATCCCGGAGATATTTTTTACATCCATAGCCGCCTTCTGGAGAGAGCGGCCAAGCTATCCAAAGAACAAGGCGGCGGCTCGCTCACGGCTTTGCCTATCATTGAGACTCAACTCGGGGATATCTCAGCTTATATCCCTACCAATGTTATTTCCATCACCGATGGGCAGATTTATCTTGAGCCAGATTTATTCAATGCCGGAATTCGTCCAGCGATCAATGTGGGGTTATCCGTCTCCCGGGTAGGTGGTTCGGCTCAAAGGAAAGCCATGAGACAAGTCGCCGGAAGGCTAAGATTGGAGCTCGCCCAGTTTCGTGAGTTGGAAGCCTTTGCGAAGTTTGGGAGTGAAGAATTAGATAAGGCAACCCGGGATCAACTTGAGCGAGGTCGTCGCATTACTGAGATATTGAAGCAACCCATGCATCTCCCCATGTCCCTTGGAAAGCAGGCCAGTATTCTTTATGCCGTCACCAATGGTTATATAGATGACGTTCCCGTGGAAAAAGTAATACCCTGGGAAGAGAATTTCCACCGATTCATGGAGACCAATCACCCTGAGATAGAGAAAAAAATCGATACAGAGTATGAGATTAAACCTGAAACAGAAAATCTTTTAAAGACAGCCATCACCCAGTTCAAACAAGGAAGCACCTTCTAAATGGCCAGCATTCAAGTCTTACGCCGCCGCATACGTAGTATCCAGGGCACCACGAAGATTGTCCGTGCGATGGAGATGGTCGCCACGGCTAAAATGAGGAGGACCCAACAACAGGCACTGGCAGGACGGCCTTATACTGAAAAAATACGCCAGGTGATTGCTGACATTGCCGTCGAACCCGGCATCGTGGGGAAAATCCTTCCTCTTTTAGAAAAACGAGAAGTGAAAAAAATTGCCATCCTTCACATCGGAACCGATCGAGGACTGTGTGGTGGATTGAATACAAACTTGAATCGTATGATGGCAGAGTTTGTCCTCGGACAAAAGACCCCTGTGACCGTGATTACGGTTGGTCGTAAAGCAAGGGCCTTCGCTCGTATTGCCAAACTGGATATTCGTGCTGAATTCACTGGCATCAGCGATCGAGCGACCATGCAGGAGACCATGGCGATCTCAAGAATGGTCATCGATGATTATAGTAGGGGGGAGGTGGATCTGGTCTACCTCGCCTATCCTCGTTTTATCAGTACCGTCGTACAGAAACCCACTATAGAAGTTTTGCTTCCGATTGAGCCCGCAACGCTTCCTCCAGGACAGGTGGCGGAATATATTTATGAGCCTGATCCCCTTACCGTTTTGAATGAATTATTACCCCGATTTGTAGAAATGGAGATCTATCACGCTATTCTCGAGCTCATTGCCAGTGAGCAATCCGCGCGGATGGTCGCCATGCGCAATGCGGGTGACAATGCGGAAGACCTGACCAAAGATTTAAGTTTGTCTTTAAATAAAGCGAGACAAGAGATGATTACAAAGGAAATCTGTGATATCAGCGGAGGGGCTGAGGCGTTAACGTCATAAATCCCCCCCTGCCTACCGGCAGGCAGGCACACCCCCCCCTTTGTAAAGGGGGGAAGGGGGATTAAAAATTCTCAAGGAGTAAAAAGATGGCAAAAGGTAAAGTGGTACAAGTCATAGGGACCGTGGTGGATATGGAATTTCCTCAAAATGAGTTGCCGGCCATTTATAACGGCATTATCATTCCCATGAACGGCACGAAAGTGATCGTGGAGGCACAAGCTCATATCGGCAACAATTGGGTGCGGGGTGTCTCGTTGACTCCCACCGATGGTTTGGCCAGAGGCGTTGAAGCCATTGATATGGGAACTCCCATCTCCGTACCAGTAGGGCGAGCGACGTTAGGGAGGCTATTTAATGTCTTCGGTGAAGCCATCGATGGGCTGGGAGAGGTAAAAACGAAGGAGAGATGGCCGATTCACCGTCCGCCCCCCCCCCTGACGGAGCAAGAGACGGTTCCTCAAATACTCGAGACGGGATTGAAAGTGATGGATCTCGTCACCCCTTTTACAAGAGGTGGCAAGATCGGTGCTTATGGTGGGGCTGGAGTTGGTAAGACCGTCATCATCATGGAACTCATTCGCAATATCGCTGCCGAGCATGGAGGATTTTCCGTCTTCGCGGGTGTGGGTGAAAGATCCAGAGAAGGCAATGACCTATGGTTAGAGATGAAACGTTCCGGTGTCATGGATAAGACCGTGATGGTCTTTGGTCAGATGAATGAAACCCCTGGTGTCCGTTCCCGCGTCGCTCTGACTGGGGTCACCATCGCAGAATATTTCCGTGAGATTGAAGGCCAGGATGTGCTCCTGTTCATCGATAATATCTACCGCTATGTTCTTGCGAATATGGAACTCTCTGCCCTTCTCGGACGCATGCCCTCAGCCGTCGGTTATCAGCCAACCTTGGGGACAGACGTTGGAGAGTTAGAAGAGAGGATTACCACCACGAAGAAAGGCTCCATCACTTCCTTCCAGGCGATCTATGTTCCTGCTGATGATTATAGCGATCCAGGCATTGTAGCGACCTATGGTCATCTTGACGCCGTGGTAGCTTTAGAGCGCTCGATTGCTGAGCTGGGAATTTATCCGGCTGTGGATCCCCTGACCTCTACCTCTCGAATACTAGATCCGACCATTGTCGGCGAAGAGCATTATCGAGTCGCTCGGGGGGTGCAATCCACTCTGCAGAGATATAAAGAATTGCAGGATATCATCGCTATTTTGGGTATAGAAGAATTGAGTCAAGAAGATAAGCTCACCGTAGCGAGAGCGAGGAAGATTCAGAGGTTCTGCTCGCAACCCTTTCATGTGGCTGAACAATTCACCGGGACCCCTGGCAGGTATGTCCCCGTCAAGGAGACCGTGAGAGGTTATAAAGAAATCTTAGAAGGAAAATACGACGATCTTCCCGAAGCAGCGTTCTACCTGGTAGGCACGATTGACGAAGCAGTGGAAAAGGCAAAAAAGATAAGAGGATAATAAACAATAAAAAAGTTTTGGGCTAAGGTGAGGAAGCCCGTATCGTCTATGGTCAAAGGGTTACGGTAAAAAGGATTCAAAGACGAACAACTCGGTTTCGAGTCGCAACGACATAACCCTTTATCGAAACGGGCATCTTAACCCTTACCATTTGACCATTAACTTTTATTTTCTGGAAAAGATATGGCGACATTTAAGTTAGAGATCGTGACTGCAGAAAGAATGGTTTTTTCTGATGAGGTGAGCGCGCTCATTGCCTGGGGTGTGGAGGGGCAATTGGGCATTCTTCCCCACCATGCCCCCTTGATGACGATGCTTCAGCCCGGGGATTTAATGATCAGAAAAGACAAGGAAGAAGAATACCTCGCCATCAGTGGTGGTTTTTTGGAAGTGCGTCCTGACAAAGTAATTATTTTGGCCGATGCCTGTGAACGCATTGACGAAATTGATATCGCTCGCGCTGAGGAGGCAAAGAGGCGTGCTCAAGAAACACTGAAGATGGCGGCACCTCTTACCATCGATATGGCCACCGCAGAGGCCGCCCTGCGCCGTTCTTTAGCCAGACTGAAGGTGGCTGAGAGAAAACGCCGCCAGCCCCCAAGAGTTGGCTAATCCCGATTTTTCTTCTTTTTACTTCAGAAGTAACTTATTCAAACCCTCAACCGCCTTATGCCTGAATAAATGATCTCCCAATTCTTGTTGACGAGACCGCAAGTGTCTTATAGACTCTCATCATATAAGGGTCTTCGTTATTTTTAACCGGGGGGGATTCCAGTTTAGGATCTTTTCCGATTCCCTAAGCAGAGGAGGGAGCATGATGAATATCATTATTATCATTTTGAGTATCACTTTACTATCGGGGCTTCTTTATTATGAAAAGAAGAAATACAGATTACCTCTATTGATCGTGAAGTCCATCCTTTCATTGCTCTTTGTCATAACCGCCATGCTGCAGCCTCATCCGGTTCCAGCTTATTTTCATTATCTCTTCATTGGTTTAATATTTTGCCTCATCGGAGATGTGTATCTTGCTTTACCTCAGGAAAAAGCGTTTCGGGCAGGATTGGTTGCCTTTTTAGTTGGGCATATCTTTTACATCTTTAGTTTTTCGTCTCTCATCCCAATTTCTTTTTGGATCTCATCAGGGCTGTTTATCATTTTTGGTATAAGCGCTCTTATTTTTCTCTGGCTTCGTCCCCATTTAAAGTCCATGCTTATTCCCGTCTTGCTATATATCCTGGTGATCACCGTCATGGCATCCGGGGCCTGGGCGGTTTCTTGGAAATCCTCCTTTCCCATTTCCGGGAGGGCACTCATCTTAGCCGGATCCCTCTGTTTTTATGTTTCAGACGTTTTTGTCGCAAGGGACAAATTCATAAAAGAAGAATATACAAATCGGTTCCTCGGCTTGCCACTCTATTATGCCGGCCAATTCATGTTGGCCTTCTCCATAGGTTTTTTGAAGTGATCGCACGCCCCACCACTTACCACTTGCCACTTATCACTTGCACATTCTATATTCAATTCCTGTTGACGCCTTCATGCGAGTTTTATACACTGTTACTGCGTCTTGCCGGACACGGATCACGGACACGTTATTTATGAATAGCCTATGAGTAAAATCGCCCCTCCCATCCTGACAGGCGTTTTTCAAAGGAAGCGACTGTTTAGCTTAATCGAGCGCCTCCGAAAGCAGCCGGTCATCTGGGTCTCAGGCCCCCCGGGCTGTGGAAAGACAACCCTGGTCAGTAGCTACATCGAAACCCGAAAGATCCCTTGTTTATGGTACCAAATAGATGAAAGTGATTCAGATCCAGCAACCTTTTTCTATTACATGGGACAGGCAGCAAAAAAAGCTTCACCCCGAAAACGAAAACCACTCCCACTTCTTACTCCAGAATATCTCCAAGACATTCCAACATTTACCCAACGATATTTTGAAAACCTTTGTGGTCGATTAAAAGTCCCCTCTGTTCTTGTTTTGGATAACTATCAAGAAGTACCATCAGAGTCGCCATTTCACGAAGTGATTTTAAATGGACTATCCAGAATTCCCGAAAAAATAAACGCCATCCTGATCAGCAGGACTAGTCCTCCTCCAGTTTTAATCCGGTTACAGGCTAATAATTTGATGAGTATTCTTGGATGGGATGAACTCCGATTGACTTTAGAGGAGTCCGCTGGAATTGTCCGGCTTCGATCGAAACAGAAGCTATCAAGGGAGACAGTGAGGCATCTGAATGAATCAACGGATGGATGGGCAGCCGGTCTGATCTTGATGTTGGAGGGTGTGAGAAGAGGTATCGAGCCTCAGATGCTCGGAAACCTAACATCGGAGGAGATCTTTGATTATTTTGGAAAAGAAATCTTTGATAAAACAGATAAAGAAATACAGGAGTTTTTTCTTAAGACAGCGTTTCTGCCAAAGATGACAGGAAGAATGGCTGAAGAGTTAACCGATCTTTCATCTGCAGGTAGCATCCTCTCTACACAGAACCGGAATAATTACTTTACAGAGAAGCGTTTTCAAAAGGAGCCTATTTATCAGTATCACCCGTTGTTCAGAGAATTTTTACTTTCCCGTGCAAAAAAAATATTTGCGACCGAAACCCTCTCCTTATTGTATTCTCGTGCAGCCAGGCTTCTTGAAGAATCAGGTCAGACAGAGAGTGCTGTATCGCTCCTGCGGGAGGCTGGTGATTGGGATGGAATGGTTGGTTTAATCATGAAACATGCTCCATCCCTGTTAGCCCAGGGTAGAAATCGTCCTCTGCAAGAATGGCTGGAAAGTTTACCAAGAGACATCCTTGAGAAAAATCCTTGGCTTCTTTACTGGATGGGGTCCTGTCGTCTCCCCTTTAATCCCTCGGTAAGCCAACCCTACTTTGAGAAGGCCTTCCAAAGATTTAAGACTGAAGAAAATGCAGCAGGGGTATTTCTAGCGTGGTCCGGTATTGTTGAATCCATAACATCTGGTTTCGAAGACTTTAAACCACTCGATCATTGGATTTCCGTGTTTGAGGAATTGATGCAACGCTTCAAAGGATTCCCTTCCCAAGAAATCGCGCTTCGGGTGACAACCAATATGTTTATGGCATTGTTATACAGACAACCTCAGCATTCTGAGATCGAGGCATGGACAGAGCAAGCTCTTTCCCTTACAGAAGCCTCTTCAGACATAGGGGAAAAACTTCGTACCTTAAACCGCCTGGCACAATATCTCATGTTCATGGGTGATTTCCGAAAAACGATGCTCGTGATGAACTCTTCACAGCAATTGGCCCAATCGAGGGATGCCCCCCCAGTCGCTCTGATACTGGCCAAATACATAGAGGCTACATATTATAGCCAAATAAGATTGCATGAAAAGTCTCTAAAATCTGTATTCGACGGACTCGAACTATCCCGAACTACGGGTATGCATATGTCAGACTTCGCATTGTTAGGGGCAGGGGTATCAAGCGCCCTGATGGCGAATGATCCTGTAATAGCCGGAAAGTTACTGGAGGAAATGGATTCACACTTGAGAGAACAAAAACCCTGGATGAAATGCTTTTACCATCTCTTGAGAACGCAAGAAGCTTTGCTCCGGGAAAACCCGGAGGAAGCCCTTCTTCATGCCGAAATGTCTTTGAAACTGAGTATCGATGTGGGATCTCCTCTCAGTTCGCTTTATTGCCATCTGGTGAAAGCACATGTGATGAATCACCTCAGAAAGGAAAAAGAAGCAACAAAACATCTTACGGCTGCCGTAAATATTGCACGGCAGATAAAAAGTAAGATCTTCCAATTTTGGGTCTTACTGGCAAAGTCACTGTTTGCTCTCGATCAAGGGGAGGAAGCTCCTGCCTTGACATCACTACGGGAAGCCTTAGGTCTCGGTAGAGAAGGCGGCTATATAAACACATTCATTTATCAATCCTCTACCATGGTAAAGCTCTGCGAAAAGGCACTTGAGGCTGGCATAGAAGTGGAGTATGTCCAAGACCTTATACGCAAGCGCCACCTGACTCCCGAGAAGCCACCACTTCATTTAGAAAACTGGCCATGGCCTTTAAAAATATACACATTGGGGCGGTTCGAGTTACTAAAGGATGGAAAGCCAATCCGAATCTCCAGAAAGGCCCAGCAAAAACCTCTGGCTTTGCTAAAGGCATTGATTGCTTTTGGAGGCAAAGGCATAAGAGCGGACCAAATCGAGGACACCCTCTGGCCCGAGGCCGATGGTGATGCAGCGCATCATTCTCTCGAAATGACTCTGCACCGTCTTCGCACGTTCATCGGTCATCCTGAGGCTCTTGAGTTTCGGGATGGGCGCTTGACACTGGACCCAAAGTATTTCTGGGTAGATGTCCGGGCTATCGAGTATCTTTTTGAGGAAGTAGATGGCAAGAGGAAAGAAGGATTGGCTGAAGGTTCCGTCCAGCTTACTCAAAAAGCCATAGGAATGTATCGGGGACCTTTTCTCTCTGAAGAGATCGAACATCCTTGGGTGATATCCACTCGTGAACGTCTGAGACGTAAGTTCCTAAAAAATCTAAGCTGGCTTGGCCACTACTGGGAGCAGAGTGACAAATGGGAGAAAGCTTTGGAATGTTACGAGCGAGGCCTCGATGCAGACGACCTTGCTGAAGAATTATATCAACGCCTTATGGTCTGCTATCAGCGCCTTGGCCGAAAGTCCGAGGCTCTGTCTGTTTACAACCGATGCAAAAAGAACCTATCTACAGCCTTGGGGATTGACCCCTCTCCCGAAACCCAAGCCTTGTACACATCAATAATAGGAACCATTCGATAACCATCAATTTTCCTCTCTTGCCATATCCTACTTTTCCCAAATATTCCCAATATATCCCTATCACCTTGCGCTTCACCCCTCACGATTTTTTATAGATCTGTGAGTTATTTGTGAGTCCTTTCGTGATATCCATTTCCATAAAAGGATCGGAGCTTGTCTACGCCAGTCTTTTCTGTTGACTACATCGTTCGTATATACCGTTTTGACAAGAAAAAACCCCACCATCTCGTGGGAGTTGTAGAAGAAGTTGGGGTAACGGGAAAAAGGGCATTTGCCAATTACGATGAACTCTGGGAGATCCTGATCTCTTCGAAAAGCATTACTCTGAAGCAGAAAAAAAGAGAAAGGAGGTGAAATAAGGGAGAGGGCATCTAATTTTCTCGACTTGTGCTTAGTTTTGCTCTGCGCTATGCTCTATGCCTACCGTAGGCAGGCACTATGCGTGTTATTCAAAAAAGGAGGTGTATCATGAATACTATCAAAAAATGGACGATGACAGCAGTGGGCATTGTGTTTTGTTTGACTCTCTCCATTTCGGTTGGGCAAACCCAGCAATCTTACGACATCACCGAATGCTATTCCTTTACTAGCCACACAACGTTGTCAGAGGTACCAGATCTAACTATCGTAGGCTTCGATGGAAAAGGTATTGTCCGGAGCAATGTCGAGAATAAAGTCTTTGATAACTTCACCCTCCACTGTGCGGGCATTCGCCGTATAACAGGTGGCAAGGCGGAGGCTCACGGTTATTTTAAATACTTGGACCCTGATGGGGACTTTTTCTTCATGGAAGGAACGGCTGTTGAGGGGGAAGTCATCATGAAGTTTCTATCGGGCACTGGCAAGTGGAAAGGGATCAAGGGCGAAGGGAGAATCAAAGTGATCACCCGAGGGAAGCGGATTACCCCTGATACAAATCAAGTTTGCTACCGACACACAGGAACATTTGAATTAAAGAGATAAGCATCTCTTCACCCCAAAAAATGCGAAGAGGAAAAGAGGGACACCTCCCTATTTCCATCTTAGACAGCAGAGATCTTTCTTGTGTTAAGAAATAGGGAGGTGTCCCTCTTTTTGCTATTTAGGTTTTCTTATACCGGATCTTTCCCAACATTTTCCCAAGGAAATCTTTCGTGCTATTCAAAATCGATGGACCTTTAACAGTCAGTTTCGTCTCTGCCGTCATATCGGACGACATGCACATAACCTTGGCGATATAAACACCCTCTGGAATGGGTGGTTGCGTAATAATAACAAATTCCTTATATTTTTTCTCAATCTCAAAACTCGCATCCGCTCTTAGGATCTCCGTGATTCTGGTGAGCTTGCTCACTTCGGCCTTAAAGGTTCCATCCGGTTGAATGAGCGATTCGGCCACGACTAATTTGGTTTGATTTGGACCTAATAATTCAATGTATATAGAATCCTTTGGCTTAAATCCAGATCCCTCAAAAAGAATTTTTGTATCCAACACTTTTGCGATTCCAAGCCGAATGGTTTGTGGGTTCACAATAACCTGCGGTCCGGAAATAGAAGGATCAAGTTTTTTGGGGGAGTTTGCACATCCAAAAAGAATGACCAAACATGCCAAAATCATTAACCTCCGAGAAAGACCTTTCATTTGCTTAGACATTTCCATCTCCTCCTTTCGTTAGTTTGAGGGTTCGAAGATTCCAGCTGTCCCATAGCCCCTCGAACCTTTGAATCCCCGATTCCGCCAAAGGCGGAACTTTGTAACGGTTTAAAAGCACAC
>Ga0299912_10003883_pt1 | contig 12202 bp, 9 predicted proteins | sample RVTome_2_FD_207667 | JGI IMG/M metagenome (GOLD analysis project Ga0299912, IMG submission 207667) | Soil microbial communities from uranium-contaminated site in the Upper Colorado River Basin, Wyoming, United States - RVT95D214 (version 2) ... | reverse complement strand
TGGCTATTGCCATCCATGAAATGCTGATTAGAGGCGGGTACGACCTCAAGTATAAAGAAGTGGTGATTGTGAATGTGGATAATATGGTCGGTAAGCCACTAGCCTCTATCCTGGCTCAGGACAAGGAAAAAGCCCGGGCTAATGTTACGCTATGCCATCCCGCGACTCCCAACCTGGCCGCATATACCCGCCGGGCAGATGTCGTGGTTGTTTCGGTGAACCAGCCCAAGTTTATTACCGGGGATATGATAAAGGAAGGTGCGGTATTGGTGGATTTTGGCGGCACCTTCGTGGAGGACCCCGTTACCAGGAAGAGAAAAACAGTGGGCGATGTTGACTTTAACGCCGTAAAGGAAAAGGCTGGAGCTATAACGCCGGTCCCCGGAGGAGTGGGACCGATGCTGGTCACCATGCTTATGCTAAGTACCATCAGAGCAGCCAAACTGGCTGCGGGACTAGTTTAGAGGAGGTAAACTGTGAAATACAAGGTTGAGAAGAAAAGTGCACCAGGCCGACCCCAGGTCGAAGTCCTCGGCGAAACCTATGAGGAAGGCAAGCCTGAAGGCGAAGATATGGGCCGATGGCGACAGAAGCTGGCGAGCCGTGAAGAGAAGCTGAGGTACCTGGAGAATGGCGAGAGGTACTGGTACGGCAAAGAGTGGTTTGGTAGCGAAAAGAGAAAGAACCCGGCTTAGTTTAATGAGATTGTTCTGGAAAGAGTTGCTTTTCCAGACAGGCTAAACCTACTTTCACCCAGAGGAGGGAATAATGCCAGTTGAGATTCCGAAGACATCTTATACCGGCAAGATTAAAGAATTAGCACTGGGCCAAGGAGATAAGGCCGTCACCGTGGGTGGTGAGACCTGCTATCCCTTCTACCTGTATGAAGGCAAGATGCCTAATCTACCCAGAATTGCTATGGAAGTCTGGGACTTTCCGCCCGACGAATGGGCAGAGGCGGCGCTTGAGCCTTTTGCCGGAGTCACCAACGACCCGGTAGCCTGGGCCAAGAAGTGCATTAACGACTACAAGGCCGAGATGATATGCCTGCAACTCATCAGCACCGACCCCAACGGACTTAACCGCGGCGCTGAGGAAGCGGCCCAGGTAGTCAAGAAGGTATCTGACGCCATTGATGTCCCGCTCATCGTCTGGGGCACGGCCAATCACGACAAAGACACTGAGGTACTGAGGCGGGTCAGCGAGCTGTGTCAGGGCAAGAACCTCATTCTGGGCCCGGTTGAAGAGGGCAACCACAAGAAAATTGGCGCGGCCGCTCTGGCCTATAAGCATACCGTCGTGGCCTCGACGCCGATTGATATTAACCTGGCTAAACAGCTTAACATATTGCTCGGTAACCTGGGTGTCCCTGACCAGCAGCTTATTGTCGACCCGACGGTCAGCGGCATCGGCTACGGCATCGAGTATTGCTACTCGGTAATGGAACGCATGAGGATGGCCGGGCTGACCCAGCAGGACGAGAAGCTCCAGTTCCCCATCGTCTGCAATATCTCAAGGGAGGTCTGGAAGAGCAAAGAGGCCAAGATGCCGACGGCTGAAGACCCCAAGCTGGGCGATGCCAGAAAGAGAGGCATCCTGCTGGAAGCTATGTCCGCTATGTGTATGCTACTGGTAGGAGCTGATGTACTGGTTATGAGGCATCCCGAGGCGATAAAACTTGTTCGGGAGATGATAGCTGATTTGACGGCAGCCTGAACTGAATCTAGGTATGAAATTAGTTTGACCGTCAGGGTGAAAAGGGAATACAATTAATAGTAGTAACGGTTACTGATTAGGAACTAAAAAGAGGGATACAGAGCTTAGCCATGAGCTTGGGAATAATTAAAGTCACAAGGAGGAAGGAGTAGAATGGCCAAGAAAGAGACAGTAAGTATTGACCCGGCAACCTTACAGATGATTGAGAAAGCCGCCGCCGATGGCTGCAATATCGTCTTTGACCGGGCGGAGACGACACGGCCCTGTCCTATCGGAGCGGAGGGTGCCTGCTGCAGCCAGTGTGCCATGGGTCCCTGCCGGGTACCACTGGCCAAAGGCAAGGTGGAAACACCGGAAGAGAAGGAGAAGCGGCGCGGGGTCTGTGGGGCGACACCAGAGACGATTGCCGCCCGTAACTTCCTGCGCAAGATAGCCGCCGGAGCTGCCGCCCACAGCGACCACGGACGCACAGTGACCGAGGCCTTCCTGGTGGCGGCAGAAGGTAAGTCTAAAGATTTTCAAATTAAGGATGAGCAGAAGCTTCTTCAGGTAGCCCTGGACCTCGGTATCAAGATTGGCGACCGCAGTAATAATGAGATAGCGGCGGATATCGGGAGACTTTGCTTGAGCGAATTTGGCCGACAGGAGGGTGAACTGATTTACCTCAGGAAGGCGCCATTGAAGCGGCAGGAGATATGGCACAAGCTAGGTGTTGCGCCGCGTGGTATTGACCGTGAGGTTGTTGAGGCTATGCACCGCACACACATGGGTGTCGACCAGGACTATCGCAACCTGCTCCTTCAGGGAGCGAGATGTGCCTTGGCCGATGGCTGGGGTGGCAGCATGATTGCCACTGACCTTCAGGACATCATGTTTGGTACGCCCTCACCGGTGGCCAGCCAGATAAACCTTGGTGTCCTGAAAGAGGATGAGGTCAACCTCATCATACACGGCCATGAACCACAACTGGCCGAGATGCTGGCGGTGGTTACTCAGGACCCGGAGATGATTGAATATGCCAAGTCCAAAGGTGCTAAAGGCATCAACCTGGCGGGCATGTGCTGCACGGCCAACGAGGTCTTGATGCGCCACGGCGTGCCGATTGCCGGCAACTTCCTGCAACAAGAACTCGCTATAGTCACCGGTGCGCTGGAAGCTATGGTGGTGGATGTCCAGTGCATCATGCAAGGAATTGTCAATGTCGCCCGCTGCTATCATACCAAGATTATCACCACCGACACCAGAGCCAAGATTGAAGGTGCCACCCACATGGAATTTGATGAGCATAATGCCTACGAATCAGCCAAGGCCATTGTGAAAGCGGCCATTGATAACTTCCCCAACAGAAAGAAGGAGAAGGTCGCCATTCCCAAGGATAAGGCTGACCTCATCGCTGGTTTCAGCCATGAGACTATCAACTACCTGCTGGGCGGTCTCTTCCGGGCTTCCTACCGACCATTGAACGACAATATTATCAACGGCCGGATTAGAGGCTTGGCTGGCGTGGTTGGCTGCAATAATGTGCGGGTGACTCATGATGATGTCCATGTTCGGATGGTCAAGGAACTTCTTAAGAATGATGTTTTGGTACTTCAAACTGGTTGTAGCGCCATGGCCCTGGCCAAGGCCGGCCTGATGGTGCCCGAAGCCGCGGCTAAATATTGCGGTGCTGGACTGGCCGAGGTGTGCGAGACGGTGGGTATCCCGCCAGTGATACACATGGGCTCTTGCGTGGATAACAGCCGCATCCTGATAGCCGCCACGGCCGTAGTCAAGGATGGTGGTCTGGGCGATGATATCAGCGACCTTCCCGCGGCGGGAGCGGCTCCCGAGTGGATGAGCGAGAAGGCCATCTCCATCGGTCAGTATTTCGTCAGCTCTGGGGTATTTACCGTGTTCGGCGTAACCTGGCCCACCGTCGGCAGTAAAGAGGTAACTGATTTCCTGTTCAAGGAGATGGAACAGATGTATGGTGGCATGTGGGCCTTTGAGCCTGACCCAATCAAGGCAGCCCAGATGATGATTGCTCACATTGATAAGAAGCGCAAAGCTCTCGGCATCGACAAGGCCAGAGAAAGAGTGCTCTTTGATATGGCCATGCGGCGAGAACTGACTTAAGCGCCATGTCGGTAACAAAAGGATTGGAGGGCGTTAATAGATGTCGAAGATAATTGCATCAGCAGCGATTCGCGGGGCACATAAGATTTTTGACCAGGCTGAGAAGAAGTGGCAAGTGGCAATGCAAAAGTGGGGACCCAACGAGCCGGTGGGTTTCCCTAATACCGCCTACTACCTGCCAGTCATCTATGGCATGCTGGGTATGAAGGTGGCCAAGCTGGGTGACATGGAAGCAGTTCTGAAGAAGTGCAAGGCGATATTGCCCCCACCCGTTAAGGAACTGCACCCGCTACCCTACCTGGCCCCTGCCCTTGATGCCGGGATGGTCACTTTCTTCGCCGAAGAAATGTTTGAAGCCATCCGCTACCTGGAAAATCCCAAATTCTATGTCAGGGGCGAGGACCCCACTGATGATAACATCTGGCTGGGGGCGGCGGATGACATTATCCTCCGAAAGCGAGGCATTGAGTTTGTTGATGGCACCGCGCCGGGGTTCGCTGCCATTCTGGGGGCGGCGCCAACCAAGGAAATCGCCGCTAAGATTGCCCAAGAGCTCCAGCAGAAGAACCTCTATGTCTTCATGGCCGGTGAGTATAACGGCCAGAGATTCGCCGAGCAACTGGTGGCGGCGGGGGTACAGATTGGCTGGCCTACCCGTCTGGTCTCCTTCGGACCGGATACCAGTGCCACAGTATTCGCCATGGGCTTCGCCACCCGCGCCGCCATGTCCTTCGGTGGTATTCAGCCCGGCGATTTTCGTAAGATACTGATTTACAATAAAGACCGTGTCTTTGCCTTTGCCATGCCTCTCGGCTACGTGACTGACGAATGGTATGCCAACGGTGCCGGCGCTATTAACTGGGGCTTCCCGGTCATTGCTGATACTCCCATCCCACAGGTTCTGCCCACCGGCATCTGCACCTACGAGCATGTCGTCTCTAACATCCCGCATGACAAGATTGTTGCTAGGTCGGTTGAGGTCCGCGGGCTGAAGGTCAGCGTGTCCGAGATGCCAATTCCCGTAGCCTTCGGGGCCGCTTTTGAGGGCGAGAGAGTGCGGGGCGAGGACATCTACCTTGAGTGCGGTGGCGGTCGCACCCGTATGGTAGAGTGGGTGACCTCCAAGCGAATGGATGAGGTTGAGGATGGCAAGGTTGAAGTCATTGGCCCGGAGATGACTGATGTGACAGCCGGTTCCAGGCTGCCACTGGCGATAACGGTTGAGGTGGCTGGCCGCGATATGCAGGAGGACTACGAGCCAATTCTGGAGCGCCAGATTCACCACCTCATCAATTACGCTCAGGGCGCGATGCATATCGGTCAGCGCGATATTGCCTGGTTACGCGTCTCCAAGAGCGCCGTCGAAAAGGGGTTCAAGCTGCGCCACATTGGCGTTATTCTCCACGCTAAACTGCACCAGGACTTTGGCCGAATCTTTGACAAAATGCAGATCAAGCTCTACACCGAAGAGGATAAGGTAAGAGACATCGTCGAAAAAGCGAGAGCTGTCTACCACACCAGAGATGCCCGTATTGAGGGCATGACCGATGAGACGATTGAGACCTACTACTCCTGCACGCTGTGTCAGTCCTTCGCCCCGAGCCATGTCTGTGTTATCAGCCCGGAGAGAACCGGACTTTGTGGCTCCTACAACTGGATGGACTGCAAGGCTTCCAACGAGATTAACCCCACCGGACCCAACCAGCCGGTACCCAAGGGTGAGGCCGTTGACCCCCGGCTGGGACAGTGGAAGGGCGTTAACGAGTTTGTCTTCAAGGCCTCCCGTGGCAAAATCGACCACTATAACTTCTACAGCATTGTCAATGACCCGATGACCACCTGCGGCTGCTGCGAGTGTATTGCCGCGGTTGTGCCACTGGCCAATGGTATCATGACGGTGAACCGTGAATACATCGGTGATACGCCCTGCGGCATGAAGTTCACCACCCTGGCCGGAACCATCGGTGGTGGTCTGAGCACGCCGGGCTTTGTCGGCCATGGCAAATACAACACCACACAGAGGAAGTACCTTATCGCTGATGGTGGCCTGCTGAGGATGGTCTGGATGCCCAAGATGCTGAAGGAGGAGATTGGCGAGCGGCTCAAGAAGAGAGCCGCCGAACTCGGTGTGCCCAACCTGCTGGATATGATTGCTGACGAAACCATCGGCACCACCGAGGAGGCTATTCTGCCCTTCCTCCAGGAAAAGGGCCATCCGGCCCTGACCATGCCGCCCATACTCGGTTAAAGTCGTTTCATACCATCCCCCTCCCACCAACCGGGGAGGGGGATAGTAGTAAGTAGAGTGGCAATGTCTCCCACAGGGTCTCCTTGACTGCGGTCTAGGAAAAACGAAGGGGGACAAATAAAGCCGGTTATGAAAGGAGTAATTAGAAATGCCACTTACTGGAATAGAAATCTTTAAGTTACTACCCAAGACCAACTGTGCCGAATGCGGTGTGCCTACCTGTTTAGCCTTCGCCATGAACCTGGCTACCGGCAAGGCGGAACTGGCCAAATGTCCCCATGTTTCGGAAGAGGCCAAGTCCAAGCTGCAGGCAGCGTCAGCCCCGCCCATCAGACCGGTATCCATCGGCGTGGGCAAGCGGGCGCTTAAGGTTGGTGGCGAGACTGTACTCTTCCGCCATGAGAAGAGGTTTGAGAACCCGCCAGGTCTGGCTCTTCTTATCAAAGACACTATGTCCGAGGCTGAGGTTGACGCACGACTGGATAGATTCAATACTCTCCAGTACGAACGCGTGGGCCTGACGCTTCGCCCGGAGCTGGTGGCTATCAAGGACGAGTCGGGTGATGCCAGCAAATTTGTCGCCCTGGTCAACAAGGTCAAGCAGAAGACTGAAGCCAGCATCATTCTGATGAGCAACAATACTGATACGCTGGCGGCGGGTGTCAAAGCCTGTGCCGACCGGAAACCACTGGTCTATGCGGTTACCAAAGACAACCTGGGCAAGATTGTGGAGTTCGCTAAGTCCAGTGCCTGTCCGGTAGCCATCAAAGCGTCCAGCCTGGACGAAGCGGCTGACCTGACCGCCAAATTGAATCAGGCTGGCATCAACGATATACTGATTGACTCTGGCTCGCGTACTGTGCGCCAGGCCTTTCAGGACGAGATTGTCATCAGAAGCTCGGCTCTAACCAAGAAATTCCGGCCTCTGGGCTATCCCACCATCACTTTCCCCTGCGAGATGACCAACGACCCGATGAAAGAAGCGATGATTGCCTCCATGTTCGTGGCTAAATATGGCGGCATTATCGTTCTCTCTGATTTCCAGGGCGAAGTCCTGTTCCCGCTGCTGGTCCAGAGACTTAATATCTACACTGACCCACAACGACCACTGGCTACTACGGCCGGTATCTATGAGATTGGGGGGCCCACTGAGAATTCGCCGGTATTGATTACCACCAACTTCTCACTCACTTACTTCATCGTCTCCGGTGAGATTGAGAACAGCAAGGTCCCGAGCTGGCTGCTGGTGATGGATACCGAGGGACTTTCCGTGATGACCAGCTGGGCCGCGGGGAAATTTGTCGCTGATGCCATTGGCCCCTTCGTCAAGAAAACCGGCATTGCCGATAAAGTGAAACACCACAAGCTGGTCATACCGGGTTATGCCGCGGCGGAAGCGGGTGGCCTGGAGGAGGAGTTGCCCGGCTGGCAGATTCTGGTCGGTCCCAGAGACGGGGCTCATATCCCCGCTTATCTCAAGACATGGAAACCATAAGGAGGTAGCGATGATACTTATCGGGGAAAGTATCAATATCATGTCCAAGACCCTCGGTCCCGCCCTGCGGGAGCGGAACGCTGCGCCCATTCAGGCGATGGCTAAGGCTGAAGTGGAGGCGGGAATCGACTTCCTTGACCTCAATATTGGTCCCGCCCGCAAGGGTGGGGATGAATTGATGAAGTGGGTGGTGGAGACAGTGCAGCAGGTTACCAGTAAGTCGCTGTCACTGGATACCACCAACCCGGTGGCCATGGAGGCCGGGCTGAAGGTCTGTAAGACCAAAGCTCTCATCAATTCCATCTCTCTCCAGCCAGACCGGCTACAGACGGAACTGCCCCTGGTTAAAAAGTATAATGCCTGCATGATTGGCCTGCTATGGGGTGTTGAAGGTATGCCCCGGGATGCCAACGAAAGGTGTGCTCTGGCGGTTGACCTGGTATATAAGGCTAACCAGATGGGCATTGCCAATGAAGACATCTGGATTGACCCGATTGCCAGCCCGGTATCGGTGGAAATTAACCAGGTTAAGGCCTGCGTTGAATTTATGACCATGCTGGGCGAGGTCTGCCCCGCCTGCAAATCGACGGTCGGTCTCTCCAATATCTCCAACGGCACCCCGGCTGACCTCCGACCGATGTTGAACCGGACATACCTTATTATGCTGATGAGATACGGACTGTATTCCGCCATTGTTGATGCCTTTGATAGCGAGCTAGTCAAGATTGCCCGGGGTCAGATGCCGGAGATTGTCAACCTGGTGTACCGCGTGATGGATGGTGAAAAGCCAGACATCTCCAGGCTGAGCAAGAAAGAATCGGACTATGTAAAAACAGTCAGGGTGCTGACCGGTGAGACACTATATTCCCACTCCTGGCTTGAAATATAATCCCACCCTGAGAAAGAAGAGGTAGAGTTTATGGTTAAGGAAATTCCCTTAGTCTGGCTACCCGGCGCGGCCTGCACCGGCTGCAGTATTTCACTGCTGAATTCAGCCAGCCCAACCATTAAAAACATACTCGTCGACCAGATAGTTCCCGGAGTCCATATCAATCTCAGGTTCCATCCCACTATTATGGCTGGCGCTGGTGAGCAGGTCATTAAAGCTCTTGAGGATACCATGACACTCAAGAAGGGAAACTATGTTCTGGCCGTTGATGGTGCCATCCCTACTGGCCCCACGGCCAACTACTGCGTGATGGGGGAGCGCAATGGCAAGGCGGTGAATATCGAGGCCCGGTTTACCGAGCTGGCGGAGAATGCCCTGGCGATTCTGGCCGTGGGTACCTGTGCCGCCTTCGGGGGCATTCCAGCCGCCCCACCCAACCCCAGCAATTCCCAGCCGGTGAGGAAGGTGCTGGAAGCCAAAGGCATCAAGAAACCTCTCATCAATATCCCGGGCTGTCCACCACATCCCGACTGGTTTGTCGGGACGGTGGCCAGTATCCTGCTCAAGGGACTGCCCCAGCCGGAGGAACTGGATGATAATCTGCGGCCGCTGGTTTTCTACGGCAAGTTAATCCATGAGAACTGCCCGCGCCGGGCTTATTTTGACGAAGGTAAGTTCGCCAAGAAGTTTGGTGACGAAGGCTGTCTGTACGAACTGGGCTGCAAGGGTCCAATCACCTACGCTGATTGTCCCACCCGACACTGGAACAGCGGGACAAACTGGGTTATCGGCGCCGGTTCGCCCTGTCTTGGCTGCACTCAGCCGGAATTCACCGGCTATGCCTTCTACGAGAAACTGGTAGATGTGGAATTGCCCGTCGTTGGTGCCTACTGGCAGACCAGCAAGGAGGGAAAGTAGTGAGCAAGATAGTAATTGACCCGGTAACCAGGATTGAGGGGCACCTTAAGATAGAAACAGTGGTGGAGAATGGCGTGGTCAAAGACGCCCGCAGCACGGGCAACCTCTTCCGCGGGATTGAGCTCATCCTGAGAGGTAGAGACCCGCGGGATGCTCAGGTTATCACCCAGAGAATTTGTGGTGTCTGCCCGCAATCTCACGGCGTGGCCGCTGCCCTGGCCCTGGACAGTGCCTTCGGTGTGGCCGATAAGATACCGGATAACGGCCGGATTATGCGCAACCTGATTCAGGGCGCTCATGTAGCGCAGGACCATGTCCTCCACTTCTATCACTTGGCCGCGCTCGACTATGTGGATGTTACTGATGTCGCCAAATATGCCGGCAAGGATTCCGAACTGAATTCAGTGAAGGACTTCATCGCCCGCGGGGAATTGGGGCCCTTCGTCCCGCGCTATGAAGGCGACTACCGCCTACCGCCGGAAGTGAACCAGCAAGCGGTAGCGCACTATCTGAAAGCCCTGGAAATCCGGCGCATCGGCCACGAGACCGTGGCCATCTTCGGTGGCAAGATACCACACAGTGTCGGCATTGTACCTGGTGGTGTCACTGATACGCCGACCGTTGATAAGATTACCGCCTACCTGTGGAAAGTAAAAAGGTTACAGGACTTCATTGATAATGTCTATATCCCGGATGTCCTGGCCGTGGCCAACGCCTACCGGGACTATTGTGAAATTGGCGCGGGTTGCCGGAACCTGCTCTCCTACGGGGCCTATGACCTTGAGGGTGGCAACCCCGACCTGACCCGGCGGAAGAGACTGTTTAAGCAGGGCACTGTTTCCGCCGACCTCAAGCCAGCCCCGCTGGACATGACTAAGGTGAGCGAAGGCGTAAAGCATTCCTGGTATGCTGACTCTTCAACGGGCCGACACCCGTCTCAGGGCGAGACCAGGCCCGAGTTCGGCAAGGCTGGCGCCTATTCCTGGGTGAAGGCACCCCGCTACGACGGCAAGGTTTACGAGGTTGGACCGTTAGGCCGGGTGGCCGTAACCTATGCTTTCGGCGACCCGGTGATGAAGAAGCTCGTTGACTCGGCTCTGGCCGAACTCAAGGCCCCAGCCTCAGCCCTGTTTTCGGTCATGGGCCGTCACCTGGCCCGGGCCGTCTCCGCTAAGGTCATTGCGGATAGCCTGGAGAGGTGGGTTCTGGAACTGAAGCCCGGCGAACCAACCTATGTGGAATATACTATTCCCGAGGAGAGTCAGGGAATGGGACTGACGGATGCCGCGCGTGGTGCCCTCGGTCACTGGATTGAAATCAAGGGGAAGAAAATTGCCAACTACCAGGCCGTGGTGCCGACTACCTGGAATGCCTCGCCCCAGGATGACAATGGCCAGCCAGGCCCAATTGAGCAGGCGCTCATTGGCACCAAGGTGAAGGACAAGGACAATCCCTTTGAATTGATGCGCATCGTCCGCGCTTTCGACCCGTGCCTCGCCTGTGCTATCCATTGATTATACCGGAGCGCTTAAGGAGGAGAGATGATTCTATCAAAGCAAAAACCATTTGAGGAGATATTGGGCTATCTGGAAGGGGAGAGCCAAATCTTCATTCTGGGCTGCAATGGCTGCGCTCAGGCCTCCGGCACCGGCGGGCCAGTCCAGGTAGCGGAAATGAAAGGCAAACTCGAGGCGGCGGGCAAGAATATTACCGGTACCGATGTTATTGATTTCCTCTGTGAGAAAGCCCTGGTCAAATCGAGGTTGGGCAGCAAGGTGGAGAAGCTTAAGGCGGCCGATTCGGTACTAGTGATGACCTGTGGCGTTGGCGTTCAGGCAGTAGCGGCTTCGCTGAACAAGCCGTGCCATCCCGGTTGCGACACCATTAACCTGGGAGGAAGCCGTGGGGAATGGTCCGGCAGCGAGCGCTGCCGGGAATGTGGCGAGTGCGTGCTGGAGTCCACCGGTGGCATATGCCCGTTGACAGCCTGTACCAAGGGCTTACTCAGCGGACAGTGCGGCGGGGCTAACAAAGGGAAGTGTGAAGTCAACCCCGAGCGCGACTGCGGCTGGGAACTGATTTATAATCGGCTGAAGAGGTTGAACCAGCTGGACAAGCTGAGAAAACTGTCCCCACCCAAGGACTACGGCAAGATGCTCCCCAATGTTGAGGTTATGGCCACAGAAAAATGGGCAGTGGAAAGGCCGACTCGGAAGGAGGTGGCCGCAAAATGAGTCTGCAGTCAGTCCTGGAATCAGGAAAATTCGCTATTACGACTGAGATTGGTCCACTAAAGGGGACTGATACCACCGAAATCAAGGAAGTTGCCGAGCTTCTGCATGGTCGCGTCACGGCGGCCAATGTCACCGACCAGCAGAGTGCCGTAATGCGGCTCGGCTCAATGGCCACCTGCCATCTGATAAGCGACTACGGACTTGAGGCGGTGTTCCAGATGACCTGCCGCGATAGAAATCGCATCGCCCTGCAGTCGGACCTCTTGAGCGCTTGGGTATTGGGCATCAGGAATGTCCTGTCTATTACCGGCGACTTGCCTTCACTCGGTGACCACCCGCAAGCTATGTCTGTCTATGACCTGGACTCGGTCCAGCTCTTGTCGGTTATCAGTCGTTTGAATGAAGGCTTTGACATGGTCGGCAACGAGCTTAAGGGTAAGACCAAGTTCTTTGCCGGCGCAGTGGTGAACCCGGGCGCCAATACGGAAGCCAGCTTTGAACTACAACTCTTCAAGATGGAGAAGAAAATCAAGGCGGGGGCCAAGTTTTTCCAGACTCAGGCCGTTTATGAGCCGGACAAATTT
>Ga0299912_10003882_pt1 | contig 12202 bp, 9 predicted proteins | sample RVTome_2_FD_207667 | JGI IMG/M metagenome (GOLD analysis project Ga0299912, IMG submission 207667) | Soil microbial communities from uranium-contaminated site in the Upper Colorado River Basin, Wyoming, United States - RVT95D214 (version 2) ... | reverse complement strand
ACATCGATAATCTTCTTGGCTTTCATCTTTGCCAAGGTTCTTGAAAGGGTCTCACTGATCGTCCCCAATTTTGAAGCCAGCTGAGTCTTACTCAGATCAAGTTCTATTTCCATAGCGCCCCTCCCTGCTTTCGAAAATTTAAGTGAGAGATCGATCAGATATTTTGCCATCCTGGAAGAGACCTCTTTTAATGAGAGCTCCTCTACCAGGGAGGCAAACCTTTTCAAATATTGTGAGAGGGAGACGATCATATTGATACTGAGCTGAGGATTCTTTGCGATCAACTCGATAAAATTCCTTTTTGGAAAGAAGAGGAGTTGACTATCCATCAAGGTTTCGGCAAAGGCCGGGTAAGCTCCCTCGAGAAAGAGGGCTGCCTCAGCAAATGCGTCAGGTGCAGAAACCACATGGAGAATCTGTTCCTTGCCCATAGGTGATATCTTATAAAGCTTCACCTTTCCTGTCAGGATGGCATATAAACCCTTTGCCTCTTCTCCATCGGAAAAAATAACCCTTCCCTTCCGAAATTGTCTGGGTACGGCAATAGCCTTGATCTTCTGTAGATCTTCAGCTCCCAATCCCGAAAAAAGAGGACACCGTCTCAATAGATCTGTAGACATATTTTAACCTCAAGAACAAGTTCCGAAACCCAAATCTAAATAACAAATATCAATTCCACTCCTCTTTTTCAAGCGAAAAATATCTCTCGATGAATACCTCACTTATTTGGGGGATTGATCTCTCACAGAGATCACAGCGCAACGTAGCCGCAGACAAATGGAAAGATTCTCACACAGAGTTCGCAGAGATACAGGGTGAATCATATTGAAATGGAAGGTAGATTATGCTATTAAAAATACAGCTCTTTACCTTTAGGAGGAATATTTATTGAATTCATTCACTAAGAATCTTGCCTTTTGGGGAATCATCATCCTCATTATGATCTTCCTTTTCAACATTTTCAACAAACCACGCCAAACAGTATTAGACAAAAATTATTCAGATTTCATCTCTGCGGTGGAGAATCATCGAGTTCTCGAAGTGGAAGTCAAAGGGAAGGATATTGTTTGGAAAGATGTCGACAACAAGAATTATAAGACCTTTGCACCCGAAGACCCTGAGATGATCAAGATGCTCAGAGAGAAGAAGGTGGTGATCAATGTAAAGAGCGAAGAAGAATCTCCTCTCTGGCAATACCTCTTAAATTGGTTCCCCATGATCCTTTTAATCGGTGTCTTTCTCTTCTTCATGCGACAAGTTCAGATCGGAGGTGGAAAGGCCCTCTCTTTTGGCAAGAGCAAGGCAAGGATCTTGACCAAAGAGCGTCATCAGGTAACCTTTGAAAATGTGGCTGGGATTGAAGAAGCGAAGGATGAACTGCAGGAGATCATCTCTTTTCTCAGAGATCCTAAAAAATTCACCAAACTGGGGGGGAGAATCCCAAAAGGGGTTCTTCTCATCGGCGCTCCAGGAACGGGTAAAACCCTCTTGGCCCGTGCCATTGCGGGTGAGGCCGATGTCCCTTTCTTTAGTATCAGCGGCTCTGATTTTGTTGAGATGTTTGTTGGGGTTGGGGCCTCACGGGTCCGGGATCTTTTCCTCCAAGGCAAACGCAACGCCCCCTGCATCATCTTCATCGATGAGATCGATGCGGTTGGAAGACATCGGGGGGCCGGCCTCGGCGGAGGCCATGACGAGCGGGAGCAAACGTTAAATCAATTATTGGTGGAAATGGACGGCTTTGAATCAAACGAAGGCGTGATCTTGATTGCCGCTACGAACCGACCGGATGTCTTGGATCCTGCCCTGCTTAGGCCGGGAAGATTCGACCGTCAGGTTGTCGTACCCGTTCCCGATGTGAAGGGCAGAGAGGAGATACTAAGGGTCCACTCCAAACGAACACCGTTGGCTGATGATGTCATTCTCGCAGTCCTTGCCAGAGGTACTCCCGGGCTTACCGGAGCTGATCTGGAGAATTTAGTGAATGAAGCGGCTCTTTTGGCTGCCCGATTGGGAAAAGAACGAGTAGAGATGGTCGACCTGGAACAGGCCAAAGATAAAGTCCTGATGGGTGTTGAACGAAAATCGATGATCATTTCCCTCGAAGAGCGAAAAATTACAGCCTATCACGAGGCTGGCCACACCTTGGTGGCCAGGATGATCCCTGGAACAGACCCAATCCACAAGGTAACCATCATCCCCAGGGGTCGAGCCCTGGGCCTCACCCAACAACTTCCAATCGACGAAAAACACACCTATCCAAAAGACTACCTTTTGAACAATATCGCGGTGATGATGGGAGGAAGGGCAGCAGAGGAATTGGTGTTGCAACGTCAAACGACCGGTGCAGGCAATGACATCGAACGTTCCACAGAGATCGCCAGGAAGATGGTGTGCGAATGGGGGATGAGCGAAAAACTTGGCCCCCTGGCCTATGGACAAAAAGAGGAACAGATCTTCTTGGGGAGGGAGTTCGCTCAGCATCGAGATTACAGCGAAGAGACGGCTCATCTCATCGATAGTGAGATCAGGTCCATTGTCACTGGTAGCTATGAAAAGGCAAAAAGCATCCTCCAGCAGAATCTGGCCACGCTCCATCAATTGGCGAATGCCCTTCTTGAAAAAGAGGTCCTCGATGCGAGCCAAATCGATTTCATTATGAAGGCTGAGATGGTTTCTGTGATTCAGACATCAGACTGAAAAGTGAAGCCCAAGGTTGAGGCTAAGGTTGAGGTTGAGGTTGAGGCTAAGGTTGAGGTTGAGAAATTCTAAATCTGAACCTTAACCTAAACCTCAGCCTGCACGAAGTGTTTGTTTGGAGTCTAATCCCGCCTTGGCGGGACTGAAGTCCGGTGTCTGAATTGCAGAGATGATCTAGTCCCTTTCAACCGACCTCCTTGACAAATCAGATGAATTTGATTCGATGCCTTAACATCACCAATGCCAGTGAGGCCATCCATCACATGGAAGAGGTAGGGGTGGATGTCACTGGCATGGAGTTGATGAAAGGAAAGACCCTTCATTTGAACTTCAAGGTGGAGGGAATCGATCCACGAACCGCCAATCTCTTGAAGCAGGAGATGCTCTCCTTGGGTGGAGATGCGGCTCTCGATGGAAGAGGACTCGACTGTAGTCTTAAATCGACAGATGCCATTCTCATAGCGACCCAAAGGCAGTTTGAAAAACTGATCCTCAAACTGGATCAACACCCCCGCCTTCAATCCCTCAGCCAATCCTTAAGGGAGACGCTTAAGAACATCTTAAGAACCGATTTTTCCATACGCTGTCGGAAACGGACATTTAAGTTGGGAGGACGAACCCTCCTGATGGGGATTCTTAATGTCACTCCAGACTCCTTTTCAGACGGCGACCTCTATTTCAATAGGGAGAAGGCCATTGCTCATGGCTTGAGGATGGTCGAAGAGGGAGCCGATCTTCTTGACGTCGGGGGGGAATCAACCAGGCCAGGTTCAAAACCCCTTGGATTGGAAGAAGAACTCCGTCGGGTCATCCCTGTGATCGAATCCCTTGCCAAAGAGATAGATGTCCCGATTTCAATCGACACTTATAAATCAGCAGTGGCCCAGAAAGCCATAGAGGCAGGGGCCGAAATGATAAATGATATCAGTGGATTACACTTTGATCCTGGCCTTGCGCAGGTGGCTGCACAGGGAGATATCCCTCTTATCCTGATGCATATCCGCGGAACCCCAGAAACGATGCAGAAGGATGTCCAGTATGACTCTCTTTTCTCTGAATTACTTCAATACCTGAAAGACTCCATTCAAAAGGCGGAATCTGCAGGATTAGACCCGGAACAGATCATCATCGATCCAGGGATTGGCTTTGGGAAAACCCTCGAGGACAACCTTCTCATTATAAAAAATCTCTCAGAATTACGAGTACTTGGAAAACCTATACTTTTGGGGACATCCCGGAAGAATTTTATCGGAAAGATCCTCAATTCAGATACAGCAGACCGACTTGAGGGAACCCTTTCAAGCATTGCCATCGGGGTTCTCAACGGTGCCCAAATCATTCGATGCCACGACGTGCTCCAGGCGAAAAAGGCGATTGCCATTGCCGATGCGGTTCGCCTGGCTGGAAGTTAGGCATCTGTTAGCCTCTCCACACTCTTGCTATCCAACGACTTAGGGACCTCTTCCCAAAAACAGAGATAGACATGCCAAATAACGGTAGAGGCTGTCCTCCAGTGGTTTTGAGGTTTCGAAATTTCTATATCGAGAATTTGTAGGATAATGTCAAAGCCAGCATTATCTTATTGAATTTATTATGAAAATATGTTGGTCTGAAAATCCCATATATCCCCCTCTTTTCTTCTTACTTGCCTTTTCCAAGGAATTATGGTAACGATGATTAGTCCAAAAAAGGAGACATAGCCCCCGCTAAAATAGAAGGCAACGCAGAGAGATGAGGCGTAAATTATTCGGGACCGATGGGATAAGAGGCGTCGCCAATGTAGACCCGATGACCGGCGAGGTAGCCTTGCAGCTCGGCAGGGCCATTGCCTACCTCTTTAAGGAGGTGAAGGGAAGGCATCGGATTGTGGTGGGTAAGGATACCCGACTCTCAGGATATATGTTGGAGACAGCCCTCGCCTCTGGCATCTGTTCAATGGGAGCTGATGTGATGTTGGTAGGGCCACTGCCCACCCCGGGCATTGCTTTCATCACTACCAGTATGAGGGCCAATGCCGGTGTGGTGATCTCGGCCTCTCACAATCCATACTACGACAACGGGATTAAAATATTTTCTCACGATGGCTTCAAACTTCCCGACCAGATGGAACATCAGATCGAAGACTTGATCCTTTCGAACCACCTCCACTCTCTTCGACCCACGGCTAACGCAGTTGGAAAGGCCTACCGGATCGATGACGCGATCGGGAGGTACGTTGTCTTCCTCAAGAATACCTTCCCCAACGATTTGACACTGGATGGGCTCCGCATCGCCTTAGATTGCGCCAACGGAGCCGCCTATCGCGTGGCACCCGCCGTCTTCGAGGAATTGGGGGCAGAGGTGATACCGACCGGTGTGGAGCCCGATGGGGAGAATATCAATGCGGATTGCGGCTCCCTTCACCCAGAGGTGATCGGCCGCCTCGTCCTTGAAAAGGAGGCGGATATCGGGATCGCACTTGATGGTGATGGGGATCGGATCGTCTTTGTGGATCGCCACGGGAAACTGGTGGATGGAGATCACATCCTGGCCATCTGCGGCCTTCAACTATTGTCAGAAAAACGATTAAAGAAGGGCACATTGATCACCACTGTGATGAGCAATATGGGACTGGATCGATCCATAGAAGCAGTGGGAGGAAAAGTGGTTCGAACCCAAGTGGGAGATCGTTATGTTGTCGAAGAGATGGTCCGAGGAGATTACAATCTGGGAGGGGAACAATCGGGTCACACCATCTTCCTTGATTACAACACAACCTGCGACGGCATCCTCACCGCCCTTCAGGTTCTGGCCATTATGAAACAGAAGGGACGGCCATTAGACGAATTGGCTAAAGTAATGGAACCTCTGCCTCAGGTGCTCTATAATGTGAAGGTAAAGGAGAAAAAAGACCTCTCCGACTTTCAAGAGATTGATGAGGGGATCAAAAAGATTGAGAAGTCACTCGGCCATTCCGAAAGAATCTTAATACGCTACTCAGGAACGGAGCCTCTTCTCCGGATCATGGTCGAGGGCGAAGATGAAACAAAACTTCATAAATATGCCCAGGATCTTGTGGAATTAGTTAAAAAGTACATTGGAAAGTAGAAGGTTGAGAGTGGAAGGTGGTTAAACCACTTTCTACTTTCCACCTTCAACATTCGAGTTCCGGAGGAATGATGCCGAGACTGGGTGTCAATATCGACCATGTGGCCACGGTGAGACAGGCTCGCGGGACGATGTATCCTGATCCCATTGCTGCTGCTGGAATCGTCGAAATGGCCGGAGCCGATGGCATTGTGGCCCATTTAAGAGAGGATCGACGCCACATTCAGGATCGAGACCTCCGACTTCTCAAGGAAGTCATCCAGACTCGTTTAAATTTAGAGATGGCTGCCACAGAGGAGATGATCCGGATTGCCTTGGCCACCAAACCAAGCATGGTTACCCTTGTTCCTGAAAAGAGGGAGGAGTTGACGACCGAGGGCGGCCTCGATGTGATCAAATCCTTTCAGTCCCTCAAAAGAGCAATTCAGCGGCTCCAAAAGGGGGGAATTCCCGTCAGTCTTTTTGTCGATCCGCGAAGCGATCAAATCAAGGCCTCAGAGGGGGTGGGAGCAAATGCGATCGAGATTCATACGGGCCACTACTGTGATGCGAATACTCCTGCTGAAGCAGATAAAGAACTGAAGAAAATCCTCGATGCGGTTGGGGAGGCTTCCCACCGAGATCTCAAGATTGCAGCAGGACATGGTCTCAACTATGTCAACGTCCAACGGATTGCAGAAATCAAGGAGATCGAAGAACTCAATATCGGTCACAGCATTATTGCCAGGGCGGTCCTGGTGGGCCTGGATCGGGCCGTTCGGGAGATGATCGCCCTCATTAGATAGAATGCGGATTGTAGATTGCGGAATGCGGAGTAAACCCCGACCCTGCGTTAAAACGCGGGACATTGGGGCCCTTCGGATTTGCAGCATTCATCCCCGCAATAAATCCCACACTTTTAAAAAAGTGAGGGATAAATCACGGGGCTTTCTACGGAGCGGGGTAAAAGAGAGATAAGTAATTCCGCAATCCGAATTCCGCATTCCGAAATTGTAGCATGATTATTGGAACGGGCATCGATATTGTGAATATTGACCGAATCGAACGCCTCATCGCGCGCTGGGGAAACCTCTTCCTCGATCGGGTCTTTACGGAGAGAGAGATCGTCTGGTGCCAACAACGGGCCCGACCTCCAGAATGTTTTGCGACCCGCTTCGCAGCCAAGGAGGCCTTTCTTAAAGCGATCGGATGGGGACTTCGAAATGGTATTCAATGGAGGGATATCGAAGTAGAAAACGATCCGATGGGGAAGCCTTTGTTCGCCTTCCATCGAAAGGCAAAGGAGGTCCTCGAAGCGCGTCGGATCCAAAACGCTCTTATCACCCTTTCCCACGATCGGCCATATGCCGTCGCTCACGTGCTTTTAGAGGGAAGCCATGATGAAAGTCGCAACCGCCGAACAGATGCAAGAATTGGACCGGAAGACCATTGAGACATACCGAATTCCTGGAATCGTCTTGATGGAGAATGCAGGGAGAGGAGCCGCGGAGGCCATCTCCAATGCCTTTCCGGATATTCTGAAAAAGAAAGTAGCGATCGTCGCCGGAAAGGGAAATAATGGCGGAGATGGTTTCGTGATCGGCCGATACTTCCTGAATCGAGGGATTTCGGTGAAGGCCTTTCTCCTCGCTGATCCGAAAGCTCTCCGAGGGGATGCAGAGACCGCTTTTCAGATCTTCCTTCGCATGAAAGGAGAGGTATTCGCTGTCCCCTCTTCTAAAGATTACCAAAAAGTCAAAAAAGATTTGGAGAGGTTTGATCTTCTGATCGACTCCATTTTTGGCACGGGGCTCGATGCCGAGGTTCGAGGCTATTATCGAGAGGTTATTGACCACCTCAACACCCTTCAAAAGCCGATCGTCGCAGTCGATATCCCCTCCGGGTTAGATGCCGATACCGGGAAACCACTCGGCACGGCGATTCGGGCCTCTCTGACTGTCACCTTTGGCCTACCGAAAGTCGGGCATCTCATCTCTCCGGGAATCGATTACGTAGGCGAGGTGAAAATCATCGATATCAGTACCCCCAGGAGGCTGGTGGAGGAGGAGAAGATACAAACCTATCTTTTGGAAAGCGACGACATTAGAAGACGGCTCTCCGTGCCCCGACGGCCGGACACCCATAAGGGAGATTACGGGCACCTTCTCGTCATCGCCGGATCGGTTGGTAAGACCGGAGCAGCGGCTATGGCGTGTGAAGCCGCTCTCAGGGTGGGAGCAGGTCTGGTCACCTTAGCAATCCCAAAGAGCCTGAATGCAATCATGGAAGTGAAGCTGACTGAGGTGATGACAGAACCTCTCCCGGAAACCCCCAAACAGACCCTCAGTCTCCGAGCCTTCAACTCCATCCTTCGCCTCTGCGAAAACAAGAAGGCTGTGATCATTGGTCCGGGCATCGGGACGTTCAAGGAAACCCAATCGCTCATCCTCAAACTGATCAAGACGTTGAATCTCCCAATCGTCCTCGATGCCGATGGGTTAACCGCTCTGGCAACACAGCCCAAAATCCTTCCTGCCACAAATCGATCTCTCATCGTGACACCCCATCCGGGAGAGATGGCAAGGCTGATCGGATCCACCGCTAAAGAAGTCCAAGAAGATCGGATCGGTATCAGCAGAAGCTTCTCCCAGTCCCGGCATGTTCATCTTGTCCTCAAAGGACATCGCACCCTGATCGCTACTCCCAAAGGGGAGATCTTCATCAACCCGACGGGCAATCCAGGAATGGCCTCAGGAGGAACGGGGGATGTACTCACCGGGATGATCGGCGGGTTGATCTGTCAAGGATTTGACATCCTCTCCTCCCTTCAGACCTCCGTTTATCTTCACGGATTGGCCGGAGATGAGGTCGCCCTGGAAAAGGGAGAAAAATCCTTGGTAGCGACCGACCTCATTCAAAAGATCCCCGCCCTTATCCAAGGAGTCATCCCTCACTAAAGCAGGGCGACTTTAGTCGCCATTCACACAGGGAGGCTAAAACCTCCCTTACCCATTGTTCCCCGAATGGGCGAGGGGTTACTCCAAGGAAGAATTTGACACTTCGACGGCGCCAAACTCCGCCCTTTAGGGCGGGGTCAAAAGCGCCGCCCAGTATCAACTCTGAGCAAACTCCGGCCTTCAGGCCGGAGAGGGCCGAAGAGTTGATTTTCAGTTTTTCTTCATTATAATAAAGATATCCCCAATTCTAATAGTAGTTTGTTCGCCTCTGAACCTCTGTCGTGAAAGGATTCAAGGCACCAAGAAAAATGTGCTCAAAAAATAGCTCATGTTCTCCTCGGAGAGCTCAACATGGATATGAAGAGTGAGATCAAAAGATTGACCCGTATCGAAGAGGGTCCCTATCCTTTCTTATCCCTCTATCTCGATACGAAATGGGATGATGAACAACAGCGGGAGCGGATACGCCTCTTCACGAAAAGTCAGTTGAAGAGGATCTGTGATCAACTCAAGGATCGAGAGGTTTGGCGAAAGACCTTTATCGAAGACCAAAAACAGATTGAGAAGTATGTGGAGGGGCTGGTTCGACGGGCCTATGATGAGAGAGTGAATGGGCTAGCGATCTTCTCTTGTAGCGGTAATGGAATTTTTCTCACCTATCCTTCGATCGTCCCTTTTGAAAATGAATGCTTTATCTCCAATCTCCCTACCCTCCAACCTCTTGTCCGTCTATCTTCTCAGTATCAGAATACCCTTGCGGTCATGGTGGAAACGGATTCGGCGAGATTGTTCGAAGTCTCGCTGGAAGGTCTGATGGCCGAATTCTCCATTGAGAGTTATGTCCCCGGACGTCATGACCAAGGGGGCTGGGCCCAGATGAGGTATCAGCGTCATATTAAAGATCATATGGATAAACATCATAAGGAGGTGGCCGAGCAACTCACTGAACTTTTCGACTCTGGAAAATGGAAACGAGTGGTCCTCATCGGTCAAGATCGTATCATCGCCAATTTTAGGGCTTTCCTTCCTGAACGGATCAAACAGCAGATTGCAGACGCCTTCTCCATCGATTTCTCAGAGGAACGTTCAAAAGTGTTGAAGCGGCTTTTCGAACGTCTCCTCCAAAAGGAGAGGCAGGAGGTCTCGCGACAGATCGAGGAGTTAAAGGAGAGGACCCCCAAAGGTGGGCTGTCCACCTTCGGTCTGAACGCAACCTTGGAGGCCCTGAATGGAGGACAGGTTCAAACGCTTTATCTCTTGACATCGTTTTCCCATTCAGGAGGAAAGTGCCGTCGATGCGGTGTTTTTGTCCAGATCCCTTCTACGGGTGACCCATCCCCCCATTGCCCACTCTGCAAAGGAGAGATGAGGATTGTCAAACTCGGAGAAGAGATGACGAGATCAGCCCTTCGTCAGGATGGGGACGTCAAATGGGTTGAAGAGAATGCCATCTTAAAAGAGAGCGATGGTGTGGGTGCTTCTCTGAGATTTCGTTCATCCCGTTAGCGGCACGAGTCTGATCGGAATTCGTCTATGAAAGGAGTAAAGGAATGTTTGTCGAAATGAAAGTGAAGTTTTTGACTTTCGATTCCACATCGAATGGATTCGTTGTCCTCCTGATGGACCTTTCGAATAAAACAGGACTTCCCATCTGGATCGGACCTTTTGAGGCCAATGCCATCGCCATGAAGTTGAAGAAGATAGGCTCCCATCGGCCCATGACCCATGATCTGATCCACAATATCCTGAATACCCTTGAATCTCAGGTGGTGAAAATCATCGTGAATGACCTGAAGGAAAATACCTATTACGCATTGATCCACCTCATGAGGCGAGGAGAAGAGATCGTCATCGACTCTCGACCCAGTGATGCGATTGCCATCGCCCTCGCCGTAGATGCTCCGATCTTCGTCTCTGATCAGGTGATCGAAAAGGCGCGAACCATCGACATGGAGAAGGAGGGGGATCAATTGAAGGAATGGTTGGAAAATCTTAATCCGGAAGATTTTAAGTATAAAGCCTAACAACGCAAGGTTAAGATTGAGGTTTAGGTTAAGGTTTCAAGTAAAGCCCAACCCAATCTCAAGTGTTTGAAGAAAACTCTCAGCGTAAAACATATAGGAATCCAAAAAATTCAAATTGTAGATTGTAAGAATTTCAAATCTGAAATCTAAAATCTTAAATCTGAAATTGGGCAAGGTGGTTTTGCAGACCAAGAGTACAGCAGAGACCGTCCGAATTGGGAAAGGGATTGGAAGCCGCCTCTCACCAGGGGATGTGGTCGCCTTGGTGGGTGAATTGGGGACAGGAAAAACCCAATTCATCAAAGGACTAGCTGCAGGCGTGGGGGTTGGGGACCCCACATATGTTTCAAGCCCCTCCTTTACGCTGATCAACGAGTACACAGGAAGGATACCCTTTTACCATATCGACCTTTTCCGGCTGAAAGTAGAGAAGGAGGCTGAGGAACTGGGGTTGGAGGAGTATGTTGGTGGTGAGGGCATTACAGCAATCGAATGGGCAGACAGAATTCCCTCTCTGCTTCCGAGAGAACTCCTTTGGATACAAATCCGCTATACGGGGAAGCAGACTCGATCCATAGAAATCCTCGGGCAGGGAGATCGCTATGAGGAACTTCTGAAGAGTTGTGCGTTCGGAGTTTAGAGTTCGGAGTTTCAAGACTAAATACTCCGAACTACGAACTAATCATTCCGAACTCCCAATTTCAATTGGGGAGGTGAGTTGAATGGCATTGGTGGTTCAAAAATATGGAGGTACCTCTGTGGGAGATATTGACCGAATCAAAAACGTGGCCTCCAGGGTTATCAAAACAAGGAATCAAGGCGATGATGTCGTGGTCGTCGTATCGGCAATGGCAGGAGAGACAGATAAGCTGATTCGCCTGGCCCAGCAGGTTACTCCTACCCCTGACGAGAGGGAATTGGATGTCCTTGTCTCCACAGGAGAACAGGTCTCCATTGCCTTGCTTGCCATGACTCTCAAGGCCATGGGCTATGATTCGAAATCTTATTTAGGGTTTCAAATCAAAATCGCCACGGACAGTGTCTTCGGCAGGGCTCGTATTACAGGCATTGAGTCGGAGAAGATGCTTGACGATCTGAGGAACGGAAAGGTGGTGGTGGTGGCAGGGTTTCAGGGCGCAGATGAGTCAGACAACATCACCACCCTGGGTCGAGGAGGATCGGACACGACAGCGGTTGCCATCGCTGCAGCCTTGAAGGCGGACGTTTGCGAAATCTATACCGATGTCGACGGAGTCTATACCACCGATCCCAACATCTGCTCTAAGGCAAGAAAGTTATCCAAGATCTCCTATGACGAGATGCTTGAAATGGCCAGCCTGGGCGCCAAAGTGTTACAGATCCGGTCTGTTGAGTTCGCCAAGAAATATGATGTCCCCATCCATGTGAGGTCATCTTTTAATGAGAATCTTGGAACGATCGTTTGCAAGGAGGACG
>Ga0299912_10003881_pt1 | contig 12203 bp, 10 predicted proteins | sample RVTome_2_FD_207667 | JGI IMG/M metagenome (GOLD analysis project Ga0299912, IMG submission 207667) | Soil microbial communities from uranium-contaminated site in the Upper Colorado River Basin, Wyoming, United States - RVT95D214 (version 2) ... | reverse complement strand
TCGCTCAGGTGGGGTACGAACTCTCCGCACTTGTCGGGGACGCCTATCTCCGTCTTCCTGTCCAGCAGCAGCACGCTTACGCCGAGCCTGGCCAATGTGAGGGCCGTCATCGAGCCCGCCGGCCCGGCGCCCACGACGATCGCGTCGTAGGCTTCATCGGTTACATCAGCCAACGTGCCGCCGCTCCTAGTAGATTACCTGGGCCCTCTGGTAAGACATCTCTATTCCTGTGTCGAGGCCGAAGCACATGTAGTACTCGTTCAGCAGGTAGTCCAGGGTCTCTATGGCCGGGTTGCCCTTGAGGCTCGATAGCTGACGGCGGCCCTCCTCGGCGAAGCTCTTCATGGTGGCAATCGATCTGTCGATCGCCCCCGTCTCCTCGTAGATCCTTTGCACGTTTTCCGGCTGGGGATCATTGATGAGCCCCTGGTAGAGGCCCCTGAGGGTCTCCCTGTCGGGCTTCGTTATGAGCTCTGACTCCAGGGCGTATATGAATGGGAGCGATATGTCGCCGTTGAGTATGTCGCTCCTCACCTGGTCGTCGCCCTTATCCTTGGAGTACGCGCCGTAGATGTCGTCCCTTATCTGGTATGCGTTGCCGAAGGCCTTCCCGAAGAGTGTAAGTGCCCTTATTTTTTCGGAGTCGCTTGAAACCATCTGCCCCCCTATCGCGGCTGCTGCCTCGAAGAGGCTGCCGCTCTTCAGGTAGTTTATGTGAAGGTACTCCTGCATCGATATGAGCTTCCTCCGGTGGAATGTCTGGAGGGCTACCCCCTGCACCATCTTGAGGGATGTCTCCGAGAGCCAGTTGACTATCTCGGGCTTGCCCGTCGAGGCAGCGTTGACCAGCCCGAGGCTTAGGAGAGCGTCCCCGGTGAGTACGGCTCTCTTCTCCCCGAACTTGGTTTGGGTCGAGGGGGTGCCACGTCTGTAGGCGTCCTCGTCTATTATGTCGTCGTGCACCAGGGTGCCGTTGTGGAAGAGCTCCAGGGCTAGGAAGGCGCGTCTCGTCGCTCGGTAGTCCCCCTCCAGGGCCTCGGCGCACAGGGTGCATATGAGGGGCCTCAGGTACTTGCCGCCGGTGGACATGGAGTATTTGGCCGGTATCTTAAGGATGGGGTGGATGTGTTCCAGGTTGATTGTCCCCACAACCTCCCGTACGAAATCAAGTTTCTCTGCGATATTCGATGCGAAGTCAGTCATAGGTTCACACGTCCACCCGAATCATATCTTTACCCCTTTATACCTAGATTCTCTTAAACTCTTTCGTTGTTTATGTCTTTCCGAAAGGTAAACAACCTCTGCGCTGTGCAAGATTGCAGGGAGTTCAACGAGTCCTTGAGACATTGTCAACCTTTATCTATAGCTCAAATAGATTAAGGTGATTCCATGTCCGTGGACGGCCTCAACTTCCTCGACGCCTTGGAACCAAGGATAGTGATGTTCTGCGGCAAGGGCGGCGTGGGGAAGACCACCTGCGCCTCGACGACGGCGCTGCACTTCGCCCTCAAGGGCAAGAGGACGCTCCTCATCTCCACTGACCCGTCCCCCTCCCTCTCGGACATGCTTGAGACGGACGTCATGGGGTGCGTGAGGACGGTGGCCTCTGCGTGTCTCGACGCTGTCGAGCTGGACTACGACAGGATAGTGGACCTGTGGAAGGAAAAGTTCGGGGACGAGGTGTACGACGTGGTCTCCTCCTTCCTGCCCGTGGAGAGGGACGTCATAGACTACATCGCGGGGGCCCCGGGGATCGGCGACGAGTTCGCCCTAAGCTACGTCTACGACCTCTACGTCTCTGGCGCATACGATGTCATCGTCTGGGACACCGCGCCTGCGGGGGGCACCCTGTCCCTGCTGAAGCTTGAGGACACCTTCTACAGGCACCTGGGAGAGGCCGCCAGGCTGTACGTCAAGGTCAGGGCCGCGCTGAACGCCTTGGCCCAGGGGAAGCCGAGGGACCCGCTGAAGATCATTGGCGAGTGGCAGAGGCTGGCCCACGACGTGCTGAGCATGACCAAGGATGCCAGAACCATGGCCCTCATGGTCACCATACCCGAGGCGCTCAGCGTCAGCCAGACGAGGAGGGTGGCCGGGGAGCTGGAGAGGTTCGGCGTCCACATAGGAGGCCTCGTCATAAACCAGGTGCTGACGGAGGAGGCCTCCGACTCCCCGTTTAACAGGAGCCGAAGGGAGATGCAGATCAGGCACATACGGGACCTTGAGACCGCATTCACCGGTGAGGTGCCGCAGGTCAAACTCCCCCTCCAGTCTTTCGAGGTGAGGGGGGTCGAGACGCTGAGAAAGATGGAGAGACTGCTTTTCCCCTGTTAGAGCTTACCCCTGAGCATCCTCGCCAGGTATGTCACGGCTCCTCTGACCCTCAGCCCCGCGCCTCCAGGCATCCTCAGCTCCCTCTTCGAGAGGACGGTGGACCTGCTAGCGTCGTCTATCTCCTGCTTCAGCTGCCTGTACCTCGTCTGCCTCTCATCCTCGCTCTTCGCGGAGGCTATTATCTCGTCCAGCCTCCTCGTGATGTCCCTGGCCATCGCCAGGCCCTCGGACACCTGCTCGGCCCTGAGCCTGTTGACGACGCCAGCCTCCGCCTTCAGCTGGTTCATCCTGATCATGGCCTCGTACGTGGTCTCGGCTATCTGATCTCGATTCATCCATTTGGTGTAGTAGCTGAGGTAGAGCTTCCAGCTGGGGTTATCGAGGGCCTGTTTATGCTCCGCGAGGGTATTATACAGCCTCGTGTAGCCGTACCTCTCGGGGCTGTCGTAGATGATGCTGCCTGGGTCCATGAACGGGGCCATGGGGGTGATGAACGTGAATATCCTCCTGTCCTTGAAGGAACCGTACAGGTGGCGGCAGTATTCCACGGACTCCAGAACGGATTCGCTGGTCTGCCCCGAGAGCCCCACCATGAAGAACACGTCAACCTTCTTGCAGCCCGACTCTAGGGCGTTCTCTATGCTGTCCTCCATCTGCTGCGTCGTGTACGGTTTGCCCATGATCCCCCTCAGGGCGTCGTCGTGGGTCTCAGGGGATATCTCCAGGGTCCAGGACTCGGTGCTCCCCTTCAGCTTCCTCATGTAGTCTCGGGGAACGGCGTCGAAGAGCTCGTATGTGATCGTGTTGTCGATGTCCTCCCTCCTTATCCTCTCCAGGACCTCCTCCGCCCAGCCCATGCCGGCCTGCCGGAGGTCGCCGATGAGGAACAGGGGGGCCTTGAAGTACTCGGTGACCGTCCTCATCTCCTCCACGAGCCTCTCAGGGGTCTTGAAGGCGGGGCCCCCGCGGTTGAAGTGTTTCCTGAAAGCGTAGCAGGAGCCCCCGCAGGTAATGCAGTTGTAGGAGCACCCCTTGCACGTGAGGAGGGCCGTGAAGGGGTACTCCATGAAGTTCTCGTAGGGGAGGGCGCTCTCCAGGTCCAGGTGCTTCACAACCATCTTGACGACCTCGCCGTAGTCCACCCAGGCGTCGTCCAGGTTCTCGGGCACGAAGGTGAGAGGGTTCACCTTTTTCCTACCATCCGTCGTCCTCCAGGTGAGGTTCTCCACGTCGTGGGGCTCCTCTCCCCTCTCGATGTGCTCCATCAGCCTGACGAGGGGCTTCTCGGTGGTGTCCCCCCTGAGGACGTAGTCTACCTGGGGGTAGCGGCCGGCTATCTCCTCGTGGAAGTAGGACGCCGACAGCCCCCCTAGGATGACGGGCGTGTCCGGGTGGTGCCTTTTCAATGCTGCGGCCACGTCGAGGCTTCCGGCTGCGTGGACGAGCCAGTGGAGGTCCAGCCCGAAAGCCTGGGCCCTCAGACCCGCGAGAAGCTCCTCGACGTCCAGCTTGGGGTTCTTCAGCATCTTGACGGCCAGGTTTATTATCCTGGTGTGGTAGCCGTGCTTCTCCATGTAGCCCATGATGCTCACGAAGCCCAGGGGGTACATCTCGAAGATGGGTGTGGAGGGGATTACGTCGCTTATGGGGCCGTGCATGCTGGGCCGCTGCCTGAAGTCGTAGACGCTGGGCGGGTGTAGGAGGATCAGGTCAGGGTCAGGCATCTTCGTATTCCACTTTCAAGGATATCTGGGGTATTAAACGTTGGTTATCGCCTGTTCCGCGCATTAGCCGGGGGGCGCGACGCTTCCCCCGGGTTCGACGATTGAATCGAGTAGCTTCTTCGAGGCCGCGAGCCCTCTCTCGATGGTGTCATCCTTCTCCTGGTGCATTATTCTACTCAGAACCTGGATGGTGATCTCGTACAGTACGTAGAAGGGCACGGACATTAGGAACATGGTGAGGGGCGTGGGGTCGGGCAGGAAGGCCGTGACGATTAACAGGGCGACGAACAGCTGTTTCCTGCTGCTCTTGAGGGTCTGGACATCGATCAGATCGACCTTCACCATCAGCCATATCACCAGCGGGAACATGTAGAAGAGGCCGGACCCCATGAGGCCCATGGTGAATATGTTGAAAAAATCCGCGACAGAGTACATGGGCATCACTCTGCTTGTGTAGACGAACCGGTAGAGCATGTTGAAGGTCGTGGGAAGCAGTATGACCCACGCGTACGCGACCCCGACGAGGAAGAGAACAGTGGCCACCGCCACGAACATGTAGACCGTCCTCCTCTCACTCTCGTAGAGGGCTGGGCTGATGAATTGGAAGAGATGGTACGTCGTGTAAGGCAGCGTAATAATGATCCCCATGACAACGGACATCATCACGTATATGCTGAACGTGTCAAGCCAGTTGAAGGCGATCAGGATCACGCCCTCAGGCAGCATAGAGTCCTGGATGAAGGTGATCAGAGTCGAGACAATGGGGGTGTACCCGTCGAAGTCCAGTCTGATCGCCTTCTCGAGATCGCTGGGTATGGCGCTGAAGAGCACCGTGGCGAGGAAGACGGCGACGACGATCCTCCGCAGTCTCCGCGCCAGCTCCTCCAGGTGGTCCCATATCTCGATCGTGTCGTCATCAGACATGCGGATTCTCCGGATGGCGGGAAATCACGCCGTTTTTTTCTCGGTGGCCTTGACGATGTCCTGAGCGATCTCGTTGATGCTTCTGCCCTCGGTCTCTATCCCGAGTTTCTTGGCGGTGCTGAGTATCGACTCTTTCTCCTCTTCCTCTTTGGTCTTGGCCTTCGCCTCGACGTACTTCTCCGGCTCCTTCGCGGCCGTGTTGTACTCTCTTATGGCGGTGCCCATGGACCGGGCCAGCTCGGGGAGCTTCCTGCCACCGAAGAGTAATAGTATTATGAAGAAAATAATCACCAACTCGGACGTGTTCATCCCGAACATCTCTATTCATATCATCATCGAACATAGACAATTAAAAACCTGTCGCTGACACAGCAACTATTGCAGAATGGCTTAATTTTCGTGTCATGCACGCTGAAACGTGACGTTAAAAATGAGGAAAAACGATAAAAGGGGTTAGGCGGCCAGCTGCCCGCCTATGAGGATGACGTACCTGAGCAGCAGGCCTCCGAAGAGGACCAGGGCTTGGCTGGCTATGGCCAGGTAGGCCACCGTCTCGTAGCTCTTGCTTCGCTCAAGGGTCGCGTTGTAGTAGTTTATGCCCAGGGGCGCGAGCAGGCCCAGCACGATGTACGCGAAGAACCAGATGCTCACGGCGGAGGCGGTCCAGTACACGCTGGCCATGGATGAGGTCCCCAGGTAGATGACCAGAACGGCCAACTCCAGCACCGTCAGGATGGTGCCGTACCTCTCCAGGTAGCCGATCATGGTGGCCATGTCGGGTTTGTTGCTGTAAAGAGCTCTGAACTCCCTGAATAATCTAGGCATGAACCAGGAGATCACGGGGATCATGAGCAGCGACAACGCTAGCCCTGTCAGGGTGCCTGATAACACGAACAGCCAAGGCAGGTAGGGGGAGCCCCAGACGGGCACCCCCCTCGCGAAGGACAGCAGTATCCCGGTGTAAGCGCTCGTGGACAGGCCGAGGACTATGCCGAAGATCTCCACGATCTTCCTGACCCATTCTAGGCCGTCCAGCAGCCACAGCACAGAGGTTACTAGGGCCGTTATAGTGAAGGCTGTTATGATCCATGTGCCCAAGGACATTATGGATGTTGGGAAGTGGAGGTACGCGTTCAGGACACCCAAGGGATCGACCTCGAAGCGCCCCAGGTCGAAGACCAGCAGAACGAGCCCCACTATGATGAGTATGAGGCTCATGTAAGCCCCCGACTTTGAAACCACCTTGAACTTGCCCTTGCCTAGGAGGTCGGCGAGCGCTGAGACGATGTAGGCTCCGCCGGCCATGCCTCCGACGAACAGGTAGGCTGCCAGTATGAATCCCCATGCTAGTTCCGCCATCTTATTCACCCCCCTCCTTCGCGGCCACCTCGTTCCTCCTCTCGGCGTAGAACTTGGCGGCTGCAAGAGCCGCCCCACCTATGAACAGGCCCGTTCCGAAGAACTTCATGAGCATGTCAGACTGGTACACGGTGGGCGTCGCACCTGTTTGCTCCGTGAAGCCGAGTTCCTTGAAGGGCACGTCTGATATGTATATCCATGAGGTTCCGCCGGCCTCGTGCAGGCCATAGGTGTATAGGCCATTGGATTCTGCCTCCGCCGCCTTCTGCCTGGCCTCCTCCAGCTCCATCAGCACCAGGGTGTCCGTTGGGCAGGCTTGGACGCAGGCGGGCTCCATCCCCTCCGCAAGCCTCTCGGCGCAGAAGGTGCACTTCTCGATGACCTTGTGGACCTCGTCGAACCTAGGCACCCCGAAGGGGCACGCGTTGACGCAGTAGGCGCACCCTATGCAGAGCTCCTTCCTGTATGAGACGGGCCCCGCCTCGGTCTTGACGAGGGCCGTCGTGGGGCACGCGGTCACGCAGCCGGGCTCGATGCAGTGGTTACACTGGAGCTTGGCGAAGGTCCAGTGCAGGTTCTCCCCTGACCCGGTCTTGACGAACCTGACGTAGGTGTACGTGTCCGGAGAAAAGTCTGATGGGTTCGTCCACTCGTACTTGGGGTCCGGGTTCATCTGTGTGCTTGTCGCCTCCCTGTCGTTCCACCTCTTGCACGCGACTTGGCAGGCCCTGCATCCTATGCATCTCCTCAGGTCAACTAAAACAGCTTTAGGCATTCATCTTCCTCCTATCCCTTCACCACGTTACATAGACACGTCTTGTACTCCGGGATGTTGGCCGAGTAGTCCACCGTGTCTATGCACAGCTCGTTGGCGCTAGGCCCCGTGCTGAGGCCCTTGAAGCCCCAGTGCCAGGGCATCGCGACAACGTGGACCACTCTACCGTTCACCGTTATTGGTTGGAGCCTATCGGTGACGGTGGCCTTTACCCTGATCCCCTCGGGCTTCCTAGCGGTCTTTACAACTACGTAGTCTCCGCCTTTAATCCCTAGTGAGGATGCGAGAGTGGGGTTGATCTCTACGAACATCTCCGGGTGAGCCTCGACGAGCCACGAAAGGTTGCGGGTCATGGCTCCAGCCTGCCAGTGTTCCGCGAGCCTGAACGTAGTCATCACGTAGGGGTAGTCGTCCACTGCACCGATCTCAACGGGATACCTGTTGTCCCACATGGTCGGGTATTCGGCCGCCAGTTCAGGGTCAGGGCTCTCCGCGGGCTCGTTGTGTAGGGGCAGGCCGTGGTGCATCGGGTTCCAGTCTGGCTTGGCGGGCTCGTAGAGCATCTTGGACCAGATGGCAGCCTTGTCTAGCCCCAGGTACGTGTCATCGTCGTGGGCCCACCACACGAAGAAGGTGTTGACTCCCTTAGGGTTCTCGTTGAGGTAGTAGAGGACCCTCTGGTTGTCCATCCAGCTGACGGCCCAGTTCTTGTACATGCCGTACTGCGCGTCCTGCTCGTTCACGGGCCTGGGGTCGCGTCTCCTAGCAAGTATCCCCTCTAGATCCGGCCTCAGGGCATCGTTGTACGCTCCCCTGTACAGCACGTTTGACCAGCGGGTCGGGTGGGCTATCTCCTTGTACACAGCTTTAGCGGTCTCACCCAGCTCAGCGGTGTAGGGTGTCGGCCAGTTATTGTTCACGTTGTTCGTGAAGCCGGCTAGCTCGGAAGGCGTCTTGAAGCCCTTGTTCCTGATCCTCTTGAACAACTGGTTCACGAACCACAGCTCATCCATGCACTCGCCGGGGGCGTCAGCCGCCTTCCAGTGCCACTGGATCCACCTACCCGTATTTGTTACGCTTCCCTCCCTCTCGGCGCGTGTTGTCCCCGGGAAAACGATGTCCGCGAAGTGGACCGTCTCCGTCTCGAATATCTCGTTCACGGCGAGGAACAGGCCGGGCTTGCTCAGGGCCTCCCTTATCAGGTTCGAGTTGGGGTTCGAGACGGCGTTGTTCTCACCAACTATGACGGCCACCTTGATCTTGTCCTGAAGGATGGCCCTGAAGAGCTGGGTTGTGGGGTTCCCGTTGCCTATCGGAAGGTCGCTTATGACGGGCTCGTTGTTCGGGTCGAGCCCGGGGTTGGTTCCCACCTTAAGCCCCCAGTTGATCTCCAGGTTCATCCACGTCGGGAAGTGCCTGGCGTCCCACTGCTCCTCGGTCTTCGTCGCGGGAGTGTAAGTAACTCCCCCGGCGACGCCTCCGGGCCTTGCCGCAGGATTGGAGTTCTTCCATCTCTGGAATCGCCTAATATCAACCACGTTTCTCGGGGGGCCCCTGTACCCCATGATGAGGTGGGACAGGAGGTTCATGTCGGTGGAGCCCTGGACGTTGCTGATCCCGCGGAGGGCGTTCACTCCGCCGCCTGGTACGCCTATGTTGCCCAGTAGGAGCTGCAGTATGGCCTGGGCTCTGATTGCCTGTACCGCGTTGCTGTGTTGGGTCGTGCCCATGGCGTAGTAGATGTTCCCTGGCTTGTTTGAGAAGTAGGTCTCTGCGACCTCTCTAAGCTTGGAGGCCGCCATCCCGGAGATTCGCTCAACCTCGTCCGGCGTGTAGTGTGCGACAAGCTCCCTGAGCTTGTTGAAGATGGAGCTGGGGTTGGTTTCCCAGTCCGACAGCAGGTTGCCGTCAAGGTCGTACAGGGCGTTCGTCCTGGTCTCAACGAAGGTTCTGTCAATGTACTGAGGCATCTCGTTTATCAGCACATTGATGAGGCCGAGGAACACGGCGGCCTCGGCACCCGACCGGTACTTAACGTAGAGGTCCGCCTTTGAAGAGGTCCTGTTGAACCGGGGGTCCAGGTTGATGATCTTGGCGCCGTTGTCCTTGGCCTGCATCACCCACTTGAACTCCATGGTGTGGCTCTCGACGGGGTTGCTCATGATGAGGAAACACTTGGAGTTCTTGGCGTCGATGATGTGGTTCGTCATGGCGCCGAAGCCGAAGGTGTTTGCCAGCCCGGCCACTGTCGAGGCGTGGCACTTCCTGGCTTGGTGCTCGACGTTGGTGGAGCCAAGCAGCGAGATCAGTTTCTTGCCCAGGTAGCACTCCTCGTTGCTCCAGTAGGAGGACCCGGACCACATGACGGGGGACTCTATGCCTGTCCTGAAGTAGCTCTTCACCACGTTGGTCCCGAGCACCTCTTCATGCTCAGCATTGTGGGTGTTCGCAGCCTCGGCCATCTTCTCGGCCACGATCTCCAGGGCCATATCCCACGAGATGGGAACCCAGCCAGGGTCCTCGTTGACCCCCTTCACCGGGTTGGTTCTCATCAACGGCCTGGTGAGGCGCCGCTCGTTGTTCACGAGTTGAATGTACGCAGCGAGTTTACTGCATGTGGAGCCCCTGTTTATCGGGTGGTAGGGGTCACCCTCCGCCTCAACCACCCTCCCGTTCACGGTGGTGAGTATCACCCCACACCCTCCCGCGCAGTATACGCAGATCGAGGGCGTCCTTCTCCCTATCTTGTACAGGGCCATCTTGTTCATTCCTATGGTCTTCGAGAGGGCTTTTGGGCCGAGGAGCCCCTCCGCCTCCAAGGGAAGGCTGAGGGCGACAGGGGCCGCGGCACACAGTTTTAAGAACTCTCTTCTACTTGTCCTGAAGGACTCGCTAGACATAACGCGTTCTTCTCCTGCCTTCTACAGGTTACTGCTTGCATATAAAAAATTGTTCACCATCCGCAAATCTTTACATATTGGGAAGGGGTAAGTGGAAGCACGGTCTAACAGCCTCTAAGAAAATATACAAGGTTACCCTCATGGCTAAACCCCGAGTTAAGGAACAGATGGAGAAAGTTGATGCAATAGCAGGCTCATACCGGGAGCTAGCCTCCAGTTTAAGCCTCCACAGGGCGCTGCTGGAGGCGCTCAGGCCCCTCGACGAATCAGAGGGCAGAGGAGCCTCGAAGAGCCTGGACTGGTCCATTCTCAGTAGCCTAGTCGAGAGGTCTCTCAAGGAGAAGAAGCATCTGGGTTCTTACGTGGACTCGTCCGCCTTCGATCCAGCTGTCTTCAAGGACACCTTCCTGAGGGTGCTCGATGTGTTGCAGGGAATGCATCCTTCCGAGGGCGAGCTGGCCCTCCTCTCAGACGTGATGGAGAATGGTAAAATGGATGCCGTCGACGCGATACGGGCTTTACTCAACGAGGATGCTTCATGGTTAAAGAAGAAGGGGCTGGAGCTAGGTGTCGACCCTTCCTTACTCCTGTCCGTCCTTGAGCTGCCTCTAAGACCATTCTTCGAGGAGCTCGCCCGCAGGTTCGAGGACGCTTACATCGAGGACTGGTGGGAGCCCCACTGCCCCATCTGCGGCCGGAAACCCCCCACGGGGAGAATGAGGGGAAAGAAGCTCTACCTGGTGTGCGCCTTCTGCGGGGACAGGTACGCCGCCGACCTGTTCCAGTGCATTAGCTGCGGGAACAAGGACCCCACCAAACTCGCGTTCATCAGCCCCGAGGGCCATCCCGAGCTGGAGATACAGTACTGCGAGGTCTGCAAGACATACATAAAGGTCGTAAACGAGGACAAGCCTGGCGGAGTGATCCCCCTGGGGCTGGAAGACGTCCTGACCCGGGGGCTCGACGACCTGGCTCAGCTGCCCGAGCTGGGGCTCCGCAGGTACTGACGCCGTTTAGCCCCACGGGGCCTCTTCGAGCCTCTTCTTTATCGCCATGTTCTCCACGGCCTCGTCATCCTTGAGTTCCACCGTTACCATTTTGTCCTCGTACTCCAGCACAGATGTCCAGAGGCGGTAGGTGCCGGGGGGCAGGCCGTTGAACTCGTATCGGCCGTTCAGCGGGTTTATGGGCGTGGCTCTGTTGAAGGTCTGCCTCCCGATGAAGACGGCTCCCCCCGTCGATGGCGGCCGCCCCGTGTCCTCGGAGACGACGCTCCCCCATATGCGGCCCTTCCCCGCGGCTTGCTCGAGGACAAGGTCGTGGGCGACCTCCTCCCCCTCCCCCATCGTCACACTCTGGGGGCTCTCCGCGTATCCCTCCAGGCTCACCCTGATCTCGTAGGTGCCCTGAGCCAGGTCCCTGAAAGCATACGACCCGTCGAAGAGCGTGGTGGTCTCCCGCTCACCGCACATCAACTTCACGCCCCCGACGGGTTTCCCCGTCTCCCCGCGGACGATACCCCTGATCGAGGCCTTCGGCTCTGAACTCTCCATCTTGTCCTCTCAAGGGATACGGCGCTCGCTTCTAAAATATCCTACCCTTCCAAGCGATGGCTGCAGGCGGCTCCGCGCGACGCATCTCAGCACCGTGATCATGGACGGCTTAAGCCGAGGAAGGCACCGCCCCCTGCGCCTGCAACGAAACCGGTGGACACCTCCGTTCACCATCGCCGCCGCCTAGGGACCATGAAAAAGCCTCTAAACCCGAAAACAGGCCTGAAAACGGGGAACCGCGACGACGACGGCGGCACCCCCCCTCCCCCCACCCGTACACGCACATGAAAAAAGCCGACCAGGCACGCCGGCGAGACACATTCTAGGAGGCCCAGTCCCACTAAAAAAGGGGCCGATCCGGTCAAGGCAGCACACCTGCACCAGACCAAAGAAAAACAAAACCCCGAGTAGATACCGTAATGATCATCTAAGCGAATCGAGTGAAACCTTATTAAGGTCATACCTATAGTAACGAGGAGTGATTTCAAGATGATATACGTTGGCGATCATCTTGCGTTTTGGATGTTCGCATCCATCGAAATAGGCTTCCTCTCCTTCGCCATTATCGTCGCGCGCCTCATCAGCGCTAAGAAGCCTAACAGGATCAAGGAAACCATCTACGAGTGCGGCCAGG
>Ga0299912_10003880_pt1 | contig 12204 bp, 12 predicted proteins | sample RVTome_2_FD_207667 | JGI IMG/M metagenome (GOLD analysis project Ga0299912, IMG submission 207667) | Soil microbial communities from uranium-contaminated site in the Upper Colorado River Basin, Wyoming, United States - RVT95D214 (version 2) ... | reverse complement strand
TAGACCGGCGTATCGCCATCGTAGGCGACGAGGGTCTGCTGGTCGAGATCGATGTCGATCCAGCGCTCGTCGGCGCGCACGCCACCGGGTCGATTCGATGATGCTGCGATTCGCAGGTCGTCGAGCGCGACCCACTCGTCCGGACCGATCCGCGCGAAGCCGTGACGGCGCTCGAGGATCGGCACCCGGGCTCGCTGCGCGAGGTCGCGAACATGGCGACCGGTCCGTGTCGGAGTCGCGCGGACCACTCCGAGTTGCGTACGCGGGACGACCCAGGCGAACGGCCATTGCGAGGTGCGGGTCAACTCGACGCCCTCGAACGTCGACGGTGGCCGGCCCATCAGATCGAGCATGGCGACGTAGCCCGCGACGGTCCTGAGGAACACGATGCCTCCCACGACGGTGATCGCGTCGATCGTGCCGCGGAGGAAGGTCGAGCGCGCGAGCTTGCCGGTGGGTCGTGCGTTGCGGATCGCGCTCGGCGTTTCGTACACGCGGGTGCCGTCCGCAACGACGCCGAGGTGGCGCTGCGCCAGCACGTAGTCGACGATGCGCCTCGGATCGACGTTCGGCGACGGCTCGGGTGAGAGGTCACTCGGAGCCAGATCCTTCGCGCACACCCAGCCGCGCGGCTCGATCTCGAACCACGCACCACACCGATCACTCGACGCGACGATGCGCTTCCAGGCGACGCGGGTTCCGGGCGCGAGCTTGCCGAAGCGCCGGCCCTCACCGACGACGCGGAGCACCTCCGCCGCGCCGTTCGTGCGCGCGGATCGGGTCGAAGCGGGCCAGGCAAGATCGGCCGCGGTGAGCTCGGTCCCCGATCTGGGACGAGGCTTGCGTGCCTGCGCCGGCGAGGAGGCCGCCAGCATCACGATCACGACGAGCAGCCCCCGCGCCATCGGTCCACGGTCCCACGCGCGTCACGGGAGCGGCAAGCGCGATCCTGGGTTCATTCGCGCTGCGGTGCGGCCGCTCGTTTCCACGCGTCGCGCAGGCCGATCAGCCGTGCGTTGGGGGTGATCGTGTAGCCCTGCACGTCGACGTTCATCAGCACGACGTTGTCCTCGTGGAACAGCGGGACCACCGGGACGTCCTCGGCCACGATGCGTTGCACCTCGGCGTAGAGCAGCTTGCGCTTCGCGACGTCGAGCTCGCGGCGGCCGGCCTCGGTGAGACGATCGACCTCGGGGTTGATGTAGCGCCACCGGTTGTAACCATCCGGGTTCTGCTCGCTCGGGATCCACGACGAGGTGAAGTAGTAGTCGGGCTCCGTGATGTCGGCGGTCTGCATCGACGCCATCTGGTAGGTGCCCTTCTTGACGTCGGCAAAGAACGTCGCGAACTCGAACGACCGCACCTCGACGTCGATGCCGACCTCGGCGAGCTGCGCCGCGAGCACGCGGGCGACCGAGACGCGAAACGCATCCGAGCTCGTCTTGTAGACCATCGAGAACCGCGGCTGCGGTCCGTTTCCATCGGGGTCGGGAAACCCGGCCTCGTCGAGGAGCTGCTTCGCGCGGGCGAGATCGTGGGTCCAGCTCCGCGCGTCCTTCGCGTACGCCCAGTGGGTCGCCGGCAAGAGGCCGGTCGCGAGCTGCGCGCGACCGCCGAACTTCGCGGCGATGATAGCCGGCCGATCGATCGCCATCGCGATCGCCTGGCGCACCCGCTTGTCCTGGAGCTTCGGATCGGTGTTGTTGAGCAGGAGGTAGGTCAGGAACACGCTCGGTCCCGACTGGATCTGGACGCGTGGGCGATCGCGGACTTCGTCGACGAGATCGAGGCGGACCGCGTTCTGGATCAGATCGGCCGAGCCTCCGACGAGCATGAGCAGCCGAGCCGCGCCATCGCGCACGAACTTGATCTCGACGTGTGCCATCTTCGGTTTGACGCCGAAGTAGTGCGGGTTCGCGTCGAGCATCACGTGCGACGTGGTGATCTCGCGGACCAGGTACGGACCGGCGCCGATCGTCTTGCCGCTCTCGGGCGGGCCGCCGCGAAACGACACGATGCTGAAATCGATGTCGGTCATGAACGTCGCGAGCGGGCTCTTCAGGTGAAACCGGACGGAGCGCTCGCCGGTGATCTCGATCGCCGAGAACCGCTCCGCAAACCCCTTGTGGAACAGGCTGTCGGAGTCGGGCGCGATCAGGGACCGGTAGGTACCGGCGACATCGACCGCGAGCACCGGCGATCCATCGGAGAACTTCGCATCCGGGCGGATCCAGACGTCCCAGGTGAGATCGTCGACCCGCTCCACTCGTGCCGCCAGTGCGAGCTCCGGCTCCAAGGACGGTGAGTCGACGACGGTGAGCCCGGCGTTGACGAGCTTGTTGAGCTTGCCGTCGAGGCCGCTGATCGCGTAGCGCGGATCGGCCGTGGTCATCGACGCCTCGATCACCATGACGATGGTGTCGTCTGCCGTGCGGCGCCGGTTCGGGTTGCAGGCGAACGTGGCGAGCGCGACGAGCGTGATAGCGTGGATTCGTGACCTCATCGCGTGGCTGCGGTGCGCTGCTCGTGCTCCTCGCCGTCAGTATTGACGGGCGTCCCGCGCGCTCGCAAGCCGGTTCCGGGTCGGGATCCGAGACGGCGGCTGATCCCTCCGACGACGATGACAGCGGCAGTGGCGCGGGTAGCGGTAGCGCGCTCGTCGCACCGGCGGATCCGGCGACCCGCCTCAAGTGGCTGCGCGATCGGTTCTCCGCGGGGATCGCGGCGCGGCCCATGCTCGCGCGCGCGAAGATCGCCTACACGGTCGTCGACCTGGCGACGGGCAAGGAGCTGATCTCGCGCGACGCCGACCAGGGGCTCAACCTCGCGTCGAACGCCAAGGTGCTGACCGGCGTGGCCGCGCTGTCGGGGCTCGGCGGTGGGTTTCGCTGGCGGACCGCGGTGTACGCCGCCGTCCCCGACGAGACCGGCACCGTGGCCGGCGATCTCTACATCCGCGGTCGCGGCGATCCGGTGCTCACCGTCGAGGGCCTGCGCTCGCTCGCGCACGATGTCGCCGCGCGCGGGGTCCGCAACGTCGAGGGCCGGCTCGTGGTCGACGCGACGTACTTCGACAACGCCGTCGAGCCACCGCACTTCGACGAGCAACCCAAGGAGCGGGCCGCGTTTCGCGCGCCGGTCGCGAGCTTCGGCGTCGCACGCAGCGCGTACACCGTCGTCGTGATGGCCGAGCCCGGCGGTGCTGCCAAGGTCACGCTCGAGCCGCCGCTCGGCGACTACGTGAAGCTCACCAGGGACGAGGTCACGAGCGTCACCGCCGGCCGGACCCGGCTGCGCCTCGACACGAAGGTGAAGCGCGACCACCTCGAGCTCGAGGTCACGGGGCAGATCCGCACGGGCGAAGGCAGCTGGGATCTCAGGCGGCGCGTCGACGATCCGGCGCGCTATGCCGCCGAGGTGTTCAGGAAGGCGCTCGCCGAGCAAGGGGTCAAGATCCGGCAGCGCACCATCGGCTACGGCCCGGTCCCTCCGACGGTGAAGCTGGTCGCCGCACACGACAGCCCGACGCTCGCCGATGTCCTGCGCTCGATGAACAAGCACTCGGACAACTACGTAGCCGAGGTGATGCTCAAGACGCTCGGCGCCGAGACCAAGGGCACGCCCGGTCCCGCGACCTGGGCCGACGGCCTCGCGGCGCTCCGCGTGCAGCTCTCCAGGCTCGGCCTCACCGGAGCCTTCCGCTCGGAGAATGGCTCGGGTCTCTACGCCTCGACGGAGGTCAGCACGAAGCAGCTGGTCGGGCTGCTCGTCGCCGCCCACAAGGATTACCGGATCGGTCCGGATCTGGTCGCCTCGCTCCCCGTCGGGGGGCTCGACGGGACGCTCGCTCGTCGCTGGAACGGCAAGCCCGCGCAGGGCCGCGTCCGCGCGAAGACCGGCACGCTCGACAAGGTCTCGACTCTCGCGGGGTTCATCGGCGTCGAAGGTGGACACCTGCTCGCGTTCGCGATCCTCGTCAACGACATTCCCGCGGGCCAGCGGGGCATCGTGCGTACGATGGCCGACGACATGGTCGACTCGCTCGCGGCGTATCTCGAGGCTCGTTAGCCTCCGTCGACGATCAGGTTCTGCGAGGCGTTGCTGCCTGTTATCGAGGGTGGTACGAACGCTGCAACAACAAGGAGCATCACATGGCCGAGCTAAAGGGCAGCAAGACCCACACGAACCTGAAGGAAGCTTTCGCAGGCGAGTCGCAAGCGAACCGCCGCTACCTCTACTTCGCCAAGCATGCCGACGTCGAGGGACAGCCCGACATCGCGGGCCTGTTTCGCGACACCGCCGAGGGCGAGACCGGTCACGCACACGGTCACCTCGATTACCTCAAGAAGGTCGGTGACCCGGTGACGGGCGATCCGATCGGCGACTCGGTGAAGAACCTCAAGTCCGCGATCACCGGCGAGACCTACGAGTACACGCAGATGTACCCGGGCTTCGCGAAGACCGCGCGCGAAGAGGGCTTCGAAGAGATCGCAGAGTGGTTCGAGACCCTGGCCCGTGCCGAGCGTTCGCACGCCGGCCGGTTCCAGAAGGGCCTCGACACGCTGAACACGAAGTAAGCTGATCGCGCACGCGAGCAGGCCGGGCGTTCCACATCGGGACGCCCGGTTTTTTTGTGCTCCTTCTCCTCGCGAAGACGCGTACGATCGCCGGCACCGGTGCGTGGTAAACACATCGCATGAGTCGATCGTCGCTGTGGCGCCCCATCACGCGAATGGACATCAAGGGCCCTGCCCTGTACGGCCCGATTCGCGACGATTTCCGTAATCGCGTGATCGCGCTCAAGCGGCCGCGCCGCGTCCTGATCGGCGATGTCGTGGCGCTCGTGTTCGAGAATCGCCACACCCTGACGTTGCAGATCGAGGAGATCCTGCGCGCCGAGAGCATGACGAGCGAACCGCAGATCGAGCACGAGATCGCCGTCTACAACGAGCTGATGCCGACCGAGGACTCGCTCGCGGCGACGCTGTTCATCGAGCTGCCACCGGAGGCGGATGCCTACCTCGTGCTCAATCAGCTCGTGGGTCTCGACGAGCACGTCATGTTGCACATCGGACCGCACGCGATCCGCGCGGCGTTCGAGCCCGGGCGGTCGACCGCCGAACGGATCTCGGCGGTGCAGTACACGCGGTATCCGCTGACCCCCGAGGCACGCGCCGCGCTGATGACGCCCGGCACGCCGATCGCCATCGAGATCGATCACCCGAAGTATCGCCATCGCGTCGAGTGCTCCGAAGAGCTCCGCAAGTCACTCGCGGGCGACTATGATTCGTAGCCTCTGGGTCGGGCTCGTGCTCGTCGGTTGCGGTGCCAGCGCGCGCCAGCAGGCCATGCGCGAGGCGGAGTCGTTCGAGTGCAAGGATCGGATCGTGAGCTACATCGCCTCGCACCACATGGGCGGTGACGAGATCGGCGTGCAGATGGACTGCGCCGAGGCCGGGCCGCGCATCAAGCGCTGGCGGATGGACAAGGTCGGCAAGCGCCACGAGGACGCCAAGCCGCTGACACCCGGCGAGTTCGATGGCGTGTGGCGCGAGATCGACGGCGCCGGCTGGCCGAACCTGCGCGACTGCGCGAACGGCACGAACGGCAAGCAGGATCCGGTCTACGTGTTCGACATCAAGGACGACCAGAACCAGGCATCGTTCCAGTGCCAGTCGCAATCGATGCCCTACCCGTACAACACGATCGTCGACCCGCTCGACGTGGCCGCGCAGAAGAATCGCGGCCAGCTCGGCGACGACGAGCCCGAGGATCTCAAGGCCCTCGAGAAGAAGCAGAAGCAGCAATGACCGGAGGCGAGAGAGGCCGTCCGGCCGAGCGAGCGCGAGAGGTTAAACAATGACGCTCGCGGGCGGTACGGCGGTGGTGACCGGCGCCAGTCGCGGGATCGGCCGGGCGATCGCGCACCGGCTCGCGGAGGCCGGCGCGGACGTCGCGCTGTGGGCCCGCGATGCTGCTGCACTGCGCCAGGTCGCCGGCGAGATCGAAGCCGCCGGAGGGCGCGCGCAGCCGATCGTCTGTGACGTCAGCGATCCGGCAGCGGTCGAGCGCGCCGCGGACGTCGTGCGGCGAACGATGCCGCCGGTGCGGATCGTGGTGAACAACGCGGGCGCCGTGTTGCGCAAGCCGGCGGCCACGATCACCGATGCCGAATGGCGGTCTGTGATCGCGGTCAACCTCGATGGCACCTTCTACGTGACCCGCGCGTTCCTCGTCGACCTCACCCGCGATGGCGGCCGGGTGATCAACATCTCCTCGATCGCCGGGCGGCAAGGGACGGCGATGCTCGCGGCCTACTGCGCTGCCAAACATGCCGTGGTCGGCCTGACCCGAGCCCTTGCCGAGGAACTCCGCACTGCTAAGGTCTCCGTGAATGCGATCTGTCCCGGCAGCGTGGACACGGCGATGCTTCGCGAAGGCATGCCCGACGCGAGGCCTGATATGAGCCCGGACGACATCGCACGCACGGCCCTGTTCCTTGCGACCGGTGCGCCGCCCGCGCTGACCGGCGCCTGTATCGACTTGTTCGGCTGATCCTGGACGGATGGACCATGCGGGACATCGGATTCGAGCCAACCGCACTATCCGAGCTACCGATCTTTCCATTGCCGAACTGCGTGCTCTTGCCGGGCGGTCTCCTGCCGCTGCACGTCTTCGAGCCGCGCTATCGCGACCTCACGCGTGACTGCCTCGCGACCCATCACCTGATGGGCGTGGCGCGGCTGCGGCCGGGGTTCGAACAGTCGTATTACGGCCGGCCCCCGGTGTACGAGCGCTGCGGCATCGGCCGCATCATCTGCTCCGAGGAGCTACCGGATGGACGCTTCGCCCTGCTCCTGCGCGGTGTCGGTCGCGCCGAGATCGCGCGCGAGCTGCCCGCGAATCGCGCCTATCGACTCGTCGAGGCCAGGCCGCTGAGTGATGTCACGTGCAACCCCGTCGACGCGCGAGATCACCATCATCGGTTGATCGCGCTGTGCGATCGGCTCGCCGAGGTGATCGAGCAAGGCGGGCCGCAGCTGCGCGACCTCGTGCGCTCGTTCGAGTCTCCCGGCGCGTGTGCCGACGCGATCGCCGCCGCGTTGATCATGGATGCCGACGCGCGCCAGGAGCTGCTCGAGGCCTGCGATCCGATGGTGCGGCTGCAGCGGACGCTCGGCCACGTGAGCCACCTCCTGTGCGAGCTCGCTCCGTGCGGCGGCACCGTGAACTGACGCCGATCAGGGTCCAGACTCCTTACAATCAACCGATGCGAATCGAGCGACGGCGGGCGACCGAGTTCGACCGTGGCTTCCTCGAGGAGGTCCACGTCGCGGCGCTCGGACCGGTCGCGCTCGTCGGCTACGGCTGGACCGCCCAGCGGTTGCGCGAGCAGTTCCGCGACGAGGTCGACCTCGCGAGCTGTGAGGTGATCGCCGTCGACGGCCGCGACGTCGGGTACGTGTCGATCGAAGACCGCGGCACGCTCTGGTACATCGACGCGTTCGCGATCGGGCCGAACCACCAGCGACGTGGCGTCGGGACCGCGGTGATGCGGGTGGTACTGGCCGATGCGGGGCTGGTGCCGGTGCGGCTCAGCGTGCTGCGCACGAACCGCGCCCGCTCATTGTACGCGCGCCTGGGGTTTCGCGTGATCGGTGGCGACCGAACACGCGAGCAGATGGAGTGGCGAGCCTCGCAGCGCTGAGCGCTACTTCGGCCGCAGACACACGTTGCCCGTGCACGCGAACCCGGGCGCGCACTCCGCCTGGGTCGTGCAGACGTCTCCCTCGGTACCGAGCACCAGCTCCGGCTGGAGCTTCGGCTGTGGCCTGGGCGTCTTCGCGACCGTGGGCGCCTTCGGCGGTGCCTTCGGTGGGGACGGCGGCTGGACGACCGGCCTGGGCGTCGGCTGCGCGACAGGAGGTTGCGGCGGTTGCGGTTGCACGACGTAGGGCTGAGCGACCGGCGGCTGCGGCGCCGGCGGCTGCGGCTGATAGTACGGCTGCGCCGGATACTGCTGCGCTGGGTACTGCGGTGGCGGATATTGCTGCGCTGGATATTGCGGCGCGTAACCCGCCTGCGGCTGCCCACCGTAGGGATACGCGGCAGTGAAGCTCTCGTTCGCTTTCCGGCACTTCGAGACGCGCGAGTAGCCGACGATCGCGCCCGCGGTCGCCGCGCCGGCGATGAGCACGGCGCTCGCGATCTCGTCGCCGGTGAGCTCGTCCTCCGTCATCTTGTTGTTGCCGGAGATCGCGGAGATCAGGACCAGCGTGGCCACTCCGCCGACGATGCCGTCGACGGCGGGCCACGTCATCGAGGTCGTACAGGTGGGAGGCGTCGTGGCCGGCGTCGCCGCCGGGGTGCTGGTGGGCCCGTGGGTCAGGAACAGCGAGCATCCGGTCAACGCGACCGAGAGTGCGAGAACCGCGAGCCGCGAGGCGAAGAGATCGATTGTGCTCATCGTGTCCCCCGAGAACGACTGCAAACACCCCGCCACCTACCGCCGTCCGATGCTCGCACGCTCCCCGTGACCGAGGTGGATGGATCGCACCAAGATCTTGGTGACCCACCTCACGCCCCGCCAGCCTCGGAACTTCACGGCATCGAGCACCCTGAATTCCAGGACGCTAGCGATAGCCTTCCTTGCGCTTCTGCATCGCGCGCTTGTTGGCGTCGGTTCGCGCAGCGGTGGCGCTGCCGATCTCGGAGAGCCGCATCTGACCGGTGCTGCCGAGCTTCCCGAACTTCGTGATATGCGCCTTGCCGCGCACCTCGATCTCCCAGAACTTGCCCTCGTCCTTGTTGACGAGCTTGCAGGAAAACGCGACCGGGCCGAACTTCGCGAGCATCGGGCTCTCGGCATCGTCCTCGCCAGCCGCTGCCTCCTCGACCTCCTCGACCTCGACCTCGGCTTCCGGTGCGGGCCCGGGCTTCGCGACCTTCACCGGCTTCGCCTTCAGCTTGGGCTCGGCCTTCGGGTCGGGCGCGGATGTCCGGGAACCGGATGACCTAAGCGTCCCGAGGCCGTCCGGCCGAGGGACCGAGAATCCGGACAATGATGCCTTCGCGCCGGATCCGGTGCCCTTCGCGACGGGCACGGTGGCGATCGGTCGCGACGACTTCGCGATCGGCGCGGGAGCCGAGACGTCGAGGCGCTCGCCGACCCACGACGGGAAGCGTGGGACGCCGTCGTCGGATAGCTCCTGGTAGCGGAACGTGATCACGGCGCCGATCGCCGGCGGCGCCTCGCGCTCCGCGTCGGTGAATCCCGTCCCGACGTTGAACTGGATGCCGCCGTGCAGCTCGACGATCAGCGCGCCGAGCCGGTTCTTGTGCTTGCCGCTGCCCGGTGCATGGCCGACCACGGTCGCCTCGGCGTCGTGGAACGTCTTCACCTTGAGCAGCGAGTGCGAGCGTCCGACGTCGTACTTCGAGCCCGGCTTGCGGAGCATCAGGCCTTCGGCGCCGAGCGCCTCGACGCGCGCGAGCTCGTCACGCAGGTGATCGATGCCGTCGCACCGGACGTGCTCGTGCCACCGCGCGTGGGGTGCGCCCGACTTCTCGATCACCTTCTGGGCGTGCGCCACGCGAGCCTCGAACGCGCCCTTCGCGTTGGGGGCGTCGAACACGACGTACTGGACCTTCTTCCACTCCTCGCCGCCGGCGCCGGAGCGCACGATGCTCGTCGTCTTCTGGAACATCTTGCGGCCGACCCACAGCTCGCCATCGAGCGTGTCGGCCGGGAGATCCTCGACGAACCAGTCGGGTGCGAAGAACCGGTTACCGAGCCGCGAGACGAAGGTCTCGCCGTCCCAGTACGCGCGGATCCCGTCGAGCTTCTCGCTCATCCACCAGCCCGTCGGATCGTGCTCGACCTCCCACTTGTGCGCGAGCAATACCGGCGGCGCGGTCTCCTTCTTGTTCGCGCTCGAGCCGCCGCCACCGCCGGACCGCGTCGACGCCGCGCGCGAGGGCAACGACCCGAGGCGCTTGATCTCGGAGTCCTCGCCGAGGTACGCGCGCAGGTGCTTGCACGTCCGCAGGTCGACCGGGGCGCCCTGGTTCTTCCAGGCGGGGCACGAGCACATGTAGACCGAGCCGTGCCGGGTCAACGTGTACGTGCTGCTCGAGCCTTGAACCTCGACGCTGTCGCCATCCTCGATCGTGCTCGCGCCGGCTTCGGCTTCGCCCTCGTCGTCCTCGGAGCTCATGGTTCTCAGCCCTCTTTGTAACCCTCGCCGATCAGGGTCTTCTTGAGGCGCTCGAAGGCCTTTTTTGCGGCCTCGGGGCTCGAGTACGACTCGTTCGCATCCATGCGCACGGTCTTGCCGTCGAGGTACAGGGAGGTCTCGACCTTGCGGTTACCCGCCTCGAGCACGAGCTTCGCATCCGGCCGGCGGCCTGCCGCAGCCGCGGCTGGCGCGGGCTTCGACGGCGCCGCGGCCTTGGTCGGCTTGCGGGGGGCCTCTTCCTCCTCGTCCTCACCCCCCTCGTCCTCGGCTCCCTCATCTCCGTCCTCATCTTCGTCCTCGTCGCCGCCACCGCCGCCGCCCTCACCGGAGTCCGCGTAGCCCTTCTTGCGCTTCTCTCGGACGAGCTTGTCGTACTCCTTCTGCGCCCCGTCGCCGTTCGCGAAGTCCTTGACCTGCGTCTGGCCGTTCGAGCCGATCTTGCCGTAGTTGACGTACAGCGTCTTGCCCTCGACCCGGGCGCGCCAGAACTTGCTCGACGTTCCTTCCTCGAACTCGAGTTGAACGGTCCATTCACTCATCGCTTCACCTCGTTTGTGGCGCCGCGTGCGGCGATCAGTCGATCGAGACGCTCCATGAACGCGTGCCCCCGCGGGCGGTCGCACATCATGACGAATGCCGCCATGCCCTTGAGCTGCTCGAGGCTCTCGCCCTTTCCAGGGCGACCGAGCTCGCGGTTCTTGATCGCCGCGCGCAGGCTTCGCACGGTCTTGCGCGGCACGCGCGCGATCGGCTGCCCCACGGGCGCCTCGTTGACGATGAGCCCGGTGACCTTCTGCCGCGCGCCCTTGCGCATCACGCGCGTCTTCTTCGTGTGGATCTCGAAGCCCTCGGCGCGAACGATCATGCCGACCGCGCGGAGCAGCGCGCCGACGCCGGTCCTGGACTTGCCCTCCCCCGGACGCGGAGGCTTGTCGTGCCACGAGAACGTCAGGTCGTCGGCGTAGCGCGTGTAGCGACAGCCGAGCTTGCGCGCCAGACCGGAGAGCCGGCAGTCGAGTCGCAGGCACAGCGCGTTCGTGATCGACGGGCTCGTCGGTGCACCTTGCGGCAACGAGCGCGGGCCGAGCGCCACGTAGTGCTTCTTGCCGTGGGTCTCGACCTCCTCGCGCGGTGACTCCGTCGCGAGCAGTGACATCAGCGTCGCGACCTGCTCGCCGAGCCCTGCGCGGCGGAGCAGGCCCTTGACGCGGCGGACCGTCACCGTCGGATAGAAGCCCTTGATATCGAGCTTGACGATGACGCGCGCCCTGGCGTGGACGACCGCGTTCGTCAGGATCGAGCGGCCCTTGATGAAGCCATGCGCGGCGCCGTGCACGGGCAAGTGCTCCGTGATCTCGCGCGTGATCCAGCGCTGCACGGCCTTGAGGTCGGGCTTCGGCGCGCTGATCATCCGCGGCGAGCCATCGCGCTTGGGTACGAGCCAGCGCACGTAGTGGGTGCCGGTATCGACCTCGCGGTGATACGACAGCCAGCGCAGGCGCGGCACCGTGACTCCGAGTGCCTTCGCGAACGCGTCGACCCCGTCGAGCTTCGGCAGCGCGTTGTCCTGGCGCTTCTTCTCCGGATCGTCGGCGTCGAAGCGATCGACATCGGCGGTGTCGTGCCAGAACACGCCCGGCCCGAGATGCACGATGTGCGCGCTCTTGTAGGCGAGCCACGCGCGTCGATACAGCTCGCGCCGCACGCGCCGCTCTTCCTCGCGGCGGGCCTTGAACTGCTTCTTCTCGGCGTCGCTCATCCCCGCCGGCACACTCGAGCTCGCGAGCCCTTGCCGCGCGACCTCGGCGTCGACCCATTCGCGGATCCCGCCGGCCGCGGCGACATCGGCCCACTTCAGCGGGGGCTCAGCCACGGTTCACCATCGAGAAGTTGGAGAAGGTGGAGAAAGAGTCGTCACCGCTACATCCCTCATGGGACACGGTAGGCTCACCGGACGGCCGCGGAG
>Ga0299912_10003878_pt1 | contig 12209 bp, 9 predicted proteins | sample RVTome_2_FD_207667 | JGI IMG/M metagenome (GOLD analysis project Ga0299912, IMG submission 207667) | Soil microbial communities from uranium-contaminated site in the Upper Colorado River Basin, Wyoming, United States - RVT95D214 (version 2) ... | reverse complement strand
CGCGGCGGATGTTGCCAGAACGTCAGCGGTCGGCTGGCCGGTGGGGAGGTTGCAGGAAGAGAGAAGAAGAGAGAGTGTCATGACCCCGGACAAGATCAGTGCAGGCTGGCGAATCGATGGCTTAGCCATATTCCCTCCAATTTGCCTTTCGGTGAGTCGCCCGGGTGACGGGCACGGGCCGCACTCCGGGAGTGAGTATGACATGCGACTCGGTCCCTGACAACCGCCCTGTCCGTCTTCTGAGGGCTCGAACCGAGCCCTCGGGGCTGCCCGCCTCCGAGCGGTCCAGCCAGGGCGGAGATATTTGGGCGGAAGGGGTTTTCGCCTCGCATGTAGGGAAAGGGAGGCGGCATCCCGGTTTCGCGGGTGACACCCAGGAGCGAGAATGGTAACCGGTCAATCCAAACATGGGCGACGAGATCGGGGTTGGAGCGGCGTGAGGTTACGCGGCCTGGGCCGAATCGAGGGCCCTAGCCCGGACGGCCGTTGCAGGCCGGCCGACGAGACTCCACGGGCCGGTCCACTCGATCTCGACCGGAACGAGCTGCCCGCGCAGGTCTTCGGAGGAGTCGAGAAAAACGAGCTTGTTGGTGCGCGTCCGCCCTTTCCAGCGGGCCCCGTGCCGGGCCTCGATCAGGACCTCGACAGTCCTCCCGCGGTAACCGGCATTAATCTCGGCCGCGACCTGAGCCTGGAGCTCCTCCAGAGCGCGGAACCGACGCATCTTTTCGGTCTCTTCAACGTCGTTTGGCATCCGGCGCGCGGCGACTGTCCCTGGCCGGGGGGAATAGCGGGCCAGGTGAGCGACATCGAGCTTCAGTTCGGCCATGAGATCCCACGTCCGTTGGAAGTCCTCGGGCGTTTCACCCGGGAACCCGACGATAACATCTGTGGCGATCGAGGCGCCCGGGAGGACGTGGCGGATGCGGTCGATGAGCCGGCGGTAGTCATCGGCGGTATAGCCGCGCTTCATCCGCTGCAGCACTTCATCGTCGCCGGCCTGGACCGGGACCTCGATGTGCTCGCAGACTTTGGGGAGCTCAGCCACCGTCTCGAGGAGCTCATCGCTCATCCAGTTTGGGTGCGACGTCAGGAACCGAACCCGCGCGATGCCTTCGATCTCGTGGATCGAGCGCAGGAGGCCCGAAAGGTTGGGTCCGTCGTCGACGTCCATGCCATACCGGTCGACGATCTGCCCAAGGAGGGTGACTTCGCGGACACCCTGGGCCGCTAACGAGCGGACCTCGGCCGCGATCTCGCCCACCGAACGACTGCGTTCTGTTCCACGCCGGTAAGGGATGATGCAGAAGGTGCAGGCGTGGGAGCATCCGAGTACGACCGGGACATGAGCAGAGACAAGCCTCCCGCGTTCACTCACAGGGAGGCTCAGGTCGCCGTCCATTACGGCGTGTGTTCGACTCGTCTCAGCGATCTCGAGCGCGCGGCCGTCCGAGCCCGACAGGTGGCGGATCAAAGGATCTGGGTCGGAGGGAGGTGAAAAGACGTCGACGAAGGGAAAGGCGGCTTCGAGGTTAGCGTTGCCCTTCACCCCGACTAGGCAGCCCATCAGGTTGATGACCAGATCCGGCCTCATGTCCTTCAGGGGGCGGAGTGAAGTGAGACGGCCGTAAGCCTTGTCTTCCGCGCTCTGCCGGACGACGCACGTATTGAGGACGATGACGTCAGCCTGCTCAGCGGATGGGACGGGTTGGTAGCCCAGCTTCTCCAACTCGGAAGCCACCCGGCGTGAGTCGGCAACGTTCATCTGGCATCCGGCGGTCCAGATGTGATATCGCATGCGCCGGATTATAACCCGACTAGGGCAGTAGGCCGGCCGTCTGGCTCGCGGCCAAGATCCAGATCAACCCTGTCGGGCGGCCAGATCTCGGGAATCGCAGGCACGATCGGATCGATCTCCTCTCTCCCCTGACCTGATAGGTAAGCAGAGCGCGGCTGGCCGAACGCAGCGTTTCATCCTGGAAGTCCTGCTCTCCCAGGGATGAAGGGGATGTAACCCGTTGACCTCACCCCGCTCCCCCCTGGGCCAAGAGGGAATCTGGGGCTGAGAGGCTCTAAGACCAGGGGGAGGAGCAAGAGGTGAGGCTGATGATCGGCGGATAGGCCGGACAAGGCCACTTCGCGGCGGATCGGGCCGCGGTGGCAAGGGCTTAGCTGGGATGAGTGACCTCCTGTATCATTGCAGTGGGCGAGAAAGGGCCGACGTTGCACGAGTTCGAGTGGATCAGTCTTGAGGCTGTGCAAGCCCTGAACCTAGGGGAGTGGATCGCACTTGCGACGGTGGTCCGCGTCCGCGGCTCCGCACCCCGGCACGATGGCGCCCGGATGCTCGTCTGGCCGGATGGAAGGACGCTGGGGACGATTGGGGGAGCGACACTCGAGTTGCGAGTAATCGGGCATGCGATTGAGGCTTTGGCGGAGCGCCATAGTCGATTGGAGCTTTACCGTTTCAGTACGGAGGAGGAGGCCGAGAGCGTCGGTCTATGCGGAGGCGAAGTGGAGATTCACATCGAAGTGCTCGAGCCGAACTCGACACTGGTGATCATCGGGGCCGGACATGTGGCCCAGCCGCTGGCGAGCATGGCGCATGAGATCGGGATGCGGGTGGCCGTGATTGACGATCGAGCGGATTACGCAACCCAGGAACGATTTCCGACCGCCGCTTCCGTCGAAGTCGTCGAGTACGATCCTCAGTCGGATCATCTCGGTGAGCTGCGGATCGAGACCTCAGCCTCTTGCTTTGTCGTGGTCGCCACCTGGGGGTGGGACGAACCGGCATTGGCCCAGGTTCTGGCCGCCGAGCCCCCGCCGGCCTACGTCGGCCTGGTCGGCTCACCGACGAAATTCAAGGTCATTCGCGAGCGACTGATTCAGCGGGGCTTGCCGCCGTCCAGGGTCGACTCCATCCGCTCGCCGATCGGGCTGGATTTGGGGGCCGAGACACCGGCAGAGATCGCCCTTTCGATCATGGCGCAAATCCTCCTGGTCCGGCGCAACGCGGGTGGGCTCTCTCTGGATGCCCAGAGGCTCAACCGGCCTGCCGGTCAGGAGGCTGGTTGAAAACGGCCGGTTGGTTCGCCGCACTGCCGGCGGTCATGGTCGCTTGCGGCGTGGCACCTGCTACGCCGCAGCTCTCTCCAACGAGCACGCCTCTAGTGTATGTTGCTACAGTGACGGTCTCTCCTGCCCCTCCTTCACCAACCCCCGAGCCATCCCGGACACCCACGCCGACCCCTGTCGTGTGCAATGAGGCCAGCGGACGTCTCATCGCGATGTCCTATCCCGGAGCGATCCTGTCAAGGGACATCCCGCTCGAGGTGTATTTGCCTCCGTGTTACAACGCCGCTGTTGAGGACTACCCAAGCGTGATCCTGCTCCACGGGAAGCCCTTCTCGCAAGCCGATTGGGACGATCTTGGCGCGGATGAACTGGTCGACGAGGGGATCCGCCAAGGAATCTGGCCCCCGTTTATCCTGGTCATTCCGGTTCAGCCGGAGCCACTCTTCAGTGAGACGGATGGTGGGCCGGGATCGTATGAGACCGAACTCATGCAGGGCCTGCTGCCCTATGTCGAAACGACCTTCCGCACACGGCGATCCACCGCGGATCGGGCGATTGCCGGGATCTCCCGCGGAGGGGTCTGGGCACTGGAGATTGCCTTCCGCAACCCCGAGGCTTTCGGGGAGGTGGCAGCCTTGAGCCCGGCCCTGGCGTTGAACTATGCCCGGCCGGCCTACAATCCGCTAGATATCGCCCGGCTGGGGGCGCAAGCGATTCCGCCGCGGATCTACCTGGGGGCGGGCGAGACCGACTGGGCCCGTCTCAAGACCGTTGACCTGGCAGAGGCGCTGGAGGCCCATGGGGAAGCCCCGGTCTTCGAGTCGGTCGTCGGTGGCCACGAATCGGTCACCTGGCAAGCGCTCATGCCGGGCATGTTCGAGTACCTGACGGCAGCCTGGCCGGCCTCGCCCTAGATGGGGCTGGCAAGACCCCACATGGGGGACATGGCGCCGGACGGGGAGGGCCGGGCGCCTCACCCACCCGGCCGCTCTCCCCGCGATCTTGGGGCTCCATCCCCAGCCGCGTAGTGGATTCGGGTACAATGAATCTGCCGGGGTGCCCAGGGGAGGGAATTCCATGCCTGAGAATGAGCCCAAAGCTGCGGATGTAATTCAGTCTTATCGGCGCCGCCGCGAGCGTATGGTGCCTCTCCTGCTCGGGGGCCTGGCCGTGGTGCTGACCGTCGTGGGCCTGCTGCTGGTGGTTGTGTGGCTGACAGGAGACCGAGGCGCGGTCTTGCCCGCGTTCCTCTCCACAGATACTCCCCTGCCGAGCGACACAGCGACACCGGCGCCGCCGACGCTGACGCCGACTGTGACCGACACCCCCGAACCGAGCCAGACCCCAACACCAGCGGGGCCACTGACGTATATTGTCGAGCCGGGGGACACGCTGAGCTCCATCGCCGAGAAGTTCGGGGTGGATATTCTGCTGCTGATCTCGACCAACAACCTGACAGATCCGAGTGCCATCAACGCCGGCCAGGAACTGACCATCCCAGGGGCGGGGGCAGAACTCCCAACCCTGACCGCGCTCCCGGAGACGCTGGTGCCGGGTAGTCGAATAGACTACGTCGTCCAGCCCGGCGATTCACTCGAATCGATCGCCTCGGAGTTCAACAGCACCGCCGAAGAAATCGCCAAGTTGAATGAGATGAAAGTGACCGATGTCCTGTTTGTCGGACGCGTTCTAATCGTCCCGGTCAACATCGTCACGCGCACCCCGACGTCAGTCGTCACACCGACGTCAGTCGTCACCCCGGTGACGCCCACCGCAACGATGATCCCCTAGGGAAGAGAGGGCTGCAAGCTTCAAGCTGCAAGACACAAGACACAAGACATGAGCTGTGAGTTCGTGGCGGGGAGGATCCGGCCAAGAGCTCACAGCTTATGTCTTATTGCTGACTGCTTATCGCTGAATGCTTATTGCTAACTGCTTGTTGCTGAATGCTTATCGCTGACTGCTTATCGCTGATTGCTAACTGCTGATAGCTGACCGCTGACAGCCGAAAGCTCTAAGGCGCGGGGAAGAGCTAGGCCGACCGCGCCTTTGTGTTTGCGGCGTCTTCTAAGGCACGAATGGCCGTGGCAATCTCTATGAGGGCATCAGGATCCTGCTCTGAAGATTGCGCCTCAAGAAGCGCCTTGCGGGCGCCAGAACCGCCGATGCGACCCAGCCCCCAGGCCGCATGAGCGCGCACGATCGGGTCGGGGTCACCGTCGAGGATCGCCGCCAGAGGCTGGACCATTTCTTGTGAGGCGCGGTTACCGGCCACGACAGACGCGTTCCGAACGAGCCCGGTTCGTTTGGCTCTGAGCAAAGCAGTCCCGCGGAGGCGCGTTCTCCAGTCGGTCGGGTGCAGATCGAGGAAGTCCTGCGGCCTCGGGTCGGCCAGGGCCGGGGTGGGCTGAAACGCCGGATCACGCGTGGGCCTGGAAAAGCGGACGTTCCAGGGACAAACCTCCTGGCAGACGTCACACCCGAAAACCCAGTCCCCCATGGAACTGCGAAGCTCGGCGGGGATTGCCCCTCTGAGCTCGATCGTCAGGTAGGAAATGCAGCGGGTGGCGTCCAACGTTCGGTCGGGCAGGATACACTCCGTCGGACAAGCCGCAATGCAGCGCGTGCACGATCCGCAACGATCTGCCGGGAAAGGGCTGTCCGGCACGAGTCGGATGGCTAACATGACTTCGGCCAGGAGGAAATGAGAGCCGCGCGTGGGGTTGATCAAGCATGTGTTCTTGCCGATCCACCCCAATCCCGCCCGCTGGGCCAACTCGCGCTCGAGCAGAGGCCCTGTGTCGGTATAGATGCGATGCGGGAGGTCTTTCAGGCCGGTCTGTTCCTGAATGAAGGCCACGAGCCGGCGCAGGCGTTCGACAAGGACCGTATGGTAGTCCTCTCCCCTGGCGTATGCCCCGACCCGGACCGAATCACCTTGGACTTGGATAGGTTCGGCAAGGCAATTGGCTCCGACGATGAGGATACTCTCGCACTCCGGGAGGATGCTCCGAGGATCGGCCCGCCGCGTGAGCGAGCGCTCGGTGGACAGGTAGTCCATCTCACCGTGTCGACCCGCCTCCAACCATCGCTCGAAGACGTCGAGATGCGGCGGTGGCTCAGGGTCTGTCACACCCACGAGATCGAACCCCAGACGTCGGGCCTCGCGCTTTACCCTGTCGGTAAGCTCAACCGGGTCCACACTAACTAACAATGGGCTAGCCGCTCCACCTCGGCAGGCTTCGATTATAGCTGCAGGGCGATTGTCACGGCTCGCTGACCGGTTTCGGGACGACCGAACCTGCCCTCTGTGGGACATGCTCGCCGGCGCGACCGAGATCCATGACTCCGGCATACCCCGGCTGGAGCACGATGGGCGCCCGGCAGACGATTGCCTACCGGGCACGCGAGACCTCACAGTCCATCTGCGGACCCGCTATGGGACCTCGGTATCGCAATACGCGAGCAGGGCGCCGTGTCTTTGGACTGGGCGCCCCGCGTTTGTCGGATTGATTACGAGGTAGTCAGGATCTCCGTCCGGCCCCAGGGTCGGGGCCGGGGGCGATGAAGGACTTCATCCTACCGAAAGGTATTCGTGAATTGCGGCGGCGGCGCGTCGGCCGGCACGCATCGCGGTCACGACCAGATCCGGTCCGGTTACGGCGTCGCCTCCGGCATATACTCCTGGGCGCGTTGTCGCTCCGGTCTCGGGATCAGCTACGATCAGGCCATACTTGCGCGTCTCCAGAGCGGGGGTAGTCTCGCCGATCAGCGGATCCGGCCAGTAGCCTAGCGCCAGGATCACTGTGTCCGCCAAGACGGTGAAGTTGGAGCCTTCGATGGGGACCGGTCGTCGTCGACCACTGTCATCCGGCTCTCCGAGTTCGCATTGGAGGCACTCTACAGCAGAGACATTGCCGTCGGGTCCGGCAATATAGCGCACCGGCTGGGTTAGGAAGCGGTATTTGGCGCCTTCCTGCCTCGCCAGCTCGCGATCTTTCTTACCCCCGGGCATCTCGACCTCGGTCCGACGATAGAGGCAAGTGACTTCTTCCGCACCCATCCGCAGTGCGGTGCGGAGGCAATCCGATGCCGTGTCCCCGCCGCCGATGACCGCCACCCTCTTGCCCATGATGGGGCGGTGGCGTCGATCCTCGGGCAACAGGTCGAGGTCGACGTTGGTCCGGATCAGAAACTCGGTCGCCTTGTGTACGCCCGGCAAATCCGCGCCGGGCACATCCATCGCAGCATCGATACCTGAACCGGCGCCGACGTAGACGGCATCGAAGCCATCCTGGAGCAGATCGTCGATCGTCCTGTCCTTGCCGATGCGAGTGTTATTGACGAAGGTCACGCCGGCACGACGCAAGTCATCGATCCGGTCAAAAACGACTTTCTTCGACAGCTTGAAGTTCGGTATCCCGTACACGAGCAATCCGCCGGGGGCCGGCAGGGCCTCGAAGACTGTCACCTCGTGGCCGTTCTGGACAAGCTGTTCGGCGACGCCCAGACCCGATGGGCCCGAGCCGACGACCGCAACCCTCTTCCCGCTTCGGAGTCCAAGAGGGATCTCGACCTTCCCATTCTGCCGCTGATAGCCGGTGGCAAAGGCCTCGAGCGCGCCTGTCAACACGGGTTCGCCACGCTTGTTGCGGACACATGCACCCTGGCACATCGCCTCATGGGGGCAGACCCGGCCACAGATCTCCGGCATCGAACTGGTCCGCCGGTAGATCTCGGCCGCGCCCACAAAGTCCCCCTTCTCGATGAGCCACATGGCAGACGGGATGTCGTTGTGTGCCGGACACGCTTCATAGCAGGGGGCAGGATCGGGGCAGTGAATGCACCGTTCGGCTGCCAGGCGCGCCTCCTCCGGTGTCAACGGGAGGAAGGTCTCCTCGAAATCTCCCAGGCGTTCCTCGACAGGCCGGGCGACGATGTCGGTGAATGGAATGCGCATGCGGCCCTTGCGGTCGATCGCAAGTTCCTCGCCGTTAACCTCAGGCATGGTCGGTCCTCCTGCTTGGCTGACCTGATGTTACAGACCCGAGTAGGCCGAGTTCAGTCGCAGATGTCATCTTCATGTGTGACGCTTGTCACGACTCAACTTGTGCCCCAAGCACGCCCTCTGAGCACGCCGGCGCGTCCGTCCAGGCCTTGTTCCTGGAAAACGTAAGCCCCTGAGAGGCCGCAGGCAGGGGGTCATGAGAGGGTATCCGGGCTTGCTGGGTAGGCTGCCCGCGGAGATCAATCGACCGTTCCGCGCTGGGCGAAGCGGCTAGCTCGGGTCCGCGGACCGCTGTCCGTCAGGATCCGGATGAACCGAGGACCAGGGCGGCACTTGGAAAATGCCACCTGTAGAAGCCGGACTCTCTCGAAATCGGGACCAGCCCGGCCAGTCTCGACGGCAGGGCCCATCGGCCTACACACTGTCTACATAACCGGCTCAAAATCGGCTCACCCCCTCCTGGTAGATTTCTTCATGTCCGGGCTTGCGGCACCCAGAGGCACGCGCCACGCCAGTTCTCAGACGCACCGGGCTCAGCGATAACCGGACGCAGGCGGGACTGTCGTGAGGTTTGGTACAATGGCTGGCTTAAGCTAGGAACGTGAAGAGCTGGGTGAATAGCGGAGGAATTCGCGAAATGAAGCGATGGATCTACGTCGGCGTGGCAGTCGTCATCGTTGTCGGAGGTTTCTTCGGCTACCGGGCGTTTCGGTCGGCCCGTCTCGCGGCCGGGAGCGCGGCATGGCAGACTGTCCCCGCTGCGACCGGGGAACTCGTCTCGACCGTCGGTGCCACCGGGACGGTTCGAGCCAATCAGTACAGCCTGCTCGCATTCAAGACGGGTGGGAACGTCGGGCAGGTCAACGTCCGGGTCGGCGACCAGGTCTCGGAGGGAGAGGTCTTGGCTGAACTCAGCCCATCATCCCTCTCGGCTCAAGTGATCCTGGCCCAAGCGGACCTGGTAGAAGCACAGCGGGCTCTCGAGGATCTGAAAACCTCCGATGCTGCCAGGGCCGCCTCACAGCTGGCGCTTGCCCAGGCCAGGCAGGCCTATGATAAGGCTCAGCGCAGGTATGTAACCCAGCAGAAAGGAAACCGGGGGACTCAAGAGACGATCAACGCGACTGAAGCCGATCTGGCGTACGCTGAGTCTCAAGTCGACGCGGCTCAGGATGCCGCCAACCGGGTCTCCAATCGGGCCGAGGACGATCCGGACCGGACGGCGGCAGAGAAGGCGCTCTATGACGCCCGGCATGCGCGGGACGTCGTGCAGGCCAGTCTGAATTGGTACACCGGCCAGCCGACGGCTATCGACCAGCAGATCCTCGATGCTGAACTGGCCTCGGCCGAGGCTGCCGTCAAGGACGCCGAGCGGGAATGGGAGCGGCTCAAGGATGGCCCGGATCCGGACGACATCGCTGCGGCAGAAGCCCGCGTGTTGGCGGCACAAGCCAACCTGGAGCTGCCCCGCATCTCGGCACCGTTCAGCGGGACGATCACTTCCGTCCAGGTCAAGCCGGGCGATGGGGTGAGCCTAGGGACTCTGGCGATTGGCGTGGCCGACCTATCGCGGATGGTGGTCGATGTGCAGATCTCGGAGGTCGACATCGATCAGATCGGGCTCGGTCAGGAGGCGACACTGTCCTTTGATGCCATCCTCGGCCGGGAGTACCACGGGCAGGTCTCGGAGGTCGATCTCGTAGGGGCGTCGGAACAAGGCGTGGTGAGCTTCAAGGTGACGGTCGCATTGACGGATGCGGATGAGTCGATCAAACAAGGCTTGACGGCCGCCGTGAATATCGTCGCCAACAAGATCCAGGACGCTCTCCTGGTTCCCAATCGGGCGGTCCGGGTTGTAAATGGTCAGCGGGTGGTCTACATCCTTCGCCAGGGCCAGCCAGTAGCCATTGACATTGAGCTGGGCCCATCGTCCGAGCTCGATAGCCAGGTATTGAGCGGCGATCTGAAGGCAGGAGATCAAATCATCCTGAACCCGCCTGTGGTGTTCGACCAGAACGGCCCGCCAGGATTCTTCAGGCAATAGGATGAGCGAGTGGGTCATCGATGCTGAGGCTTTGGTCAAGACCTACAAGATGGGTGAGGTCGAGGTCCACGCGTTGCGCGGGGTTTCGCTGAAGGTCCGCCCGGGTGAGGTGCTCTCGATCATGGGCCCGTCGGGCTCTGGCAAGAGCACGTTGATGAATCTGGTTGGGTGCCTCGATCGACCTTCGACTGGCAGGTATCGCCTCGATGGCGAGCTCGTCTCCGACCTGTCGGACGACGAGTTAGCCGAAATACGCAGCCGGAAAGTCGGCTTTGTCTTCCAGAGCTTCAACTTGCTTGGGAGGCAGACGGCCCTGGCCAATGTAGAGCTTCCGATGCGGTATGCCGGGGTCGCCCGAGGGCGCCGGCAACGTGCGACCGAGGCGCTGGAGGCGGTTGGCCTGGGTGATCGGCTGCACCATCGGCCGAATGAACTATCCGGCGGTCAACAGCAGCGGGTCGCGATAGCCAGGGCCCTGATCAACCGACCATCGATTATTCTGGCGGATGAGCCGACCGGGAATCTCGACTCGAAATCGGGGGATGAGGTCATTCGCTATCTACTAGGGTTGAACAAGGAAAGCGGTACGACGCTTGTGTTTGTCACGCACGATCCGGAGATCGCCGCCCGCACCAAGCGCATCGTCCGCCTGTTCGATGGGGAGATCGTGGAGGACAAGTGAGGCACACCCTTCTGATCCATCCAGAGCTCCCGTCAGGGAATTAGTCCCGAGGCGAAACCGAGATGCTCTCCCTGCTCAATTTCTATGAGGCGCTGGACAGCCTGTCGAGCAATAAGCTCCGCTCAGCCTTGACGGTTCTGGGGATCGTGATCGGCGTAGGGGCGGTGATCGGGATCATGGCCGTCGGGGCTGGGGCCCAGAACACGATCACCGGTCAGATCTCGAGCATCGGGACCAACCTGCTATTCGTCCTGCGTGGGGGGACCGAAGACATTCGCAACCCGAAGCCGTTGACGATCCATGATGCAGAGGCCATCGCCGATCCATTTGCCGCGCCTTCAGTCGTCGGTGTCGCGCCTGTGCTTCAGGATACCCTCGAGCTCAGCTATGCCGGCGAGAGCACATTCGCTCAGAGTTTCGGCGTGACATCGTCGTACAACAGCGTGAGCAACCTGGCGCTGTCCGAGGGCGAGTTCATCAGCGAGGCCCATATCCTGGGCAGAGCGGCGGTGGCCGTTATCGGCCCGGATACGGCCGAGGCTCTGCTCGGGCGCAGAGAAGGCGTAGTGGGCGAGACGATCCGGATCGAAGGTCAACCGTTCCGGGTGATCGGGCTCATGGCCTCGCGCGGAGGCAGCGGTTTCGGCAATCAGGACAACCAGGTGATGGTTCCGCTGACGACGGCCCAGACACGGTTGATGTCGCGCGGCCGCGATCGGGTCGACATGATCATGGTTAAGGCCGGTTCTCCCGAGACCGTCCCCAGCGCCGACCAGGAGATCGCAAGCATTCTGCGCACCCGCCATCGAACTCCGATCGGCTCGGACGATTTCACGGTGTTCACTCAGGAGGATTTCCTGACGACCGCCGGTACGATCACCGGGGTCTTGACCCTTTTCCTGGGTGGCATAGCCGGGATCTCATTGCTGGTCGGCGGAATCGGGATCATGAACATCATGCTGGTCTCGGTGACCGAACGCACGCGTGAAATCGGGCTGCGCAAAGCAGTCGGGGCGCGCAAACGCGATATCCTCTTTCAGTTCCTGACCGAATCCTCGCTGCTGAGCCTGGCCGGGGGATTGATCGGCATCGCGCTGGGTTGGGGGCTGTCGTTGATCGTTGGGGCGATCGCCGCCGCTTCGAATACGGATCTCACCCCTACCGTGACACTCGACTCCGTCCTTCTGGCGACTCTGTTCTCGGCCGCGGTCGGTCTATTCTTCGGTTTGTATCCCGCAAAACGCGCGGCAGACCTGGAGCCGGTCGAAGCGTTGCGCTACGAGTAGGGCGCCAATTGGAGTCCGCCAAGCCTTGCGGATCGTTCCCTTGAGCTGACCCCGCGCGCGTAGGGCGACCCACCCGACCTCGGCACTGGAATCCCCCGACCCCTACCCCCA
>Ga0299912_10003877_pt1 | contig 12213 bp, 27 predicted proteins | sample RVTome_2_FD_207667 | JGI IMG/M metagenome (GOLD analysis project Ga0299912, IMG submission 207667) | Soil microbial communities from uranium-contaminated site in the Upper Colorado River Basin, Wyoming, United States - RVT95D214 (version 2) ... | reverse complement strand
GAATACAAGGCCGAATCCGACACCGTCGTTCAGGCGCGTTGGCACCTGCGAAGGACTTATCCTTATTCTGACGAGAGCCTCGATGCTCGCAGACGGCCACGGCTTGCCCGTGGGTGGGCTCATCTGGGAAGGCTTCGGGTGGTTGGCGTTGTGACCGCACTACAGTCACATTGCCAAACAACCGTCAGGAAATAAAGCACTGAACAGCAGGACAGTTGTAGGGAAGTCGGCGGAATGTGCGACAACTGCACACAACAAGTGCGTTTCGTCACTTCTGGACGATTGGACAAGCCTATTAGTGCTTCGGACAACACCGAGAGCGAACCCGAGCGCCGAACGCATTGCGCCGTTTCCAGCAGGGCATGAGCCACTCACTGCAGACGTAGGAGACGGCGCGAAAGCCTTTTTTGGTATTCAACGTTTCGTATGCTCGAAGGCCACGAGGCCCGGCGCCGCAGACAAAACAGCGTTTACTTGTGCGAGACATTGGTCACCAGGGCAGACGGGGATTTTTGCTATTTAGTTCATGGATTCGGATCTCGAGCGCCACAAAGTCGCTCGGGTGGCGATTCGTTACGAGGGTGACAGCCGCTCGAGCGAGGCGGATAGCTTCGATGCCGCACGGATCTTCAATCGCGAACGCCAGCGCAATGACGATTTCCTCGTGGTTCGTCATGGGGCCGCCTGTCCAGCGGAATGGCTCGGAACCCGTTGCGACCGAGGGGATCAGCGGCGCAATGGCGGATACCACGGCGCCCTGCAGCCGAATATTTCTCGGGTCGAGCGCCAGCGCGACGGTGCCAAGGATTGCGTCTCGGACCTTGTCGTGGGCACTTGGTGCGCTCGACGGATCGGGCAACATGCGTTGGAGTGTCTTGCTTGGTGGACGCTTCGGTTTGGCCTTGTGCGGTTTCTTGGGACGCATGGACTAGGTCTCCTCGTCGGTTTCGGCAAAGCCGTCAACGCGTTGTTTCTGCTCGTTGCGGGTGGGTTCCTCGGGTTCGGGGGGCTCGGCTGCGACAATGAGATCGGCGATTGCCCATAGATCTTTCTGCTGAAATACGTTCGCGACCGTGACCGTCGGCGACTGGATCAACGCAAGCACGACTTGGCGACGAAACGCTCGTCGGTCGGCTTTCGCGGCATCTTCGCGAGGTGCGACACATCTGCACCGTGGTTTCCAGACGCTGTCTTTGGGATCCCAGTCAAAATAATAGTGGCAGATGGGGCAGGCTGGTGGCCCCTGTTCGTCGCGTTCGAGTTCTTCGGGGCTGCGCGTTTCGACGATGGGCAGGGGTTTCATGGTGTTGTTTCCTCCGTGTCGAGTGGAATCAAAAGGACGCCGTCTGGCAATGAATCTGGCAATTCCGCGCATTCCTTGCACTCGAACCACGTCGAGCCATCTAGCGCAATTGCCACGAATGCAGCCGGGACAAGTGGCCCGTCGCCGATTCTGCAGACCGAACAGAACCGCAGCACTTTCACGGCGGCACTTTCGGCGCGTGCTTGCGTTGGCATGCGTAGTCGACGGATAGGCTTAGGCCAGTCACTTGGCTATTTTCCACGGTCAGGCAGCACAAGGCGCCACAGGTCGGGCAAGGCGAGATCCATGGGCACTCGTCGACTGTGCGTGCGATATCGTAGGGGACAGTTGGAATTATTTCACCACAGCCGCGACAAATCGATTTGCCCGTTGCTCTCGACGGGTCGAGCGGGGCTTGATGCGAATGCTTGCATGTGGCCATGGCTACCTCGGCCCAATGCTCGGGTTGCTGACACAGTCAATGAACTTTGCAGTCACTGTGCCCATATCGTCGGCTGTGTCCGCGCCAGGGCGTTCCCACCCGACAATCCAGCCACCGCTACAGAATCCGGCGATGTCTAATTTCCAGAATGGGTTTCTGGCAACGACAGCAAGGTGCTTGCTCGTAGGGATCCAGTCGGCAATTTGCCGTCGAGAGATTGCTACCCATGCGTCGGGGCTATTTTCCCAGTGCCATAGGACTACGCATGCTGCGACGGTTTCGAGTTCGAGGCGTCCGAGGGTACCCGTGCAAACGCAGGGCTGAGAAACTCGGACGTCTTTCGGAGCCTTCGCTATCCTTGGCGGCTTTGGCCCAAGACGGTTGGTCATAGTCGATCCTTTCTCGCATTGACAGGGACGCCGAGGCTCGAAGATGCCCGTTTCTCGGCATGACGTTGGCTCAGGCCATCGCGGCAGCAATCGGGGCACCGGTAGACGGGTTTGCCCGCTTCCCACTCCCCCACGAACCACCAGGGGGGCGGACGGGTCCAGACGGTCGGAGGGATCCCAGGCAATGAGCAATCGATTCGGACGACGTGGGATTTTCCCTTGCGATGGCACCGGTGGCACCAGACAGTGTGGTTGTCCGCAGGCGAGCGCCAAGGCGTCGGCGGTACGACGTCGTCCATGGGGCTTGCGTTATTCTTACGAGGCATCGATGGGGAACCTCGAGTAGAACAGGGCCAAGAGGGTATAGAGCGCGAACGCAGTGCCGCCGGCGCGCAAGGCCTGGACAAGCGATGCGCCGACAGCTTGCGCCACGGCGCGGTTCCCCCGACTCAAGACATGCATCCGCCAGCATAGGTCGGACTGGAAGGCCAAGGGCGGCTCGAAACGGATTGCTCGCTCGTCGTGCAATTGCCAACGGTAGACAGTGCCCGCGTTGACGCCCAGAACTCCGGCAAATTCGGCTACCGACAGCCCCAGGCGTTCGCGGATGTCAGTGACCGAGATCCTACCCCTCGCGGACATGCGGCTTGGTGCCTTGGAGTAGTTGGTCAATCTCGTGCCAGTCGCCGTCTGCTATCAGCGCCAAAATATGGCCTGCTGGTGGCTTTGCGTCGACCAGTGCAACGACCCGCAAGCCGTCGATTTGCGGCCGGATCAAGCTCGTGAACGACCCAAATGCCCCGCCGTCGAGACTTTCCTGGCCGCACGGTGTCGCGAGCTCGAGCAGATAGTCTTCTAGGCTCGCCGCATAGGCGATTTCGGCACGCAAGGTGCGCCGCAGGGCCCTGGTTTCTTTTTCGTAGGTGCCCGAAAGCAGGTTCGCGGCGTCGAGCCGTTCTTGCCAGAGGAGTTCGCTATGGCTTGCGGACGGGGAGAAAGCCCTAGAAAAGGCAAAGCCGGCAAACGCGAGAAACGCCAGCAGGCATGCCAGGACCAACACTTTGTAGATATCCGCACCGAGAAATATTGCCATTGCGTAGTTCATTTTTTTCCCTTGCCAACCGAGGCGTCGGCAAGCTCGACGAGCCAGATCACCCGAGAGACAAATTCAATCCCGCCCATGACGACCAAGAGCAGGGCTTTGCGAACTTGCAGCGACACGTTCATTTGGCCCTCGTACTTTCGGTCGCTGGCTCCTGGTCGCTAGGGGATTCGTCCCGCGCCTCGGACCAGTTTTGCAGCGCAATTTCGACCGGTCGTAGGCACAGGTTGACGAAACCCGGCTGCTTGGCTTCCGTAGCTTTCACCGCCCCATAGAGGGTGACGACGGCGGCGGCCAGAGCGTCGGCGGCTTCCCACCGAATGAACTCGGGGCTTCGTAGTGTGGCGTCTATTTTGGCTCGTTGCATGATTCCCTCCAAAGTTGTGAACGTTCGACGAAAAATATGGGCCAGATGCCCTGTGAGAGCTGCAAGGCACCCGAGCTTGCGCCGATTGAACCGTCGTCGGTTACGGCGCGCAGGTCGAAGCCTCGTACTAGTTGCGCCTGCGGGTGATCTTTGTCGCGGCGCATGAAGTGGATCTCAACCACCACGATTGGCGCGGCCGAGTAGAGGGCCCATCCGGTGGCAAAGCCAGCGCCGGCGTCCGCCGGCACTTCGAATTCTTCCTTGGGAAAGGGAATGCCAACGCCCTTGCCTTTCGGCACAAAGACGTGGCGGTCGTAGGTGGCGACGGCCACGCTAGATCTCCCGAACGTCTTCATTGTTTTTAAGACGATCCGGGCGGTCCAACGCAGCCGCATGTCAGCTTCGCACCAACGCGCTAGCATGCCCATCGGAGTCATTACTTCACGACCTTGTCATCGTCCAACACCGTCGTCTCGGGTTGTCCGTCCCCGAACGTCGGCGCGCATTCGGCGACGATGACTCGGTCGGCCTCGGCGCAAAGCACCCGAAGGGCGTCGAGTTTCGCGGGGATTATTTTCGGGCCGTCGGCTAGTGACGTCGGCCAATAAGGGATCGGCTTTGGTTTCATTGGGACCGCACTTTCTAATTGAGATACCTGGCACCCGAACGCCCCAGGCTTTCGCTCTGGGGCTGGGTCGGCTGGGCTCTATGTCCCGTTCGGCTGCCTGTTGCCTATCTGCAGATTCGGCTGCCTGACCCCTAGCTGCGCCGTCGCGCCTGCCTGACTCCCGCCCTGATTCGCCGGGCTCGATGCTCGCTAGCGGCTCGTGGTCGCTGCAAAGTACTACGATCCGCATTTGCGAATATTCCCCTTTGGTTTCGCAAATGCAAATGATTATTTTCTGTCGACTGTTTTAGCCAATGACTACGAGATCTTGCACTTCGTCTGGGAGCTCGTAGTCTCCCGATTGACCCCTGAATTGCGCCTGGACTACGTACCCACTTGGGCTGTCGGTCACCGAGCCAAATAGCTGGTGCCGCTGCAATTCTGCAGTGATTGCCGCGGGGGCGTAGATTTGCTTCGCAAGGGCTGTCAGCAACACCTGCGCGCGGTAGGTGCGCCCGTTATACAGCCTTACGCGCATGGCCGTCCTTTTTCCAGAGGCAGTCGGATAGGCAGGCGGCACGGTCGTCTGGCGATACTCGTGCGGCAACGAATTCGGACAGAGCTATGCCATTTTTCGTGGATGCAGCTCGCATACCTTCGGCGTGGAAACGGGTCCGCAATGCGCCGTCATGGCGCCGGTGTGCCCAGCAACATGGCACCCGGACGAAGTGGCCATGGTTGACGATCCAGCATGCAATCCGAAGCGCCGTATCCTCGTAGCCATAGCCAGCGTAGACATTGGGCGGCAGAAGGAGCAGGGCTTGGTGCAATACGAGCGCCGGAGCGATCAGAAATCCCTGCTCGTCTCGCGTGGGGGAATCAGCGATCCCGATTGCGCCATTGGCCACACTGGCAAGAGCTCGCTCGGTCGCCCGCAATGCGACGACGTCGGCGTCGAGGATGCAGATTTTTTGCGTCTCGGCGACGTTCTCGAAGCACAGGCACTCGGCAATACCCGAGGAAGGCAAATGTTCAGTACGGCCGTCGGCTGGATGGCCATTGAATATTGCATCGACCGCTAGCCGGATCGCCTCGAGGCGGTTGAAATATTGCCCTTGCTGGGTGCCGATTACCAGTCCACGCCCCGCAAGCCTGACTTCGCCCGAGGCATATTCGAGGGCCTCGGGATCGTCGCAGACGACGACGACGGGCTCCCAGCCGTGGCATTGCTCGAGCCAACTGGGCAGACTCTCGCGTAGGTGCGCAAGCCTACCGCGGCACGTAGTAACGATCCAGTTGGCGGGGCGAGGGGGAGGGCTAGGGTCGGTTCGCGAGTTCATGGATCAATACGAACAACTCTACTGCAACCGAACCGCCAAGGCCATAGGTCACGAGTTTTTTTGGGTCGCGTTCCCCACCAATTGCGGCAATTCCCGCGCCAATTATCACGCCCCGGCCGAGCAAGTGAAGCAAGACGGTCGGTAGGGCCGTCACGTCCCCGCGCACCAACGCACTAGCAGACGACTGCGAGGGGAGCGGCGGAGCGGGCACAATGGGAGCGGCCATTAGATCTGCCAGTGCGGTCCGTCGCGCCGACTTCTACCCGGCACGTTGGGCCAGTTGCCGCCCCATACGATTGGGATCTCGAATTCCTTGGCGGCAGCTTTGATGAACGGGGCCAGCAGATCGAAGTCTGTCCACGCCCATGAGACTTTTCCGGCTACCCATGGCGCCACGTCGACGGCACGGCCGACTAAGTGTTTCGACTGCAACGTATCAGTCATTTTTTTGGCGAATAGATCCTTTTGGCGGGCAGCACTTCGCAGCCCTTCAATGATCGTGAAATCGATCGCAGTGATTGTGATGGCTCGGCGGAAAACACGGACGAGCCGCTCGTCGACGCCCTCGAGCCGCTCGAGTGACGTCTTGCCGAGGTAGAATATTTTGCGCGCAACCTTGGGAATGGGCGCTGGCGTCGTTTCATCGATAAATACCGAGCAGCCAGGATGGTAGCCCCAAGGCTTGAGCTTGCCGCCGAACGGGTGGAAATGCTGCTCGATGATTCCGACGTAAGGGGTCGCGCCGATTGCGAAGGGGATCTCGGTCCCGAATGGCTTAGTGCGATTGGCGTTCAGGATTTGCTGCGCCTTGGCTGAGATCTGCAGAGTCACTTCGGCATTTTTCAATCGACGTAATGCCATTATTTGGTCATCCTTCCGACAACGATCCCGACGACCGGTTCAACTTGAAACACCGGCGCGGCCGGTAGCGCGGTGCCAGTCGGATCGGTCATGACGTCACCGACTTCGGACGGCCGCGGCTCGGGCCGTCGCAGTGCGACCGCCAGCCGCCAAGCGTCGCCGTAGGCATGTCGGTTCATTGTGGCGCCCGCCCTGCCACCACGCCGAGCGGTAGCCAATCGGGAGAGCCGGCGGCGCCAAGCATGGGAAGCGGGCAGACCGGGGGCACAGGGACGGGTTTTGCGGCAGCAACGACCAAAGTGCCGGCATTGCATGCCGTGCTGGCATACTCGAGGGGGGAGATCCCGAGCTTGGCGGCCTCGCTCTGGACGAACGGCGTGCTCGCCAGGGCTATTGGACAAGCCTCGCTAACTGCCCCAATTCTCTCAGGTGCTGCTGCACTGCATGCGATGCAAACTAGCGCTAAGACTATGGTTTTTGACATATTCATTTTCCCAGGGCGACGGCTAGCCCGTCGAAAACCGCTCGAGCCCAAGTCGGCGGGGAATTCTGGCCAAGTACGCCCAGATATTCGAGGCCAGCAAACGTCACCATGGTCAGGACCGACCACATGGTGACTTGGACTTGGCGCTGCATGCGACGCATTCGCTGGTCAAATACCTCGTCGACTTCCTTCCGCCGAGCCCGCTCGACCATTACGGGTTGGCAGATTGGATCGTCGGGACCGAGAGAGCGTCCCGGCGGCGTCGGTTGCTCGCGCGGATCGATTGTGTCGAGAGCATCCCGAGCGACGTCGAGCGCGATTTCGGTCAGACTTGGCTGCTTCTTACGCATGCGATAGATCCTTCGATGGCTGTCCAACTGCGCCGTAGAATATGCCGCCGGCGACGCCGAGGACACCGATCCATGCCAGAGCATCCACGATCCCGATCCCCTTGGCGGGCTGCTCGAGCGGCTCGATCGGCAGGAATTGGCGAGTCGGGATCATTATTTCCGAGGTGTAGCGCAGGAACCGAAAGCCGTTCGGGTAGGCAATCAGGATCGGGGTGCCGAATTGATTGAATAGCTCGAGCGCACCGGGGGCGTCCTGCTCGAGCACTGTCGCAGTCCCGAGCACTGTGCCAGTCGGGCTCTGCGCTTGCACGACGAGGCGCGGTGCAACGCTGTCGATTTCCTCGAGGCAATCCGCCAACGCTTTGCGCCAGCCTTCGATGCGTTCTTGCTCGGTGGCACCGAAACCCTCGGCGTAGTTGGATCGGACCATGGCCGTTGCAACGCCCTGAACGTCGTTGCGACGGGCGGCCGCCAATATTTCTGGACGTCGGACATAGAACTCATGGACCAGGTCGCGCCAGCCCGACACCGCGTCGGGATAGCGGCGAAAGACCTGCTCGTAGCGCGTGCCGTCGGCGTGGCTGTCGGTATAGCTGAACGTGTCGCCCGTCCAACCGCCAGTCGCATGGATCGCCCCCATGTTGAACGAACCGACGCCGTCGTCGTGCCAGCCATACCCAAACGTCGAATCATGCAAGCCCTCGGCGAGCAGGTAGCGCAGCTCGTTTTCAGTCGGCTGTGCATGGACGACGTCCACGAACGCCTGTCGAGCGTCCTTTCGCGCCGTCGCATGCATTGCCGGGGTTGCACGCATTTCCTACCGTCGCCGGCGGGTCGTCTTGCGGACGGCTTTCTTACTTCGTTTCACGGCTCCGAGAGCTGCGACCACTTTCTCGAGGGCGGACTTTGACACAGTGACGCGAGTCGACTTCGTAGCGGTCTTCTTTCGTCGACTGGTTTTCTTCGCTGTCTTCTTTCGTCGCTTGGGCATGGGAATATTTCCTTTCAGGCATGGGATCGCACAAATCTAAGGCCGAAATGCCATCCAACGGACCTGGTAGCTCGGCACGTTTGCGGCTACGCCCCTGCAGTTGGTCAGATAGATGCCAACGACGCCATCGGCATAGGCTGCGGACTCAAGGATGAGCCCCGCCATAGCGCCGCCGGGCGTAATGACGGAAGCAACGACCACGTCGCCAGCCTGGACGCTGACAGCAGGGTTAGTGCCGCCACCTATTGAATCGCCGGCGGCAAGCGCGGGATCGGCGGCCAGAGTGACGACGCCGGTCGCGAGCAATCGCGTATTCGAAAGATTGGTGGGTTCTCGCATGTTGTCTCCAAATATTTCAATGGCCGTCCTGGCGGCATTTAGGGCTTAGGCGTGGCTATTGGGTTCAGCGGAAGTGCCCAAATAACGTCAAATTCGGCGGCAGTCAGCTGCAATGGGCCGAAGCGATTGGAAATAGGCACGTCGGCTGTCCCACGCTCGCCAGACACTAGGATCGATCGCTCGACGTAGACACAGTCGGCGCAATCACGCAGCATTTTTACGCGTCCAGCGTCGGAGCCGAAGCATTTCTTGCATCCGTGGCAATCCTCGAGGCTGCTGCATCCGATGCAATCGGAGCAGCCCTCGCAGTCACGACACGCGGCACAATCCTCGCAGTTCTTGCAGCTGGCGCAACGCTGACAGTTTTTGCATCCGGTGCATTGGCTGGATGTATCCGAGGCGAGGCTGTCGACGTTCGCGGTCAGTAGTGACTTTGCTTCGGGGAGTGACTTGGCTGCGAGGACGGCGGACTTGCTGGGTTCGAATGACATGGGGTCACCTTGCATAAATGAAATTGCCAATCGCAAGTGAGTTACCCATCACGACTTGCGGAAAAGCGATTGGGGCCAGCGGGTTCGTCAGGTCGAGAGGAGTCACGCTCCCAGAACTGTAGTTCGAAACGAGTCCAAATTGCCCGTTTGAAGATATCGACGTGCCAGCTGGATTCAAACCGACTGCCACAGGCGCAGACGCGATTGGGGCCAGCGGGTTCGTGAGGTCCAAAGTCATTATTGTGTTGCTGCCGTAGTTTGCGACCAGCGCGAACAACCCGCTCGGAGCAATTGAAATACCCCAAGGCTGAACTCCGACGGCCACCGGCGCAGAAGGGACTGGGATCAACGGGTTCGCTAGATCGATTGGCGTCACGACACCGGCGCCGTAGTTCGTGACTAGTGCGAAAGTCCCGTTAGGGGCAATCGCGATCCCCCACGACTGGGCAGACACAGCAACTGGCACGGTCGCGACTGGGGCCAGCGGGTTCGTCAGGTCAAGAGCCGTTACAGAGCTTGCAGTGCGATTCGCGACAAGCGCAGACATCCCGCTCGGTGCGATGGCAATGCCCCATGCATTTCCGCCGCAGGCGACTGATGCAGACGCGACTGGGGCCAGCGGGTTCGTGAGGTCGAGAGGCGTCACGCTTGCACCAACGAAGTTCGCCACTAAGCCAAATAGACCGTTGGGCGATATTGCGACTCCAATTGGCTGCACGCCGACAGCAACCGGTGCAGACGCGACTGGGGCCAGCGGGTCCGTGAGATCGAAAGCCGTCACGTCGTCGCTACCGTAGTTGCCAACAAGCGCAGACATCCCGCTCGGTGCGATGGCAACGCCCCACGGATTCGTGCCGGCTGCAACCTGCGCAGACGGGACTGGGGCCAGCGGGTTCGTGAGGTCGAGAGGCACCACGTTAACGCTGAATAGGCTCATCAGTGAGTAATATCTTCGGCTAGTGCCGGGGAGCCAGATCATGCCAGGAACCGTGGTCACTAGGTAATGTCCTCGAATTGAACGACCCACCATTTTGCTCGGCAATCACAGTTGATACCAGCTGGACGGGTCGCCGAAATGGTAAATCCTCCGGCGCTAGGGGCGACCGTCATTGTCGCGCCAGCAAGCGCAATGGGCAGTCGTGATGTCTCGGCGAAGGGCAATGTCTGCAAGACGACCGTTGCAACAGCGGCGCCGTCGGTCGTGATGTAGAGGTCAACGACACAGTCCATCGAGCCGGAATTGGCTTCGGTTCCGCCCTGCCAAATCACGGATCGAAATCCGAGGGTGGCGTTGAACTTGCTGCTTGCCGCCAGGGCAGAGATCACTACAGGCAGGACCGCGGTGGACGCATCGGCGCCAAGGTTGACGTCGGCCGCCGTCTGGCCACCGCGAAAAACCGAGACAATGGTGCCAACGGTTGTGCAACCGGGCGGCAAGGTATATTCCGACGCCTGAACCGACGTCGCGTTGGGCAGGTTCGTTTTCAGCGACGAGGAAATCGAGCAGACGCCGGCAACGGTGTTCAGCGCAATATTCGAGTTGCCCGCGGCAATCGAGGTAAACGATCCGCCGCCACCGATCAGACCCCGTCGGCAATATTTCGCACTCATGGCTACCCATCAAAAACGCCACCGGGTGGCACAAACTCAATGAAGTAGCTGTCAGTGTTGACGAACGTCCACGTGCTGACCGGTGCGAGCAGGCCGCGGGCATCGCCGGCAATGGTGCCGTTCTGGGGCACGATGAGGGGACCGAAGCCGAGAGCAGGCTGGGCTGCGACGGCGACGCTGGCGCCTGCTTGGCTGGTTTGGGCTGCCCATCCGTAGACCTCGCCAGTGACTGTCACGGCTCCAGCAACGCCCGTTACGCATCGATAGGAGCGAGCGGCATTTACTGATGCGCCGAGCACGGATTGCACGCCCCAGGGCCCGCCACGGACCACGGTACCGACGAATTCGATTCCGAGGCGGTCGGCCGTGGTAACGAGCGACTCGCCCTCGGTTTCGAACCCCTGCGCGCCAGGAGCCGACAGGTATGCGACAACCCGCTCGGTCTGCAGCGCGAACAGCCTCACGGCGCCGAGGTAGGCGCGGTGGGTTCCGAGCCGCGCGTAGAAGCGCAGAACCCACGGCTGGCGGCCACCTGACGCGATCACCGCCACGCAGTCCTCGGGCTGCCCGTCTTGCGGACGGGAGGCGATGACCGTGCGCACGCCGTTGTTGAGAAATTCCATTGGATTTATTCGACCGGTGGCGGTCCGTAGTAGTAGCCCTGGTCTTCATTCTGGCCCGCGGCGAACACATGCCGGCGAGGGCCGAGAATACCGTAGCAGATCGGCACGTCCCGGCCAGAATTGCCGTTGCTGCAAGTCTGGGCTCCGAGCGGCCCGTCGTTGGTCATCGCCGGATCGCCTAGGACACCCCAAGGCATGTAAATCAGCAACGATGCCCCGCTCCCCACGGCGTACATCGACCGGAGATTCGGGAACTGGTTTGCGAGCACGGACACCTTGACATTGAATTGTGCCGCCATGCGAGCGGCCGCTTGCGCCGCGGTATCGCCAGCCACTTCGAATAAATGGATTCTATAGGGCGTGTCGGGACCGTCGTCGGCGTCCTGAGAGATGCGCAGTTCGAGCGCCGAATATGGCAGGACTTGGAATAGATCCTGGATAATGACCCACATATAATCTTCGGCGGGCGGGCCCGTCAACCATGTGCCAAGATCCGTGTAGCTCGAAATTGTGATAAAGCACTCGGCTTGGGACGACGTGAGCAGGTTCGTGGAATTGTTGGTCGTCTGGCTGCGGATGCGTTGGATCGCCGCGTAGGGGATCGGCATGCTCGGCTGATTTCCTGGGAAGGTCATCGGGAATATTTCCTTTCGAGTCGATCCCTACTGATTGACGTGGAACGTCAACCCGCAAAATACGTCCTGGAACCAAGGCCCGCCGGCGATTGGGCGCTTCCAGCTGAAAATGATTTGCCACTGGGGGTTCCCCTCCGGCATTTCAATATTCATCAGCCGGGCACCGCCAACGGTGTCACGGAAAGATCCGAGCGAAACGTTCGGCAGCGTTGCACCGCCGGCGTTCGTGGACTGATCGAAGTGAGACGTTAGCCGTTGCTCGTCGCCGACGTTCATGT
>Ga0299912_10003876_pt1 | contig 12214 bp, 10 predicted proteins | sample RVTome_2_FD_207667 | JGI IMG/M metagenome (GOLD analysis project Ga0299912, IMG submission 207667) | Soil microbial communities from uranium-contaminated site in the Upper Colorado River Basin, Wyoming, United States - RVT95D214 (version 2) ... | reverse complement strand
GCGAGAACGGGTCCGGTCATGGCGTCAGGATAGGCCGCTCAGCGCGGCGGGAAAGCCTGACGTGGCGTCAGGGGGCTGCTTCCAGTGGCCGCAGGATGAGAATGCTCAGGTCCCGGTCGGGCCGCCAGTTGGTCTTGCGCACCTCGAAGGTGGTCGGGCCGGTCTTGCGCACGCCGCTGGCGCAGAAGCTGACCAGGTTGCGCGGCGAGCCCTTGTCGACCACCAGCCGGAAGTGGCCGATCGGCCCGGCCCAGTTGCCGCCGGTCTTCAGCACATAGGCGATGCGCTGCTCGGTGTAGGGCGGATACTCGGCCCCGCCCTTGCCGCGCTCGACGGCGGCGAGGAAGGCGGCGTCGATGCAGTAGCGGGCGCGCTCGGCGGCGCCCTCGGCGTCGGCCGCGTAGCCCGGCGAGCCGACCATGGTTCCGACGCTGGAGCCCACGGCGGGCGTATAGGCGTGGGTGACCACCACGTCCCGGCCGGCCGGAAAGGTCTGCCGCCAGTGGAAGGTGGTCTTGAGGGTCCAGGCGGGGTTCAGATGGCGTTCCCAGCCGCGGCCCGCGTCGTACTCGTCGGGGACCACCAGCCCCAGCGCCACCGCCTCATCCTGGACGGCCCTGGGCAGGGCGTCGAGGCGGGCGATGACGCCGTCCAGATGCGGCGCCAGCGGCACGCCATGGGCCGTCAGCCAGGCCGTGCGGTCGAGGCTGCCGACCAGCGCCCTCTGCTCGACCTCCGCCGGCGCCGGCGCGCCGTCGATGGTGGTGGAAAAGCCCAGGATGTTGGCCGGGGCCTCGCGGTTGGGCAGGGCGGTGTCGTGGAACCAGAACTCCGGCCCGCCGACGTCGGGCATGGGGAAGGCGACGCGTACGGTGACGTCGGCGGCGGTGGTGTTGCGGAACACATAGCGCACCCGCACCGCCTCGGCGGAGATGAACAGGTCCTCCGACCGCATCTCGATGGCCTCGGTCCGGGTCAGCACCAGCCCGCCGGCGGCCAGTTCGGCCGTGGAGTCATTGGCCAGGGCGGGAGCTGCCAGGGCGGTGGCGAGGGCGGCGGCGAGCAGCGAGCGTTTCATGGGCGGGGCCTCGTTTGGGCGGAGGCTAGCACAAGGCCGTCAGGGCGGAACACGAGGCGCCAACAATCTGGCCATCACTTCGCGGACCTCGACAAGACGTCCTGCACGAGCGGCGTCGGGTCGCTTTCCGGCGCCTTCCAGTCGGCGATGCTTGGATGCGTGAGTGTCATCACGCGCATACCGTCTGCATTGCGATGGGATGTGCTGAGCCACTTACGGGCGTTGGCTTCCCGTAATTCACCATCAGGTTCGTCGGCGTGCAGACGCTCGCGGACCCAGCGCCCCGCCGTCCTCCCAAGGCAAAGGCACACGCGGACACCCAGGGCTTGGATGACGGCCTGGTGGACAGGCCAGCAGGCATTCAGCAGCTCGGCACTTTCTCGCCGGAGATCAGACTCTCTGGCCGTACGAACAAACACGACATTGCTTGCGGGCACCCGGCAGGGGGGCAAGCCCAGGGCGCTGAACATATGGATCACCCGAGGCTGCAGGCCATGCGTACCGGGAGGCTTCCCCTTCCAGCTGTCATCCGAATAGGCGGACCATTCATCGGACGATCGGGTGATCGCGGCGTCCATATCTCGAGCGATCGTCTCCTCGCGCTGAAGCAGGGGAGAACCGCCGGGATTCAGTCCGAGCAGGTAGACGGGGGAGGGCCGAGAAAAGGCGCTGCGGCCGGAATAGAAGACCGCCCCCGACCTGGGCATCAGGCTTGGATCAACAAGGCGGAGGAATTCTTCCATCATCGTTCCGCCGCCCCCCTACCGCCGCTTCCCCTTGCGCACGCCCTTCGGCGTTCCCCCGCGCTTGGGGCCGCCCCGGCCCGGGTCCTTGCGCCCGCGAACGCCCAGCCTCGCTTTCGGCGCGTTGGGATCGGGCGGGGCCGGGTCGCTGAGCATCTCGAACAGCAGGCCGCCGGTGACCGGGGTGGCCTCGCGCAGGCGGACCTCGACGGCCATGCCCAGCGGCCAGCGGGCCCCGGTGCGGTCGCCGACCAGGGCGTGGGCGCGGTCGTCGTGGACGAAATATTCCTCGCCCAGGCTGGAGACCGGCACCAGGCCGTCGGCGCCGGTGTCGGCCAGCCGCACGAACAGGCCAAAGCGGGTGACCCCGGTGATGCGGCCGGCGAACTCGGCCCCGACCTTGTCGGCCAGGAAGGCGGCGATGTAGCGGTCGGTGGCGTCGCGCTCGGCGGCCATGGCCCGGCGTTCGGCGAAGGTGATCCGCTCGGCGGTGTCCTTAATCTGGGAAACGTCGCCGTCGGTCAGGCCGTCGGTCCCCAGCCCCAGGGCCCGGATCAGCCCCCGGTGGACGATCAGGTCGGCGTAGCGGCGGATCGGGCTGGTGAAATGGGCGTATTTGGCCAGGTTGAGCCCGAAGTGGCCGATGTTTTCCGAGTTGTACTGGGCCTGCATCTGGGTGCGCAGGACCACCTCGTTGACGATGTCGGCGTGCGGTCCCTCGCGGGTCAGCTCCAGCAGGCGGTTGAAGCGATCGGTGCGGGTCACCTCGCCCTTGGTCCAGGGGATTTCCAGCGTGGCCAGGAAGTCGGCCAGGTTCATCAGCTTTTCCGGACTGGGGGCGTCATGCACCCGGTAGACCAGCGGCGTGCGTTTGCCCTCCAGGGTCTCGGCGGCGCAGACGTTGGCCTGGATCATCATCTCCTCGATCAGCCGGTGGGCCTCCAGCGACTGGCGGCGGGTGATCGAACTGATCGCCCCGTCGTCCCCGATGATGATCCGCCGCTCCTCGCTCTGGATGGCCAGGGGCGAGCGATCGTCGCGGCCGGTCTTCATCACCCGGTAGGCGGTCCACAGGGGCGTAAGGATGCCCTCCAGCAGCGGGCCGGTCTTGTCGTCGGGGGTTCCGTCGATGGCGGCCTGGGCCTGTTCGTAGGAGAGTTTGGCGGCCGAGCGCATCAGGCCGCGCACGAAACGGTGGTTCAGCTTGCGCCCTTTGGCGTCGAACACCATCCGCACGGCCAGACAGGCGCGGTTCTCGCCCTCGCGCAGGGAGCAGAGGCCGTTGCTCAGCCGCTCGGGCAGCATCGGCTCGACCCGGTCCGGAAAATAGACGCTGTTGCCCTTGTCGCGCGCCTCGCTGTCCAGGGCCGAGCCCGGGCGGACGTAGGCGGCGACATCGGCGATGGCCACCCAGATGATCCAGCCGCCGGCGTTCCTGGCCTCGGGGTCGGGATGGGCGAAGACGGCGTCGTCGTGGTCGCGGGCGTCCTGGGGGTCGATGGTCACGAACGGAAGATCGCGCAGGTCCTCGCGGCCCGGCAGGGTGGGGGGCTGGGCGGCCTCCGCCTCGGCCTCGGCGGCTTCGCTGAAGCCGGTGGGGATGCCGTGGCTGTGGATGGCGATCAGCGAGGCGGCGCGCGGATCGTCCTCGCGGCCGACCACCTCCAGCAGCTTGCCGTGTTTGGGACCGAACCGCTGGTGGCTGGCCCCGACCTGGGCCAGGACCAGATCGCCGTCACGCAGGGTGGCGCCCTCGGCCTCGCCCAGCACCAGGCTTTCCTTGCTCTTGCGGTCGACCGGCTCGACCCGGACCTCGCGCCGGTCCTTGCGGATCACGCCGAGGATGCGGTGGGCGCTCTGGCCCAGCTTCTTGATCAGCCGGGCCTCGAACTCGCCGGTCTCCAGCCGGTCGAAATGCACCAGCACCCGGTCGCCGATGCCCGGCGCCCCGGCCACCACCTCGCCGCGCGTCGGGGCCAGCCGCGCCAGCGGCGCGTCCTCGCCGCCCCTGGCCAGCTTCACATAGAGATCGCCGTCGGCATCGCGCTCGACCACGTCGGCGACGCCCACCGGCGGCAGGGCCCCGGCCTCGGCGAAACCCTTGCGCCCGCGCTTGCCCAGGGCGCCCTCGGCCTCCAGGGTGCGCAGCATCTCGCGCAGCGCCCGCCGGTCGCCGCCCTTCAGCCCGAAGGCCCTGGCGATGTCGCCCTTGTCCTGCTCCCCGGCGGTGCGCAGGTATTTGATCAGGGTGTCGCGATCCGGCAGGCCGGCGGGAGGCCTGGCGGAGGGTTTGCCCGCGGGTTTGCCGGGACGGGGCGAGGGAGGTTTGACCATGCGTCGCGCATAGCACGAACGGGCGGAAACGTGGGGAGGGATGTTACGGGGGCCGGGCTTCGCCTCCCTCCCCTTCATGGGGAGGGACGTCGGCGAAGCCGACAGGGTGGGGGAGTTTCCCGCCACCCGGACGGTCAGGGGCCGCCGCCGGACTCCCCCACCCCGGTCGCTGACGCGACCGACCCTCCCCATGAAGGGGAGGGAGGGTTACGCCTCCGCCTTGGCCTTTTTCGGCACGGCCTTTTTCGCCGCCGGTTTTTTGGCCACAGCCTTCTTCGCCGCCGGCTTCTTGTCACCGGCCGCGGCCTTCGGCGCCGCCGCCTTCTTCGCCTTGACCGGCTTCTTGCCGCCGCCCTTGGCGACGCGTTCGGCCAGCAGGGCGACGGCGTCTTCCAGCGTCACGTCCTGCGGGTCCTTGCCGCGCGGCACGTTGGCGTTGGTGGCGCCGTGCTTGATGTAGGGACCAAAGCGGCCCGACAGGATCTTCACCGGCGCGCCGTCGGCGGGGTGGACCCCCAGGTCCTTCAGCGCCGAGGCCGCGCCCCGGGCGCCCTTGCCGCCGGCCCGCTTCTCGGCCAGCACGGCGACGGCGCGGTTGAGGCCGACCTCGAACACCTCGTCGGCGCTCTCCAGGTTGGCGTAGGTGCCCTCGTGCAGCACGAAGGGGCCGTAGCGGCCGATGCCGGCGACGATCGGCTTGCCGTCCTCGGGATGGTTTCCCACCGGGCGGGGCAGTTCGAGCAGGCGCAGGGCCTTGTCGATGTCCATCGCCGCCGGCGGCCAGCCCTTGGGCAGGCTGGAGCGTTTGGGCTTGTCGCCCTCGGCCGGGGTCTCCTCGACATAGTGGCCAAAGCGGCCGTTCTTCAGCCAGACCGTCTGGCTGGTCTTCGGATTGAGGCCCAGTTCGCGGTCGCCCTCCGCCGCCTCGCCTTCGCCGTCCGGCTGGGCGATCGGGCGGGTGAAGCGGCACTCCGGGTAGTTGGAACAGCCGATGAAGGCGCCGAACTTGCCGGTCTTGAGGCTGAGCTTGCCGACGCCGCAGGTCGGGCAGCCGCGCGGATCGGAGCCGTCTTCCCGGGCCGGGAAGATGTGCGGCCCCAGGGCCTCGTTGAGGGCGTCCAGCACATGGGTGACCCGCAGCTCGGCGATCTCGCCGACAGCGCCCTGGAACTCGGTCCAGAACTCGCGCAGCAGGGCCTTCCAGTCGAGCTTGCCGTCGGAGACCAGGTCGAGCTTCTCCTCCAGGCCGGCGGTGAAGTCATACTCGACGTAGCGTTTGAAGAACTCCTCGAGGAAGGCGGTGACCAGCCGGCCCTTGTCCTCGGGGATGAAGCGGTTCTTCTCCATCCGCACATAGGCGCGGTCGCGCAGCACGGTGAGGATCGAGGCGTAGGTCGAGGGCCGGCCGATACCCAGCTCCTCCATCTTCTTGACCAGACTGGCTTCCGAATAGCGTGGGGGCGGTTCGGTGAAGTGCTGGTCGGCGCGGGCGTTTATCACCCGGGCGTCGGCGCCCTCGATGATCACCGGCAGGCGGGCGCTGTCCTCGTCGCCGTCATCGTCGCGGCCTTCCTCGTAGACGGCGAGGTAGCCCGGGAACTGCACCACCTGGCCGCTGGCCCGCATGCCGGTCTGGCCGTCGGCGCTCTCCAGCTCGACGGTGGTCCGCTCGATGCGGGCGGCCTCCATCTGCGAGGCGATCATCCGCTTCCAGATCAGTTCGTACAGCCGGCCAAGGTCGCTATCGAGCCGCACCGAGCCGGGGTTGCGGTCCAGCGAGGTGGGGCGGATGGCCTCGTGGGCCTCCTGGGCGTTCTTGGCCTTGGTCTTGTAGTGGCGGGCGGTCTCGGGGACGTAGTCCTTGCCATAGAGGCCGGCGATCACCCGGCGGGTCTCCTCCAGGGCCTCCGGCGTCGATTGCACGCCGTCGGTCCGCATGTAGGTGATCAGGCCGACGGTCTCGCCGCCGATGTCGACGCCCTCGTACAGTTTCTGGGCCGCCTGCATGGTGCGCTGGGCCGAGAAGCCCAGCTTGCGCGAGGCTTCCTGCTGCAGGGTCGAGGTGGTGAAGGGCGGCGGCGGCGTGCGCCGGGCCGGCTTCTTCTCCACCGAGGCGACGCGGAAGCTGGCGGCCTGGACGGCGGAACGGGCGGCGGTGGCGATGGCCTCGTTGGGCATGTCGAATTTCGACAGCTTCTTGCCTTCGTGCTTGGCCAGCCGGGCCAGGAAGGGCTCGGCGCCGGCCGAGACGTCGGCCTCGACGGTCCAGTATTCCTGGGTGCGGAAGCGCTCGATCTCGATCTCGCGGTCAACGATCAGCCGCAGCGACACCGACTGCACCCGGCCGGCCGAGCGCGAGCCGGGCAGCTTGCGCCACAGCACCGGCGACAGGGTGAACCCGACCAGATAGTCCAGCGCCCGCCGGGCCAGATAGGCCTCGACCAGCTCCATGTCGATTTCGCGCGGATTGGCGATCGCCTGGAGCACGGCGTTCCTGGTGATGGCGTTGAAGGTGGCGCGCTGGACGACGACGTCCTTCAGCACCTTCTTCTTCTTCAGCACCTCCAGCAGGTGCCAGCTGATGGCTTCGCCTTCGCGGTCGGGGTCGGTGGCCAGGATCAGGGTGCTGGCGCCCTTCAGGGCGTCGGCGATGTCCGACAGGCGCTTGGCCGACTTGGCGTCGACCTCCCAGCTCATGGCGAAATCGTCGTCGGGCTTCACCGAGCCGTCCTTGGACGGCAGGTCGCGGACGTGGCCGTAGGACGCCAGAACCGTGTAGCCGGAGCCGAGGTATTTGTTGATGGTCTTGGCCTTGGCCGGGCTCTCGACGACGACGACGTTCATGCGGTCTCAGTTCAGGGGAGGAGGGGAGGTCGCCCTTCGAGCGAGCGCGGAAAGTGGGCGCGACGATGGGGGGATGTCAACGCGGGGTGTGGCCGCAACGGTCTTTTGCCAGCGAGAGACGGCCGGGAGGCGGTCGTCAGGACGTGGCGGCGACCTTCCGGGGCCTGCCGCCCCTGGCGCCGTTGACCCGCGCGGCGGCGGCCTTGGCGGGCGATCGCGTCCGTCCCGCCAGCCGGGCCATGTGGCGGGCCGTGCCGAAGGCGCCGGCCAGCAGGCCGGGGATCGACAGGTCGATGTCGAGGGCTTCCCAGTGCAGGCCATAGCCGCTTCCGATGACCTCGACGCCGGCCAGCCCGGCCTCGTCGGCCGCATCGAGCCCGGCGACCAGCGCCGGCGGGAAGGCGAAGGCGCAGCCGTTGGCCAGTTCGACGACGATCCGGCCGCTGGGCCGGTCGTAGCGGGCGGAGAGGGCGCGGGGCTCGTCGAGCCGCGCCTTTCGGCCCCGCTCCAGCGCCGCGTCGAGGTTGGCGTCGGTCGGATCAGCCATGAATCTCACTCCAGCGGTTCAACAGCAGCGCCCTGTGGTTGGCGACGATCCGCAGGGCACGGCGAAGATCGGCGCGTGACAGGCCCTCGGCCCAGACCAGCTCTGGATCGCCAGTCACCCTGGCCAGATTGATCTTCGCCTGACCGTCGGCGGCGATCACATGGACATGGGCTGGCCGATGATCGTTGACGAAGATCACCACCCGGAAGCCATCGATACGCAGAACCGTGACCATTGGCAAGTAAACCTAACGTGTTGGGTTTTATTCCCCGCTCACCGTCCCGCCGGGACCGAACACCGCCTCGCCGCTCAGGGACAGTTCGACCAGGGCGGCGAACACCTCCGGAGCCGGGGCGGCGACGGCGCGCACCAGGTCATCGACGGTGACCGCCGTGGGCGACAGCAGGGCGGCCACCCGCTGGCGCAGGGCGTCGGAGGGCTCGGCCGGGCGGCCGGTCCAGGGCGGGCGGTCGCGGTCGGCCAGGTCGCGGGCGTCCTCCAGCACCCGCAGCACGTCCTCGACGCCCTCGCAGACGGCCGCGCCCTGACGGATCAGGTCGTTGGTCCCCCGCGCTCTCGGGTCCAGCGGCGAGCCGGGCACGGCCAGCACCTCGCGGCCCTGTTCGGCGGCCAGCCGGGCGGTGATCAGCGATCCGGACTTCAGCTCCGCCTCGACCACCACCACGGCCCGCGACAGGCCGCTGATCAGCCGGTTGCGGCGGGGGAAGTCGCGGGCCTGGGCGCGGTGGTCGGGCGGGCTTTCGGAGACGATACAGCCCTGTTGGGCGATACGGTCGTAGAGGTCGGCGTGCTCGGGCGGATAGATATCGCCCACCCCGCCGCCGAGCACGGCCACGGTGCCGCTGGCCAGGGCCCCCTGATGGGCCGCGCCGTCGACGCCGCGCGCCATGCCGGAGACGACGACGTGGCCGGCCTGACCCAGGGCGAGGGCCAGCTCGCGGGCGAAGCGCTGGCCGGCGGCCGAGGCGACGCGGGCCCCGACGATGGCCACGCAGGACAGCCGGAGGATGTCGGCCCCGCCAAGGGTCCAGATCAGCGGCGGGGGTGGATCGAGGGCGGCCAGCCGGGCGGGAAAGCCGGGCTCGCCCAGGCAGATCAGCCGCGCGCCCAGCGCCTCGCCGGCGTCCAGTTCGCGCTCGGCCTCGGCCATGGAGGGGATGTCGACAGGGCGGCGGGCGAGGCCGGGCAGGGCGGCCAGGGCGGCCCCGGCCGAGCCGCAGCGGTGCAGCAGGTGTTCGAAGGCCACCGGTCCGACGTTCGGGGTCCTGGCCAGCCTCAGCCAGGCGATCCGTTCGGCGTCGGACAGGGGCCCGGCCGTCACGGCGTCGCGGGCGGCGGGGCGGCGTCCTTCTTCGCCCCGATCCTCGGCTCCTGCCCCTTGAGCAGCCGGCCGATATTCTGATGATGGCGGATGAAGATCAGCACGGCCATGAACACGGTGAGGACGATGACCGGGTACTGGTTGCCGCCGGTGCCGAGCCCGTCGGTGGCGAAGGCGAACACCGGGGCCAGGGCGGCGGCGGTCAGGCCGGCCAGCGAGGACATGCGGAACAGCGCCGCCATGGCCAGCCAGGTCACCGCCGCCAGAACGCCGACCGGCCAGGCCACGGCGAACAGCACGCCATAGAAGGTGGCCACGCCCTTGCCGCCGTTGAACTTCAGCCAGACCGGGAACAGGTGGCCGACGAAGGCCGCGCCGCCGGCGATCACCGGCAGGGCGTAGGTGTCGGGCCCGAACAGCAGCCGGGTCAGGATGACGGCCAGCGCCCCCTTGCCGGCGTCGCCGATCAGGGTGATGGCCGCCAGGTCCTTGCGGCCGGAGCGCAGGACGTTGGTCGCCCCGATGCTGCCCGAGCCGATGTTGCGGATGTCCCCCTGGCCGCCAAGCCGGGCGGCGATCAGCCCGAACGGAATCGAGCCGAGCAGGTAGCCGCCGGCCACGACCAGACCCAGCGTCAGCCAAACGGTATTCGCCAGAGATTCCATAACCGCCCCCAATACACGTGAAAGTTGCGCGCGTCTCGTTGTCTGACGCTAACCCGCGCTGCCGCATGAGTCATGTGTGCCGATCCACGGGGACATGCACTTCAGTGCGTGTCCCCTGTCGGCCGGTTCAGAATCATTCGGGAAGAGGGGACAGGAATAGGGGACACGCACTGAAGTGCATGTCCCCGTTTTCTACCCCGCCGCCCGGTGGACGATCTTGCCGTCGACCAGGGTCATCAGCACCTGGCCCTGCAGGCGGCGGCCGTCGAACGGCGAGTTCTTGGACTTGGAGACCAGCCTGTCGGCGTCGATGATCACCGGGGCGCCGATGTCGCAGAGCACCAGGTCGGCCGGCGATCCCGGGGCGATGCGGCCGCTGGACAGGCCGAGCAGCCGGGCCGGGGCCAGGGTGACGGCGGCGATCAGGTCGATCAGCGGGATGCGGCCCTCATGATGGAAGGTCAGCAGGGCCGGCAGCAGGGTCTCGAGGCCGACGCCGCCGGGCGCCGCCTCGTCGAACGGCAGGCGCTTGTCCTCGGCCGGGGCCGGGGCATGGGCCGAGACGACGATGTCGACCAGGCCGCTGGCCAGGGCCTCGATCAGCGCCTGGCGGTCGTCCTCGGCCCGCAGCGGCGGATCAAGCTTGGCGAAGGTGCGGTAGTCGCCGATGTCCAGCTCGTTGAAGCTCAGGTGATTGATCGAGGCGGTGGCGATCACCGACACCCCGCGATCCCGGGCCCGGGCCAGGGCTTCCAGCGCCGGACCGCAGGTGACCTGGTCAACGATCAGCCGCGCGCCGGTCAGCTCGGCCAGGGCCAGGTCGCGCTCCAGGCCGATGCGCTCGGCCGCCGTCGGGGCGCTGGGCAGGCCCAGCCGGCCGGCGAACTCGCCCTCGGTGGCGGCGGCGCCCTTCGACAGCCAGGGATCCATCGGCCGGTGGGCGACCGGCAGGTTGAAGGCCGTGGCGTAGGCCATCACACGCCGCATGATCCGCGAGTCGACGATCGGCCGGTCGACGTCGGTGATGTAGACGCAGCCGGCCTCGGCCATCAGGCCGATCTCGGCCATCCGCTCGCCGGCCAGGCCCTTGGTGGCGGCGCCGGCGGCGAGGATGCGGGCCTGCTCGATGTCCCGCGCCCGGCGCAGGATGAAGTCGACCACCGAGGGATCGTCGATGGCCGGATCGGTGTCGGGCTGGACGACGAAACAGGTGACGCCGCCGGCCGCCGCCGCCTGGGCCGCCGAGCGCAGGGTCTCCTTGGTCTCGGAGCCGGGCTCGCCGGTCTTCACCCGCAGATCGATCAGCCCGGGAGCCAGCAGGCCGCCGTTGCAGTCGATGACACGAAGATCACCCGACAGGCTGCTGAAATCCTTGCCTTTCGAGACGTCGGCGATGACCCCTTCGCTGATCACCAGCGCCCCGGGGCCGTCGTAACGGCTTTCCGGATCGATGAGCCGGGCGTTGATCAGGGCGAGGGGCTGGGTCTGGGTCATCAGGCGTTGTCCAGCCGGGCGGCCAGCGAGGCCAGCACCGCCATGCGGGCGGCGACCCCCATCTCGACCTGGTCCTGGATCAGGCTGACGGCCGGGTCGTCGGCGACGTCGGAGTCGATCTCGACCCCGCGGTTCATCGGCCCGGGATGCATGACCCGCACGTTGGGCGCGGCGGCCTTGAGCTTCTCGCGGTCCAGCCCCCAGAAGCGGAAATACTCGCGGGTCGAGGGGACCAGCGCCCCCTGCATCCGCTCCAGCTGCAGGCGCAGCATCATCACCACGTCGGCCCCGGCGATGCCTTTTTCCAGGTCGTGATGGACCTCGGCCCCCCAGCGGGCGGCCCCGGACGGCATCAGGGTCGGCGGCCCGACCAGGCGAACATTCGCCCCCAGCATGTTGAGAAGATTGACGTTCGAGCGCGCCACCCGGCTGTGCATGACGTCGCCGCAGATGGCCACCGTCAGCCCGGCCACCCGCCCCAGCGCCCGGCGCATGGACAGGGCGTCGAGCAGCGCCTGGGTCGGATGCTCATGCTGGCCGTCGCCGGCGTTGATGACGCTGCAGCCGACCTTCTGCGACAGCAGGGCGGCGGCGCCGGACGAGGCGTGACGGATCACCAGCAGGTCGGGCTGCATGGCGTTCAGGGTCACCGCCGTGTCGATCAGGGTCTCGCCCTTGGCCACCGAGGAGGTGCGCACGCTCATGTTCATGACATCGGCGCCCAGCCGCTTGCCGGCCAGCTCGAAACTGGCCTGGGTGCGGGTGGAGTTCTCGAAGAACAGGTTCATCAGCGTCCTGCCCTTGAGCAGGTCGAGCTTCTTGGAGGTCTGCCGGCTGAGCGCCACGAAGCTGTCGGCCAGATCCAGCAGGTCGACGGCCCGGGCGGCGTCCAGATCGAGGACGGACAGGAAATGGCGGCGAGGGAAGGGGAAGGTCCGCGCGCGGACCTGATCGATACCCGGTGCATTGGCCGTCATGAACCGGTCTCATAGGGGAAGGCGGAGATTCCGCCAAGCGGTCAGCCGCCGATTGTTTCCCGAGTAACGAAAGGGCCTTTTGTCGAGCTTCTCATTGTATGCTATTGTCACACAAGCTCAACAGGAGGCGACCGATGGCTGGACCAACCCAGGTGGTGAGCGTGCGGGTCAGCGCTCGCGAACGCGAACT
>Ga0299912_10003874_pt1 | contig 12215 bp, 10 predicted proteins | sample RVTome_2_FD_207667 | JGI IMG/M metagenome (GOLD analysis project Ga0299912, IMG submission 207667) | Soil microbial communities from uranium-contaminated site in the Upper Colorado River Basin, Wyoming, United States - RVT95D214 (version 2) ... | reverse complement strand
AATTGTCGAATTTCCTTAAACCATGTATGATAAAGATTGTTGATCGGCATGGTATCCTCCTCTTCTTTGTTCGAGCAAAGTTAAGGAGTACATTTATCGTGCCGATCAATGTTGATTTATTAAAAGTGTATGGTCGCTAGAATAGCATTCAATTCAGACCCCGGATGAGTGTTCTGCACAAAGCGTACTGGGGGAAAAAACAACAGGAAGTCCGGAGGGTAAACCGTCCACGAATTTAAAAACACGAATACACGAATAGCCGGTGACCAAGGTTGCTGCTTTGTTGAGTCTTTCGGTGACTTCCGGAGTCAGAATATTAGCTTTGTAAACCACAGTGCCCACCTTCATGGGCTGGATAGTATTTCATGGAGAATAGAAAAATATTCGACCCACAGAATAACGAAACGGATCGAATGCCTTTAGATAAAAAGCTGATAGGTATATAGGCAGGCTGGTGGAGTGGGATGAATCGGAAGCCATGGCAATACTATTATAGCACAAATGTTCTAATCCACAAGAGGTTGATGAATTTTTTAAGGTTCGGGGGAGAAGAGCAGCTTGCCGCTTTGAGCTATCAGCGTTCAGCTTTGAGTCTTCAGAATGCAAGCGATGAAAGATTAATAATTATTAGAAGCCATAAAAAGGGCATAAAAGCCCAAAAAGGTAATATTATTAATCTTTAACAGACTGTTTAGAGGACAGGTATATGCTAATATGATACAAGAAGGCTATTCACCTGAGCCTAAAACTCGGGTGATAGGGAGCTTCACTGTGTTCTTTCACGTACGTTAGCGTGAACAAAGCCGACTGGCGGGGACGTGGGAATGAGGATGTAAAACTGTTGAGACGCCCCGCCGGGGCGTCCCTACTTTTACCAATAATTTAACATTGGGGATATTGGGTGATGAAAAAGACCCTCCGGGTTCGTCCGAAGGGTCTTGGGTTGTTATTGGGTGGGAAGGCTCGAGCCCGCCATCAGCAAGCCCAGCTCGGCACGGGTGGCTTTGTCGGCATCCATGGTGGCGACGATCGACCCATGGTACATCACAGCGATGCGATCGGAGAGGGAGGTGATCTCGTCCAGCTCGGCTGAAACGAGCAGCACAGCAATCCCACGGTCACGCATGTCCACAATCTGGCGGTGGATGTACTCAATGGAGCCCACGTCCAGGCCACGGGTGGGCTGATTGGCGATCAGCAGCTGGATGGGGCGGCTGAGCTCGCGGGCGACAATGGCTTTTTGTTGATTACCACCCGATAGATTCTTGGCAGGCAGGTTTGGGCTGGGGGTTCGAATGTCAAAGCGGGCGATCAATTCGACGGCGTTCTTCATCACGGCACCCATGTCACGCTGCAATCCCCTGGCAAAGGGCGGCTGGTAGTATGTGCAAAGCACTTCGTTGTCGGCGATGGAATAAGCCAGAACCAGCCCATGCTTGTGACGGTCTTCGGGGATATGCGCCTGCCCGGCTTCCACGTTGAGGCGCGGGCTCAACTCGGGAATCTCTTTACCACCCAGCACCACCTTGCCGGATTTACGCTGGCGTAGACCAGTCAGGGCTTCGATCAGCTCAGTTTGACCGTTACCCTGCACGCCGGCAATCCCCAGAATCTCACCGGCGCGCACCTGGAATCCGAGTTCGCATACACATACCACGTCCCGCTCATCAACAATGGTCAGATTCTCGACATTCAAGACCACCTGAGCGGGCTTGGCAGGGGCTTTTTCCACCGTCAGGATCACCTCTCGTCCAACCATCATAGCGGCCAGCTTGTGCTCATCCGACTCGGCGGGAGTGGTGGTACCGACCACCTGTCCACGACGCATGGCGGTGATGCGGTCTGCTACTTCCAGCACTTCCTTGAGCTTGTGGGTGATGAACACGATGGAAACACCCCGCTCAGTGAGCTGGCGCATGATGCGGACCAAGTCATCCACTTCCTGAGGTGTGAGCACAGCAGTAGGCTCATCCAGCACCAGGATGCGGGCATGGCGATAAAGTGCCTTGATGATCTCTACGCGCTGCTGCACACCCACCGGCAAGTTCTCAACGATGGCGTCCGGATCAACCTCCAGGCCATACTCTTCGGAGAGCTGGGTAATCTTCCGCCGGGCAGTTTTTATATCCAATGAAGGACCCTTGGTTATCTCCTGCCCCAAGATGATATTTTCAGCCACACTGAAAACGGGCACAAGCATGAAATGCTGGTGGACCATGCCAATTCCCATCTGGATGGCATCGTGAGGCGTGTGGATCTGGACCGGTTGGAGCCCGTCGTTGTTTGAAATGAGGATCTCACCTTCATCCGGACTGTACAACCCGTAGATGATGTTCATCAGGGTGGTCTTGCCAGCACCGTTCTCGCCCAACAGGGCATGGATCTCACCCTTACGCAGGTCAAAGTTAACCCGGTCATTGGCCAGCACACCTGGGAAGCGTTTCGTGATATTGTGAACTTCCAGAGCAATCTCGTCGCTCATAGCAGCTTATTCCTTCACGTATGGGACACCGTCTGCGGCGGGCGGGCGGGAACGTCCTCCCACACCTGCCAGCACGATGATGGTCAGTAAATATGGCAACATACCGATGAATTGGTGAGGAACGTTCAACCCACCAAACTGGAGCTGAGTCTGGACCGCGGAAGCCAAGCCAAAGAGTAAGGCGGCACCCCAGGCTCCGAATGGGGTCCACCTGCCGAAGATCATACATGCCAGGGCAACGAAACCGCGCCCGTTACTCATGGCGCGTTCAAATGAGCCAACCGATTCCAAAGTGAGGAAGGCACCTGCCAGTCCGGCGATCCCGCCACCGATGATGACATTGGCATAACGCATCCAGGAGACGTTGATACCTACCGTGTCGGCCGCGCGGGGGTGCTCACCCACAGCACGCGTTCGCAGACCCCATTTTGTGTAAAACAGCAAGTAATGAATAATGAAAACCAGGATGATGGCAGCGTAAGTGATGGGTGGATTTTCGAAAAGAACCTTTCCGATGAGGGGTATTTTGGATAGAAGTGGGATGACGATGGGGCGCAGCTTACCTTCGGTGGTGAGACCAGCGGTGTAAAAATAGCCTGTCAGACCCAGAGCCAGGATATTTATGACTGTGCCACCAATGATCTGGTCGATCTTCAGCGTGACAGCCATCCAACCCAGCAGAGCACCCAGGATGGCACCGGTGAGGATGCCGGCCAGGATGGCGAGTGGCAAGTTTCCCGTCCACACGTTGAAGAGGAAAGCAATGAAGGCGGACATCAGCATCTGACCTTCAATTCCAATATTGACCACCCCAGCGCGTTCGCCCATCAAGCCACATAATGCCCCCAGCACTAAAGGGGTGGAGTGACGGACGGTGGCATTCAGTACAGCGCCGGTGGCGCTTGGATCAACAAGATATCTCCACAGGATGATCGCCAAAATTACCAACCCAAGGGTTAAAAATGGCCAATATCGGATCAAGAAGCGTTTCCAGGGGGGATAATATGTCATGGAATTTTGCATGGTGAACTCCTCACTGTTTGCCCCAACCGGTGCTAAGCTTGACCTCTTCTCCACCCCCCTGGCGCATACGCAGAAGCGAGCGCACAATCACATCGGCAGCAACGAAGAAGAGGATGAGCGCCTGGATCACATCGGTGATCTCCTTGGCAACCCCGGAGGCGAACTGCATCTCGCTGGAGCCGGCTTTCATGGCGCCCACCAGGATGGCGGCCGGGATGACGCCGAAAGGATTGGTCTTACCGAGCATGGCAACAGTGATGCCATCGAAGCCCAGCCCGGTGTTAAAGCCTGGCTGGAAGCGACCGACCACGCCGAGAGTCTCAACGGCGCCGCCCATGCCTGCCATAATACCACTGATAACCATGGTCAAGATCAGGGTACGCGCCACCTTGATACCGGCATAGCGGGAGGCATGTGGGTTTAGACCCACCATGCGAATCTCAAAACCGACGGTGGTCTTCTGCAGCAGCCACCAGGCGACGAAAGCGGCTACAATAGCAAGCACAAAACCCATCGGAAGACCGCCAAGCTCTGGGATGAGAGCAGCGTTATCCACCACTGGGGTGCGCGCCACAACATTGCCGGGGGTAACATCCTTCCAGGGACCATCAGCGAGATAATCAGTGATGTTGATGGCAATATAGTTGAGCATGATGGTGGTGATGACTTCATGCGCCCCACGGTAAGCTTTCAGCGCGCCCGGGATGAAAGCATACGCACCGCCTGCCAATGCACCACCAATCAAAGCCAAAGGCATATGGATGTAGGGTGGCAAGCCGTGAATGGCAAAACCCAGGAAGGCGGCAGTGATGGCACCCATCAAGAGCTGCCCTTGGGCTCCGATATTAAACATGCCGGCTTTAAAGGCAAAGGCGACAGCTAGCCCGCTGAAGATGAGGGGAGTGGCTTTTTCGAGCGTGCGCCCAATGGCGGTAGGACTACCGAAGGCGCCTCTAAATAACGCCGAATAAGCCTCGATCGGATTGGCACCTGAAATAAGCAGGATGACTGCCCCAATGAGCAGCGCTAAAAGCACCGCAACCACCTGAATGAGAATTGTGCGCCATAGGTTCTCATTCAGCAGGACGTCCAACATCGCACGCAGAAACTTGGGTTGGGTTGGGACTTTTTGATCAGAGTCCATAGATTGTGCACTCTTCCCAAAGGCTGATTTTCTTCCCGCACTTCAACAACTTGCGAGAAGATGAATGTATGATTAATTGTTGATTTTACCCATGATTTCGTTCTGCGTAAAGTGCGCTGAGTAACTAAAAAATTACGTAATGTGTAATAGATACAAAATAAAAAAATGCAGCACACAAAAAAGTGTGCCGCATTTTAAGGTATAACCTACTGATTACCCACCATAGCCAGTGGTGATGGAACCATCTTTCAGACCGGCATCGATCTGATTGATTTTATCCTTGACGGCCTGCGGAATGGTGCTGTCAAAGTCATGATAGGGAGCCAAACCAGCGGGACCATAGTAATTACCGGCTGGGAAAGTACCCGCCTGTGCACCCTTAAGAAGGTCAAACAAACTCGGGGTGATGAGTTTCATGGCGCTGGAGATCAGGCAAGGGTGTGCTTCGGGGACAGTTTCCCACTGGTCAGTGTCGACACCGATGCAGTACAGACCTGGGTTACCAGCAACTTCGATCAGAGCACCGTTACCGGTCTTGCCACCAGCACCAAATACTACGTCCGCGCCGTTCTGGAGTGCCTGGGCAGCGGTAGTGGCACCCCATTCGGGGTCGGTGAAAGCCACATCCAAACCACCCGGGTGGTAGGTGGAGATGATGTTGATATCAGGGTTGATGTAACGGGCACCCGCTTCATAGCCTTCCTTGAAGGCAACCACTGGGGGAATCAGGTCGGTGCCGAGCACAGCCGCGATGGTGCCGGTTTTAGTCATCTGGGCGGCCAGAGCACCAGCCAAGAAGCCTGAGGCGTCTTCATGGAAGATCAGACCAATCACGTTGGGCACAGTTTCGGTCCACTGGCCTTGATCAACACCGATGAACTTGACATTCGGGTTGGCTTTGGCGGCTTCAACTGTGGCGGTGCCCATGGCGAAGCCAACGGTCACAAGGACGTCATAGCCCTTATCGATGAAGAGCTGCATATTGGCCATGTAGTCCTTGGCGTCTTTGGTCTCGACGTAGTTGATGATGGCGCCCAGATCGGCTTCGGCTTGCTGAACACCTGCCCAGGCTGACTGGTTGAAGGACTTGTCGTCAATCTCGCCTACGTCAGTGACCAAACCAACACAAAACACATCAGCCTTGGCGCAGTCAGCCTCGGTTGGCTCGGCAGCCTTGCAGGCAACCAGCAACATGCTGGCTATCATAATGACAGCCATTACTACAGATAATTTCTTATACATAACAATTCTCCTCCTAAAGAGTTTGGGTAAAAAGTTTGAATTTTCCCGAAAGGGACACTCATAGTATAGCAAGAAGCAGCCAGATTGGCAATGGTGTTATTAATAACTTGTTATTAATAACTACTATTACCGACTTTTTACCTCCTTTCGCTATATTTACTTGGGATATTTAACTAATTATGGACGATTTTCGCCATTTGTCAAATCCACTCCGGTATCAATATACCCAGCCTGCAGGTCGGATAAAATCTGCTCAGCCAATCTCTGTTTACCCGGGGTGAATAGCGCTGGATTGATCTCTGTGAATCCTATGGGCACAACCAGCAACTGCCCCCCCGAAATATCGCCATTCAAGAGACCTTCCACCTGGTTTTGGATGAGTGGAAACGGATCGGCGGTCAGTGAAACGACCCAGCTCGAGCGGATAGCTTCCGGAGGTTCGCCACTGCTAATGATATTCACACCTGCCGCTGCCAGGACGGACAGCATGGCTTCATCACCCGCAGCGGGGTAGACATACACTGTCTGGACATAATGGTCGACCATGTAGTTGGCCGCTTCCTGCCACTCAGCAGAGGTAGCAGTTGAAGGCAGCTCAACGTAGAGTGGATACTCATAGAAAGGTGAATGTATTGGTCGGCACAAGCCGCAGAAATACTCCACCCCATTCAGGAAACCTGTGCGGGCAGAGCGTCCTTCAACGGTATCTGACGGGCTGATCGCCCCCACCCGCCAATCGGGTGAAATCATAGCAGCGATCACACCCGCGATGAAACCCTGCTGGTCGGGTCGGTCACCCGCTGCACCAATCACGGTCAGGTTGGGGGCTGCTTCCAACCCAGGCATATCCAGGGCAAGGAACTGCGTATCAGGAGCGGAGGCAGCCATTCCTGCCAATCCTGGGTCGGGTGGGACAGCCACCACCAGGCGCAACACGGGTACCAGGTCTTCAGGTGAAAGCTGCCCTCTGACCTGCCAGTGTAAGCCAGAGCCAGTGATAATATCATTCAAGGCGGTCTGCAGATAGCTTACATATGCCTGGTCGGTTCCTGAGGAAGCCAGAAGCACCGCCATGGGGGGCGGTGAGGTCGGTGTGGGTGTCAAGGTTGGAATTGAAGTGACTGTGGCGGTCGGACTGGGGGCGGGGGTAAGGGTTGGTTTATCGCTAGGGGAAACTAATCCGCAGGCGGATGAAAGCGAGCCCAGACAGGTGAGCAATATGGCATAGATTGTGTAACGAATGGAAAGCCTCAAGGATATTTCTCCGCAATTGAGTTGCGGCGTATTGTACTACAAGGCGGATTAATTGAGGTGATTGGGATGATAATCCGTTAAATCCCATGGGGTATAATAAGTTCATGATTGAGCTGAACATCCCGGGGCGAGGTCTGGTCCAGCTGCAGCATCTGGTGTGTGATGTGAACGGAACACTGGCAGTTGATGGACAGTTCCCAGAGGGAGTGAAGCAAAGGTTATCTGCCCTGCGTGACCGCCTGACCTTGCACTTATTGACCGCAGACACCCATGGGAAACAAGGCATCATCGACCAACAACTGAATTTGAAAGCTGTACGCATCCAGCCAGGCAAGGAAGATGAACAGAAGGCAAAATATGTGCAACAATTGGGAGCAGAAACGGTTGTGGCGATTGGTCAGGGCGCTAATGATGCCGGAATGCTCCAGGCGGCTGCTCTGGGGATCTGCGTACTCTCCGCTGAAGGAACAGCCGTGGAAACCCTGTTCGTTGCAGACCTGGTCGCTGCAAACATCAATGAGGCACTTGAAATGCTTGAAAAGCCACTCAGGATCCTAGCCACCTTACGGAAATGAGCCTACCTAATACAGAAAACATCCCTGATGACCCCGATCTGATGCCGCCGGCGCGGCGGAGGCGGGCACGACGCTTGCTAGCACCCCTGGAGGCGGATGAGCGCGCCATTGTGTTGGACCAACTCAGGCGGCGTACTTCACCTACTTTTGATTTCTTCCTGTTTTCTGTTTTATCAGCAGCGATCTTTTGCGTGGGGTTGTTTTTGGATTCACCAGTCGTGTTGGTATTGGGGGCTGTTTTCGCCCCCCTGATGGCACCGGTGGTCGGACTTTCATTAGGGACTGCGGTTGGTTCGTATAAATTCTTTGCCCGCAGTCTGGCGGGTTTGGCAATCGGCAGCTTTCTAGTCTTTATTGTGGGAGTTGCAGCAGGACTGCTGGGAAGAGTATGGGTGCCAACCTCCCTGACCCAAGCGTATAACAATGCAGAGCTATCAGCGATCAACTTTATCGTGCTGTCGGTGGGTGCAGTCTTCACTGCGGCGACCATGGCGCACCACGAGCGCAGTCCGGCTGCACCGAGTGTGGCTTTGGCATATACGCTCTTCCTACCGGTGGTGGTAGCAGGTTTTGGTCTGGGTAGTGGTGTACCTCACTTATTCCCGGATGGATTGGTAGTATTTGCCATTCACCTTGCCTGGGGGGTAGTGCTTGGGGCGGTTATCCTGGCAATCCTTGGTTTTCGTCCGATGACCATATTGGGATACACGCTGGGAGGTGCGGTCACATTGATCGGAGTGGCGCTGGTGGTTGGTGTGGGTGCCTTCAGTGCAACCCTGGGATGGTTTGGCGCCCCGCTTGCAGTGGCGACCTATACTCCCACTGCCACACCTACACTCACACCCGTGCCTCCGACTTCAACCAATACCCATACGCCCATCCCTCCAACCCTCACACCGACGATCACACTTACCCCGACGCTCACACCCACACCCACCGAAACATTTACCCCAACGCCTGTGCCTGTCTATGCCCGTATTGCGCCGGTCGAAGGAGCACTTATCCGTGCTGAACCTGGTTTCACTGCTCCGATCCTATACCCAGGGATCGTTCAAGGGACGCTGGTACGGCTGCTGGGGGACTCACAGGAGGTGGATGGGTATTCGTGGGTCCGCGTGCTGGTGGTCGAGGATGAAAGGGAAGGGTGGATCTTACAGTCACTGCTGCTGATTGCGACACCCGAGCCCAACTGGTAGGCAACTCCTATATCCAATTCAATATGCAAGAAAATAAGACCAGGCAGATAAGGTCAAAACTGAGGATGCTGCCGACGGTGATAGCTTTCTGGCGCAGGGTTGGCATATCGAATACCCAGAACGAAACCAGGAAGAAGGGCAGGTAACCAATCAGGAAAATCAGCCAGGGGGCGCTAACGTTCCACCAGGTATAATCCCAGGTCAGTGCACCAGCTGCATTCAGGAGCAACTCGACAATCACACAGAAGATCGAACCAAATATGGCGAAGACAAGACGGTTGGGCACGCCCAGGATCTTGAGGCTCTTATTGGGGGGCAACATCTTGGAGAAGGTGACCCCGGCAATGGCGAACATAAAGCAAATCTCAATGTTCAAGCCAATCAAGATAAGATAGGCTGTCTGACCAGGCGCACCCCAGACGGGGGCGTAATTGGTGAAGTGAAATACCAACCCGTTCCAAATCTCGTTGAACCAATCCATGCCCCAAAATGCCAAACCAGCAAAGATCAGACTCCAGTTACGCCTTTCCACTTCAACAGCATAGACATAGACACAGAGAGCAAACAATGTGATGACATACCATTGAAAGGTGCTCGGGTTACGCAAGATTGCTAATGCTTGGGATGCAGATTCAGTGGGCATACATATGCTCCTTATTAATTCGATAAAATATAACTGATCAGTGAGTCAGGTCCTGGGTATAAGACAGAGCATTTCGCGAGTGGAACATGGTCACTCAGGCCAGCAGATTTCCCATTTTGCGGATTGAGTTAACGGTCTCATCCGGCAGCGTAGGTGGAGTGACACCCAACGCCCGGCAAGTAAGAAGCTTGTGGGCAGTTACCTCGATGATGTCGGTGATGGCGGCGGCGAGGCGCAGATTGCTGGTAGCCACCACCAATCCGTGATTCTGCATCAAAACCGCAAAACCAGTCCCCATGGCGTTGGTGACTGCATCACCCAGGAGGTCCGTCCCTGGCATGATGAATGGAACAACGGGGATATCCCCAAGGAAGGCTGACTCGAGTGATATCGGCAGGAATTGGGTCCCAGTGAGGGCCATGAGGGTGGCCTGGGGGGCATGGGTGTGAATCACGGCAGTAATCTCAGTTCTGGAGCGATAAATGGTACAGTGCACCCGGCGCTCACTGGAAGCCAGATAAGCCGTCTCATCTTTGAGCGTGCCTCCCAGGTCAATCCGCACCATCATTTCCGGGTGCAGGTCGCCTTTAAATATAGCGCTGGGTGTGATCCATATCTCATCTGGATTATCCTCACAACGGGCGCTGATGTTACCTCCGGTGGGAGTAAGCAGACCCCTGGCATATAACTCGTTGGAAATTTGTACAATCTGCTGGCGTATGTCATTACTCATAGCAGTTCCTTTTCGAACCAGGATCAGAGGTAAGGCGTGCCCGCCACTTATATATTTCGAGCTGGCGGATCCTTCATCTGGGTAATTACCCCAACCAGCACCACCAACAGCATAATTGCCAGCACTAATGATGGGGTGAAGGAGCCATCCTTGCTTTTCATAGCTATCATAATATAAACGAAGACCACTGACACCTGCCCAAACAGTTGGATCAATCCTGTGGAGGTGCCTTCGGGGGCGGGGTAAGTGACCTCAGCGACATACTGCATGCCGATGGGGGCTACACTGATCAGGAAAAACCCCAAGAAGAAAGCAGATAGAAGCAGCAACCAGTACGCAGTGGCGAAGGTTAAACCCACCAATCCAGGGATGGCCAACAAGACACCAAGCAGCATATAACGCTGGCGTTTGTGCTGTTTATCGGAGAGTGCGGGGAAGACCACTGCACCTATGATGCCACCCAGCACCATCAAGGCACCCAGGGTGCCTGCGTCGGTGGGGGTAAATCCGCGCGGCCGAATGATATTCTCTACCCAGGTGCTGATGCCATTAAAAATCCCCATTCCAACGAAATAGACGATCACAAACAGCCAAAATGGCACAGATTTTACGATTTGCTTGAGCCCATCCAGCATCAGGGAGCGAACTTCCATCCCGGGTGGGCAAGGAGGTGTGAGTGGGTGCTCACGGGAAAGAGTGATGAAGAGCACAGCAGCGATGGCTGCCACTCCGCCAAAGATCAGCTGGACAGTTGGAATGGGCAGCTTTTCGGTGAGTATGGGCGTCAGCAGCATGCTGAGGGCAGCCCCGAGCAGGTTGGCCAGGGTGACCAATCCCACCGCAGTGGCACGCTCATTGAGGGAGAACCAATTGGCAGGCACTTTCGTCCAGGCGTTCATTAGAAATGGCTGACCAATAGCAATCCCGATGGTGCTGGCCAGGACAAGTGCATAGTTAGCACCAACCAAACCACGCGTGATACCAAACACACCTATCAGGACTGCCCCGATGCTGACCGCCAAGCGAAAGCCATACTTGTCAATCACCCAGGAGACAGGGATGGAGAGAGGAATATAAACGATCATGAAGGTCATCGCTAACAAGCCAATCTGTGAGTCAGTGACCCCATAATATTGAGCGGCTGGACCTGTGATGGGAGCGTAGGTGATCCAAAGCATTTGGATGGTGAGATTGATAAGCATAAAAACCCCCAGCACCACCCAACGATAGCTATATACCCGGTATGATTGTTCCTTCATGGGGCTGCCTCCGATTTTTGTCTCTGGTTATCTCAAATTTGACAGGTTAAGAGAACAACAGATGAGTTATTGTATCCCAAAGGCCGTGGAATTCCAATTCTATCTCAGAATGGGTTTATATCCTTTTTTTAATCCAATAGATAATCTTCTTCCGCCTGCCTTAAGTCCTTTATGTGACTGTCGAAATACTTGTCATTGAGAAAATCGATCCCCCATTCCGGGGAATTCTGGGTATGCACACCCATATGCCAGAGATAGCGGGCGCAGACGAACAAAGGGACAGCCTGCACATCTCGTTCGTGGATGGAACGTGTTTCCCGGTAACTTTTCAGGAATGGTGCCCAGCGCGCGGCAACCGCATCTTCAAGTCGGCAACACCAGAGGAAAACAGCCAGATCGTAAGCCCGGTAACCAAAACCACCGCAATCGAAGTCAAAAAAGGATAATGTGCCATCCGGGGTGAGGTTGGCATAGTAACCCTGCAGATCACCATGGCAGAAGCCCTGCTCGAGCATTTCAGCAGGCATCGCCAGAATCCGCTGGCGCAGAGTCTCAGCAAACTGCTGGAGAAAGATCCAATCGTCCGGTCGATGGGACAGGAATGGTTGAATATTACGCAACGGTCGGTCGATAAAGTGTGCGAGATCCAAGTGGAAGCGCGGAT
>Ga0299912_10003873_pt1 | contig 12215 bp, 9 predicted proteins | sample RVTome_2_FD_207667 | JGI IMG/M metagenome (GOLD analysis project Ga0299912, IMG submission 207667) | Soil microbial communities from uranium-contaminated site in the Upper Colorado River Basin, Wyoming, United States - RVT95D214 (version 2) ... | reverse complement strand
ATGCGGCCCGGTAGCCGGCATTTTCCACTTGCTGTCCCACGCGCTTGGCCCGGTGCTTGGTGCGCGTAAATATAAGGACCGATTCAGTGTCGGTATGGCGCAGCAGTTCCAAGAGGAGCGCGGTTTTCAGGTGCTGCTCAACGGGATAGAGCGCGTGCGCTACGGTGTTAATGGGTGCAGCGTAATTGACCTGCACCGTTACCGGGGCGTGGAGTATCTCGTGGGCCAGCCTACGGACATCATCGGGCATGGTTGCCGCGAACAGGAGCGTCTGTCTTTGGGAGGGCACATGCTTTATGATCTTCCTGACATCAGGAAGGAAGCCCATGTCGAACATGCGGTCTGCCTCGTCGAGCACGAGCACTTCCAGGCGCGACAGGTTGATCGTGCCCTGATTGATATGATCGAGCAAACGGCCTGGACAGGCGACAACGATCTCGACACCGTTGCGAAGTTTCCGTATCTGCGGGCTTAGGCCCACACCGCCGTAGATCGTTGCGCTCCGAAGGCGTGTCTGCTTTCCCATGCTTACGAAGGCCTCGTGGATCTGCTCCGCCAGCTCGCGCGTAGGCGCGACAATGAGGGCGCGGACATGACCGCGAGGTCCCTGCATCAGACGGTGAAGGATTGGCAGCACAAAGGCCGCTGTCTTGCCTGTTCCTGTCTGGGCCAGTCCCATCACATCGCGTCCCTTGAGGACCGGCGGGATCGCCTGCTCCTGGATAGGCGTCGGCGTGATATAACCTATGGCCTTTACCCCGGCCGCGACATTGGGGTGAAAATTAAAATTACTAAATTCCATAAAAACTCCTACTTTCTTTTGTTCTGCGTTCGGGGGGAAAAAGCCAGGTGTATTCGGGGATTACAATGACGTAGTTCTCATCCGGGTACTGCAGTTATTAATAATTAATTTTACCAGCTTTGGGGAAATTATGCAAGTAAAGAAATTTCCGGGGAGAGACAAGGGCATTCTGCGAGCATGGGAAAAGGCGCCTTTCGATTAGTCAATGCCGGGTCCTCGGCGTCTCGGATGTAGTGGACGCGTTCAAAATCTTGACATCTTTACAATCAGAGTGATAATCTCAATTTGTGTTGGCAGGGGGATAATTGCAGACAAGATGTGCCGATCCGTATAAATCACCTTGATAAAAAATCGTACTTCGACGCAACCGGCGATATTTCATTGGTTATGACCGAATCCGATACTCGTTTCACAGGCGTCCTATGCGGCACATGAAGCGGTATCCGGGTTGTTATATAGATCCATATAAACATTGTCGAGTGGACCTAGAAGGGGCGTGATGATACGCGCAAACGGGAGGGAGTTGCGGAGTAAGCTTCTAGCTTTGCACGAGGCCAGGCGGGCACGGCACGCTGAGCGGCTGAGTCGAGGACGTCGTATGCTGACGCCGATTGAACGTGACGCAGTCCTGTCCAAGTCCGGGCGGCACTGTCATATCTGCGGAGGCGGCATTGGTGCCGATGAGGCGTGGCAGGCTGATCATGTGGTCGCCCAAAGCGCTGGCGGGGCAGACGCGGTTGAGAACTACCTGCCCGCTCACGCTGTCTGTAACAACTATCGGTGGGACTACTCGCCAGAGGAGTTCCGGATCATTCTGAAGCTGGGCGTGTGGATTCGCACTCACATCGAACGGGCTACGCGTCTCGGAATGGGAGCCGCTGCGGCGTTTGAAGCCTACGACAGGAGGAGGACACGTCGCCGGGTACGACGGCCGTGAGAGCGAACGGGGCCACCCAACAAGCGGATGAAGCTGACAAAGCCGGCGCAAGCGATGGAGCTTCGTAGCTTATCTGCGCTGCTAGCCGTCGCGAGATAACACGTGGCAATGATTTTCTTGTTTGGCGCTGGCTCGAGCTACGGCTCCGATAACCAGAACACGCCGCCGCTCGGACGAGGACTGTTCAACGAGCTCCAACGGTTTAACCCCGATGCCTGGGGCACCATCAACGGAAACCTGGCCGATGAGTTTCGGCGAGACTTCGAGGAGGCGATGAAGTCTGTCGCGCCGCACGTACTCGCACCACTCCAACGCGCAATGGCGGCGTACTTCTTCGAGTTTAGGCCACGCACTTCGAATCTATACTTCGAGCTCGCTCGGCGGATCGCGGGATCAAGGGGTTGGTCAGGCGCAGCATGCACGTTGAACTATGAGCGGCTTTTTGAACTCTCTTTAATAGGCGCAGGTGTTCAACCATTCGTCGGTCAGCCGCCCGCCGGACCAGCGGGGGTGGAGCTGTGTTTGCCTCACGGTTGTTGCCACATCTTCTGTGACGCGGTTAAGGGTATGGCAAGTGGGGTTTCCATCCACGGCTTCAGCGTTAAGACCGATGGCCCGGTGACGGTAATCGACGATGCCCACCAGCATCGAGCCCGAGTGCTCCAGGACGCGTTTCCGCCGGTGATGAGCTATTTCGAGCCCAATAAGCGGACAACAGCGGGACGTTCCTTCATCGAGGCGCAGCGCGCTCGCTGGCGAGAACTCGCGACGAGCGCGAGTGCACTGGTGATCGTCGGTGTGCGAGTCCGCCCGCATGACGATCACATCTGGGGACCAATCGCCTGTACGCGCGCGCGGGTCGTGTATTGTGGCGGGGCTTCGGGAGCCGCGGAGTACCGCGCTTGGGCAACTGCGACAAGAGCAGGACGTGCAGACCGCATCCTGGACGGATATTTTCGAGGCGAATTTGCAGCGATATGCGCGGAGGCTGGCCTATGAAAGTGACGACAACATCTAACAAGTCGTTGAAAATGACGGGCCGTTCCGCGGCCCGCAGCTTAGCGACATGGCGTTAGGCCGGAAAATCTGAAGCTAATGAAGAACATTCCTCCCGAAAAACTTCGCGAAATTCAGGAAGCGATGCAGCGTCCTGAAGGCACGCTGTCTTTCAGCTACTTTTCCGATGATCTTTTCAATGCTGACAAACGAGGTGGAAGAATCTGGGAGCTATTGGCAGGTCAGCATTTCTTCCTGATCGAACGAACAGACGATCTACTTCTTCGCTTTTATCACTCCTCTCCTGGCACCGGAACACGAGTTGCGTCAATTGACTTAAAACAAATGTCCGCGTGCAATTCAATATGGATCGCCATTACCTGGGCGCCAACCCAAATCGATCTTTATGCCGGTCCGTTAAGAGTCTCAAGTGATCTTCAATCGTCCGTAGGGACAGTGTCGAAGAAAGGATTCAGGATTGGAAGAGATCGATCTGTCTATCAGGTTGGAGATGAAGGAGTTGAAGTGATGGGAATCTCGGTCTACCAGGGGCAGACGCCTGTTCTTCTTCCCACAGCTCTTGAGGCCTGGAAAGCCACGATACAAGCCGTTGAGGTTTTGGCAACAGGCACATCAACGGAGGGTTACATATTCGAGGTAGTTTCAACTAATCTAACGCTTTCAATCTTGGTAACTGGATTTGAGGCCTACTGTAAGACTCGTTTCTTGGAACTTGAAGGCGAGGGAATAAGGCCTGATGTGGCGAGCCTGTTGAAAACCATTATACCGAGAAGAGAAATAGAAGCGGGCATTGAACAAATCTTAAACGCCGAGGCAGCTGACGTCGGGAAAACAGTTCTCACCTTGATAGTCGAGCAAGGCAGGATCAACTTTCAGAACTATCTGGATTGCAAACGAGTCTACAACAAGGCTTACGGAATAAAGTTCGGCGAGATTGGTTTAGACTCGAACTTCCTAGATCGGATTCAGAAATTGATTAAGTATCGGCATCGTATCATTCATGTAAGCCCGTTGATCGGAATGCTGAATCAACCTGGAGTGCCACAAGAAGAGCCCGTTTTCTCAAAGTGGGAGCTTGCCAAGGAGGCAGTAAGCTTGTTCGGTCGTTTCGTAGACGCCCTCCACACAGCCACTCTTACACTAAGAAGGATTGACTGAAATACCTAACAAATCACTCCAGCGGATGGTTACAGCCACCGCTGATTTCTACCGCTATGCGGACACTTGAGCGAGAGGTAGCAAGGCGAGAATGACAAGCCGTAGCTGGTTCCCCGAGGATCTTCTCCAGGCGCTCTCAGCAGCGCCCGGAGATCCGAGATGGGAGCTCGAGTACATCGACCGATATGCGGACCACCCGATGCGGGCGGCTCTGGAGACTGCACAGGGCTCCATCCCCGAAAGGGTTATGGAGCACTTCCTGACCGACCCCACCTGCGCGGACTGGATCCGTTTTCAAGGGACAACGGCTGACGACCGACAGGTCCGACTCGAAGTGCTCATTGCCTTCACCTACAAGGAGTTATACGGACGGCGATCCGCATGTCTTCGCGAGTCAAGCGGCCGTCCTGCTCCTTACGATCATCCCGCCGTGGCAGATTTGCAGCCGGATATAGACCTGCTCGTTCCACTGAGCGCCTTTGACTGCCGACTGAGTTACCTGGTACGTAAAGGTTACGTGTTCTCCCTTCCTTCGCCGCTGCGGCAATTGAACTCCCACTACTGGTTTACTCAGGCGCTCTTGCGACTTCCTGAGGAAGCCGTGGTGCGAGTCCGTCTCGACCCGTTTCTCGTGAACCCTGCTGCTTCGTACCGAGCCCCGTTCTATAAGATGTTGGTTTTCGGGCGCGACCTTGATTGGCAAAGGCTTCGTGACCTGAAAGGCGAAGAGTCGGCCCGCTGGATGCCGGATGAGCTGACGACAACAGAGTGTGAGTTCACAGACCTGACCTGGTGCCGACGTTCCGATGGTGTGTACTTCGAGTGCGAAGAGATCCCCAAAGATGCTGAGAGCAGACCCGGGCGCTATTTCCATGCCATATACGACGCCGACGGTGGCAGCTTCAGCCATGCGGATGCGGCCGTCAGGTACTACACGGCGATCGAGCTCGAGTCTCGCCGGCAGTCCCACCTCAAGGACCTGGGCAAGGTTGGCGCTCGTGTCAAGCTGTTTCGAGTCGATGGCGTTCTGGGCCGAGAAGATTGGGCCACCCTGTTCGCGGGCTTCTTTGTCTGGAATAACGACGTTCAGCGGTATGTCATGGGGACCCGAGACTTCACCGCCAGCCGATCGCTGCTGGTGCGCGAGCGCATTTGAAGGTGCCGCATAACAACCAGATGCAGCAAACGAGGTTCGCGATGGCCGGGCGGCGCGGCCCTCGCTGCTGGTCTGGGTGTTAGATAGCTTAATGTTTTGCGCGTTTTGCAGGTGAAATAAAATGGGAAAAGAGCGGATTGGATATAGACGACTTTACGATGCTATTGCATGTTCTTTGGCCGACCGCGAAGAAATGCACATTGCATTCCCGATGGGCGATCTTCATATTGAAGTTTATTTAGGCCCTAAGCCGAGGCTCGGAATCACGGTCAGCCGCAGTGAAAAGTATATTGTGCCTGGAGAGGCATCTTTAGTGATAACTGCTGAATACAAAAAGGATGCCGTAGAATCAAGCTACCCTCGGCATTTCTTTACTGAGATTCTATGTTCCAAGCTGGTTGATGTATCCGAAAATCTTTCACAAGGTTTCCATGCCAAAGAACCTAGCGCACATGAAGAGTTACTCCGCCTAGCCGAGCAGGATGCCAAAAGCTTAAAGGCTGCAACTGACCTTATTGCAGGAAAAATTGGATTACGATTTCACCGACAATTCATAATTGAGGTAATTAACGAAAACTTCTTCGCCATGAGAACTGCTGATGATTATGCCTTCAACCATGCTGGCCCAGGATTAGAAGTCCTAGATGGAATCTCTCTTAATCCCAACGGAGCAGAGATTCTGCGTCAACTTCTCGAAGGAGTTGGTCAAGCAACGCCTGAAGCTCAAGAGTTCGGTGCATATGCTTTAGCTTGGCTTCTCCGAGCATGGAGTGAACGAGATACTATATCTAAGTTCATGGCTCTATTCATTCTAATAGAGATTATATTGGCAGGATACGGAGACGACCCTAATAAGGAGAAAGAAAAACAAGAAGAGGTAATTCAGATACGCAATCTTCTAACTACGCACGGTGGATCGGAACCTAATAATCTTCTTACCTTCTTTAACCGTATTATGGGACAGCAACGTCCAGGTCTTGCGTCACGTTTTGAAAAGATGGCTAAGCAAGCTCAGATAGATGGCTGGGAAGCTGATGTGGCAGCATTCAAGCGCTTCAACTTGATCCGAAATAAGCTATTACATCAAGGTGAGCAACAAGTTCAATTGGTGATCTCAGTAGGTGATGACATCAAAGAAGAAACTAGACAACTGGAAGACATAGCTGAACGATATGTGAGTTGGGCATTGTTTAGGGATGGCGTAGTGTACCAGAGTCGATGGCGAGCTCTACGAAACAAGAGACAAGAAGGGGAGATCGAGCAATAATCAAAGATACCGTCCGACAAGGATATATGGCGGAGGCCGGCAAGCAAGTTTTGCATTATACCATCATAGCTACGCGCTGGCCTGCTGATGCGACGCGTTAGACGGTTCCCTCACCGTTAGCTACACCCGGCTCTATCAGCCTCTTGATTACTTAGCCCCGGCAGAATATTATCACTCTTAGCTTCATTCTAATAAGACCTAGGTGTTTCGGATGTAGGGAACGAGTTTAAGGAACCAATGTTCGAACAAGCCTTCAAAAACATCGACGACGTCCTTCGGAAAGAGGCGGGATGTACCACCGAGCTGGACTACACGGAACAGACGTCCTGGCTCCTCTTCCTGAAATACCTCGACGGGCTGGAGCAGGACCGAGCCGATGAGGCCGCGCTGGATAGCAAGAAATACACCTATATCCTCGACAAACCCTACCGCTGGGAAACCTGGGCCGCGCCCAAGGGCAAAGACGGCAAACTCGACCACAATAAGGCCCTGACGGGCGACGACCTTCGCGACTTCGTCAATCTTAAGCTTTTTCCGTACCTTCATGGCTTTAAGCAGAAAGCCAGCGGGCCAAATACGATCGAATACAAGATCGGCGAGATCTTCGGCGAGATTAAGAACAAGATCCAAAGCGGCTACAACCTGCGCGAGATCATCGACCACATCGACGAACTCCGCTTCCGCTCCCAGACCGAGAAGCACGAGCTCTCGCACCTCTACGAGGCCAAGATCAAGAACATGGGCAACGCCGGGCGCAACGGCGGCGAGTATTACACCCCGCGCCCGCTCATCCGCGCCATCGTGCAGGTCGTACAGCCCCGTATCGGCGAGCGCATCTACGACGGCGCTTGCGGCTCTGCGGGCTTCCTGTGTGAGTCGTTCGAGTATCTGAAGGCGAAGCGTAACCTCACCACCAAAGACAACACCACGCTCCAAACCCGCACCTTCTACGGCAAGGAGAAGAAGTCCCTCGCCTACGTCATCGCCATCATGAACATGATCCTGCACGGCATCGATGCGCCCAACATCCTGCACACCAACACGCTCACCGAAAACCTCGCCGATATTCAGCAAAAAGACCGCTACGACCTGGTGCTGGCCAATCCGCCCTTCGGCGGCAAGGAGCGCACGGAGGTCCAGCAGAACTTCCCCATTCGCACGGGAGAGACGGCCTTCCTCTTCCTCCAGCATTTCATCAAGATGCTCAAGGCCGGCGGGCGCGGCGGCGTGGTCATCAAGAACACCTTCCTGTCCAATACCGACAATGCCTCGGTGAGCCTGCGCAAGCTTCTACTGGAAAACTGTAACCTGCACACCGTGCTCGACTGCCCCGGCGGCACGTTCCAGGGCGCTGGCGTGAAGACCGTGGTGCTCTTCTTTGAGAAGGGCGCGCCCACGCGCAAGACCTGGTTCTACCAGCTCGACCCCTGCCGCAACCTCGGCAAGACCAACCCGCTCAACGACGACGACCTCGCCGAATTCGTGAAGCTTCAAAAGACCTTCGCCGACTCGCCCAAGTCGTGGTCCGTGGACGTGAAGAGCATCGACAAAGAGACCTTCGACCTCTCCGTGAAGAATCCAAACGGCGGCGAGGAAGTGAAGCATCGCAGGCTGCAGGAGATCGTGGACGAAATCGCCGCGCTGGATGCCGAGAGCGCGAAGGTGCTTCTTAAGATAAAAGGGATAATTGACAATGGATAATGGACAAATGACAATGTTTGCCCTTCTTTCGTTTTCAATTTTCAATTGTGCATTTTCAATTGAAGAATGGGGGCTGCTGTGAAGCTGAGCAAATCTTCTGCCGGCAAGAAATTGCAACTAGTGGTTGCACAATTGCCGGCCTGCGAAAAAAGCCAGTCACTGCCTGGCCAATTGCAGGTCCAGATCGGGACAGGAAGCATTCTGCCGCTCCAGATTGTCCAGTCAGCGACTGGAAAATCCGCGGCCCTGTTTAGCTTGGGTCGGTCGAGCTACAACGCAAAGGAATATCAACTCTACCCGCCGAGCAAGGAGGAACTGCGGCAGAAACTCGAGGAATGGGCCGGAGAGGTGGAGGGGTGAGTAGGGTTGGGAAGGATGAGCTCACGCAGAGACGCGGAGAGAGCGGAGGTGTTGGGGAACGTCAAGGCACTTCGATAAAGAACGGGTGGCCAGTCAAAAGGCTCGGTGATCTGTCCGATCTGATTACAAAAGGCACGACGCCCACTTCGGTCGGCCATGCCTTTGTTCCAAAAGGAATTAATTTCGTAAAAGTTGAATCGATTTCCGAGAACGGACAGTTCATAGAGAGCAAGTTGGCTCGAATTACGCGGGACTGTCATAACGCATTGCGTAGATCCCAACTCAAATCTGGCGATATTCTTTTCTCAATCGCTGGCGCTCTTGGCCGAACCGCCTTTGTCACCGACGACATTATCCCTGCCAATACCAATCAGGCTCTCGCTATTATCAGGCTAAAGAAATCCGATGATGTTTCGACCGAATTTGTCTTGAAAGCCCTTTCAACGGGAATCGTGCTCGAGCAAATCGAGAAGTTCAAAGGCGGCGTTGCTCAGCTGAACCTTTCATTGGCTCAGGTGCAGGAGTTCCTGATTCCGCTTCCCCCGCTCCCCGAACAGCAGCGGATCGTCGGCATCCTCGAAAAAGCGTTTGCCGGCATCGCCACCGCCAAAGCGAACGTCGAAAAGAACCTCCAAAATGCCCGCGCCCTCTTCGAAAGCCACCTCCAATCCGTTTTCACCCAGCGCGGCGAGGGGTGGGTGCAGAACAAGCTGAAGTCGCTCACAACAAAAATTGGGAGCGGGGCGACTCCGCGCGGTGGTGAAGAATCCTACAAGTCGGAAGGGATTTCGTTGATCCGCAGCCTGAACGTTCACGATTTGGGTTTCAGGTATCCCAAGCTTGCCTTACTCGATGATGCTCAAGCCGAGGAGCTGTCAAATGTCGAAGTGCAGCGACGCGACGTTTTGCTGAACATAACGGGTGCTTCCGTGGCGCGGTGCTGCATCGTTCCAGAGGATGTCCTCCCAGCTAGGGTGAATCAGCACGTGTCGATCATAAGACCGATTGCCGACAAGTTAGACGCAGACTTCCTGCACTACCTTCTCATTTCAAAACCCTACAAAGATCAATTGCTGCAGACGGGCGCAGAAGGCGGTTCAACGCGACAGGCGATCACCAAGGCGCAGATTCAAGATTTCTCCGTCGAATATCCTGCGACCCTGAAAGAGCAGAAATCCATCGCTGCAAAACTGGACGCTATGCTTGCCGAAACCCAACGCCTCGCCACCATCTACGAGCGAAAGCTCGCCGCTTTGGAGGAGTTGAGAAAATCCCTGCTGCATCAAGCCTTCAGCGGTCGGCTTTGAGAATGCTTGACAGAAAACTTGACTTATACTTGACACATTAATATACTTTAGCCATGGCCTATGTACCGAAATTCACCATCACACCGCGCCTGCTTTCCGAAATCGAACAGGTGGCGGCGCTAAGGGAGAGGATTCAAAGCTCCTTGGTGGATCTGGCCTGGATTCCCTCCTTGCAGAAGGACACCCGTGCGCGAAATGGGCATGCCTCGACGGCCATCGAGGGGAACCCGCTGACCCTCGAACAGGTCCGCGCTTTGGAGGAGGGCCGCGAACTTTCAGCGCCGGAAACGCGGCATAGGCGGGAAGTCCTTAATTATTTTGCGGGACTGCGCTACGTGGAAAGGAATGCGGCAAAAAAAATCTTCCGTCATGCGGACATACTGGGGCTGCACCGGATTCTGGCCGGAGAGGTGATGGATCAGGGCGAAGCCGGGCGATACCGGACGATTTCCGTGCGGGTCGGGCGCTATTCCCCCCCTGCGGCGGATGCCGTTTCGGGGTTGATGTTTGAGTTGCTGGAGTGGTGGAACACGGCTTCCAAAAAACTATCATCTGTTCTCAGTTCGGCCATTCTGCACTACCGGTTCGAGGCCATTCATCCGTTCGCCGACGGCAACGGCCGCACGGGCCGGATGCTTGCTTTGTGGGAGCTCTATCGGCGGGGATTCGATACCCATCACATCTTTTCGGTGGACGAATATTATTGGGAAAACCGGCCCAAATATTATGCCGCGCTCGATGGTGTGCGGAAGTCCGGGGAAGACCTGACCGCCTGGCTGGAATATTGCGCGGCGGGACTCCGGCAAACGCTCGAACGGGCCTGGCTGAGGATGCAAACCTTCCAGGTGAAGTCCGTGCGGAAACTGGTCTTGCGCCCGCGGCAGGAGAAGCTCCTCCATTTGCTCCGCGATCACGGCAGCATGCCCCCCGGAGAAATATGGAAAGCGCTGGGTGTGTCCCGGCAAGGGGCGATGGATCTGTTGCGTCCGCTGATTGACGCCGGGCTGGTCGAGAAAGTCGGAGGCAAGAAGACGGGGTATTACACTTTACGAAAGCCATGAACGAAGCGGAAACCAGGGCCGAACACATTGACCCCGCGTTGAAGGCGGCGGGATGGGGCGTCATCGAGGGCAGTAAGATCCTGCGCGAATATCCCATCACCCTGGGCCGCATTGAAGGCAACGGCCGGCGCGGCAAGCCGCCTATCGCCGATTACGTGCTGGTTTATCGCAATCGCAAGCTGGCCCTGATCGAAGCCAAATCATGGGATCAAGAGTTGACCGAGGGCGTGGGGCAGGCAAAAAACTACTCCGGGAAGATGGCGGTGCGTTTCGCGTATGCCACCAATGGCCGGGGCGTTTACGGCATCGATATGGAGACCGGCAAGGAAGGCGAGAAGCCGCGCTACCCCACGCCGGACGAACTCTGGAATCTGACCTTTGCCGAGCAGAACGCCTGGCGCGACCGCTTCACCGACGTACCGTTCGAGGATAAGGGCGGCTCGCACCCAAGCCGCTATTATCAGGATATTGCCGTTGAGCGGGTGATGGAGGCTATATCGGAGGGCCGGAAACGCATCCTGCTTACGCTCGCCACCGGCACGGGCAAGACGTTCATCGCATTTCAGATCGCCTGGAAACTGTTCCACAGCCGCTGGAATTTGAGCCGCGAGCCCTCGCGCCGCCCGCGTATCCTCTTCCTCGCCGACCGCAACATCCTCGCCAACCAGGCCTACAACGTCTTTTCGGCCTTCCCTGAAGACGCGATGGTGCGGATCGCGCCGGAAGATATCCGCAAGAAGGGCAGAGTGCCGAAGAACGGCAGTCTGTTCTTCACCATCTTCCAGACCTTCATGAGCGGTCCGCCGAAGGACGGCAAGCCGTCGCCTTATTTCGGCGAATACCCACCGGACTTTTTTGACTTCATCGTCATCGACGAGTGTCATCGCGGCGGTGCGAACGACGAAAGCAACTGGCGCGGCATCCTTGAGTATTTCGCCCCGGCGGTTCAGCTCGGCCTCACCGCCACGCCCAAGCGCAAAGACAACGTGGATACCTACGCCTACTTCGGCGAACCGGTTTACATCTACTCGCTCAAGGAAGGCATCAACGACGGGTTCCTCACGCCGTTCAAGGTGAAGCAAATATCCACGACGCTCGACGAGTATGTTTATACGTCCGACGACATGGTCATCGAGGGCGAAATCGAAACCGGAAAACTCTACACGGAAACCGACTTCAATAAGATCATCGAGATCAAGGAACGGGAAGCCCACCGCGTGAAGCTGTTCATGGAGCAAATCAACCAGAACGAGAAGACGCTGGTGTTTTGCGCCAGGCAGGATCACGCGCTGGCCGTGCGCGACCTCGTCAACCAGATGAAGACCAGCAAAGACCCGAACTACTGCCAGCGTGTCACGGCCAACGACGGCGAGCTCGGCGATCAGCACCTGCGCGACTTTCAGGACAACGAGAAGACGATCCCGACGATCCTGACGACGTCGCAAAAGC
>Ga0299912_10003872_pt1 | contig 12215 bp, 14 predicted proteins | sample RVTome_2_FD_207667 | JGI IMG/M metagenome (GOLD analysis project Ga0299912, IMG submission 207667) | Soil microbial communities from uranium-contaminated site in the Upper Colorado River Basin, Wyoming, United States - RVT95D214 (version 2) ... | reverse complement strand
GAGCTCTACATCGCCGACTTCACCCATCTCGGCGTCTACGCCTGCCGCATCCTGGTGCCTGGCGTGTCCGAGATCTACCCGGTCGAGGAACTCGAATTCGAGAACAACAGCGTCGGCAACCTGATCCGACCCGCGCTCGCGCGCCTGCCCGAGCTGAGCGACGACGAATGCGCCGAGCTGCTTGATCGGATGGTTGAACTCGAACTGGCCGACGACCGCCTGGTCACGGTGCTGATCGGCCTCGCCCCCGACGCCGATTCGCCGTGGACCGACATCCGCGTCGGCGAAATCAAGCTGCTGCTCGCGCTCGCCCTCGGCGACGACGACGCCATCCGCGAAGGCTGCACCTGGATCGCCCAGTACGGCCAGCGCAGCGACGCGCGCCTCAAGGTCTACCGCTGCATCGCCGACCTCGCCCAGCTCGACGACCCCAGCCCCTTCGAGCCCGCGCTGGCCCTGATGTACGGCCGCGAGACACTGGAGCAGGCCTTCGCGCTGTTCAACCAGGACGAACGCTTCTTCGGGCTCACCAAACTCGGCAGCGACTTCGAGGGCAGCGCGATCCACCAGCGCCTGCTGGAGGCGTACCGCAAGGTGCGCGGCTAGATTACGTCCCGATGAAAATCCCCAAGCGCCTCGAACCCCTGCTCGAAGACGGCCTGATCGACGGCGTCGTGCGCCAGCTGATGAGCGGCAAGGAGGCCATGGTGTTCGTCGTCCGCTGCGGCGATGACATCCGCTGCGCCAAGGTCTACAAGGAAGCCAACAAGCGCAGCTTCCGCCAGGCCGTCGACTACACCGAAAACCGCAAGACCAAGAACAGCCGCCAGGCGCGTGCCATGGCCAAGGGCAGCAAATACGGGCGCGAAATGCAGGAAGCCGCCTGGCAGAGCGCCGAGGTCGATGCGCTGTATCGGCTCGCCGCTGCGGGCGTGCGCGTGCCCACGCCGTACAACTTCCACGAAGGCGTCCTGCTGATGGAACTGGTGGCCGATGCCGATGGCAACGCCGCGCCCCGCCTCAACGATGTGTCGTTCACCGAAGCCGAGGCCCTCGCCCACCATCGCTCATTGATCGGGGAAGTGGTGCGCATGCTGTGCGCCGGCGTCATCCACGGCGACCTGTCCGAATTCAACATCCTCGTCAGTGCAGACGGCCCGGTGATCATCGACCTGCCGCAAGCGGTCGACGCCGCCGGCAACAACCACGCCCAGGCCATGCTGGCGCGCGACGTGAACAACCTGAGAACCTATTTCGGCCAGTTCGCGCCTGCCCTATTGGCGACGCAGTACGCCGAGGAAATCTGGGCGCTGTATGAACACGGTGGCCTGCACCCCGAGGTCGAACTCAGCGGCCGGTTCGAATGCGACAAACCGCCGGTCGATCTGGAGAGTGTGATGCGCGAGATTGACGACGCGCGGGACGAAGAGGCGGCGCGCTTGCTGCGATTGCAGGAGCTGGCATGAATCATGGTCGCCCAGTTAACTATGTAGATTGGGCTGCAAAGCCCAACCTACGAGGACTGGTTGAGGCAGCCCCATCCGGGTTGACGCAAGACCTCGAATACCCTGGCCTTAAGTTTCCGCGCAAGTATGTCGATAGCATCTCAATGTTATTTGGAGCCTGGCTTCTTGTCGTCCCCAGTTCCGTAAACTGCGGCCTGCTCGTTCGCTAACGACCAAATCCTCAAAACCTCTCAGGGAACAATGCACAATGTCTTTTGAAAAATTCAACTCTTTTTTCCGCGCCATGCTTGTGGTTTCAGTTGTCGGCTTTGCTACGGGTTGCAGCACTACCGGCAGCCTCAACATGCATGAAACCCAACAGGGACACTCAATCAAGGGAGCTGTCGCGTCGCTGACCACCATGGCTCCTGATGAAAAGGGGAACGACACAGCGATTCAACTCAGGGGACAGGTGGCTTCGCATCTACTGGGCGCCGGGCTCTTCAAAAGCATCTCGAACCAGGAAGAAAAAGACTCCGACTACAACATTGCCATCAAGCTGACCGAAATTGACGAGGTTTCAGGCGTCTCTCGTGTCTTGCTCGGTGTACTGGCTGGATCCAACAAAATTGCTGGCGACGTCACAGTGACAAATGCCAGAACCGGCCAAACCGTCAGATCATTTTCCTTTCTCGGCGAATCGGCGTCTCACCCCTTCTCCGGAAAATCCGATATCAAGGATGCCATCAACAAGTCCGCCGAAGAGATCATCAAGGGTCTGAACTGAGGCACACTTGAAAAGTGTATGCGAGCTATGTAGGTTGGGCTGCAAAGCCCAACTTCAGGACAAAAAAGGGGACAGACCACGGTTCCCCATTCACCTCCGAATGATGGCGGTCAAGGCATTGCGCACGTGATCCAACCGGCTTTGCGCGATCGCCTCTGCCGCTGCGGCAAACAGGGAGGACTACTTGCCCGGCTGCAAATGCGCCCATGCTTCCTCTTCCTCGGGTTTCAGCCAGTCGCTGCCCCGGCCAGTTGCAGTGCTTCGTCAATCTGCGGCTGCAGGAGCGTGAGCAATGCCCGACCCGCGGGGATGACCTGCACCGGCTCCAGCGGATGGATACGTCCCGTTGCGTCGACTTCAACTTCGATGGTCTGTAGCATATTGGCCTCCTTTTGGCCTGCACCCGGGCGATCCCGGTCTTCAGGGAATCAAAGGTTCCAGGCTCGAATTAGATTCCCGATTCCGCGCCATCACGATCAAGCCGCCAGTTTCAATTCGCAATGCAAGCCCGCCCGGGTAGCCAGGGTTACCAGCATGTCCAGACTGAATTTGTCCCATTTGCCCCGCATCAGGTCGGATACGCGCGACTGGCTGATGCCCAGCACTTTGGCAGCTTCAACCTGCGTCCAGTTGCGCTTTTCGACCACCAGGCGCAGTTGCGCCATCAGGTCCGCACGCATTGCCAGGATGGCCGCCTCTTCCGGCGGGAAGCCCAGGTCGGCGAATACGTTGCCACTGGAACGGACGATTTTTTCCTTCATGTCCAGCCTCCTTACCCATCAAGACATAAGCTCACAAACCGCCAGACGTTAAAAATGGCGCGGCGCATCCATGCGGTCATGCAGGATACGAACGATTGCGATGCCGTAAGCCGTGATGCGAAAGTAAATCATGTGCCGCTCAACGCTGCGGCGACGATAGCCAGGCCGGATGTGATCGCAGGCGGGTGCCGTCCTGGGTGATTGCGCCAAGTCGGCAAAGACCGCAATCAAGTTGTCGATGTAGCGATTGGCCTGCTCCATCCCCCATTGCTGGCGAGTGTGTATCCAGATGTTTTCAAGGTCGCGCTCGGCGGCGGGGGTGAGGCGGTATTCAGCCATGCGAGGCGAGCATTTTCTGCTTGAATGCTCCCGCATCGAAGGGTTTCGCTTCGCCGCTGGCCTCGCCTTCAATCAGCGCCGTGCGTAGCGCCTCGATCTCGGCGCTGCGCTCCTGTTCGCGCCGGATGAGGTCACGAATATATTCGCTGTCGTTGGTGTAATGCCCAGCTTCAATCTGTGCCTTGATCCAGCTGTCCTGCTTGTCGGTCAAGGTGATGGTTTTGCGCACGGTTGCCATGGTGTAAGCCCTCAATCAACATCAAAAGCATGCTAAGCACATACTATTGGTGCAGTTTAGTGCGAAATGGTCACTTTGTCAGGGCTCACAGCCGCGCTGCGCGCTGCCGCACCGTCTCATACAAACACAGCGCCGCCGACACCGAGACGTTGAGGCTCTCGACCGTGCCGCCGATGGGAATGCGCGCGACCTGGTCGCAGCTCTGCTTGACCAGGCGGCGGATGCCGGCGCCCTCGGCGCCGAGCACCCAGGCGATGCCGGTTTTAGCATCGATGCCGGACAGGGGCTGGTCGCCGTCCATGTCGGCGGCGATGACCCAGATGTTGTGTTCCTTCAAGTCCTCGATGGTGCGCGCGAGGTTGGTGACCATGATGTAGGGCACGGTCTCCGCAGCGCCGGAGGCGACCTTTTCCACGGTGGCGTTGATGCCGACGGCGTTGTCCTTCGGTGCGATGACGGCGTGCACGCCGAAGGCATCGGCCGAGCGCATGATGGCGCCGAGGTTGTGCGGGTCGGTGACGCCGTCGAGGATGACCAGCAGCGGCGGGCCCTTGATGCTTTCCAGCACCTCGTCGAGCGAATGGGTGAGCGCGACCGGCTTGACGCGGGCGACCACGCCCTGATGCTTGGCGGCCTTGCCGACGAGCCGCGTCAGGCGATCGGCCTCGACCTGCGCGAGCTTGACCCCGTTGTCCTTGGCCTGATGGACCAGGTCGCGCGCGCGCGCGTCGCGCCGGGTCAGGTCCAGGTAGATTTCAAAGATGCCCGCGGGGTCCTGGCGCAGACGGGCCAGGACGGGGTGAAAGCCGTAGATGAGTTTTTCTGCGGCGTGCTTGTCGGCAGACTTCTCGCTCATTGCTTCTTGCCACCCGCTTTAGGTTTCGCCGTCCGGGATTTGGACGCTGTCTTTTTCGGCGCCGATTGCTCGAACGCTCGCTGCATGTCGTGCGCGGAGCTGTCCTGTTCAACCAGGCTGAAGTCGATCTTGCTGGTTTCGATGTCGGCACGCAGCACCTTGATGCACACGCGGTCGCCCAGGCGATAGCGCTTGCCAGTGCGCTCGCCGAGCATCATGTGCTTGGCCTGGTCGTAGTGGAAATAGTCCTGGCCGAGCTCGGACACGTGGACCAGGCCCTCGATGAAGATGTTGTCGATCGCGACGAACATGCCGAAGCTGGTCACCGCGCTCACGGTGCCGTTGTACTCGTCGCCAATGCGGTCCTGCATGAAGTAGGTCTTCAGCCAGGCATCGACGTCGCGCGTTGCGTCGTCGGCGCGGCGCTCGGTCAGCGAGCAATGAACCCCGATTTCCACCAGACCCTTGGCGGGCAGTTTCTCGCCGTTCAGCACCGCCTTGATGCCGCGATGCACGAGCAGATCCGGATAGCGGCGGATCGGCGAGGTGAAGTGGGTGTAGGCCTCGTAGGCCAGACCGAAGTGGCCCTTGTTGTCGGGGCTGTAGACCGCCTGCCGGAGCGAGCGCAGCATCACGGTCTGCAGCAGGCCATGATCGGGACGGTCCTTGATCTTCTCCAGCAGCGCGGCGTAATCCTTGGCGTGCGGCTTGTCGCCGCCGCCGAGATCAAGGCCGAATTCGGCGAGGAAGCCGCGCAGCGCGGCGAGCTTCTCGGGCGTCGGGCCTTCGTGGACGCGGAACAGCGCGGGCTGCTTGTTCTCGTGCAGGTAATCCGAGGCGCAGACGTTGGCCGCCAGCATGCATTCCTCGATGATGCGGTGGGCGTCGTTGCGGATCACCGGCACGATCTCCTTGATCTTGCCCTGATCGTCGAAAATGATCTGCGTTTCGGTCGAGCCGAAATCGATGGCACCGCGCTTGGCGCGCGCCTTCAGCATGACGCGGAACAGCTTGTCGAGCGATTCCAGGTGCGGCATCAACTCGGCGTGCTTGTTCTCCGGCCTGACGGTGCCTGAGAGCCAGTCCCACACCTGGTTGTAGGTCAGCCGCGCGTGCGAATAAATCACTGCCGGGTAGAAGCGGTATTCCTTGATGCTGCCGGTGCTGCTGATCTGCATGTCGCACACCATGGACAGGCGGTCGACTTCCGGATTGAGCGAGCACAGGCCGTTGGACAGGGCCTCGGGCAGCATCGGGATGACACGGCGCGGGAAATACACCGAGTTGCCGCGGTTGAAGCCTTCGCTGTCGAGCGCGTCGCGCGGTTGCACGTAATGGCTGACGTCGGCGATGGCGACCACCAGGCGGAATCCGCTGCGGCCGAGCGGCTCGCAGTACACGGCGTCGTCGAAGTCGCGCGCGGTTTCGCCGTCGATGGTGACGAGCGGCAGGTGGCGGATGTCCTCGCGCCCGGTCATGTCTTTTTTCAGCACCTTGCTCGGCAGTTTCGACGCCTGCGCCTCGACGTCGGGCGGAAAGACATAGGGCAGGTCGTGCTTCCTCAGCGCGATCTCGATTTCCATTCCGGGTCCGGTGAAGCTGCCGAGGATCTCGCTGACGCGGCCGACCGCCTCGTTGTGCGCGCCGGGCTGGATCACGATCTCCACCGTCACCACCTGGCCGGACTTCGCCGCGCCTGCGTTCTCGGCCGGGACGAGAATGTCCTGGTTGATGCGGCGGTTTTCCGGGATCAGGAAGCCGACGCCGCCCTCGAGGTAGTAGCGGCCGACGACGAATTTGTTGACGTGTTCCAGCACCTCGACGATCTTGGCCTCGCGCCGGCCGCGCCGGTCGAGGCCGGCGACCCGCACCAGCACCTTGTCGCCGTGCAGCACGCGGTGCATTTCCTTGGGCGACATATAGAGATCGTCGCCGCCCTCTTCCGGAACCACGAATCCGAAACCGTCCGGGTGGCCCTCGACGCGGCCCTTGATCAGGTCCAGCTTGTCCGGCAGGCACAGCTGGCGCTTGCGGTTGATCATCAACTGGCCGTCGCGTTGCATCGCACCGAGGCGTCGCTGGAACAACTCGAACTCGTCCTCGGTGATCTGCAGCTGCTCGGCGAATGCATCGGCCTCAACCGGGCAACCGGCCTCGGTCAGCAATTGCAGGATGTACTCGCGGCTCGGCAGCGGCGACTCGTAGCGTTCGATTTCACGCTCGTAGAAAGGGTCGGCCAGGCGAATGGCGGGAATCGGGTGTTTGCTGGCGCGGCTGCGGGTCTTTTTTGTAGGCATCTTCGTTGACAATTTAATCTCTGCTCTCTAAAATGCGCGCCTTGTAGCCCAGATGGCGGAATTGGTAGACGCGCACGGTTCAGGTCCGTGTGCCGCAAGGTGTGGAGGTTCGAGTCCTCTTCTGGGCACCAGATGTAAGCAAAAAGCCGACCTCGTGTCGGCTTTTTGCTTTTGTAAGTCCTATTGTAGCCATTAGGCCTCGTAGGGGTGGCGACGCACGATCGTCTCCACCCGGTCCGGTCCGGTCGACACCACGTCCACCGGCACTTCGCACAGGGCTTCCATCCGCTTCAGGTAGGTCTGCGCCTTCTGCGGCAGCTTGTCGAATTCCTGCACACCGACAGTGGTGTCGCTCCAGCCCGGCAGGTCCTCGTAGATCGGCTCGACGTCGGTGATCGATTCGGCGCCCACCGGCAGGATGTCGCACACTTCGCCGTCGATTTTGTAGCCGACGCACACGCGCACGGTTTCCAGGCCGTCCAGCACGTCAAGCTTGGTCACGCACAGGCCTGTCACGCCGTTGATCTGGATCGAGCGCTTGAGCGCTGCCGCATCGAACCAGCCGCAGCGGCGCTGCCGCCCGGTGGTGGCGCCGAATTCGTGGCCCTTCTCGCCGAGATACTGGCCGACATCGTCGAAAAGCTCGGTCGGGAACGGCCCGGAGCCGACGCGTGTGGTGTAGGCCTTGGTAATGCCCAGCACATAATGCAGCGTATTCGGACCGACACCCGCGCCGGTGGCGGCGCCGCCGGCCGTGCAGTTGGACGAGGTGACGAAGGGATAGGTGCCGTGGTCGATGTCGAGCAGCGTGCCCTGCGCGCCCTCGAACAGCAGGTTGCCGCCCGCCTTGTTGGCTTCGTAGAGGCTGCGCGGCACGTCGGCCACCATCGGCTTCAGGCGCTCGGCCATGGCCATCATGCTGTCGAGCGTCTGGTTGAAGCTCACCACCTCGGCCTTGTAGTAGTTCTTCAGCATGAAGTTGTGGTGGTCGAGCACCTCGCCCAGCTTGGAGGCAAAGCGCTCGCGATGGAACATGTCCTGCAGGCGCAGCGCGCGGCGCGCCACCTTGTCTTCGTAGGCGGGGCCGATGCCGCGGCCGGTGGTGCCGATCTTGCCCGCGCCCTTGGCGATTTCGCGCGCCTGATCGAGCGCCACGTGATGCGGCATGATGAGCGGGCAGGCTTCGCTGAGTTTCAGGCGACCGGTGACATCCACCCCGGCGGCCAACAGCATGTCCATTTCTTCCAGCAGTGCGGTCGGCGACAGCACCACGCCGTTGCCGATGTAGCAGGTGACGTTGTCGCGCAGGATGCCGGACGGGATCAGGTGCAGCACGGTTTTCTTGCCCGCCACCACCAGCGTGTGGCCGGCGTTGTGACCGCCCTGGAAGCGCACCACGCCCTGCGCGCGGTCGGTCAGCCAGTCGACGATCTTGCCCTTGCCTTCATCGCCCCACTGGGTGCCGATGACGACGACGTTTTTTGCTGCCATGGTGAAATCTCCCCTTATTGTTTATCCGAGCTGGCAATCACCAGCTCGCGCAAATCCAGACTGAAACCGGTGGCCGGGCGCGCCCGGCCGAATACCCGCCCCACTTCGTCGTAGCGCCCGCCCTGCGCGATCGCATGGCTGCGTCCGCCGGTGTAGGCGGCAAACACGACGCCGCTGTGATAGCCGTAGCCGCGCAGCTCGGCCAGGTCGTAGGCCGCCTCGACGTTGGCCAGCCCCTGGTCGAGCGTCTCCAGGGTATCCAGCGCGGTCGCAATCGCCGCCAGCTGCGGCAGGCGCGCACGCGCTTCGGCCAGCACGCTGCGGTCGCCGTACAGCTGCGGCAGCGCGGCGAAGGCGTCACGCAGGACGATCGGCAAGCCGGCGGTCAAAACCGCCACGGCGCTGCTGTCCTTGGCCTGCAACGCGCCGAACAGCTGATGCTCGACCTCGCCGCTCAAGCGGGCTTCCTGCGCCAGCGCACGATAAACGCCGACATGGCCGATATCAAGCTGCAGCGTTTTGACGCCGCACGCGGCCAGACCCTGCAGCATCAGGGTGAGGATTTCGAGATCGGCTTCGGCGCCGGCTTCGCCATACAGCTCGGCGCCGATCTGGATCGGTTCGCGCGAACGGTGGAAGCCGTCGGACTGGGTGTGCAGCACGCTGCCCGCGTAGCACAGGCGGTTGACCGGATTGGCGGCCAGGAGGTGGGCATCGATGCGCGCCACCTGCGGAGTGATGTCGGCGCGCACGCCCATCAGCCGCCCGGTCAACTGGTCGACCAGCTTGAAGGTCTTGAGGTCGAGATCGGCGCCCACCCCGGTCAGCAGCGACTCGACGTATTCCATCAGCGGCGGGATCACCAGCTGGTAGCCGCGGCTGCGGAACAGGTCGAGCAGCGCGCGCCGCATGTCTTCCATGCGCCAGGCCTGCGGCGGCAGCACATCCTCGACGTTTTCAGGCAATAACCAGGCAGTCATGTCAGTTCAGCATCAGCAACAAAAAAACGCCACCCAACATCGAGGCAGCGCCTATGAAACGCAATTGACCGTCGCTGAGTTCCAGCATCCGGCGGAAGCCGTCCCGCCATACGGCAGGCGCGGCAAACGGCAGGATACCCTCAATCACCAGCAACAGTCCGATTGCCGCAAGCCAGTCAGATCCGGTCATTGACCACCGGCAGCACGCGGGTTCTTCATGTACTTGAAGAAGTCGGAACTGGGGTCGAGCACCATCACGTCACTCTTGCTCTTGAAGCTCTCGCGGTAGGCCTGCATCGAACGGTAGAACGCATAGAACTCGGCGTTCTTGCCGTAGGCGCCGGCGTATACCGCCGAGGCCTTGGCGTCGCCCTCACCCTTGACGCGCTGCGCGTCGCGGTAGGCTTCGGCGACGATCACGTCCTTCTGCTTGTCGGCGTCGGCTTTGATCTTTTCAGCTTCGGCCGCGCCGGTCGAGCGCAGTTCGTTGGCCACCTGCTTGCGTTCGGCTTCCATCCGGCGGTAGACGTTTTCCGACACGGTCTCCGGCAGATCGACCCGCTTGATCCGCACATCCACCACCTGCACGCCGATCTTGCGCGCGTCGGTATCGGCCTTGGCGCGGATGATGCTCATGATTTCCTCGCGCCGCCCCGACACCACCTCGTTGATGGTGCGCTTGCCGAATTCGGCGCGCAGGCCGTCATTGACCGTCTGGTTCAGGCGGATCTGCGCCCGCGTCTCGTCGCCGCCGACCGACACGTAAAACTGCCGCGCATCGATCACGCGCCACTTGATGAAGGAATCGACCAGCACGTTCTTCTTTTCCGAGGTGATGAAACGCTCGGGGTCGGCCGAATCCAGCGTCAGGATGCGCGTATCGAAATAGCGCACGTTCTGCACCAGCGGCAGCTTGAAATACAGGCCCGGCTTGGTCTTCACCGACACCACTTCGCCCAGCTGGAACACCAGGGCGTTCTGCCGCTGGTCAACCGTGAACATGCTGGCGCTCAGCACCACCAGCACCACCAGCAGCCCAATCAGCAACACTCCGAGCTTGTTCATGGCCGTGCCTCCCGATCGCGGTTGCGCAAGGCATCACGCGAGCGCGTATCCACCGGCGAAGCCGCCGTCGTGGCGGGCTGCGCCAGGACATCCGGCGCGCCGCTGTAGGGCTGGGCAACGATCTGCTGCAGTTTGTCGAGTGGCAGGTACAAGAGGCTGTTGCCGCCCTTCTGGTCCACCAAGATTTTGCTGGTGTTGGTCATCACGGTCTGCATGGTGTCGAGATAGATACGCTGGCGCGTGACCTGCGGCGCCTTTTGATATTCGGCAAAAATCTGCGAGAAGCGGCTGGCCTCGCCCTCGGCATTGGCAATCACCGACTGCTTGTAGCCTTCGGCCTCTTCCTTCAGGCGCGAGGCCAGACCGCGGGCACGCGGCACCACGTCGTTGGAGTAGGCCTCGGCCTCGTTCTTCAGGCGCTCGCGGTCCTGGCCCGCCTTCACCGCGTCGTCGAACGCAGCCTGCACCTGCTCGGGCGGCTGGATGTTCTGCAAGGTCACCTGGCTGATGCTGATGCCGGTCTTGTGGCGGTCATGGATGTCCTGCATCAACTGCTTGGCTCGCGCAGCAATTTCGGCGCGACCCTCGTACAGCACGAAGTCCATCTTGCTCTTGCCGACGATTTCGCGCATCGCGGTTTCGGCGATCTGCAGCGCGCTGTCTTCGGGTGAACGGTTGACGAACAGGAACTCGACCGGGTCTTTCAGGATGTACTGCACGGCAAACTGCAGGTCGATGATGTTCTCGTCGTCGGTCAGCATCAGCGACTCTTTCAGCACCTTGCTCTTGACGTTGTTGCGGTAGCCGATTTCCACGGTACGCACCTGGTCGACGTTGACGATTTCGCGCGACTCGATCGGCCACGGCAGATGCCAGCGCGGCCCCGGATCGGTGGTTTCGACGTACTGGCCAAAACGCAGCACCATGCCGCGCTGACCGGTATCGACGATGTAGAAGCCGCTTGCCACCCACACCAGCACCAGCGCACCGATCAGCAGGCCGACCAGATTGCCGCCGCCCGGAAAGCCCTCGGGGGAAAAACCGTCTCCGCCGCCGCCAGTGTCCTTTTTACCAAACATGCCGTTGAGGCGCTGGTTGACGCGCCGCCAGAGCTCGTCCAGGTCGGGCGGTCCGCCGTTCGGGTTGCGGTTGCCTTTGTTGCCCCATTGCGGGTCATTCCATGCCATAGCGTTATGTGGAGAAAACAGTAGGTTGGAGAGAGGTGTCGTCGGGTGCGCCGGCTTTGGCCTGGTCGCATTCAGCCTGAACACGGCGGGCGAGCAGGATTTCTGACAGCGCCTCGCGTAAAAGTTCAAGCCCCGCGCCGGTTTGCGCGGAGACATACACGCTGTGAAGTTTACCATACTCGTCGCGCCCCACTCCCGGCGCAACGCCCGTCAAATCAAGCTTGTTGTAGACCCTGAGCTGCGGCACGGCATCCGCGCCGATTTCCCCCAGCACCTTGTCGACTGCCTCGATCTGGCGCTCGCGCCCGGGGCTGGACGAATCGATCACGTGCAGCAGCAGATCGGCCTCGGCCGTGGCTTCCAGGGTGGCGCGGAAGGCGGCCACCAGGTCGTGCGGCAGACGGGTGATGAAGCCGACGGTGTCCGACAGCACCACTTCGCCCACTTTCGGCAGGTAGATCTTGCGCGTGGTGGTGTCGAGCGTGGCGAACAGCTGGTCGGCCGCGTAGGCGCCGGCGCGCGTCAGCGCATTGAAAAGGGTGGACTTGCCGGCGTTGGTGTAGCCCACCAGCGCCACCGACATCACCTGCTGGCGCGCCCGCGAACGGCGCTGGGTGCGGCGCTGCTGGCCCAGCTTGGAAAGCCGCTCGCGCAACGCCTTGACCCGCACGCCGATCAGGCGGCGGTCGGTTTCCAGCTGCTTTTCGCCCGGGCCGCGCATGCCGACACCGCCGCGCTGGCGTTCAAGGTGGGTCCAGCCGCGCACCAG
>Ga0299912_10003871_pt1 | contig 12217 bp, 9 predicted proteins | sample RVTome_2_FD_207667 | JGI IMG/M metagenome (GOLD analysis project Ga0299912, IMG submission 207667) | Soil microbial communities from uranium-contaminated site in the Upper Colorado River Basin, Wyoming, United States - RVT95D214 (version 2) ... | reverse complement strand
ATTAGAAAAAAGTAAAGGGCTAAAAAGATCAAAGAGCCGATCAACCCGAACTCCTCACCGGCTACCGAGAAAATAAAATCGGTATGCTGCATTGGCAGAAAGGCTAATTTAGTTTGCGAACCGTGTAAAAAACCCTTGCCCAAAATACCACCTGAGCCAATCGCAACTTTGGACTGGATAATCTGATAACCTGCTCCTAAAGGGTCTCTGTTCGGGTCCAGAAATATCAGGATCCTTAGTTTCTGATAGTCATGCAGCCTGTTCCAGAGTAAAGGAGTAAGGATACCAAAGATTAAATTAAAGATTATAATCCAGAACGAAAACAAAAATCCTGGTCTGAGCCAGTATAAAAGATAGATAAGAATAAAAAAGAAAATTCCCCAGGAGAGCCAGTGGAAACCAGCTACCAGGCTGATCAAAGGAGAGAAGATTAAAATGATAAAGAAGAGCGGGACTTTAGCCCAGTAGAACATAGATAAAACTATGGCTAAAAAAACTAAGGAGGTTCCTAAATCCGGCTGTTTCAAAACTAAAAGTAGTGGGAAAAACCCTATAACTATAACTGTTCCAATCCAGAGAATAGAAGTAAAAGAACGCTTGGTATAAGAAAGGTAGCGTGCCAGAGCAAAGACTGTGGCAATCTTTGCCCATTCTGAGGGTTGAAAAGTCATCCCTCCTAACTCAAACCAACGAATAGCTCCCAGTCGGCTTGCCCCGAAGAAAAGGACCGCAACCAGTAAAACGATAGCCAGAAGATAGTACAGGTAAGAGATGATCTCATGCAGCCTCAGGGGGATTATGTATAATATTCCGGCAGCGATCAAGGATAAAAAAAGCCAGAAGAGCTGTTTTTGAAAAAGACTCTGCTCACTTATGGAATTGTGTTTGGCGCTGTAGATCAGAAGAATTCCGATCAAAGATAAGAGTAAAGCCGTGAAGAAAAGCTTGAAATCAATTTCATCTGTTTTGAATTTAAGCGACATCATTCAATCAGTTAGAAACTCTTTATTCCCTTCTTCCGCTGGTTCTTCGATTTTGCCTTTGAGATATTTTGTGATAATCTTTTTAGCTACCGGTGCAGCAAATGTTCCACCGTGACCAGCCTGTTCTATTAACACTGCCACAACTATCTTCGGGTAATCTGCTGGCGCAAAACCGACAAACCAGGCATGTTCCTTACCATGCGGGTTTTGAGCTGTTCCCGTTTTTCCCCCTACGGTGATATCCGGAATACGGGCTAATCCACCAGTTCCCGAAGGGGAGTTCACCGCATCGACTAGCGCTTCTTTCAAAACTTCAAGGGTTGCTTCTGAAAAAGGAAGACGAAATAGAACCATTCTTTTATTAATAAAAACCTTCCCTTCGGGTGATTTTATCTTATTCAGAATGTGCGGCTGATAAACAATCCCCCCATTAACCAGGGCGGAATAGAAAACCGCCATTCCTAAAGGGGTAGTCAAAACCTCACCCTGTCCTATTCCTAAATTAATAACCAGGTTTTTGATCCATTCACCATTCCCGAATTTTTTCTGGTAATAGGAGCGAGTAGGAATCATCCCGGAAGCTTCATCCGGGAGATCTATTTCAAACTTTTTGTCCAGCCTGGACTCTAAGGCATAATAACTCCATCGATCCAAACCCAATTTCAAAGCTAACTGATAGAAATAAACATCGCAGGATTGCGCAATAGCTTGAATCAGGTTGAGCCTGCCATGCCCTTTAGGTCGCCAGCACTTAAAGACTCTGTTTCCAAAAGGGAAACCACCATAACAGCTTGAAAAAGTTGTATTTCGATCCGCGATTCCCGCTTCTAAGGCAGCAGCTGCAGTTAACAGCTTAAAAGTCGAGCCTGGAGGATAAACCCCTTGAATCGAACGATTAAGCAGAGGATGGGATGGGTCATTAATTAATGTCTGCCAGGTTTTTTCATCTAAGAAAGAGCTGAATTGATTCGGGTCAAACCCGGGTTTGCTCACCAATGCCAATACCTCTCCATTCTGTGGATCCAGAGCCACCAGAGCACAGGAGTTATAGTTACTCAAAGCTGACTCTGCCTCTATCTGCAAATTATAATCTATGGTTAAGTCCAGATCAGATCCAGCTAAAGAAGGTAAAGGTTTTTTATCCTTAAGAGGTCCTAAAACTTTTCCACTTGCACTCACCTCTAAAAAACTCATTCCATCCACACCCCTCAGGACCTCATCATATTCTTTTTCCAAACCTTCTTTGCCAATGTTACTTCCCAGTCTCAATCCTTTATCCCCTGAATTATCTATCTCTTTCTGAGAAACCTCTCCCACATACCCAAAAAGATGACCGGACCAGCAAGCCTGTGGGTAACTCCTTACTTTCTCCACCTGATAGATCACCCCGGGCAATTCATCGTTCTGCTCTTCCAGAACACAGATCGTTTTAAAATCTATATCTCTTATTAGCTTTACCGGCATGTAACGATTCACCAGGCCTGTCTTAACCTTCTCTTTTAAAAAAGATTCGTCTAATTTTAAAATAGTTGAAGTTTTCTTTACCAGCTCATCCAGATTTGAAATTTCGTATGGTAGTAAAAAAAGGGTATAGGAGGTGCGATTGGTAACCATCTTTTTTTGATTTCGGTCCCGGATCACCCCTCGGGGAGCAGGAACTGATACCAGCCTGATTCTATTCTCCTCAGATACTTTACGGTAATAAGCAAAATCGATGATCTGGAGATAAATCAGCCTGAATAGCAAGACAAAAGCTATGATCCCCAAAAAATAATAGGCAACCTTCCCCCGATTATAATCTGAGATTCTACTTCCTTTCATAACTTAGCAGGATAACTATTAGCTAAACTTTGAGCTTTCCTGATCTGGAGATACCACAAAAACACAAACCCGGCTAAAGCGGTATAAATCCCGGAAAGAAGGGTATAATTAAGGAAGACGAAAAAGGTATAGTTCAAATTCAATCCACTGGAAAAGAGATAAAAGAAAAAATCGTTCAGACCAAGGCTTAAAAATATCACTCCCCCTTTAGAAACGTTACTTTCTAAAAATAAAGTGTCCTTGAAGCTTCCTACCAGATACCCTAAGGAGGTTTTAATTAATGCTCCCAGACCTAAAAAAGAAGGATTAGATAGATCTAACAATAACCCGACAAGAAATCCAAAAAGGGCACCGGAAGCCGGACCCCGGGTTAATCCAACATATACCAGAATAAGTAAAGGTAGATCCAGTTTTATCTGGCGAATGGTTAAAAGCTCAGAGAATAATGATTGGTATACTACCACTAGCAAAAGTAACAAGATTATATTCACTATCCTTGATAAGTTTAGATACCTAACTGGCATTTTGGAGTTAAAAATCCTTTTTAAGATCAGGGTTTAATTAAAAAAAGCTCCTCCAGACTGAAGAAATCCACAGCTGGTTTAATTTTAATGGTTTTAAAAACCGAATTGTTCTCTCGGGATATTATAATCACCCGACCAACCTTTAAGCCTGCAGGGAATATTTCGCCTAATCCCGAAGTATAAATTTCGTCCCCGGGCTTAACATCCTCATCTAAGGGAACATTATCTAAATCCAGAATAATTCCCCTTTTAGATTTTACAATACCTTGAACTCTGCTCCTCTGATCAAAAGCAGCCACTCTGCAATTAGGATGAAAGAGTAATTGAACCACTGAACTTCCCACCAGGACCTCACTTACTTTACCCACCACACCATCGCTATTAATTATCGTCATATTCTTTTTAACACCATCTTTCTCCCCTAAATTTATCAAGATAGAACCAGGGAATCTTCCCGGCTCTGCTGAGATAACCTCAGCTGGGATTAGCTCGAAACTGCTCTGCGACTTGAAATCCAGCATCTTTTTCAGCCTTTCATTCTCTAATCCTTTCTCTTTCAACCGGGTATTTTCTAAAGTAAGTCTGGTAACTTTCTCAACTAAAATCCTGTTGTTCTGATAGACCTGGTGTAGTTCTCCTATTCGATTAGACAGTGAATAGAAAGGTCCATAAGTAAAACTAAAGATCCCCTCAGAAATATTTTTTTTCATCTTTACTGGCAAGATCAACAATATCAAGGATAAAACGGAAAGAACCAGAAAAGTGGCTGAACTTTTCCCTTTTACGAATAAACCCATCCTCTGGGTTAGAATGTCAAGTGGAAAAAATGGCAAATTCCCTCCCCCTCGTGAAGTTTCTCATTACTCTACAGAGTCTAAAACCTCCAAAAGCTCCTTGGGGCTGATTATCTTCATCAAGCTCTCCCGGTTCTTTTCGCTTTTCATCAGATAGGATAGACGTGCCATAACGTTAAGATGAGCGCCTATGGCATCCTCTGGTGCTACAATCAGGAAAAAAAGATAAGCTGGCTTTTTATCCATCGCCTCAAAATCTATCCCCGCTTTAGATCGACCAAAGGTAATTACAATTCCCTTAACAGCTTTAGTCTTAGCATGAGGGAAAGCAACTCCGTACCCCACTCCCGTGGTAACTAATTTCTCCCGTTCTAAAACCGCTTTTAAAACCTCTTCTTTATCCTTAACCAACTTCGACTTGGAGGTTAAATTCACTAACTCTTCTATGACTTCGTTTTTCAATTTACCTTTAAGGTCAAAAGTGATTAAATCCTCTGCACAGAATTTAGAAAGTTTCATCCCTTACCTCCATTTAATATTTTTCTCGTTTAGGTTGACTACAACTTTGAGTAGAACTATATTCACCTCTGGTTTTGTAGTTTAATACAAAATCTTTTTCCTTCTACTCAAATACCTTCCATCTGACCTTCTTTATCCTCAGTTCGGTAATCTTCCTTCAAAAATACACCCATCTTCCTGAATTTCTCAATCCTTTTCTTTATAAGTTCTTCTACCCCTAATTTTGAAAGCTCATTCAAATCTTTTATTATCTCTTTTTTTAATATATCTGAAGCTCCTTTAGGATTTCTATGAGCTCCGCCTAATGGCTCGGGGATTATCCGATCAATAACTTTTAATTCCTCTAAATCAAAGGCAGAAAGTTTCAAGGCTTCTGCTGCCAGTGGAGCCTTAGAGCTATCTCTCCATAAAATAGCAGCACATCCTTCCGGAGAGATAACTGAATACCAGGAGTTTTCTAACATTAAAACCAGATCTCCGATTCCAATACCCAGAGCACCACCGCTTGCCCCTTCTCCCACAATATTGATGGTAATCGGCACTTTTAACCTGAACATCTCCCTTAAGTTTCTGGCAATCGCCTCTGCCTGCCCTCTTTCTTCAGCTCCGATTCCAGGAAAGGCTCCTGGCGTATCAATCAGAATAACTATCGGCTTCTCAAAGCGGGAGGCAAGTTGCATTAGCCTCAATGCTTTTCGGTAACCCTCTGGATGCATCATCCCGAAATTACGATAAAGCTTCTGCTTTGTATCCCGGCCTTTCTGCTGACCAATAAACATAACCGGTCTCCCCTCGATTTTTCCAAATCCCCCCACTAAGGCCTTATCATCTCTAAACTCTCTATCCCCGTGTAGTTCTATGAAATCGGTGCTCATCAGATTTATGTAATCCAGACTGTGAGGTCGCAGTGGATGCCTTGCTAACTGGACCCTCTGCCAGCGGGTAAGTCTTGAATATATCTCCTGCTGGAGCTTATCCCGACGTCTTTCCAGAAACAGTATCTCCCTGGAGAGTTCTAAGCTTTCACCTGAAGCAAAATCTTTCATATCCTGGATCTTCTTTTCCAGATCCAGAATCGGTTTTTCGAAATCCAAATATTGACCATTCATCCTTACAGACCGTAATGTTTTTATCGACTACCTTTTATCCGTCTCTCGAATCTACCAGTTAAACTTTTCTTGAACAGAAACAATGCTAAAGCTAAAATCAGAATTCCCAGAATCGTTATGAGAAAAGAAAAAGCAAATCTATACTTCCGGACCAAAACAGTCCAGGTCATTATATTTAATATAATGGAAAAAATATAAAAAATCCAGATAGTTAAATTTTGACTGAACCCTTTTCCCAGCAAAAAATGAAAAAGGTGTCTCTTGTCGGCGTGATAGAATCTCTTATTATTTAAAGTCCTTCTGAAAAAGGAGAAGAAAGTCTCAAATATGGGTAATCCTAAAGCTAAAAGAGGAACAAACAGAGCTATGGCAGTATAACTTTTTATCGGACAGATGATGCTCTCCGCCGCGAAGATATATCCTAAATATAAAGAGCCGGAATCTCCCATGAAAATCTTGGCTGGAGGATAGTTAAATCTCAAGAAACCCAGACAAACACCTAAAAGCCCTAAGGAGATAAAAGAGATAATTTTCACCCCGAGGAAAATACCAACCCCTAACAAAGTCAAGGAGGCAATAAACGAGAGACCAGCTGCCAGCCCATCTAAGCCATCTATCAAATTAAACGCGTTTATGATCACCAGACACCAGATAAATGTGACCGGAAATGAAAGAATTCCCAGATTCACCACCTTAAAAAAGGGAACATAAATAATATTTATGTGTAATCCGAATAAGATCAAGATTAAGACGGCCAGGGATTGAAATAATATTTTCCAGAGAGCTTTAAGGTTTTTCAGGTCATCATAAATCCCGGAGGATAAAATCACCACCCCTCCCAGGGTAAAACCTAAAAAATACTTCAAATCGTATGAAAGGACCGAACTTTCCCAGATCAAAGTTATCCAGAGACTTAAATTAAAAGCAAAGAATAGAGCAATCCCTCCCAGGGTTGGAGTAGGGCTTTGATGGATCTTCCTCTTATCGGGATAATCTAAAAGATGGTACTGGATCGCAAACCGCCTGACCAGAGAAGTAAAGATTAAGCTTAACAAAAATGAAAATGCCAGAATAAAAATGTAATGTTCCAATTTTCCTTTACCCTCTTTTTGAAGGTTTTGTCAGTATAAAACTAAAAGCTAAAAAGAGCAAACGGAGAAGAAGTCCGCTAAATACCAAAAATCTCAAGATCCAATTTGGTCGATAATGCTTTTTAAAAAAATAATACATGCTGTGGTGATGTTCTAATTTTGCCCGTAAGGGATTAAAAGAAGTAGATCCACCGATCTGATGCACTATAGTTAAGAGAGGGAAATAAAATACTTTCCAGCCACATTTTTTTGCCCGCAGACACAGATCCACATCCTCGCAGAACATAAAATAGTTTTCATCTAATAATCCGATCTCCTCCAGCATTTTCCTGCGAGCAAAAAGGCAGGAGCCTGAGACCCAATCCACCTCCCTCACCTCGGCTCGATCCAGACCTTTCAGAAGATACCTTTTAGATAACGGGTTCTGGGGAAAGAATCGGTTCAATAAAGATTGGGAAGAGGAGATAGAGGTAAAATAATTGGGAAAAGACCTGCAGGAATAAAGCAGGTTCCCTTTTCCATCTATCATCTTAGGGCTACAGATCCCGACCTCTGGATTCTCCTCCATAAACTTTAAAATCTGATCCATTCCCTCACTAACGATTTTCGTGTCCGGATTAAGCAAAAGCAAATATCTTCCCTGACTTTTTCTTATCCCCTGGTTAGTTGCTTTTGAAAAACCTGAATTCCACCTATTTTCTATCAATTTAACCTCTGGAAAATTTTCTCTCACCCATTTTGCTGTATCATCCCTGGAAGCGTTATCAATCAGCCAGGTGTCAAAATGGAGGTTAGTTGTTGACTGGTAGATAGAATCCAGGCATTCTTTTAAAAGCGCTTTAGCCTTATAATTTACTATCACGATAGAGAGATCGTATTTATCCTCGGAAGATGGTAGGGGCATCCCGCCAGAGGCGGGACAACGTGCCCCTGCAGGATCTATTTCGGATCTCATAATCGTCCTAAGAGACTCAAGAACCTAAGCTTCCAGACCATCCAGATAGCCTCCCGCACAATTTTTTTGGACATTTTGGATTCGCCTTCCCTCCGATCTACAAAGATAATCGGTATCTCCTTTATTTTGAAACCCTTTTTCCAGGCACGGAAGCTCATCTCTATCTGAAAAGCATAACCGTTCGAATGGATTCTATCTAAACCGATTTTCTCTAATACCTCTTTTTTGAAACATTTAAATCCTCCGGTGGAATCCTTTACTGACAGTCCTGTAACCCAGCGAGCATAGACATTAGCATAATATGAAAGAAGTAATCTAGTAATAGGCCAGTTTACTACATTTACACCTTTTATATAGCGTGAGCCCAAAACTAAGTCTGCCTCCCGTATAGCACTGAGGAAATACGGTATATATGCAGGATCATGAGAAAAATCTGAATCCATCTCGAATATATAATCATAGCCATTTTCCAGGGCATACTGAAAACCAGCTAAATAGGCCGTGCCCAGTCCGCTTTTTTTCACCCTCTGTATTAATTTTACTCTGCGGTTTGTAGCTATTATCTCCTCAACTATTTTACCAGTTCCATCTGGAGAGTTATCATCTACCACTAAAACTTCTATATCCGGATCCTGTTCTAGAACTAAAGGGATGATCTTTCCGATATTTTCTTTTTCATTATAGGTGGGTATTATGACTAACGTTTTCATCCTTTAAGATTCTCCTTTCTACGAGCCGTATCCGCCTGAGGCGGATTATCGGCTTTGCTTAAGCTTTCCAGTAAGGAAAAATCCTAATATAAAAAGATAAAATATGGCTGTCAATAGACTGCTCGTTTTACCGATTTTATAAGATTTTGAATCATAGACTAATTTGATCTTATGTACACCTTTATCCAGGGAAATTGCCCGAAAGATATAATCTGCGGTATATATTTTAGTCTCCTTACCATCAACTATAGCTTTCCAGGAGGGATAATTATTTTCAGCCAGGACTAAAAATCCGGGAATATCGGTTTTTGCCTCAATCGTCAAACTGTTTATCTTATTCTCTATAATCCGTGCTGGTGCAGAGACGCATAGCGATGCGTCTCTACACGTGTCAATTCCCAGATCTTCTTCTAAGATAATGGTTTCACGATAATTAAAGTCAGGATCATTCAACCTTTTTAAGACCATCTCTTTATTTTTAATAACTTCATATTTGTAAACCATCCTGGCACGTTGAAGATATCTGGGGTTTAGATATAGATTTTTCCCTTCTGCACTATAAACCAGTTTATACTTGGATGTATCCGGGAAGACCCCTCTGAACAAAAGATATTTAACATTCAGAAGGTCAAGCTTTGGACCCATAAGAAATCTAAGATACCTTTCACCAGCCTCAGCCTGAGTTCTGGCACTCTCTAAGTAATCCTTTTCTGTAAACTCGTCATATTTCTTTAGCTCATTACCATGATATCCTAAAACTTCTTCGATCCCGTATAAAGCTAAGAAATTATTAGAAGGATAGGTACCTCCTAAAACCATAACCCTGTATGGCTCACCATCATTCTTTAGATAATCGACAATCTGATCTTTCTGGAAATAAGAATGGTAATCAAAATTCTGGATAAATTTTGCATCCCACCTCCACAGATCCAGGAAAAGAAGTATCCCCACCAGGAAAAGAAAATACCCTTTTTTTAATTTGTCCTTCAGGTACAGGTAGATACTTAAACATACCCCACTTACTAAAAGGAAAGTTATCCAGAAACCCTTGCTGATATTAGACAGATTCGAAAGCATTACCTCTTTTTTCTGAGGAAGGATATCTGCGTATAGAATAGCATTCCATAAAGAAAGAAGACCACTACCAGCCACGCTGAAAAGAAAAGCTAATCCAAAGAAAGTGAGGACCAGAATTAAGAGGAGATTATTGATTTTTTTATTTTCTTTCAAATCTTTGATCCCACCCAGGATTTTTTCCAGTCCAAAAAGAGCTATAACCGCAATAGAGAAAACCATAAGGAAAAGTATCAGCCCTGGAGCACGAAAGCTTTTCACCTGTGGGACGAAATGATAGAAAAGCCTGAAAATGGGAGTATGTGCCCCCAGAGAATAGATTAAAGCTAATAAAGAAAGTCCAGAAAAAAACCAGATCTTCCGGTTACGCACCAGGAAAAGAGCTAAAAAAGCAAAAATTAAAGGAACGATCCCAGCATAATCGCTATTAATCTTAAAACCGTTTCTTCCCCAGTAGGTATCACCCTCGTTTTGTAAATTTATCCCAACGAACTCAGGTACAAGTTGAGACGCTATCTCCTCCGGGTGAAAAGACCAGGAGGTAGAATATTCATACCCCTTACCACCTTCTGCCCGGGGAGAATATTTGTTTACATAAATATAAGGTGGCAGAATCTGAACTAAAGACAAAGCTAATCCTAAAAGGACAGCTACTACAAAATAGACCACGGGTTTTACAAGTCTTCCAATTTTTTTATTATCTTTATAATCCCAGATCAGGCTAAATAGAAAATAAAGACCTAAACCCCACGTGGCAAAATAAGCCAATTGAGGATGATTCGCCAAGATCAGAAGACCGACTGTCCCTCCGAAGAGTATAAAATAAATCAATTTTCTGGACTTTAGGCTTTTTTCTAAGAAAAGAAAATTTAAAGGTAAAAGGCTGGTAACATACATTCTACCGTCGTGACCTCCATAAACCCAGGAAACCAGATTGGCTGAGAACATATAGGCTAAAGCACCGATGAGCGAAACCCACCGGCTGAATCCAAAAACTCTCATACAGTAGAAAGTAAAAATCCCGGTTAAAAAAACAGTGAGAACTAATTTCCAGCCTAAGGCTTTATATAAAGGTAGAATAAATTGGATAATAGCCAAAGGATAAAAGGTATCACCATGCATGGCATCGATAAAAGGCATCCCTCCAAAAAGATATGGTTCCCACAGTGGCATGGAATGATATTGTTTGATGAAATCTACATAAAAAGTTTTAAACATAACCCCGGCTTCAATGGTATCCGTACCCAAAAGCATCATATCCGAGAAGATGAATTTGCCAAACATGATTACGGTCAATATCAGAAAAAGAAGGATTGCGCTCAGATTAAATATTTTGCCTTCCTTTTCAAAAGTATCCACCCATAAATCTTTCTTCTCTTTTACCTTGATCTCGGCTTTTTCCTTTTTCCTCTCTCTATCTCTCTTTGACAAAATTCACTCCTTTTAAAGCTTGTTGAACCTTCGTTTAACCTTATTATTTACGTAATTTATAAATAAATGAACGCGAATAGAAACCGTTCCAGCTAATCCCGGGGACCGGATAGGTTCCGGTCATAGACACTATTTTGAAATCGCAAATCTGTATCAATTTTCTAAAGGTTTGTTTAGTCCAGCCATAAATGTATCCGGTTTTGTTCGGAACATTAAAAATATTCCCCAGGATCTCTTTAAAAAGAATAGGGTTTGGGCGCAGAGAAGATCAAAAAACCCACCAGGTTTCAAGATCCTTTTGTTTTTTAAAATAAAGTTTCGATCTTAATCTCTATTAAATTTAAATCGAAACCTTAAGGAAATCAACAATCCTAAAACCTCAGCCGCAGTCATCCACAACCTCGAGAGTAAGGCAATTAAAACAGCTACCGGCAGAGGGAAATAGCTTGAAAGATAATAAACTAAAATTCCTTCCCTTACCCCCAATCCCCCTGGCACGAAAATGCTCAAAAACCCAAGGATGTAAGAGAAAGCAAAGATCGAGGTCAAAAAAGGCCAGAGGTTAAAAGAGCTATCGGTCAAGGACAGGATGAAGATGTTGAAAGCTACTCCGTAAACTCCCCAGGCTAACATAAAAAGAAGGGTAAAAAACAGGTTTTCCTTGAAACTTAAATTAACCTTAACGGGTTCCTTTTTCAGCTTTTTTAATCCCCAATTCAAAATCTTCTCCATCACCCGTGGATATAAAGATATGACAAAAACCAAAATCAGAGGTAAATAATAAAGCTTTGACATTCCCCTTAAAAACTTCGTTCCTGAAAGGATGAGAACCAGGATCAACCCGCCAATGATATTCAGAAGTTGATTTAGAATAGCTGAGCTCAGCGTGGCCGCCTTGGGGATCCCTTCCTTTTCGCACATATAGACCATCCCCATCACTGACCAAATTTTTCCAGGGACATATTTCCCTAAGTTAGAATAGAACCAGATCTTGAATGCCTTTTTAAAAGGCAGCTTGGAAGACAATTTTTGGAGCAAGCTTCTCCAGATCTGGATAAAAAAAAGAAAATTCAAAAACACTAATCCAAAGGAGACGGCTAACAGACCATATTTAAACTGCCATTGATATAAAGAGACCACCCGCCAGTTTTCATAGACATATCTTATGAAGAAAAAAAGGGTGACTGCGACTATAAAAAATTTTAA
>Ga0299912_10003870_pt1 | contig 12219 bp, 11 predicted proteins | sample RVTome_2_FD_207667 | JGI IMG/M metagenome (GOLD analysis project Ga0299912, IMG submission 207667) | Soil microbial communities from uranium-contaminated site in the Upper Colorado River Basin, Wyoming, United States - RVT95D214 (version 2) ... | reverse complement strand
CGTCGGTTAGGAATCCGTTCATAGTTCCACCGGTGCCCGTACCAATTATGGTCTCTGTAGTATCCTCTCCAACCTGGGTCTACATCAAAATAAAAACGTGGAACATTGTTATAATAACCCCAGCCCCGGTTATAATATTGTGAGCGATACCAACGACCTTCCCATAGACGCCACCAAAAACCATTCCAGAAAAACAAGTCTACATCTATATCAGGAGCAACGTAAACATCACTCGTATCAGGCATCACTATCACATCCGGAGGTGCGGCAAATACGATGGGCGGTGGCAGAGAAATATTAACGTTAATATCTACCGCTGCCATCGTTGGAATAGGAACGACAATTACCATCGCCAAAAACATTGTCCCAAAAAGTAACTTTTTCATTTTGTTGCCTCCTTTTTAATTAGAAAATAGGCATTGACAACCAAGATACGTTTTTCCTCTTCGTAAAAATTCCTGATAATATTCAACCGTCTATTCCATACTTTTTCATATATGATACTCCATCTGGTTCTGCATTACAACTTATTGATGCAATGTGATATGTTTTTTGACGTATTATTTAGGTCTTTTATTCAACCAGCCCACAAAATTTTCCCCCAAACTTAGAGATGAGTGCTGTCAGCACTTCCATCCCCATCCCACTGGGTGAGAGAGTGAGGATAACATCTACAAGTCATTAGTGGGGACTATATTCAAGAATCGAAGATTATGGAAAAAGAAGATCCGCAGCCAGTCGCATGATGTAGAGCTGATATTCGGCTTCATAGGTGGAATCGTGCATATAAAGAATCTCTCCCGTCACAATTTCAAGGGCAAGGGAGAATGGAGCTTCGGGAAGAACAACTAAATCCACCCGTGACACATCGAAGAGGTCTTCAAATAGGATGGCAATCTTAACCTTTTCTTCCACAGTGAGGGGTTTTTCGGGTTTCACCCCTATATCCAAATCGGACGGCGTCGAAGTGAACTGCTCGATTCTGCCATCGAATAAGTCTAAAGCCTCTTTTGCTCTGCTTCCGAAAACATAAATTATCTGGAGAGCGTACTGAGAAGCAATGTCTCTGATCTGCTCTTTTATCTTTTTCATGCTGTTTCTCCTGATCCTAAAAGGAATTTTATCATCCCAGCGTTTTTTGTCAAACCATTTCAGACCGGGCTTCGTCGATCTCGAAAATTCATCAGAACCGCCAAAGTAATAATATAAGGATCATCTCCAAAAGAGTTGGCGATGATCGAAGGATTCAAGGGGCCAAGGGTTCAAGGATTCAAGGGAAAACAATAAAAACGGCTAAAAGCAATTGGTTGCGTTACCCATCGGGAAGGAAATATGCTATCTTTTTACCGTCGGTTCAAGAAATCAATTCAGCAAGAAAACCAGAACCTATTTGAATTCTTGCTTCTTAGCAGGAAGTCCAAAGGCTTGGCCATTATACATGGATAGGCAACAAGCTGGTTGAGATCCGTTTAGAAAAAGTACTTTTAAAAAATCAATCACTTGAACCCTTGAATCCTTGACCCCTTTCTCCCAACTAATTGGGAGAAGAACCACATTTTCTTATTAAGGATGACCACTCGAAATCTCGGACGCTACTCTTTTTTCATCTCCTTTTCGATCATCCTGTCTTTGATTCCCTTTAATTTACTGCCAGAAAAGACGAAAATAGACATAGCGTGGAAGAAGACACCTATGCCCCATCCCATGAGCGGCCACTTGAACCAGAGATATTCCGGTGAAGAGGCCAAGTTAATAATAATCAGTAAAATATTGACTCCGACGTAAACCACCAGATGGATATAAAACCCGATCTTCGCTTCTACTCTCTTCGTTGCTCTTTGATAGGCATCATCGTTTTTCATATGAATCTCCTTTCGGCGTTTAAACGCAACGGCACTGGGCCCTAAACCAGTCGCTTAGAAAACCATTCATTAAGATTTAGCTTTATCTTCCTGATATAGATAGAGAAGAAAGTAATAATGATCGCAAGATAGATAAGGTAACATATATCAAGAGATAAGGTTAGTAAGTCCCCCAAAATGAATGAAGAACCAAAACCCACCATTGCACCACAGGCTATCCATATGAGATGTCCGGAACGAAGCATGCTGATCCTTCATTTTTCATGTGGGTTTTTTGTCGATTACCCACTGGAATCTGCATCTTTCAGTAGATACTGTCAAACAATAAATTCAGAACCTGACTTCAGAAAGGAAGAGTTAAAAGAAAGATTGCCTCTTTCGCCTCCTATTTGATTTTGGTCGTAATCTATTTTATAAGTAAAAATAACATAATGGTGAACAATAATACGAGTCCTGTCAACGAAGAGAAAGGGATTGCCATGAAGACAAGAAAAATCTTTCTACGCAAATTGATTTGGCTTCTCATCCTGCTAATGGTGACGCCATCGTGGGTACTTGCCCAGGACCAAACGGCAGCACAAAAATTCGGGCAAGAAGAATTGGATCAGATGCTGGCACCGATTGCGCTTTATCCTGATTCACTGCTGGCTCAGATTCTGATGGCAGCCACCTATCCCCTTGAGGTTGTACAGGCAGACCGGTGGGCAAAGGCAAATAAAAATCTTAAGGGTGATCAGCTTAACGATGCCCTGGATCAGAAAGGCTGGGATCCCAGTGTAAAAGCCCTGGTGCCTTTTCCACAGGTCTTGTCGATGATGAGCGAAAAGCTGGAGTGGACCCAGAAGCTGGGCGATGCCTTCCTTGATCAGCAAAACGAAGTCATGGATACAGTCCAGGCATTGAGAGCTAAGGCGCAGGCTGCGGGTAACCTGAGGGATACCGAACAACAGAGGGTGATTGCGGAGGGGAGCGTCATTGAAATCGAGCCTGCGCAGCCAGAGGTGGTCTATGTGCCGGTCTATGACCCGACGGCGATTTATGGGCCTTGGTGGTACCCGGCTTTCCCTCCCTTCTTTTTCCCCTTTCCCCCCGGGTTGGTTATCGTTAGAGGATTCGGGTTTTGGACCGGCATAACTGTGGGTCCAGCCTGGGGTTATGCATGGGGGCGTTGGGATTGGAGGAATCATTACGTTAATGTAAACATCGACCGCCACATAAACATTAACCGCAGTATAAGCATTACCCGTACAAACATCCAGGCAACTCGGTGGCAGCACGATGTGAGCCATCGGAAGGGCGTTGTTTACAGGAATGAGGCAACCCGGGAACGTTATGGCCAGGTGGCAAGGGGAGCGGAGAACCGTCGGGACTTCCGGGGCTTTGGACAGGAGATAAGAGGCCGGCAGGCTCCAGGAGCACCCCGCCAGGGTGTTGTCCAGCGCAGAGAGACAGGCGGCTTAGACCGACAGCGCCTTGATCGCAGTAGAGATAGAAGTGCCTTTGGTGGTATGGACCGAGGGAGTGATGTTCGAAGGCAGAGCGACCGTGGTCTCCAAAGCCGCCAGAGCATGCCTTCAAGAGGGACAGGCAGTGTGAACCGTGGCAATGCTAGCGGTCGCCGTTAAGGGTTGAGCAAAGGATTTAAACATCATAGTTCGATGGAGGAAAAAACGATGTTTATCAATACGTGGAATCAACAGAAGCGTTCGATATGCCGTTTGGGTGTTGCAATCATAGCGGCAGTGATGATGTTAGCTGGATTTTATCAGAGTGGTTTTGCAGCAGATGTTAGGCAGAAAAGTTTCAAGTCTCCTGAGGAGGCCGTTAAAGCGCTGATCGATGCGGTCAAGGGAAATGATGCAAAGGAGTTACTGACGATCTTTGGTCCGAGTGGGAAGAAATTAATTTCCTCCGGCGATGAGGCTGCCGATAAGGAAGGGAGAGAACGTTTTGTCAAGGCTTATGAGGAAATGAACAAATTGGTGAATGAGAGTGATAAGAGAGTCATCCTTCATGTGGGAAATGAGAATTGGCCTTTTCCGATTCCTATTGTCAAGGTAGGTGAAAACTGGCGTTTGGATACCAAAGAAGGAAAGGAAGAAATTCTGAATCGTAGGATTGGAAGAAATGAACTCAATACCATCCAGGTATGCTTGGCCATTGTGGATGTGCAACGGGAATATGCCGGCAGGGACTGGGACAGAGACGGGTTATTTGAATACGCTCAGAAGTTTATGAGCGAGAAGGGAACGAAGGATGGTCTTTACTGGGAGGAAAAAGAGGGTGAGGAACAGAGCCCACTTGGCCCTCTTGTTGCCAAAGCCATCAGGGAGGGATATGGCGGGGAAAAATCCGGTGATAAGCCCACTCCTTACCATGGGTATTACTTCAAGATCCTGAAGGCTCAGAGCAAAAATGCACGGGGAGGAGCGTACGACTATTTGGTTAAAGACAAGATGATCGGTGGATTTGCTCTGGTTGCCTATCCTGCAGAATATAGAAACTCTGGAGTAAAGACCTTTATCTTGAACCATGATGGAGTGGTTTACCAAAAGGATCTGGGTAAAAATACTGGGAAGATTGCAACAGCCATGAAGAAATTCGATCCGGACAAAACCTGGAAGAAGGTGGAATAACTCTTTCAGAGGGCACTCTTGTCTGCAATGTGTTGATTTTTCGACCAAGAATGGGGAAGATTTTCCCCATTCTTTTTATCAATCCCTCCTCTTATTTCATCCTTATGGGGTGTGCCAATCCCTGCCTGAGTTGGTATACCTTATGACTATCTCCTCCGGAAGTTACGGCTGACTCTGGCCTCCTTTACCTGCAACTCTTTTCCCATAAAACTTTTTCTATTCAGCATGGAGACCGCCCTCCGAGCTTCCCATTGGGAAGACATCTCCACGAAGGCAAACCCCCTCGGTTGGCCGGTCTGTCTGTCCTGTACAATCTTGACAGACATGACATCCCCTGCACTGGAGAAAAGGGTTTTAAGTTCGTTTTCGGTGGCCTCGGAAGGAAGATTACTTACGTAAACTTTCTTATTCATTTCCTCTCCTTATTTCATATGATCCGCTATGGACGAAAAGCGGGCAAAGCAGCATTACCTCCGAAGGGGAAGAGACACCGATTTTACAATTAAGGAAACCGGATCAATAACGGTTCTTACGGGCACCATAACCCGTTCGTCCTCGCTGTCCTCGAGATTTGCCCTGATCGGTGCGAGCATGGGCTTCGTTCACATTTAGCTGTCGGCCAAGGAGATCCTTCCCGTTAAGGTTCTGGATCGCCGTTTGGGCTTCCGCCTGGTCAGGCATTTCTACAAAACCAAATCCTCGCGGCTGACCACTATATTTGTCCTTAACAATGGTCGCTGAGGTTACTTGACCGAAGGCCTCAAAAGCCTGACGAAGATTTTCCTCTGTTACATTGTAGGATAGGTTTCCAACATAAATGTTCATCATCGTTCTCCTTGTTTCAGATTTTTTTTTAGTCCTTGACGAAACTCCTCAGAATGATCGTTCAAACCGCTTACAAAGTCATTGGGTCAAGAAGAAGATCTCTGAAAAACTACTCTACGCTCTCTTGATTACAGAGATTTCTGGACTTTTTCAGAAATCGCATAAGAAAACCCGCAAAGAAGTTGTCCAGAGTTCTTTACGGACTTTAATCTCGTGGCCTAAAAAAGCTCTATGCAGCTGGTTTTAAAACAATATATATTAATTCAAGCTAAAAAGCAAGAAAACCATAAGAATCATCCTCCTTTCTCCAGCAGATTCGCCTGCAACATGGGATTGTTGCCATGATGCCATCCACCTAATAGAAGGATTTCCAGAATGGCCTTAAGAATGGTTTAGAAACGGACCTCAAAATAAAGTCTTTTCATTTCCGTCCTCCATTGTTTCGCCGCCTGAAGGGCCTATTTTCCGTAGAGCTGACAATCTTTCAATTCATTGTTCGAGACTTTTTAAAAAAAATGATTTTTCGCAACGCCTTGATTTTATGAGGCGCGATTACATAAAATGGAGAGGAATCTGATTTTGAAATTGAAGGGCAAAAAATGAAATCGGAACTATCCCATCCTCGTGAGGGGAATGGTTTGAATGAGATCAGAGGAGTTCCTCCAAAGGTTTTTTAAAGGGAATTCATTATGGACAAAGTGTTGATTGAAAAACTTCCTGAGACAAAAGAAGGACTTGAGGCGAAAAGGTGGAAGGAGGAAAGAGGAGAGTTTGCTCAGATTGGCTACAACGAGGAGATGAGACATCTGGCTATTTTTGAAATCAGAAAAGGATTCACAAGAGGAAGCCATTACCATGAAGGAAAAGAGGAGATCTTTTATGTGGTTCATGGGAAGATGGAAGCAAGATTTGTCGATATGGATACCCTTCAAAGAGAAGAATCTATTTTAGGCAAAGGAGATAAGTTGAGGATTAAACCCCGGTGCGGCCATCTTTTTCAAGCCCTGGAGGATACTTTGGTCGTTGAATATAGCCCTCAGGTCTACGAGATCGAGGATAACTACAGAATCGATTTCTGAGGTGAGATGCTAAGGGAGAGATCGATGAGAGGGTTCAACCGAAGAGATTTTTTGAAATATTCCGGAGGTGCTGGAGGTGCACTATTTTTAGGGATGAAGGGAGGGTTGGCGATGTCAGAGACGGTGTGTAGAGTTACGTTGTTGAAGACAGATGATCGGAAGCATGGGGTAAAGGGATCGTTGAGGGCTCTCAGGGTTAATCCTGTAAAAGGAAAAGATATCCTGATCAAACCTAACTTCAATACCTCTGACCCCACTCCGGGTTCAACACACAACGACACCTTGGTCGCGCTGGTCGAAGAGATTTGGGAAATGGGGGCAAGATCGATCAGCCTTGGAGAGAGAAGCTATCCGCTGACCCGCGAGGTCATGGAGAAGAAGGGTATTTTGCCCATCCTGAATAGATTGAATGTTAAGGTGATCGACTTCGATGATCTGAACGACAAGGATTGGGTAGCGTTCAAACCTAAAAAGAGCCATTGGGCCAATGGTTTTCGGATTGCACGGCCGATTCTTGATGCGGAGTGCCTGATTTCCACGTGCTGCTTGAAAACCCATCAGTATGGAGGGATCTTCACCCTGTCGTTAAAACTCCATGTCGGGGTTGTCCCCACATTTCGGCATGGATACGAGACCATGCGAGAGCTTCACAGTTCTCCCCATCAGCGGAAGATGATTGCAGAGATCAATGAGCCATTTAAACCCGCACTTATCGTCCTCGACGGGATCGATGCTTTTGTGGATGGCGGTCCGGCAACTGGAAAGCATGCCAAGGGAGAGGTCTTCCTCGCCTCAGCTGACCGGGTCGCTATCGATGCCGTTGGAGTAGCCATTCTAAAGCTCATCGGCAGCAATGAAAAGATCATGAAGACGAAGATATTCGAGCAGGAGCAGATCGCACGGGCTGTGGAACTTGGTTTGGGGGCATCGTCTCCTTCTGAGATCGAAGTGGTATCTGCCGATGAAAAGAGCCAAGGCTATCGAGACCAGGTTGTGGAGATATTGAAGAAGGGATGATGAGGCTGCCGATCAGATTCATTCGATAGGAGAGAACGAGGATAGCGCTTTATGAAGGATGAACCAGAGGAGCAGGTGATTCAAAAATTTCCCAACCGTTGTCCTTATTGCGATCAACCCATCTCTTATGATCAATTTGATCTCAAGATAGGCGAGAATCGCATCGAATGTCCCTCCTGCAAAAGGATCTATATCAAAGTGGTTTCAAACTCTTTTGGAGAAAGAGAGACCGGGTAAGTGGAGAGGTCCAAAGCCTCACATTTTAATAATGGCCTTTTGAGCCCAATCCAATTCGTGAAGGGGGTAGGTCCAAAATTTGCCGCACTTCTTGACAAGAAAGGCATTCGAACCGTTGAGGACGCCCTTTACTTTCTTCCCAGATGCTATGAAGACCGCCGAAATTTGAGACCTATCTCTGAGTTGAAGACCGGGAGAAAAGAGACAGGTTTTGGTGAGGTCGTGCTTTCGGGAGTTGCTTTTTATCAGAATAGGAGGAAACGAGTCTTTGAAACAGTGGTGGGAGATGGAACCGGTGTGATCAGATTGAAGTGGTTTCGTGGTAATGAGCGATATCTTCGTGATCGGTTTAAGAAGGGACGGAAACTGATTTTCTCCGGAGAGGTGAGGTGGTTTAACTCCCAAAGAGAGATTCATCATCCCGATGTGGAGATTGTGGATGGGGATATCGAAAAGGATTATCTCAACTTCAAAAGGATCGTTCCGATCTATTCCGAAACAGAGGGGCTCCATCAGAGAACGTTGAGGAGATTGATGAAGAACATCTTAGAGGGATATGCCGATGAACTTCGGAGTCCCATCCCCCAGGAGATTGTGAGACGGCAGGATCTGACCGATTTTTCAGAAGCCTTTCGGAGAGTCCATTTTCCGCCCGATGAGGAACCGATGGAGGCCCTTAATCTCCATCGGTCAGACGGGCATCGCCGAATTATCTTCGATGAATTCTTTTTCTTGGAACTCGGACTGGCATTGAAGAGAAGAGCGACGGCGTTGGAGACAGGAATCTCTTTTTCATGTGATGGTCTTTTGGCTCAGAGACTATTAAACCTTCTCCCTTTTCACTTAACCCCTTCTCAGGAACGGGTCTTAGCAGAAATAAGGGAGGATATGGGGAAACCGCATCCCATGAACCGACTGATTCAAGGAGATGTGGGAAGCGGGAAGACGATCGTTGCCCTCCTCGCCTGTCTGTATGGTGTGGAATGTGGATATCAGGCAGCCATCATGGCTCCTACCGAAGTGTTGGCAGAACAACACTACCTCAATCTCCATCGATGGGTTGAACCATTGGGGGTTCAAGTGGCGCTGCTGACCGGCAGCATCAAGAGTTCGGAGAAAGAAGATCTCTATAGACGGATTGGTCAAGGAGATGTCCAAATGGTGATTGGAACCCATGCAGTGATTCAGGAGGCGGTCCAATTCCATCGGTTGGGTCTTGCCATCATCGATGAACAACACAAATTTGGTGTGGTGCAGAGGGGGCTTTTAAAGAAGAAAGGGCAGAACCCTGATGTGCTGGTAATGACGGCAACCCCCATTCCGAGGACTCTCGCCATGACCCTCTATGGAGATCTGGATGTCTCGCTGATCGGCGAGATGCCACCGGGGAGAATGCCTGTAGAGACCAAGGTCTTTTCTGAATCCGCAAGGGGGAGGGTTTATCGGATGGTGGAGGAGGAGGTCAGGAAGGGCCGCCAGGCCTTCATCGTCTATCCATTGGTGGAGGAGTCTGAAAAACTGGATCTCAGAGATGCCACCCGAATGGCTGAACACCTTCAGAAGGAGGTCTTCCCTGGGTTTCGAATGGGTCTGCTTCACGGCCGAATGAAGAGCGACGAAAAGGAGGCGATCATGATGGAGTTTAAGGAGGGAAAAATTCAGATCTTGGTGGCCACGACGGTCATTGAGGTGGGAATTGACATCCCCAACGCCTCTGTGATGGTAGTTGAGCATGCAGAACGATTCGGCCTCTCTCAACTCCACCAGCTGAGGGGGAGAATCGGTAGAGGCCGCTACCCCTCAAAGTGTCTTCTCTTGGCCCAATACCGGTCTTCTGAGGAGGCAAGGGTTCGCCTTCGAGCGATGGAGAAGACGGCCGATGGATTTCAGATTGCGGAGGAGGACTTGGCACTGCGGGGCCCTGGAGAATTCTTTGGCATTCGACAATCGGGGTTGCCGGATTTCAGGGTAGCCTATTTAATTCGGGATGGACGAATTCTGGTTGAGGCAAGAAGAGAGGCCTTTCAACTCGTTCAAGAGGATCCAGGGCTTGCCCGTCCTTCACATTCGGGCCTGAAAGAGACGGTGATGAGTCGATGGAGAGGAAGGCTGGAACTGGCCAGTATTGGGTAAGAAAAATAATTTCTAACAACACAAGGTTAAGGTTGAGGCTGAGGATGGAAGTAACACCGATCACAATTTCAAGTGTTAGAGAAAAATTCTCAGACTTAAACATGTAAGAACCTAACACTACGGGGTTTAGGGCCGAAATGAATTGAAAAGAGAGGAGAATTATGTTAACCCTGTTGATACATTTAATGACAAATGTCAAAGCTCAAAATCTAATAAAGATCATTTTGGAATAATGGAATGTTGGAATGATGGAATGATGTTTTAAAGTGAAAATACTTTTCCCCCAACCCAATATTCCAGTGCTCCATTATTCCATTTTTCCATACATTTTTTCCATTTGATATTTGGATTTAAGAGGGGTAATGCTATGGTACCATTGCATCCTGAGGGTTTGGGATTCCATCGGATGATGAGGCTTCCTCCTTACATTCTCGGCATTGTTAATCAGTTGAAGATGGAGGCGAGACAGAGGGGGGAGGATATCATCGATTTAGGCATGGGAAACCCTGATCTACCCACACCTAAACATATTGTCAATAAATTGATCGAAGCCGCGAAGAATCCAAGGAACCATCGATACTCCGCTTCCAAGGGAATCTATAAACTTCGGGTGGCGATCACGGACTGGTACCGCAGACGCTTCGATGTCGATCTCGATCCAGAATCGGAGAGCGTGGTCACCATCGGAGCAAAAGAAGGCATAGGACATCTGGCTTTAGCGACTCTCGGTCCCGGAGATGCTGTCCTCGTTCCCGATCCGACCTACCCCATCCACGCCTATTCTGTCGTGATTGCAGGAGGGGATCTACGCTCAGTTCCTTTGGGAGGTGATGGTGACTTCTTTCAACAGTTGTTGACGGCAACCAAACAGACCTGGCCTCAACCCAAGATGCTGATCATTAGCTTTCCTCACAATCCAACGACGAAGGTGGTCGATCTCAGCTTCTTCGAAAATTTGGTAGCCTTTGCGAAGGATCACCATCTGATGATCGTACACGATCTGGCTTACGGAGATATCGTCTTCGATGGATATCGGGCACCCAGCCTCCTCCAGGTCAAAGGGGCAAAGGATGTGGGTGTGGAGTTTTTCTCCCTTTCGAAGAGTTACAATATGCCTGGCTGGCGCGTTGGGTTCGCTGTTGGGAATGCAGGGATGCTGGCCGCTTTAGCTCGATTGAAGAGTTATCTCGATTACGGGGTCTTTCAACCCATTCAAATTGCGGCCATCATCGCACTCAATGAGAATCAGGATTGTGTTCGAGAGACTGCAGAGATCTACCGAATGAGGAGAGATGCCCTCATCCATGGATTGAAGCGGGTGGGCTGGGAGATCGAAAAACCGAAGGGGACGATGTTCGTGTGGGCAGAGATTCCCAAGCCATTCAAAAAGATGGGATCGATTGACTTTAGTAAATTACTGTTGAAGGAAGGGAAGGTGGCGGTTTCTCCAGGAGTTGGTTTCGGTGAATACGGAGAGGGGTATGTGAGGTTTGCACTCGTAGAGAACGAAGCCCGTATCAAGCAGGCGGTCAAGGGGATTCAAAACGTACTAAAAAAGGCATAATGCCAAATGACAAAGCTCAAATTTCAAATGAAATCCAAATGACTAAATGCCAAACGTGATTTTCAATGATAATGCTTATGACATTTGAGATTTGACATTTATTTGGCATTTGGATTTGGGCATTTGACATTGCTTTGACAACTAAGAGGGCATACGTGATGAGGGAAATCAAGGTTGGTATGATCGGTTTCGGGACGGTAGGCTCTGGTGTGGTGAAGATCCTCCAGAGAAATTCCAAGCTCATCGAGAAACGGATGGGCGCGAAGATCGTCTTGAAGCGGATTGCTGATATTGAATTAGAAAAAGATAGGGGAGTGAAATTGAAACCAGGGGTCCTCACCCGCAACGCAGAGGAAGTGATCAAAGATCCTGAGATCGATATCGTCATGGAGCTGATGGGCGGCATCGAGCCTGCAAGGAGCTATATTCTTAAAGCGATTCGCAACAAGAAACATATCGTAACGGCTAACAAGGCACTCCTCGCCCTTCATGGGGATGAGATCTTCAAGGATGCCTATCGCTTCGGTGTCGATGTTAACTTCGAGGCCTCAGTCGGGGGTGGCATTCCCCTGATTCGGTCGATCAAAGAGGGGCTGGTAGCCAACCGAATCCAGTCGATCTTTGGGATTCTAAACGGGACTTCAAACTACATCCTTTCCAAGATGACCAATGAGGGTAGGGGTTTCAAAGAGGTCCTAAAGGACGCCCAAGAGAAAGGATATGCAGAGGCTGACCCCACCTATGATGTTGAGGGAATCGATGCAGCCCACAAACTTGCGATTCTCATCCGCCTTGCCTTCGGAACCCCCGTCCGATTTAAAGAGATTTTCATTGGAGGGATCTCCGAGATCACCCCCCTCGACATT
>Ga0299912_10003869_pt1 | contig 12223 bp, 11 predicted proteins | sample RVTome_2_FD_207667 | JGI IMG/M metagenome (GOLD analysis project Ga0299912, IMG submission 207667) | Soil microbial communities from uranium-contaminated site in the Upper Colorado River Basin, Wyoming, United States - RVT95D214 (version 2) ... | reverse complement strand
AGCTGGCCCATCGTCCAATCGCTCATGTCCCGGCTAAACCAGGGGATAGGATTGCGGGAAAAATAAAGCGCCCTGCCATCCCTGGCCAGAACCGTCTTGACCATGTTGATATTGGACATTTCCGCAATATCGTTAAAGGGGCAGCACGCCGTGCTCATTACCGCTTTTGGATTATCGATCAGGCAATCCGCTACTTTTTCGATTGTGCCGGGGGCCAGAAGCGGTTCATCGCCCTGAATATTGATAACGATATCCGCTTTCAAATCTCGGGCAGCTGCTGCAACCCGTTCGCTGCCGCAAGTGAAACCACCAGTCACGATCGTGGCCTTGCCGCCGTAACGATCCACCGCATCGGCGATTCGCTGGTCATCGGCCGCCACAAACAGGTCGTCGAGCACCGTGGCTTTTTGCGCTTGCTGATAGACTCGGACAATAATGGGTATTCCATCGAGCAGGGCCAGAGGCTTGCCCGGAAACCTTTTTGAGTCATATCTTGAGGGAATTATTCCAATGACTTTCGGCACAAGTTATTTTAAGAAATGGTCGGCAGGCTGTCAATAAAAAATCAGATAATAGAACTATTCCCGGCGAGCACTGATCCGGGCGCGTGCCAGTATTAGTTTAATTAGGCTCAGGGCAACAGAAATTTACATTTTGATTTCCCCGGTGAAAAAGTATATTCCGACGATGAACATCGATCCGATCTGGCAGAATCTGGCGATCGGCCTGGCCGGGGCGGCCCTGATTTCGGTGGTGGCTTTGCTACTAAAAGCGCTCTCGGTTTCGGGAGCTGTAGGAGCGACCCTGGTGGGTACTATAACTTACGGCCTGGGAGGATGGCCGCTTGCCCTGCCTTTGCTGTTTTTCTTTACCTGTTCCAGCATATTGACCGCGATTACGAACGAAAAAAAATCGGGCTTGAAGGGAATAGTAAAAAAGGCCGGCCCGAGGGATTTTTGGCAAGTTATGGCCAATGGAGGCCCCGGTACACTTTGCGTACTGTTCGGCTATTTCACCTCTGATTCGATGTGGTACTATTTTTATCTGGTCGGTTTATGCGAGGCGGCGGCTGATACCTGGGCGACCGAGGTCGGGACGTTATCGTCCCGGAAAGTGATTTCAGTCGTCTCCTTCAAGCCGGTTGCACCGGGGATTTCGGGAGGAATATCACTGGTGGGGACAATGGCACTTTTCGCCGGGTCGATCGGCACGGCCTCGGTAGCCCGATTTTCCGGCTGGAATTTTCAGGGCACGTCATTATCGATCAGCTACCCGTCCCTGATTTGTGCTCTGGCGGGGATTGCCGGCGGTTTAATAGATTCGGTGCTTGGCGCCACTATCCAGGCGCACTTTCGCTGCAAAACCTGCCGGCGAGTGGTTGAAACAGCGACACATTGCGATCATAAAACTGAGTTGATCGGCGGATTCAAACTTATCAACAACGATGCCGTAAATGTGCTTAGCAACATCACGGCAATTCTGCTGGCGATCGGCATATTTAATTTGGCTGAGCTGCATTAATTTGATATATATCGGGCCAACGGGATTGGTTGCCCCCTGTTTTTATCGAGGAACGGTTATGAATTTTGAATTTAGCGAGGATCATCTTTCGGTACAGAAGCTCTGCCGGGAATTCGCCATTAAAAACGTCGCGCCAGATCTTCGGGAAAACGACCGGGCGCATAAATTCGCTTCCGGCCTGTTGCCCGGGATGGCCAAGGCCGATATTTTGGGATTATGCTTGCCGGAAAAATATGGCGGCGCCGGGATGGATTACATTAGCCTCGGGGTTGCCTGCGAGGAGCTCGAATATGTCGATACCTCAGCGCGGGTAGTGCTATCAGTACATATTGGCTTGAATTCGTTGACGCTGCTGAGTTACGGCAATGACTTTCAAAAGGAGAAATACCTCAAGCCGCAGGCCCAGGGCGAAAAAATCGGCTCCTTCGGCCTGACCGAACCTGATGCCGGTTCCGACGTCGTCGGCATTCGCTCAACCGCGATCAGAAAGGGAAATAAATATATTCTCAATGGCGAAAAAATGTGGATCAGCCTGGCGCACGTCGCTGACAATTTTTTGATATTTGCCTGGACTGATCTGGAAAAAAAGAATCAGCGGGACCATCGCGGTATCACAACGTTTATCGTGGAAAGGTCATTTCCAGGCGTGACGACCGGCTCAATCGAGGGTAAGCTCGGCGTGCGCGCCGGCAATACCGGCTGGATTTCGCTCCAGGATGTCGAGGTGCCGGCGGAAAACATGCTGGGGCAGGTGGGAGAAGGCTTCGGCATCGCCATGTTCTGCCTTGAACAGGGGCGTTATACGGTCGCCGCCGGTTCGACCGGTTTAATTCGCGCCTGCCTGGATGCGTCCGTTCTATATTCCCGGACCAGAAAATCGTTTGGCATGTCGATCGGCGAACATCAGCTTGTCAAGCAGATGATCGCCAATATGGCGGCGGGCCATGAATATTCGAGGCTGCTCTGGCTGAAGGCCGGCTGGCAGCGCAACCAGGGGAATCGTTCGACTCGCGAAACATCGCTGGCCAAATGGATTGCCTGTCGGGAGGCTGAAAAGGCGGCGGCCGACGCCGTCCAGGTCCATGGAGCTTATGGCTTCTCCGATGAGTACCCGGTCGAACGCTATTATCGGAATGCCAAGGGTGCTTCCATATATGAAGGCACTCGCGAAATTCAAACATTAATGCAGGCCGATTACGCTCTGGGATTGCGCAAAGATAAGCCGCGACGCTGTAATCTGCCGCCCTGGCCATTTCCGGAAAACGTGTAGCTGGCTGCAGTTAACATAATAATGAATGTAAAATAAATTTGTTTATTATTAAGCCTTATAAGCCCGAACATCGCGCCTGGTCAAGGGAAATGCTCAGTGAGCACTGGGGTTCGACCCGGGTGGTCAGTCGCGGGCGTCTTCATGACGCGGAATTGCTGCCGGGATTTGTTGCCGAATCTCCGAATGAATTAATCGGATTGGTTACATTTAATATCGAAAAAGATCAGTGCGAAATCGTGACCCTCAACAGCCTGGCGGAAAAACAGGGGATCGGCAGCGCCCTGATCAATTCAGTAAGAAACGAAGCTTTTTCGAAAGGTTGCAGCCGCCTCTGGCTGATAACCACCAACGATAACACTTATGCCTTCAGGTTTTATCAGAAGCTCGGTTTTAGCGTCGCCGGATATCATATTAAGGCAATCGAAGAATCACGCAAGCTGAAGCCGGCGATTGCTTATGTCGGTATAGATGGCATTATAATCCGGGACGAAATCGAGTTGGAAATGAATATCGAGATATGAACCCATTTGGCAGAAATCGCAAATTTACCCAAATAACGACCGAGCACGAAACATGCTGCGAAAATTATTTGTTGTAATCACAAAAACTTTTCGGGGAAATCTATGAAAAAAATTGGAATTCTGTCGGCTGTCGTTCTCCTGCTATCGATTTTTTCGGCCGGGCTGGTGAAGGGGTTGCCGGAATTCACGGCACAGGTCGAACAAAAATGCAATCTATGTCACGTCGATCCAACTGGTGGAGGAATGCGCAATTCATTCGGCTCGCAGTATTTCGCCCAGACCGAAATGGCCATGAAAAAGGCGCCGCTTGAGGACATCGCCCGCTTCAAGCCCCAGATATCGGATAATATATCGATCGGGCTGGACATGCGGACGCTCTATCATTATGACGACGACACAAAGCAATCGACGATGTTTCAAATGGAAGGCAATCTATATTTGAACGCCCAGCTCGATCCGCAATTTTCCCTCACGCTGGATAAAGGCCTGTATTCGGGATTCCAGGTATTCGGCATGGGTTATTTTCTGCCTTTTCACGGTTACGTCAAAGTCGGCAAATTTCAGCCGGCATACGGCTGGCGGTTCGCTGATCATACCTCGTTCGTCCGGGAGAGGATGCTCTGGCCGCCCAGCACCTATGATACCGGTGTCGAGGTTGGTTTTCATCCGCAAGGAATATCCGCCACATTTGGCATGTTCAACGGCTCCTCATTGTTGCTCGATGCCGATATTGGCAAAGCGGGGGCGGCCAGGTTAGAATTCAGGAAAAATATCAAAGGCATCGGCCTGGGCATCGGCGGTTCTTATTATCGAAGCGATACTCCGGGTGGAGCGATCGATATGTACGGACCTTTCTGGTACGCCAAATTCGGTCGCATAATTTATCTGGGGGAAGTCGATTTGCTTGACAATGCGGCCGGCACGGCTTCCCTGGCCACGACTCAAGATGTGGCTTTTATAATTAAACAGGGATGCTGGGTGAGTGCGATTTACGATTACCATGATCCCGACAAGGATTTCAAAACCGGAGCCCTGGCACGTTATGGTCTGGCCAGCCAGAGTATTCCCTTTGCCTTTCTGGAAATCACGCCGCATCTCTGGCTTTATGAAAGGACCGATCAGGCTGGCAATAAAGATCGCTACGTTGTGTACGACGGGCAGATTCATTTCTTCTTTTAGGAGTGCATGATGAATAGGTTAAGAATTTTCGCTGCGATTCTGGCTATAGCCTTATTTGCCGGTTGTGCCGATTTGGGCAAAAAAGCGCCCGTCGTGGAAAATCCGCCCGATACTACTACATCCTATACCGCGGATATTCAGCCTATATTCGACGGTCGCTGCGTCGGCTGTCATGTGGGAGCAATCCAGGGTGGTTTGCGCCTGGATAATTATTTCTTAATGATGCTGGGAGGTAATTCGGGCCAGGTAGTGATACCGTTCGAGCCAGACAGCAGCATTTTGGTCCAGCGCATCGAGGGGATTTTGCCCAGAATGCCGCTTGTCGGTGATCCTCTGACGCCGGAGCAGATAGATTTGATAAGGCAATGGATTGCCGAAGGCGCCGTTGAAAATTGAAAGTATCAGCATTCAGGCGGACCGGCACTGAAAAATCGGCTATTTGTTTTCCAGTTTGCCTTTGACGTAGGCATTGATGCGCAGAGAGTGAGTAGTTATTTCCATTTCGAAATTTTCGCTGAATTCATAAAAGCTTTTTTCGTACGATTTAACGACATCAAATGGCTTGGCCACGATCGGCGATTTTTCATATTCAAGACATAATCTCAATATCGCCGGACGGGGCAGTTTCCGATCGTTGATAAGCTTGATATTTTCATAGACGCCATCAAGAAATACTCTCAACATATCGACCCGGTATTTGCCGGGCAGAAAATGCTCTTCGTTGGTCGCGACCATGGCTACCAATTGGCCGATTTTCCGGGCGTGATTGACTTGATCAGCGACCGCCTCTTCCCAGAACCATCTTTCGTCGTAATAAACTGACGCGAGTTGGTGGTAAAATTCGCCCAGGGCCAGAGCGCAGTTTTGCAGGTGGTAAAGTTCTTCCAGGATCTGTTTTTTATCAGCTCTTACCATGACCCAAACCGTTTCCGAATTACCGCGCATTATAAAAATTTACCCCTTGAAAAACAGGCGCGAGCCGAGTATGCCGCGGGTTTTTTATAGAGAATTTTGCCATATTTTGCAATATTAATTTAATCGTGGACAGGTAAGTTTATTATTTTGAGCGAGGTCTATGCCGCGCTGACGCGGCCTTAATTCTGGCCGAATTCCCTTGATAATCGATTATCATTAGCCTATGCTTTTACTCCGAAAATGCCGATTCGCACCTCTGGCAGAAGGCACTTGAGGCCAAAAATTCGGCGGCTTGAGAGAGATATTTATGGGACAGAATTTGATCGAAAAAATAGTTCAACGGCACGCTTCCGGGCTGGCCAAAGGGCAGCTTGTGCGGAGTGGTGATTACGTTACCATTCAGCCGGCTTATGTCATGACACACGACAACACGGGCGCGGTTATACCTAAATTCACAAGCATCGGTGCATCGAAAATAGCCAATCCGCGCCAGGCGGTTTTCACCCTCGATCATAACGTTCAGGACAAAAGTGATAATAATCTAAAAAAGTACGCCAGGATCGAAGAGTTCGCGGCGAAGATGGGGGTCGATTTTTACCCCGCCGGTCGCGGCATCGGGCACCAGATCATGTGCGAGGAAGGGTATGCCTGGCCGGGGACGATGGCCGTGGCCTCAGATAGCCATTCGAATATGTACGGTGGGCTGGGCTGCCTCGGCACGCCGGTGGTCAGAACCGATGCGGCGGCGATTTGGGCAACCGGCAAAACTTGGTGGCAGGTTCCACCGGTGGCTAAACTCGAGCTAAAAGGACGGCTAAAACCGGGCGTGGCCGGCAAAGATGTCATAATCACTTTATGCGGATTTTTCAATAAAGACGAAGTCTTAAATCATGCCATAGAATTTTGCGGCGAGGGTATCGCCTCATTACCACTGGAACAGCGGCTGACCATTGCCAATATGACCACCGAGTGGGGCGCTCTCGTCGGAGTGTTTGCAATCGATGGGATCACGATCGCCTGGCTGAAGAAAAGGGCCGATTATATCGCGGCTCGCGGCCTGGCCGGGGTTCCGTCCGACGCGGATGGCAACGGCCTGCATCCCCGCCTTAACCAGGATCGAATCCGTCGGCTCGAACTGAATATCCCTCAGGCTGATCCTGACGCTTTTTACGCAAAGGAGCTAACGCTTGATCTCGCCTCCGTCCAGCCTTACGTCAGCGGCCCGAACCATGTTAAAACGATGACGTCTATTTCCGAAATTCGGCGGAAAAAGATTAAAATCCAGAAAGCTTACCTGGTGTCATGCGTTAACAGCCGGGTCGATGACCTGGCGCAGGCGGCCGCCGTTGTTAGGGGCAATAAAGTCGCTGGCGGCGTCGAATTTTATATCGCCGCCGCTTCCAGTGAAGTTCAGGCAGAATCGGAAAAACGCGGCGACTGGCAGACACTTTTGCAGGCCGGGGCAATTGCCCTGCCGCCGGGTTGCGGGCCGTGCATCGGGCTCGGCATCGGGCTACTGCAGGATGGCGAAGTCGGCATTTCGGCGACCAATCGCAATTTCAAGGGGCGGATGGGGTCACGTAACGCGGAAGCGTATCTGGCCTCGCCGGCTGTCGTGGCAGCTTCAGCTATTGCCGGTTTTATCGATTTCCCGGGGCTGGAAAGCTCGGGGAAGATTGCCGGAAATATAAAGCTCAATCAACCGCCTGAAACTCAAGCCGGGGAAATTTCGATTCTCGCCGGCTTCCCGGCAAAAATCAAAGGAGAAATCGTTTTCTGCTATCAGGATAATCTTAATACGGATGGAATCTATCCCGGCAAATATACTTACATAGATGATTTTACGCCCGAACAGCAGGCGGCAGTCGTGATGGAGAACTACGATCCCGAATTTAAAAATATCGCAAGAGACGGCGACATCCTGGCCGGCGGCTTTAACTTCGGCACCGGCAGTTCTCGCGAACAGGCGGCCACGGCGCTGAAATACCGCGGAATCGGGCTGGTGCTGGCCGGGTCGTTTTCCGAAACATACAAACGCAACGCGATCAATAACGGCTTTCTGGTGATCGAATGTCCGGAATTCATCAACGATCTTAAGGCGCGATTCGGAACCGATAAGCTGACTGTGAAAACCGGCAATCATGTCGAGGTCGATTTCCGGAGGTCCAGAATAATGATTGAAGAAAAAGAATATGCGATCGGCCCGATCGGCGCCGCCGCCCAGGAACTGATAATCGCCGGCGGCCTGGAGAGCTGGGTGAGGGGGAAGATAAAAAAATAGGGTGATAAGCGAAATGCTTGATGCCCCGTGTGCCGGCCCATTTGGGCAAGCCACCAATTTATATGGAGCTGAAGTAATCAATTGGTGTTCGGCCAATGTCCTCGCCTGCCTTGAGGTCGGCCAAGAATTACGCTGGCAGATGTGGACGTCTGCCAGCCACATGATATAGAAAGACCCGTTCCGTGCTTGGCGAAGTGTGGCAGCCCCAAATTTATTTGGGGCTGGAAATGAAAAATGAGCAATAAAAGAATAATATTTGATTCTCCCGGGCATGCTCATGAACTGACTTTTTCCTGTTATAAACGCGAAAATTTCCTGAATGACGAAAAAGCATGCCACTACCTCGCGGATGCCATCAATTTGGCCCGGGAAAAGCATCATATTAAAATCTGGGCTTATGTATTCATGCCCAATCACGTCCATTTAATTTTTTTCCCCGAAAAAGAAATCTATTCAAATTCGTCAATATTATTAACCATAAAGCAGTCTGTAGCGCGGAGAGTGATGATTGGAGCCAGAAAGCATAATCCTGCTCTTTTAGCCCAATTCGCAACTGGCCAAATTTCCAAAAAATATCGGTTTTGGCAAGATGGAGGGGGTTATGATAGGAATATTATTAATCGCCATGTGGTGATCAAGATGGTAGATTATATTCATAATAACCCGGTTAGGAAAGGTTTGGTTGATTCGCCAGGAAAATGGAAATGGTCAAGCTATCATGACTGGCAGCATGATATGGTAGGCCCTATCATAATTGACAAAGTTTCATTCCCGGTGCTATAACATTATTAGATTTATCGTAAATATAATAAGAGCCGACCCCAAACAAGTTTGAGGTCGGTACCCGCGCATCAGGAGCCCGCCAACCACGAAAGTTTGTGGTCGGCACCCGACGCGGGAGGTCTGGAGAACCGGGTGAGGGGGAGGATAAAAAAATAGGGTGATAAGCGAAATGCTTGATGCCCCGTGTGCCTGCCCATTTGGGCAAGCCACCAATTTATACGGAGCTGAAGTAATCAATTGGTGTTCGGCCAATGTCCTCGCCTGCCTTGAGGTCGGACGTCTGCCAGCCACATGATATAGAAAGGTCTCCAGATGGACAAATCAATATCCCGGCAGATCGCCGAGTTCGCCGTTAACTTGAAATACACCGATCTGCCGGAAAGGGTGGTCGATGAAGTCAAGCGCTACCTCTACGATTCGATCGGCTGCGCCTACGGCGGGTATCATACGAAGGACGTCAATATCCTGCGTGATATTTACAGGAATATGGCCGGCAAAGCTGAGGCGACGTTAATCGGTTTTGGCGATAAGCTGCCGGCGGTCAACGCCACGCTGATCAATTCGTTGATGATCCGCGCGCTTGATTTCAACGATATCTACTGGAAAGAGGACCCGTCGCATCCCTCCGACCTGATACCGGCGGCTTTGAATGCCGGCGAACTGGCCAATGCCTCGATGAAAGAGGCGATAACGGCTATGGTTCTGGCCTACGAATTCGAGCAGCGGCTATGCGAATTTGCCGTGCCGGGCGTCCGCGAACGCAAATGGCATCACGCCACGCTAACCCAATTCGTTTCGCCGATCGTAGCTGGCAAAATACTGGGGCTGACAATAGACCAAATGGTGAATGCTATCGGGATAAGCGGTTCACACAATCACACTATCGGCTGTCCGACCGCCGGCAAGCTGACGATGATGAAAAACACGGTTGACCCCATGGCGGTGCAAGCCGGCGTGTTCGCGGCGTTGATGGCGCAACGGGGCTACAGCGGCACCGAGGCGGTTTTTGAAGGCAAGGAAGGTTTCATGGACGTGTTCGGGCCCAAATGGGATGAGAAGAAACTCCTCGGCGAACTGGGCGTTCATTACAAGATCCTCGATTGCAGCATGAAAGCGTTCCCCACCGAGGCTTTGACGCATACTCATATCACGGCCACGCTGAAAGTTGTAAAGAGCAATAATATCGATTATGACCAGATCGATCGCGTCACCGTCACGACGATCGCGCGGGCCTGTGATATCCTGTTCGATCCGCATAAATATCGTCCGGAATCGCGGGAAACCGCCGACCATTCGCTGCCATACTGTATCGCCGCCGCCTTGGTCGATAAACGGGTCACGACTCAGTCCTTTTCTGAAGAGAAACTTAAAGACAAGCGTATCTGGGAGGTGATCGATAAGATCAAGGGTGAAGCCTCCACCGAATTCGAAAAAATGTTTCCGGCCAAACAGCCCTCGAAAGTGGTCGTGAAAACCAAAGATGGCAAAGAGTACTCCGAGTATCTTGAATACCCCAAAGGCGACCCGCGCGAACCGATGACGATGGAGGACCTGGAGGCCAAGTTCAACGCGCTTTCGGGCAGGCTATTAAAGCCTGACCGCCAGCGGCAAATCAAAGATATGATTTTCAACTGCGAAGATATGGACGCGCGGGATTTTATGGCGGGGCTGGTGGTGTAATCCAGGGTAGGGCAGAAGCTGTAGTTCCTGACCTACTCATGGACACCTAATTAGGCTTTCCCAACCGTATATAATATTGTATAATATCGCGATGATGAGATTTTATCCAACTATCATCGGGTTATCGTGTATTGACCTGTCTGGACGGGCTATATGCGATTGATTCTGGTTCGCCATGGGCAGGCCAATCCGGTGGATATCGATCCGGAAAAAGGGCTATCCGAGGCCGGGCGGGCGGAGATCGCCAGGTTGCTGGCGATAATCGGTCCGCTGCAGCTTAGTGTCGATGAAATCTGGCATAGCGATAAGGCCAGGGCGACGCAAACCGCACAGCTTCTGGCGCGAGAGCTGAAAGCCAAAAACGGCCTGCGGCTCAAAAGAAACCTCGGGCCCAATGACGATGTGGCATTGCTCGGCGATGACATAATGACCGAAAGCAAAGATTTGATGATCGTCGGCCATTTGCCGTTTCTGAGTAATCTGCTGTCTTACCTCCTTTCAGGTGATCAACATAAATGCGCTCTGGCATTTCCAACCGCGGGCATGGCGCATCTGGATTATGATGGAAGGCGCTGGTGTTTGAGTTGGTTCATAAATCCCGAATTTGGATCGGCGGAATTCGGGGCGCAATTTCAATCATATCATTAGGAGGGCCGATCAGGCGAAAAAGTATTATGGTGTCAATTAATGTTAAGCAACCCAGCCGGGCCGGGCGTGGCCGGAGGCGCAATCGCGGGAGGATCTTATGGAATTTGAATTAAGAAAAATCGGGCTCTGGAGCGCGATAAAAATATCATTCCTGATCAATGCGCTTCTAGGGTTGTTGGTTGGCTTGCTCATAGGATTCTTTTTTGTGCTCATCATGGGTTTGGCCCAGCAAATGATGCCTTATGATCAAATGGGCTGGGGCGGCCCGGATCCGATGTCACTGGGCCTTTTCGGTGGGTTTTTAATCGGGATTTTGTATGCGGCCTTTATTGTCGTCGTCAACGTCATAATAACCGCGATCTGCGTGCTCCTTTATAACCTCTTTGCCACCTGGCTGGGCGGGGTCAAGCTTACGTTGAATGAACTCCCGGCATCACTTAAGCCGACGATGACGCTGGCCCAGGGCGGCAATCAAACGGCGACCGGATCGGTCGATGCCTGAGATTCGTGTTCGCATCGCGCCTTCACCCTCAGGCTATCTCCATATAGGGACGGCTCGTTCGGCCTTATTCAACTGGCTGTACGCCCGCCGCCATAATGGCAAATTCCTATTGCGGATTGAGGACACCGATGAGGCTAGATCATCGCCCGAAATGGTACAGGTGATCATCGAAAGCCTCAAATGGCTGGGGCTGGAATCTGACGAGCCGCCAGTCTTTCAATCGCAGCGCATGGAGCTTTATAAAAAGTATGTAACACGATTATTGGAATCAGGTCGAGCCTATCGATGTTGGTGCGATCCTGAAGAGCTCAAGCGCAAACAGGAACAGGCGATGGCCGAAAAGCTTAATCCCCGCTATGATAGAACCTGCCTGAATCTAACCCAGCAGCAAAAGCAGGCAAATCTCGAAAGCGGCAAGCCGTTCGCGATGCGGCTGCGGCTACCCGAAGGCGCCACCACGTTCCATGACCATGTTTTGGGCGATGTCACCAAGCGACACGAGGATTTGGATGATTTTATTATCGCCCGGTCGGATGGGAAAGCTGTCTATAATCTGGCGGTGGTCGTCGATGACCACGAGATGCGGATTACGCATGTAATCAGGGGGAATGATCATCTGTCGAATACTTTCAAACAGATTCTGCTTTATGACGGGCTGAATTTGGCGAAGCCGGAGTTCGCTCATCTACCGCTGATACTCGGCAAAAACAAGGCTAAGTTATCAAAGCGGGATGGCGCGGCGGCGGTTACCGACTATCGAAGATTGGGATATTTAAAAGAAGCAGTTGTCAACTTCATCGCTTTGCTGGGCTGGTCGCCGGGAGATGATCGGGAGATTATGAGTTTAGACGAGATGATCAATTCTTTCGCGCTTGACCGGATTAACCCATCAAATGCGGTTTTCGACATGGATAAGCTGACCT
>Ga0299912_10003868_pt1 | contig 12225 bp, 16 predicted proteins | sample RVTome_2_FD_207667 | JGI IMG/M metagenome (GOLD analysis project Ga0299912, IMG submission 207667) | Soil microbial communities from uranium-contaminated site in the Upper Colorado River Basin, Wyoming, United States - RVT95D214 (version 2) ... | reverse complement strand
CCCAAAACAGTCGGGCTGAAGCCCGACCCACAGGAAGCCGGCCAGCAATCCGGAACAGCTATTTAGACGGGTAGCGGACAGGAATTGCGCGGCAAGCCGCGCACAACGACGGGACGGGAAACCGTTTCACTGACGATGGCCGCATGGGGCGGCGTGTAGCGAACAGGAGGTTTCATCATGGCTGAATTCGATCCGATCAAGATACTGAAGTGGAAGGCGGGGCGCCCGGCGGACATCTGGCTGTCACAGCGCGAACTGGTGGCGGCCACGATCAAGAAATTCAATCTCAAGGCGCTGGAGGTCGATGCCTATCCGTCCGTGCCTGCTGCTGCCGCCATGTCCGAGGCGGCGACGGCTACAAAATCCAGGTCGCTGGCGGTGGAGGCAAAGCTGCGCTGGCCCAAGCCCTTCCCCGGTGGCCTGCGTATTCCCCACCTGCACTACGGCGCCGACATCTACTTGCTGGATCGGGCGCAGTGGAAAGAGTTTTCCGCCACGGTGCTGCGCGAGGCGGCGGAGCGCATCGCCAAGGCCAAGGAGATCAGCTTCGAACAGACGCTGGAGCTGACCGAGGCGGTCAATACCCTGGGCTAATCACGCCTGGCGGTGCCGGCCGCAAACACCGGCGCCGCTGGGTGCACTGGAAGTCATGGACAAGCAGGCCGTTGCGGCCTGCACAGCGGAACCATCCGGCAAGGAGAGTCAGCAATGGCAACACTGAGAGGTTATGCAGTAAAGATCAGTTGGCTAGGCGCCGACCATACCTACGTCAAGAGCAGCGACGGCTATGTGTGGCCGTGCTGGGGGCGCAGTTCCGGCGGCCGCAACATCTGCTCCGGCAGTGGGAGCTCGTCGCAGGCCAATTGCATTTCCCAGCCCAGTTCCCATGCGGGCATCATCTACGGCATTACCGGCGTCTGTCACCAGACGGCCAACCGCATCCTCTGGCCCAGCCGCAAGCTCGTTTCCGCCGCACGCGGCTATTGGGCGTCGTCCCTCGTCTACGGTACCTACGGCACCGACATCGTCGCCTGGCTGGCGCGCATTGCAGTCTGTTCCCTGGTCAAGACCGACCGCGCCGCCAAGGCGGCGGTCATGGTGCCCGCCGCGGAGCGCGAGGCGGCGCCGCAGTCCGCCGGCGAGAAGTCGTACATGGAGCGTCTGCAGGCCCTGTATGAAAAAGAGGCGGCCGCGCCGCGCATGCTCGTGCCCGGGGGCAAGGGCGGCGCGCCGGCGGAGCTGCTCGGCGCCGAACTGGACCTCATGCTCGACTACCGCCTGGGCAAGCGCGTGACGGACGACGCCGGCGCGGAGCTGAAGGGTTTGCAGCAAAAGCTGCTGGCGCAGATGGATAGTCTGGGGAAGGGGCTGTACAGCAACGACATCACCCCCGCGCAGTATGCCGACCGGGTCAATGAGCAGTTTGCCGAGACGCTGAAGCGCGCCGTGCGCGTGCTGGGTCCGGAAGGCTACAGCAGCCTGTTTGGTGTGGCGGTGGACGAACGCATGCTGCTGATCGATCCCAAGATCATGGTGAAGGTACACAAGTAGTCCGGTACAAGCTGCCGGGAAGTGCGGTGACGGCACTTTCCCGGCGACGCCGGAATGGCAAAGGAGGAAAGGGTATGTCGTCGACAATGCGCATGACGGAGCAGGAATACCTGGATCGTCTGGAAAACCTACAGTCCATTGTTGCGGACGAGACGGCCGGCGGCGAACCCGGCGGGGCACTCAACAGCCGTTATGCGGCGCTGGAATTCGATCTTGCCATCGACTATCGCCTGGGCCGGAATTTTCCCCGGGAACGGCGCCGCATGCTGCACGCCATCCGCGAGCGCTTCGATAACGAGAGGAGCCGCCTGGTGCACCTGCTCAGTGCCGGCCGAGTGGATGAGGACGCGTTTCGGCAGCGGCTGCAGGTGCTGGTGGACGCCATGGCGGCCCGCTATGCCGATGTGTTGATGCCGCAGGAATATGGTGAATTCATCGGTCCGGCGACGGGAATCATCGCCCGTTCCGGCGAAGAGTTGGGTTGATCGTCAATACACAGGGAGACAGTTATGGACAGTTATCTTTCGCGTGCCGCGGCAGGCGGGCGCCAGGGGGCATTGCTCCTGCTCGTCGCGGCATTGGTGCTGGGCGGCTGCACCGTGCAGCTGGTCGCCGACTACGATGCCGCATCCTTTGAGGAGACCCTGCGCGTCGGCAAGATGGTCGATCGCTTTTACGGCGATCTGCTGGACACGCCGCCGGGTGATCGGGCCTATGCCAACTTCGCCGCCACGTACATCGAGATCGAGGCGGAATTGCGTTCCCTGTTGACGCGCAATAAGGCGCGACCGTTGAACGAGGAATCCGTCGCCATCGCCGAGATCATCCTCAAGCAATGGACCGCGCGGCGGGATGAACACAAGAAAACCGGTACCTATGCGGACGGCGAGGCGCGGCTGGATCGCGATCGCTTTGCGCGGGAGTTCGCTTCCGCCGCCAGGGCCGAAACGTACAAGGCGGCCGGCAACAGCGGCCAGTGACACAACGGGAGGGGACGGCAATGAAAGACGTAGCCATGGACATGGACAAAGTGTGGCAGGACATGACGGCGGCGGTCGCCACGGTGTTGAACAAGGAATGGGGCAAGGCGGGAGCCTGCGTACAGGATGCGCTGCAGCAGGAGCAGGGGGCGCTGGGGCGTATCGCCAAGGAGCGCCTGGCCGGGACCATCGACGACGCCCAGATGCGCAGGCTGCTGGAAGACGAGAAGGATGCGCTGAAGGTGGCCTTGCTGGCCTGCGAGGTGCAGGGAAAGAAGCTGGTGGAAGCGGCCGCCAACGCCGCCGTCGATGCGCTGGTTGCTGCCGTACGTACCACGCTGGGGTTGGCGCCGGTGTAGTGGGCACGGCCCTGCGGGGAAACAGGTCTGTAGTAAATGCAACGCATTGAGCTACAATTATCCGCAGACAACCCTGCGGAGTCTTTCCATGGCACAGATCGAGACGGCGAAGGGCGAGGCAGCCGACCGCGGCGCCCTGGCCCGCATGACCATCCAGCTGTTTGACCACTGGCAGCTGGCGGCCGATGACCAGCTGGCCCTGCTGGGCCTGGCGGCCGGCAACCGGGCGGCCCTCAGCCGTTACCGCAAGGGTGAGCCCCTGGCCGCCAGCCGCGACCTGCTGGAGCGGGTGGGCTATCTGCTCGGCATCCACAAGAACCTGCGCCTGTTGTTTCCCCACAATCGCGAGCTGGCCTACGCCTGGATGAGCACCCGCAATCGAGCCTTCGACGGCCGCAGCCCGGTGGAGGTGATCCGCGACTGGGGCTTTGCCGGCCTGCTGATGGTGCGCGCCTACCTGGACCGGGCGCGCGGCCGGTGATGGACGGCCTGTTCGCCGGGCTGGGCCTGGCCGACGTACACGACGACCTGGCCCGCAACATCGTCTCCCTGCGCGTCTCCGAAGACCTGTTCGACGACCTGTCCGCCGATCCGGCGGAGCAGGCGCAGGCCCTGCGCTGGGAACTGGCCACCAAGCCGCCCCTCTACGGCGGCGAACCGCCGGTGATCCACCGCCCCTTCGAGGAGGCCGCCTGGTTCGAGGCCATCGGCTTCCCGTTTCGCAACTGGGCCGCCAGCCGCTATTCCGACGGCCGTTTCGGCGTGTGGTACGGGGCCGACAGCGTGGAGACCACGGTGCACGAAACCGTGCACCACTGGCGCCACGGCCTGCTGGCGGACGCGGGCTTCGAGCGGGATGGGGTGAGCATCGAGCGCAAGGTCTACAACGTGCGCTGCGATGCGGCGCTGGTCGATCTGCGGCCCCGCGCCGAGGAGTTTCCCGCCCTGCTGCATGCCGACGACTACGGCTTCACCCAGCAGGTGGGCGCGCGCCTGCACCGCGAAGGCCATCCCGGCCTGGTGAACCGTTCGGCGCGCTGTGCCGGTGAGGTGTACGGCGTGCTCAATCCCGCGGTGTTGAGCCTGCCGCGCGCCGCCTGCTACCTGACCTACCGCCTGGACGGCGGCGCCGTGGTGGTGGAGCGGGAGCCGGGCCGGGAATGGCTGCGCCTCTGATCGTCTCGCGCGGTGTATGCTGATGCGCCCACCTCCGCCGGATGGTTCCCCGTATGGATGCGTTCACCCCCGATGTCATAGCCCTGTTGAGCCTGGTGGCGCTGGTCGCCGGCTTCGTCGACGCCATCGCCGGCGGCGGCGGCCTGCTGACGGTGCCCGCGCTGCTCGCCGCCGGGCTGCCGCCGGCCCAGGCCCTGGCCACCAACAAATTGCAGGGCAGTTTCGGCAGCCTGGCGGCGGCGCTGCATTTTCTGCGTGAAGGATACGTGTCGCTGCGCGAGATGCGGCTGGCGATCCTGTGCACGTTCATCGGTGCGGGCCTGGGGGCGGTGGCGGTGCAGGTGCTGGCCCACGGCGTCCTCGCCAAGGTGGTGCCGGTGCTGCTGATCCTGGCGACGCTGTATTTCGTGTTCTCGCCGCGGGTGAGCGACGTGCGCGGCGAGCGCCGTATCGGCGATGCGGCGTTTGCGTTGCTGATCGGCACCGGCGTCGGCTTCTACGACGGTTTCTTCGGGCCGGGCACCGGCTCATTCTTCGTGCTGGGTTATATCGGCCTGCTCGGCCTGTCGGCGCGGGTGGCGACGGCGCGCACCAAGGTGCTCAACTTCACCAGCAACTTCGCCGCCCTGCTGTTTTTCATCGCCGGCGGCAAGGTGGTATGGGCGGTGGGCCTGCCCATGGCCGTGGGCCAGTTCATCGGCGGACGGTTCGGTGCCGGCGTGGTGATCGGCGCCGGCGCGCGGGTGGTCAAGCCGATGCTGGTGGCGGTGTCGCTGCTGCTGACGGTGAAGGTGGTGTGGGAGAACAGCGGCGGTTTTCTGTAGCAGCGGCCCAAGGGCGGTTTGGAGTGGTTGCGCGAGCCCCGCATAATTGTGCGGGGGATGACGGGAATGGGGAGGATGACGATGCGCAAGGCCTGGTTGTGGAGTCTGCTGTTGGTTGTCGGCGCGGCGCAGGCGCAACCACCCCTGGGTGGCCCGCCGCCCGAGGCGCGTGCGGCGTGCAGCGGCAAGACGGAGGGAAGCGCGTGCAGCTTCACCACCCCGCGCGGCCCGATGAGCGGCACCTGCCGCTCGGTGCCCGAGGGGCGCGTCTGTGTACCGGCCGGCGCCGGGGGGCAATCGCCACGCGGACCCGGTGACGGCATGGCAGGACTCCACGGGGCCAACATCGCGGCCCACAATCCGGCCGCCGTTGCAGTCGCCAGCCGTCTGCCCGATACCCATCAGGGCAGCTGCTTCGATGACAGCCGGCTGATCCCCTGTCCGCGGCCCGGTGAGCGCTATTACGGCCAGGACGCGCACTACAGCGGCGCAGCACCGGCCTACCAGGTCAACGGCGACGGCACCGTGACCGACCGGGTGACCGGACTGATGTGGCAGCAGGGCCATAATGCCCGGCGTCTGGGCTGGTACGAGGCGGGCCAGGCCTGTGCGGCGCTGAGTCTCGGCGGCCACCGCGACTGGCGCCTGCCCAACATGCGCGAACTGTTTTCCATCGCCGATTTTCGCGGTTCGGTCGGCAGGCGTCCCTACCTGGACGATGTGTTCGAGATCCGCGAGCCCGACGCCGGCGTGCTCGAGGGCGATCGGTTTGCCGCCAGTCACCACACCGGCATGATGGGACAGACCTGGTCGGCCACGCTGTACACCGGCGATCACTGGGACCGCCCCGGCATGGAAGCGGCCTTCTTCATGAACTTCCTCGATGGCCACATCAAGCAGGCACCGACGCGGGGCCGGCAGGGATTGTTCTACCGCTGCGTGCGCGGCCCGGCCTGGGGCGGCAACGACTATGTGGACAACGGCGACGGCACCGTGACCGATCGCGCCACCGGCCTGGTCTGGCAGCAGGTGGATGACGGCCGCAGGCGCAACTGGGCCGACGCCCTGGCCTATTGCGAGGGACTCACCCTGTCCGGCCACGACGACTGGCGCCTGCCCAACGTCAAGGAGCTGCAAAGCATCGTCGATTACAGTCGGCACGATCCGGCACTGGATACGCGCTTTCTGCACCAGAGCGATCGGCGCGGCTGGTTCTGGTCGTCCACCAGCCACGGCGACAACATCGCGCAGGCCGATTACGTCTGTTTCGGCAAGTGCACTTCGGTGGAGGGCGTGGACGTGCACGGCGCCGGGGCCCAGCGCAGCGATCCCAAACGCAGAGGTCTTACCAGCCGCACCGGCCAGGGCGGCCAGAACGACGAAATCCGCATCGACAATTACGCACGTTGCGTGCGTTGAGCCGGTGCGGCCTGTCCCCGGTCATGAGAGGCGCGCCGCACTCCTGCACGCAGGTTCGCGACGAGATCAGCCGACGGCAAGCCGGGGCTCGACCCGATTGCGTCCGGCGTGCTTGGCGGCGTAGAGCTGGGTGTCGGCGGCGCTCAACATCCTGTCGACGCTGCCCAGCGACAGGTCGGCGTTGAGTCCCATGCTGATGGTGACGCGGAGCCCGGCCTGGATTTCCTGCCAAGGCTGGCTCTCGATCAGGCGGCGCAATGTTTCGCATAGTTGCGCCGCCTGTTCCATGCCGGTTTCCGCAAAGGCAATGACGAATTCCTCTCCGCCGTAGCGGGCCAGCAAATCACTCTTGCGCGTGTGCTGCAGCAGCAGTTGGGCGACACGGCGCAACACCTCGTCGCCCACGGCATGGGAAAAGCCGTCATTGATCTGCTTGAAGTGATCCAGATCGTCCACCATCACGGTCAGCCCGTGGCCGTAGCGCAGCGCCTGCTGATACAGTTGCGCGGCCTGTTCGTCGAAGTGGCGTCGGTTGTATAGTCCCGTCAGTGCGTCGCGAATGCTCAGCTCACGCAGTTCGCCGTGGGTCCGGTTCAGCTCGGCGCTCATGCGGTTGAATGCCATTGCCAGGTCGCCGATTTCGTCCTGTGAGCGCGGTGTCAGCGGCTGCGGCAATTCGCCAGCGGCAGGCATGGCTCGGATCGCCGTGGTCAGTTCGTCCAGTGCCGCGCTCATGCGGCGGCCGAACAGCAGACCGAGCAGGACGGCCAGCGAACCGGCGATCAGGAAGCCGGTGACCAGGGCTTGGCGCATGGCGGCGAGGTACTTGCGGTCCTGGGGCGACAGATTCGGTTCACCGACCGGCAGCGCCAACACCGCCACCTGGCCATCGAGCATGATCGGCCGCGCCTCACGTCGCATCGTCTCGGGCAGCATCTCGCCGAACGGGTAAGGTCCGCCGTGTTTGATAACGCGGCCGTCGGTATCGAGCAAAACGAAATGAAACGGCGGGCGTGGCGGGCGATCGATGAAGGAACCTTCATGCCGCGGCTGCGAAATGCCACCGGCCGGCACGCGCGGGTCGGCGCGCATGCGCTGTACGAATAGTGGGAACGGTTCGTTGCGCGCGCCTTCCTCCCAGGAACCGTAGAACGACAGATAGGCGCTGACGTCGGTGTGGAAGTTGCGGAAGGCCTGATCCATGATGTCCTGACTGAAGTCCCGCATCAGCAGCCAATAGGCGATGCCGCCCACCGCGGCGGCGCTGATCAGGCTGGCGAACAGCAACGTAAGGGTCAGCTTGCTGCGCAGTTTCACCGTGGTTCTCTCAGATGCCGGTTCGCAGTTCAACCGTCAGCATGCGAGTGCCTGCAGCTGCTCCACCGACGGCGCAAAGAAATAGCCGCCGCTCACCGCCTCGGTGAATTCCATCAGGCGATCGTGCAGGCCGTCGCCGCTGAGGCCGAACATGCGTTGCAGCATCTTGTCGTATATGCCCAGGTCGCGGGAGTAGGCCAGGAAGAACAGGCCGCTCTCGCCCGAGGCCCTGCCGTAGGGCAGGCTGTGGCGCACGATCTCCAGTTCCTCGCCGTCTTCCTCGATCACCACGCGGGCAATGTGCGCGGTAGGCGGCTTCACCTCGTCGTCCAGTTCCACCGAATCGGGCTTGCTGCGGCCGATGACGCCTTCCTGCTCCTGCTGCGGCATGGTGTCCCAGCGTTCCAGGCGGTGCACGTAGCGTTGGGCGATGACGTAGCTGCCGCCGGCGAATTCCGCATCCTCCTCACCGATCAGCGCCGCCTCGCGCCGCTCGTCCTGCTCCTGCGGATTCTCCGTGCCGTCAATGAAGCCGGTGAGGTCGCGCGCATCGAGATAGCGGAAGGCGGCCGTTTCCTCGGCGTGGGCGATCCTGGGTTTGAGTGCGGCGACGAAACGATGGGCCACCAGGTAGTTGAGATCGGCGCGCGTCGAGTGCAGGTGCAGCAGCAGATCGCCGCCGGTGGCTGGGGCGTGCAGCCGGTCGCTGTCGAGAGGTGGAAAAGGTTTGAGCAATTTCGGCCGCGTCTGGCTCAGACGATCCCACTGTTGCGGGCCGAAGGCCAGCGTGCCGGTCAGCTGCGCTTCCGGTGCGGAGGAAGACACCTCTTCCAGCAGCGCCGGAAAGGCGGCGGCAGCCTGGCGCACGGCGTCGTCGGCGCCGGGCTTGAAGTGCAATACCAGGAACAGGCCCAGCGGGCCGTCGGGGGCGAGGATGGCGGATTGGGGGGTGGGCATGATCGTTTTCCGTTAGCGGTGTTGTCGTTGTGGGAGCGTCTGATTTATCGGGCGACAGCAGCGTTCGACAAGGCCGTCCGCCCGATAAATGAGGCTCCCACGCAATCGATCAGTCGTGCTTGGCCAGCCAGGCCTCCAGCTTGTCGGAGCCGCCGACGAGGGTGCCGTCGATGAACACCTGCGGCACCATGTCGACGCCGCTGACGGCGCGCAGGGCACGGCCGGTGTAGTGGCGGTTGAGCACCAGCTCCTCGTAGGGGATGCCGCGGTCCTGCAACAGGCCCTTGGCCTTGACGCAGTAGGGGCAGCCTTCGCGGGTGAACACCACCACTTCCAGCGGTTTTTTGGCGTCGGGCGCGATGTAGTTGAGCATGGTGTCGGCGTCGGACACCTCGAAGGGATCGCCCGGCTTGTCCGGCTCGACGAACATCTTCACCACCTTGCCGTCCTTCACCAGCATGGAATAACGCCAGGAGCGCTTGCCGAAGCCTAGGTCGTCCTTGTCCACCAGCATGCCCATGCCTTCGGTGAACTCGCCGTTGCCGTCGGGGATGAACATGATTTCATCGGCCTTCTGTTCGGTCTGCCAGGCATTCATGACGAAGGTGTCGTTGACCGAGACGCAGGCGATGGTGTCGACGCCGTGCTTGCGGAACACCGGCGCCAGTTCGTTGTAGCGCGGCACGTGGGAAGAGGAGCAGGTGGGGGTGAAGGCGCCGGGCAGGGAGAACAGCACCACGGTCTTGCCCTTGAAGATGTCGTCGCTGGTGATGTCGACCCATTCATGGCCGCGGCGGGTACGGAACACGACGAAGGGGACGCTCTGGCCCTCACGATTCTCTAGCATGGTGTTTCTCCTTGTGGGCGGCTTGAGCCGGTAGCTTACCGGGATGCCGCCGGGATTAAAAACCTTTTGCCCCGGCAGCCGGCATTCATACCCGCTACGCTGATGACTACACGGCTGAAGCAGGTGCCTGCCATGACTGAGCTCCCCGAATGGACCATCCAGTGCCCCTATTGCGGCGAGGAGAATACCTTGCTGATTGACCCGTCGCTGGACGAACAGGACTATGTGGAGGATTGCCAGGTGTGTTGCCAGCCAATGCGCGTGCGGGCGTCGCTCGATGTAGGCGTAGTGGTGGCGGTGGAGGTGACGCAGGAAAACGGCTGAGGCCGCGGCCGCCTTCATCTGCAATAATCGTAGGCCCAATTCCAGTTCCGTGGTCCCGGCATGAACCTGAAGCAGTTGCATCACCTCAGCACTGACAACCCCGCCGCAATCCGTACCCTGGCCGCGGAACAGGCGCTCGATCCCGTGGTGGCGCTGGGGGTGGCGAAGCTGCTGCTGGCCAACGACGGCAATCTCGCCAGCCTGTCGCCGAAACAGCGGCAGTGTTACGAGCAGGTGTTGCGCCCGCTCATCGAGGCGGGTTCCTAGCGCGCCTCTTTGGTCCTGCCGCTGAACAGCCGTGCGGCGACGAATACCAGCAGCCCGGCGCTGATGCCGGGCGCCACCGCGTACACCGCAGCCGGGCCGTACAGGCTCCAGCCGTACATGGTCGCCACGCCGGTCAGCAGCATGGCGACGGCCACCCGCTCGCTCACGCGTCGGCCCAGGGCGTAGACGGTGAGCAGGGGCGCGAAGGCCGAGGCCAGCACGCCCCAGGCATCGAGCACCAGGTCGTACACGCTCTTGTTGCCGGACAGGGCAATGCCGAGGGCGCCCAGGGTGACGGCCACGGTGCCCAGCTTGGTGAGCCAGTAGCGATCCTGTTTCTGCCAGTGGAAGTCGCGCGTCAGCGCCGCGGCGCAGCTGAGGATCAGCGAGTCGGCGGTGGACATGGTGGCGGCGAAGATGCCGGCGAGGATCACGCCGACCAATACCTCGGGCAGCAGTTGCAGGGCAAGGGTGGGCAGGGCCAGTTCCGCATCGAAACTGTCCGTTTCCGGCAGCAGCAGGCGCGCGCCCAGGCCGACGATGATGGCCGCGCTCCAGAACAGGGTGAACCAGCCGTAATACCAGACTCGCGCCGCGCGCAGATTGGCGGCATCGTCCAGCGCCATGAAGCGGATCATGATGTGCGGCTGGCCCACCACGCCGAAGCCGGCGAACAGCCAGCCGGCCACGAACAGCAGCGGGCCGAGCCACGGCCCGAACCCCTCCAGCGGCGGAAAGGGAGACATGTAACCGGGACCGACCGCATGCAGTCCGGCGACAAAGGCCGTCCAGCCGCCAATTTGATCCAGGGCCACCACCATCAGCAGCGCCATGGCGGCGATCATCACGACGGACTGCGCCGCATCGGTCCAGATGGAGGCGCGGATGCCGCCGGCGAAGGAATAGAGCAGGACCATCACCGCACCGAGCACGGCACCGGTCCAGTGCTGCCAGCCGAACAGCACCTGCAGGGCCTTGCTGCCGGCGGAGAGCTGGGCCGCGGCATAGGTGCCGAGAAACAGCAGGATCAGCAGTCCGGTGATGAAACGCAGCACGCGGTAGTTGCCGCCCTGCCAGCGCGACAGCAGGCCGCTGAAGGTGTGCACGTCGCGGCTCTCGGTGGCGAGGCGCACCCGGCGGTGAATGAAGCTGGAGGCGATGAAGTCGCCGCAGATCCAGCCCAGCATCATCCAGATCGCAGCCAGCCCGGTGACGTAGGTGTAGCCGATAAGGCCGATGAACATATAGCCGCTGTTGTTGGTGGCGACGGCGGACAGCGCGGTGAGCCAGGGCGGCACGCTGCGCCCGGCGAGCAGATAGTCGATGCTGTTGTGGCGGCTGCGGCGCATGGACCACAGGCCGATGACGACAAAGATCAGCAGAAAGGCGAGAAAACTGGCGACGATCATGCGCACTCCACGACGGGGATTGCGCTTCACCCTACACGACGCAGGGGCATGGTTCAAACCGCACACGCCGCACAAGGTGCAGAAAACACGCGAAAAACGCATGGTTTACAGCCCGGACGGCATTCGCTAGATTGCCTCGCCGCCTGCACGGGCGGTCACCACACTCCACACGCGTCATTACCCAAGAGATAAAATTATGGATGCCACTGCAATTGGAGCCGTACTCGGCGTCGTCGGCTCGATCATCGTGTTCGTGTTTCTCGGCGTGCGTATCACGCAGCTGATGAAGGCCTGCAATTCGCAGGACTGAGCAGACACGAAAGGGGGCGCGAGCCCCCTTTTTTGTTTGTGTCGGCATGGAACCCGACAGAGTGGCCCCGGTCATTAATCACAGGTCAAGTATCGAGAGGTAGCTGCGATGAAGCGTCTGTTGTTCACCTTGTTGTCCCTGGGCCTGTTGCTGCAGGCACCGCTGCTGCGCGCGGCCGGCGACATGCTGACTGCGCCCGAGGCGCAGGCCGCCGTCGAGGCAGGCAAAATCACCCTCATCGATATCCGCACGCCGCCGGAGTGGCGCCAGACCGGCGTGGCCAAGGGCGCGATCCTGATCAACATGCGCCATCCGCAGGGAGCGCAGGGCTTCATGGCCGAGGTGCTGCAAAAGGTGGGCGGCGACAAGAATGCGCCCATCGGCCTGATCTGCCGCACCGGCAACCGCACCACCCAGGTACAGAAATACCTGGAGGCGCAGGGCTTCACGCGGGTGTACAACGTCAAGGAAGGCATGGCCGGCAG
>Ga0299912_10003866_pt1 | contig 12230 bp, 12 predicted proteins | sample RVTome_2_FD_207667 | JGI IMG/M metagenome (GOLD analysis project Ga0299912, IMG submission 207667) | Soil microbial communities from uranium-contaminated site in the Upper Colorado River Basin, Wyoming, United States - RVT95D214 (version 2) ... | reverse complement strand
GAAGTTTCTCCGGTAGGACCACATCGAAAGCGAGCAAAACAGTTTTTCACTTCTTAGTAGATTGTTACGCGAGCCTTCTCAGGTTTTGATACTGAGTACACAGTGTTCTTGTTGCACGATTTAGCGTGTTGTTGAGCATGGTCTGAGTCATGATGGGACTGTTGCCGAAGTTCTTCCTTAAGCAAAACAAAATGTCATGCATGACACCGGTGATTTCTTTTGCTGCATCGGCAAACATAACAGTGATAGAAGCCCTGTTGGTAACTTCCTGACTCTAGCTACGGGCTCTCTTTGGCTCAGTGCGCGTACAACCCTCTTGATGTTTATTACTGCCGCCGTTAACCAGAGCTGTATCTGTACTTTCCATCTGCCCATAAACCGGGTACGCCTGAGACCGTGCAACTCCTTAGCCCATGCGAAGACCCCTTCTGCACTTACCTTTCGCTGCAGGAGAAGTTCTTGTCCTCTAGGGCTTGATAAGCGTTCCTTTGCTTCATCCACCAACTGTTGGGCAAAGAAGCGGCTTATAGTACGGCCCTGTCCTGTGGGCATGCACTGTTCCCTGAACTGGCAACCTTTGCAAGCCCCCCGGGTGACGCGATAACTGACACGTTGGGTGGATGCTCGATGAGCAAATCGCTTCATTGACATACCTGCCGGACACAGGAAAACATCCTGTTCTCTCAGATAACGGAAATGATCACTCCCCCAGATACCCCCCGGTCCCCGTATGCGTTGTCTGGGTGGGATAAAGGCCGTCATGCCAGTCTCATTGAGAAACTCATAGTTAGCCATGGTGCCATATTTAGCGTCAGCCACTACTTCTTTCGCCTGTAGATTGGTTAACTTCTTATGATAGGCAAGCATCTCCCTTAATAGGTGTTCATCCGGCTTAGACCCCGTAGTAGCCAGTGCTGCCGTAATGACTTGCCCCTTTGTACCGGCCACTGCCACATGAGCCTTGTAGGCCAGATGCATGTCAAACCCGCGGCGCGAAACCACCGTCGCCTCCGGGTCAGTTCTACTCACCAATTCATTGTTAGCCTTGCGACGATGACCATCGGGTCGAATCTTGCGGTAACGAGGCGGTACTCTGGTGCCAGAAAATGCTTTCATCTCTTTCTCGTAGAGAGTCCATAGAGGCTGCTGCCTGCACCAAGGTTGTGTCTACGTACACCGGTCCCTCAGATAGCAGTCCCGCTTTCTGGCACAGCTCTATGGAATGTTTGAAGAAATGCTCAAACACATCCATGACAAAACGAGCTCTGGCTTTGGTAAGAACGCTATGGTCAGGGATGGTTTCATCCAGGTCATATCCCAAAAACCATCTGTAAGCCATGTTGACCTGAATCTCTCTCATCAACGGTCGTTCTGAGGTTATACCATAAAGAAAGCCGACAAGGAGGGTCTTGAAAAGAACAATTGGATCTACCGATGGTTGGCCAGTGTGGCTATAGTAGGATCGAGCAAGGGGATAAATGAAGGAAAAATCGATGGCTGCAGATATCTGCCGGAGGAGATGATCTTGGGGGACAAGGCGGTCAAGAGAGAGCTCATAGTATAGCTTAGGAGCGAACCGGTGTTTCCCCATCATAGGCTGCTTCCTCCTTTGTGGGGGTCAGACAGCCCACTTCAATCATATCATATCTCTCAAGTTTGGCTGAGTTCGGCAACAGTCCCCGCTGACTACATACACTTCAAGACAACTAAGGCCAGAAGTTCACGTATGCTGAGATTAGCACTTCCTATTGCCTGCTATTTTTTCTCTCCGCTTAAAAGTGCCTCCTTTCCACTGTGTTCTCTCATCCTCGGCCGTATGGTGGTCAACAGGCGCTATATGCTCAGTGTACCCAATTGATGCCTCACATGCTCCAACTATCTTCAACACCGCGTAATTGCACGCCTTTTTCTAGCCCTGCAATTCTAGGCGATGGAACCGCCTCTGACTTGTATCCGCTTCACAACTAATTCGACCAGTTCTCTGGCATATTCTTCGAGTGTGGTGCGTTTTCTTAAAAACCACCGCCTTTGAGCCCAAGCATCACCCAGCACAACAATGCTGTGAGCTACCAATGAAGGATCGCTCATCTGAAATTCCCCAGCCTTCATGCCTTTCCTCAACAGCTCTTCAAAATAGGCAACTATCCGGCCGGCATACTCGTATACAATCTGTCGCTTATCTTCTGTGAGATTCACCATCACATGATTAACAAAGTTAGATAAGTCTTGAACATCGTCTATGTCTTCTAGACGCATTATGATGGATTGCCTGAGAGCCTCTGTCGGGCTAAGATTGGCAACTTTGTCGCGATACACTGCAATTCGCTTCATTTGATTTTCAGTAAGAAAATTGAGAATCAATTGCAGTATGTCTTCTTTTGATCCAATGTAGTGATACAGGCCACCCTGGCTCATACCCAAAGATCGAGCCAACTCACGCACGGTCGTTCGGTCATAACCTCTCTTCACGAAGAGACTAGTTGCGAATTTCACTATCTGCTTTCTGCGCTCATCTACCAAACTTTCGTCTCTACTGAAGGTTCGTACTTTGTCTACCATACATATTATCCCTCCCGTTCCTTTTTTCCTACTGTGTGTAGGTAAGCACGAGGTGAGCGAGCGCTCGGTCTAAACTAGCACACCAACCCCCTTTTGTCAATCCCTCCTCCTGACTCTATGCCAAAATCTTGCCCAAAAGGCCCAGTCGGTTTGATGTATTGACAAAAACTGACGGGTGTGTTAAGGTGATGACCGAGCATTCAGTCTACATCAACTCGCTTCCTCCGGAACATCATCTGTAACGGCGAAACGGAGGCTACATGGGAGCATACGTAGTCAGAAGATTGCTGCTAATCATACCCACCATGTTCTTAGTTACTGTGATAGTGTTTTTGTCCATGCGCTTCATCCCAGGTAGCACCGTAGATTTGATGATGACTGATATACAAACGGAAGCGGGATTGGCGCAGGCTGATATAACCCGGGGGTACCTAGAGCACTTGCTAGGGCTCGACGTGCCGATCCATATTCAGTACGGACGCTGGCTGGCCGGCGCTGTTCAGGGTGACCTTGGGAAATCCTTATGGACAGACCGTGCTGTAACTGAGGACATATTCAGCCGGTTGCCAATATCTGGAGAACTTGGCCTCTTAGCGATAATAACCGCCCTACTAATCGCTATCCCCATAGGTGTGTATTCGGCGATAAGGCAGGATACTTGGGCCGACTACGCGGGCCGCACGATTGCCATACTGGCTATCTCCCTGCCCAGCTTCTGGCTAGGAACTATGGTCATCGTCTACCCATCAATCTGGTGGAACTGGGCACCAGCTATGGAGTACATTCCTTTTCCTAGCGACCCTGCTCGCAACATGCTTCAGTTCATAATCCCGGCTGCTATTATGGGTATGGTGATGTCAGGCACAACCACGAGAATGACACGCACCATGATGCTAGAGGTGCTGAGGCAGGATTACATCAGGACGGCTTGGTCAAAGGGACTCACCGAACGGACGATCATCTTCCGGCATGCCCTGAAAAATGCGCTAATGCCGGTGGTCACCCTTGTCGGCATGATGCTTCCCGTATTGATTGGGGGTTCGGTTATCTTGGAACAGATATTTGGCCTACCCGGAATAGGGCGTCTCCTGATTCAAGCCGTCAACAGGAGAGACTACCCAGTAATTTCCGGAGTAAACCTGGTTCTGGCTAGCTTCGTCTTAATAATTAATCTACTGGTCGACCTGACCTACGGCTATCTTGACCCAAGGGTTCGCTATAGATAAAGGAATTGGAGAGATGGACGAGGGCGTAGCCGCTGTAGACGCAGTAATCAAAAGAGAGAAGCATCCGCCGTTTCTGGTTGAGGTCTTTACCCGGCTAGTCAAGGAGAAGCCCTTGGGTACCTTAGGTGGCGTTATAGTGCTAGTACTGTTTGTTACTGGCATTTTTGCTGACTTGCTGGCACCCTATGGCTACAATGAAGCTGACCTTGCCGCTACCCTAGCTCCGCCATCAGCAGGCCATATTCTGGGAACAGATAACCTGGGGCGAGACCTGCTTAGCCGTATCATCTATGGTGCTCGCATCTCAATGTATGTCGGTCTGGGTGTTGCTACTCTGGGCACACTTCTATGCACGATTATTGGCGGTGTGTCGGGGTTCTTCGGTGGTAAGATTGACATAGTAATACAGAGATTTGTTGATGCTGTCATGTGCTTTCCCGGGGTGGTCATAGTGCTAACCGTAATCGCGGTCATCGGCCCGGGTTTGTGGCAGGTGATACTAGTTTTAGGCGTGCTAGGTGGCATTGGCGGCCGCGCGAGGGTAGTCAGAAGTGCTGTCATTAGCATCAAAGAGAATGTCTATATCGAGGCAGCTAGGGCTGTCGGTGCTCCAAACAGAGCAATATTTGTCCGGCATATCCTGCCCAATATTACGGCTCCCGTGATTATTCTCTTTACCATAGAGATGGGAAATGCGATTCTAGCGGAGGCCACCTTGAGCTTCCTTGGTTTTGGCATCCCCCCACCAACGCCAAGCTGGGGTGGTATGCTTAGCGGCAGCGGACGCCAGTATATGCTCTACGCTCCTTGGATGGCGTTATGGCCCGGCCTTGCTCTCGCGATTGCGGTCTACGGCATGAACATGCTGGGAGACGCACTGAGGGATATCCTTGATCCAAGGCTGAGGGGTGGCCTTGGGCGCTACCGAAGGGGTGGAGAGCGGAGGATAGCCATGACAAAGAGCGAGCGTAGTACCGCAAAATCTGCGGAATAGTGAAAGGAAACTGCGGCCAGAAATCCAATGGAAATTCTAAGTATCAAGGAGATGCAACATGTGAATTAACGAAGACAAATGGGAACCGTTAGAGTCAAGGACAAGAAGCGTTAGGGTTAAGGACAAAAAGGAGGAATTTATGAAGGGGACAGCTATTTGGGTAATACTGAGTTGTCTAATGGTTGTAGCTCTGCTCACAACATCTTGTGCCCCAGCAACAACGACGACACCAGTGCCAACGGCAACGCCGACGCCGACGGCAACGCCAACGCTGACGGCGACGCCAACGCCAACGCAAGAAACACCAAGATATGGTGGAATGCTGAAGAACACGTTGAGTTCATCGCCACTATTCTTTGACGAGGTCGTCAATCACATATACGGAGCCCCATCAATGGACTACACCAATGAAAACCTGTTAATGGGGGATTGGGCAAAGGGACTAATGGGAACAGGAAAAGCTAGCTTTCAGTATAACGTATTGCCCAGTGGCGATGCTCTGGCGGGTTGTTTGGCTGAAAGCTGGGAGATAGTCAATGACCAGACTTTCGTCTTCCACATCCGCAAAGGGGTTTACTTTCACAATAAGCCACCAACCAATGGGAGGGAGCTTAACGCCAATGACGTCGTGTTTTCCCTAAAGCGCTTGTGGGAAGCTCCAACACATTATTACTATCAGAGTTTTCCTTGGAGCAAGTACCTAGAATCGATAGAAGCGCCTGATAAATGGACGGTTGTTGTCAAGACTAAACCCCGTTTGGGCGGACCGATATTTGAATACGCAGGTGACCAAAGCAAAATAGTGCCACCTGAAGTGATAAAGCAATACGGAGACCTGCGGGACTGGAGAAATGCCTGTGGCACAGGAGCATTCATGTTGGTTGACTATGTGGCTGACAGTTCCATCACCTTTAAAAGGAACCCTAACTACTGGGGCAAGGATCCCCTGCACCCGCAGAATACTCTACCCTACGTGGACGAGGTTCGGTTGGTGATAATGACGGATCTTTCTAGCCGGCTCGCAGCAATGCGTACGGGCCAAGTTGACCGTATTAGTGGCATAACGTGGCAAGATGCCGATAACATGAAGAAGACTAACCCTGAACTGAAGTATTTGAAGGTACTCCAAGCAGGAAACGCAGATTGCATGTGGCCGAGGTTAGACAAAAAGTTACCTTGGGATGATATCAAGGTTCGGCGTGCACTAGCCATGGGTATCGACCGTCCGGCAATAGTCAGGGATTACTACAAAGGGAACGCGGAGCTATTGGTTTCGCCAGTACCGCCCATTCCGGAATTTGCTCGTTGCTATGTCCCCCTTGCGGAGCTACCCGAGGCAACTAGGCAGCTGTTTGAGTATCACCCGGACACGGCAAAGCAGCTTTTGGCTGAGGCGGGATATCCGAACGGCTTCAAAACCGAGATACTCTGTCAGCAGTCGCAGGTGGACATGCTCTCCTTGGTTAAGTCCTACTGGGCCAAGATTGGAGTTGATCTCAAGCTGGATGTGAAGGAATATGGGGCATATTCCTCTGGGTGCTCGAATCATACATACCCGGAGATGTGCATATGGTGGGACCTTCCTACCATATGTTACAAGTTCACTAGGACGGTGCCTGGTGGTACATCAAACTACGCGATGATAAATGACCCTCGTATCAATGCGGCACAAGCCGCAGTGGAGGCCGTTTATTTGGACAGTGCCAAGAGAGACGAAGAAATGAAGAAGATCGTCCCATACATACTCGAGCAGGCGTACTGGATACAGTTGCCAGTGGTATACGCTTACGCCTTCTGGCAGCCTTGGTTAAAGGGTTATGGTGGTGAATACACCCTCGGGATGTACCAATACGGCGATGTGTATAAACACGTGTGGATTGACCAAGAACTCAAGGATAAGATGACGGGACGTAAGTAGCTTTGACACGCAGAGAGGTCATATGGGAGCAGAAGCAACCGTTAAGCTTAGAATTGTCCCGCGTCGCAAGCGAGCAGGTTAGAGGCTTTGTTCTAGCCGCTTCGTCGGGATTGTCAGGTCTAATGGAGCGTGACTACCATTCTGTGCATCAGATGTCCGAGAGGAGCACCAGATTCGAGCGATGGTTGCGAATAAAGGGCGAGTCGGAACACCAAGTAACATTTAAGGAGGGAATCAAATGATTACCGGCATTATGCACTTCAATATCGTTTGCAGAGATCTTGACACTTCACTGAAATTCTATCGTGACCTGCTGGGCGGCCATATGTTGGGGGATACCAGGAAAGCGGCCGCGGAGAGGGGGGTTAACACCAGAGGAGCCGGAATAGGACTAGGGTTTAAGGTAGTGCCCGAATGGAGAGCCTGCTTTATCCGCTTTGGCGATGATGAAAAAGCCACGGTGATTGACCTTCTGCAATGGATCAAGCCAGTCCCCGTTGGCAAGCCCCACGGTAAGATGAATCATGTTGGTATCCCTCGCGTGGCATTGTCTGTAGACAACATTGACAAAGCATACAAGAATTTGAAGGCAAAGGGTGTTAAATTCATTAGTCCGCCTCAACTCATAGATCTAAAAAGGGAGGCTATAGGTCTTAAATCAGTACAGAAGCCGATCAGGTTCGCTGTGTGCTGGGATCCAGACGGAAATGCGATAGAACTTGTAGAGTAGACTACCCGATCTGGTTTCAAGCAGTCACTCATCTTGTTTCAGCTATCTGTCCAGTCTTAGCGGATTGCTGAGCGGAGTCCAGGCCTGTGAAAGGGCGCTTGAAGAATTCAGCAGGAGGCATCGGTGGCTGAGTGAATCCGCTGTTGCTGGAGATGGGAGGGACAATATTTGCGCGAGGTAGATGCGATAGGGGCCGTAGTTGCGAGAAAGATACGCGCAACGTTGTGAAAATCTAAGAAATGTAAGGGGGAAGGACATATGATTAATCGAATCATTCACGTCAATATCGTTTGCACAAACCTCGAGAGATCATTAAGGTTCTATCACGACACTTTGGGAGGCGACGTAATTATTTCTAAACCTGTCGGTGCTAGAAAAACCGAAAGTCTAGGATCAGGAATAGCCATGGGTTTTGGGGGTCCGGCTCAATGGGGTGCCTATTTTATCCGATTCGGGGACCAGGTACCCTTAGGAGGAGCCTACTTAGGTGAAGGAGCAACAGTCATCGACCTTCTTCAGTGGACTAAGCCGGCTTCCGTTGGTAGACCATATGACAGATTGAACAATGTTGGCCTCGCCCGGATGGCCTTAGCCGTGGACAACATTGACAAAGCCTACAGCGATCTGAAGGCAAAGGGAGTAGAATTCATCAGTCCACCTCAGAAGGTAGACCTGGAGAGACCAGGGGAGGGTCGAGTTAAGGTGGTTGCGTTTAAGGATCCAGATGGAACGTTCCTAGAACTTGCGGAGCGGCCGAGGTCTGGAAGATCTAAAGCGCCTGTAGGAATGAAACGAATGATTACTCGGATGATTCACGTCAATATAGTCTGCACAGATCTTGAAAGATCGCTGAGGTTCTATCGAGACACACTGGGAGGCCACGAGGGCCCATTGGGGCGAGTGGGACACCCCGTAGGTACGCGGAAGGCCGAAAGTCTAGGATCAGGAATAGCCATGGGTTTTGGGGGTCCATCTCAGTGGGGCGCCTATTACATCGGATTTGGTGACCCAAACAGAGAGCAAACAGTCATCGACCTTCTCCAGTGGACTAAGCCAGCCTCCACTGGTAAGCCCTACGATAGATTGAATCATGTTGGCATCGCTCGGATAGCCTTGGGTGTGGATAACCTTGATAAGACCTACGCCGAACTGAAGGCAAAGGGAGTCGAGTTCATCAGCTTACCCCAATATGTAGACCTAGAGAGGCCAGGGCAAGCCCCGGTTAAGGTTGTTGCGTTTAAGGACCCGGATGGCGTATTCTTGGAGCTTTCGGAACGGCCGTAGCGCTGCTAACAGTTGCTGAGTGAGCATATGTCGGGACAAAAGCCGAGCTAAGGAAATGTCACCGTCAACTGTAGGCAGCATACATTTGTTCGATCGCACACTATGCCATCGAAGTTCATCTGCCTGCATCTTTGAAAGCAGCCACGCGATGCTTCCCCGCATCGCGTGGCTGGCCATGGAAATATCGGTGTCTCGCTAAAATATGCAGAAAAAGGGGGGCGTAGCTCATGAAAGAAGAGAAACTGGTTGAGGCCAAGTGCATCGGGAGGAACTGGCGGGATGAATACAAGAAGAAATTGGTCTCCGCCGAAGAAGCTGTCAAAGTGGTCGGGTCCGGCGACCGAGTAATTGCACCTTGGTGCAAAGCTCAACTCCTGGGGAACGCGCTTGCGGCTAGGAAAGAGGAACTGCACAATGTTGAGATTCACTCTAGCAACCCGCAGCAAGCTGCTATGGGGATGTTCTTCCAGGAAGGTGCGGATGCATCCTTCTATAACAGCATATTCATATTTATTGGTGATTTCGCTCGGACAGCGCCGGCGGGAACTGACTCCAATCGAACCCAGTTCTGGCCAGGGACATTCTCGCAGATGATGAAACCGTTTGACGAGAGGCCGCAGGAGTGTCCCTATAGAATAGATGTTGTCATGGCGGTTGTGTCACCTCCCGACAAGAACGGCTTTTGTAGCTTTGGTGCGGATTTGTGGAACAAGAGGAGCTTCTGCAAAAGGGCGAGGAATGTTATTGTTGAGGTAGATGAGACACAGATTAGAACCGGGGGCACGAACTTCATACATGTTTCAGAGATTGACTATTTCGTGGAGCATACACCACCTCAATTGACCGATGAGGCCAAACAGAGACTTCTATCCAAGGCTGCTCCTGGGGTACCCCAAGTGCTCGAGCCTGTCATTACTCAAGTAGAGAAGGCATGGGGGCCAAGCACAGCCGAGACCCTCACAACATTAGATTTGAACACAGTAAAGGGATACTTGGCAGTAATGGCTTTGGGTGAGCCACCGGCAGAGGCACACGCTATCGCACAGTACTTATCGCAGATAGTCAGGGATGGCAATACCATTCAAATCGGTTTCGGTATGCCTTCAGTATGGATGATAACCCTCGGTGCCTTCGACAATAAGCACGACCTAGGCATTTACAGTGAAATGGGCTCGCCGGGATTCGGTACCCTAACGGAGAGAGGCATAGTAACAGGAAAATACAAGGCTTTTCATCCCGGTAAGGTGACTGTCTCTACTTTCAACGGTTGCAGCGGAGAGGATCTCGAGATTATCGACGGTAACCCTGTTTTTGAGTGCTACGACGCGGAATATATTTTGGATATAAGGAACATATCCCAAAATGATAATTTTGTAGCTATAAACAACGCTATCTCGGTAGACCTTACTGGCCAGATTAACGCCGAGACTGGGTTTGGTGCACGGATGATAAACGGTCACGGAGGACAGCCCGAGATGCACATTGGAGGTATACTGTCCAAAGGGGGGCGGTCAATTACTCTCTTGCCCTCGACTGCACTGAACGGTGCCATTTCCCGAATTCTGCCCCAGCTTGACCAGGGAGCGATTGTGACGATACCTCGCTACTTCTCTGACTATGTAGTGACGGAATACGGCATTGCGAGGCTCATGGGTAAGGACTGCCGTCATCGGGCTGAGGAGCTCATTGCCATCGCACACCCCGATTTCAGAGCGGAGCTAAGGGAGGCAGCGAAGAAGCTATTCTATCCCTAAGATAGCGAGTGCTGTATGTCGTCAGGCATTTTAGTGGAGATGGGCAGAGCAATTGGTGGGGATATTAAGCAACTAGTGCAGGGATTACTGTGAGGAGGTAAACAAATGATCAATCGCATTATTCACTTCAACGTGGTCTGTACGGACCTTAAGAGGTCCTTGGAATTCTATTGCGACAAACTAGGTGGGAAAGCGGATCGCGAAAGAAAGGAAGCTCTTAAGAAGGCATCTGCTGAGAGAGGAATCGACACAACACCACCTGGGATAGCGCTCGGATTAGGACAGGCTCCAGAATGGAGAGCCTGTATGATTCGCTTCGGTGATGACGAAGGGGCTACAGTGATCGACCTTCTTCAATGGCTTAAGCCAGCTTCGTATGGCGAGCCTTACGATAGATTGAATCATGTGGGCATCGCTCGGATGGCGTTGGCTGTGGATGATGTTGACAAGACCTACAATGATTTGAAGGCAAAAGGTGTGAAATTCATCAGCTCCCCTCAAGTTATAGACCTAAAAAGGGGAGGAGGCTCAACAAAAATCGTTGTGTGCAAGGACCCAGACGGAATAGCAGTAGAATTTGCAGAAAGAGCTTAGTAAGAGGCTCAACTTGTAAGTATTCAGGACAATTAGCTTGAATTGTTTGGTGAGACCACAGTATATGAGAAGTGCCAGACAACCTTTCCTTTTCATTTCTCTCCTTTCGAGTGAGCCCGGCAGAGCGCCGGGCTCACTCACTTGTTGAAGAGACCTGTTGAATAAACACAACCGGCCGCTGAAGAGAATGTTCGCCATCACTCAACAACCTGCGCTACCTAGCGGTTCCCGATGATTGCACAGAAGACTGTTTTGTTACCTCCTTGGACTGCGGACGGTTCACCCCGGTCAGGAAGAACCTCCGTGGGATGCGTGGCTTACGGAATTTTACTACCATTTCGGGGCTCTGTCAGTGCTTTATAGCAACTTCCCTGACACGAAAGGGGCTGATGGGTTGATTTTGGGGACGCGAAGAGGGCTGAGGTGTGTGAATAGAGGCTCTTAGGGTGCAAATTAGGGGCGGTAACGAGGTTCAGAGAGAATGATAATGCGCCATATCGGGGCCACAATGGTCGCATTCTGTGCACAAACGGGGCAAAGTCGTGATTGTTAAACGGAATTAAATGAAATTAAACGATTTTAAGTGACAAGCTTAAATCCATTTAAAGCAGGCGCGGTGGGGTCCGTTTGGGGTATGTTTTCTGGAACAATCCCTGCCTGCAAAGACGTTTCAGCAATGATCGCGCTCCTTTTTGTCAGTAATTGCCCGTCTTCCATCAATTCATCATCGCTATCGACTGGATCCATGTCGCTAAAATCACCAAGTAGACCTGCTATTGCAATCTAACTGGCTGTTGGTGGTCTTCTTGATTATCGAAGCCGGGTCGAACCCGCTGTTACCAGTCCCTGATGCTCGTTGGAGCGACCTTAGGATGACTTTTCAACCCACTTCCATGACCTGAGTGTGTATCAGGTGGTCGGACATATCGCACCTCTCTGGCTCAAATTCGCAGGTGACCTAGTCAGTATCCACTACACCGCGAAGCACACGGACAAAAGAGGATGGGTATACCCTTGACGATATAGTATAATCACAGTAGCAAAAGGACAAAGCGGACGTAGAGACAGGCCTTGGTCAAATTTATTATTCATCGGGGCGGGGCCCGGAATCCTGACATACTTTGAAAGGGGGTGTACAACATGACGGACGTGCGGCGTATTGAGTATTACT
>Ga0299912_10003864_pt1 | contig 12231 bp, 7 predicted proteins | sample RVTome_2_FD_207667 | JGI IMG/M metagenome (GOLD analysis project Ga0299912, IMG submission 207667) | Soil microbial communities from uranium-contaminated site in the Upper Colorado River Basin, Wyoming, United States - RVT95D214 (version 2) ... | reverse complement strand
CCGTTGCCCCGCCTTTCATTCCGCCTCCTTCTTTCCTGGATAGTATACCAACGAATGGCAGCCTCGAGAAATAAGGCAAGATATATTACCTGGCATGTTAAATGCATCCTAAACCAAGTAAAATGCATAAAAAAACATGATATAGTACCTGTCAAACCCCTGAAAATGCAAGGGGAGTTTCGACAGGGTGACAAATATTGACATCTAGACGGAAAGGTGATAGCATAAGAACGCATACTATCATACGCCTCTACAGGAGAAAGAAGATAGCATCATGTCCTTAAGGCTGGGGCAACTCCTCCTCAAAGCGGAGATCATAACCGAAGATCAGCTGAAGCAGGCCCAGGGCGAACAAAAGCTCAGGGGGAAGAATCTGAGCTCTGTCTTGATAGAAATGGGATTCCTCTCGGAGAACAACCTCCTTGACTTCCTCCACAAGCGCTATGGGCACCCTTCCATCAACCTCTCCGAGGTAGAATTAGACCCCAAGCTCGTGGGGTTGGTCGGGGCTGAGTTCATGCATAAAAATCAGGTGGTCCCGGTCCGCAGGAGCGGTTCCACCCTCTATCTGGCCATAGTCGACCCCTTTAACGTCTCGGTGATCGATGATATCAAGTTCCGCACTGGATATCACATAGAGGCCTTGGTTGCTTCTGAGACGGATGTCAGGACGACCATAGAGAGACACCTCAACCCCACCGCTTCCATCGACGGGGCCCTCGCCGATTTCGAGGACGAGGGGATGGAGGTGGTAAAGCAAGATGAGACCTTCGACCTCGGCGAGCTGGAAAAAACCGCAGAGGAGGCCCCTGTCGTAAAACTGGTCAACCTCATCCTCGCCGATGCCATCTCAAAAGGGGCCAGCGACATCCACATAGAGCCGTACGAAAAATTCATGCGGGTGCGGGAGCGGATCGATGGGGTCCTCTACGAGGTAATGAGACCCCCTATCCAGATGAAAAACGCCATCACCTCCCGTATCAAGATTATGTCCCAATTGGATATCGCCGAACGCCGCCTGCCCCAAGGCGGGCGTTTCCTGATCAGGATGCAGAATAGGGAGATGGACTTCCGGATCTCGCTCATCCCCACCCTCTTTGGTGAGAAGGTGGTCATGCGGCTCCTCGACAAGACGAAACTCCAGCTCGACATGACCAAATTGGGCTTTGAATCCGAAGCCCTGGAGATATTTCACGAGGCCATCTATAAACCATATGGGATGATCTTGGTCACCGGCCCGACGGGCAGCGGCAAGACCACCACCCTCTACTCCGTCCTCTCCGAGCTGAACAAGGTCTCGGAAAATATCTGTACTGCCGAGGATCCGATAGAGTTTAACATCCCCGGCGTCAATCAGGTCCAGATGCATGAGGCCATCGGTCTGAATTTCGCCGCCTCCCTGAGAGAATTCTTGCGCCAGGACCCTGATATCATCCTGGTGGGAGAGATCCGGGATCTGGAGACGGCTGAGATAGCTGTCAAGGCCGCCTTGACTGGCCATCTCGTCCTCAGCACCCTCCATACCAATGACGCGCCGAGCACCATCGGCCGCCTGCTGGATATGGGGGTGGAGCCGTTCCTCGTCGCCTCTTCACTCATTGTGACGGTAGCCCAGCGATTGATCCGCTGCATCTGTCCTGATTGCAAGGAACCCATCGACATGCCCCCTGAGGCCCTTCTAGACCTCGGGGTCCCTGAAGAGGAGATAGACGATTTTAAATGTTTTAAGGGAAAGGGCTGCAGCAAGTGCAGCAGTATCGGGTATCGCGGCAGGTTGTCGTTGTTCGAGGTGATGCCCACGACGGATGAGATCCAGGAGCTGATCCTCCGCAGGGCCGCCGCCAATGAGCTCAAGCGGGCGGCGATCCAGTGCGGGATGAGGACCTTGAGGCAAAGCGGGATCGCCAAGATCAAACAGGGGATAACCACCATCGAAGAGGTGCTCCGGGTAACCGTCGATTAAGCGCCACAAGGAAGAGAGCCATGCCCCTCGATCTCCAAGACCTACTCAAGACCATGGTCGAAAATGACGCCACGGACCTCCATATCACCACCGGCACCCCTCCTCAGATCCGCGTCTACGGCCGTCTGGTCCCCTTAGATCTCCCCCCCTTAACCGGAGCCGACACCAAGAGGCTCGCGTACAGTGTGCTTACCGATGCCCAGAAACACCGATTCGAGGAGGAGCATGAACTCGACTTCTCCTTTGGGATAAAGGGGTTGTCCAGGTTCAGGGGAAATCTCTTCTTCCAGAGGGGGGTGGTAGGAGCAGCCATTAGATCCATCCCCTATAAGATCAGGGGTTTTAAGGATCTCGGTCTCCCTGCCATCATCGAAGAGTTGATCAGGAGGCCCAAGGGGCTCGTCCTGGTCACGGGCCCGACCGGCTGCGGCAAATCCACCACGCAGGCAGCCATGATAGATCAGATCAATGAGGAGAGAAACGCCCACATCATCACCATCGAGGACCCCATCGAATACCTCCACCCCCACAAGGGGTGCATCTTGAACCAGCGTGAGGTGAACTCAGACACCTTCAGCTTTACGGCAGCGCTGAAACATATCCTTCGCCAGGACCCGGATGTGGTCCTCCTCGGAGAGATGAGGGACCTGGAGACCATCGAGGCGGCCCTGACTATTGCTGAGACCGGGCACCTCACCCTCGCCACCCTGCACACCAACTCGTGTACCGAGACCGTCAACAGGATTATCGATGTCTTCTCGCCGCACCAGCAGCCACAGGTCAGGACCTTGCTCTCCTTTGTCCTGGAAGGCGTCCTCAGCCAACAGCTCCTGCCCAAGGCCAACGGCGCAGGGTTAGCCCTGGCCATGGAGATCCTGGTCCCCAATGCAGCGATCCGCAACCTCATCCGGGAGGATAAGATCCATCAGATCTACGGGCAGATGCAGATAGGACAACTCAAGTACGGTATGCAGACCATGAATCAGTCCCTCCTCTCCCTCTATGAGAGGGGAATGATCACCCTGAACGATGCCATGGGGAGATCCCCCAACTTAGAGGAGTTCCGGCAGATGTTGGGGGAAACCGCAGAAAAGAAGAAATGAGGTAACGAGAAGGGGTCATCATGCCAAAGTACGCGTGGGAAGGAAGGGTTCCCCAAGGGGGGTTCCGCAAAGGCGAGCTCGAGGGTCCCAACGAGACGGCGATCCGGGCCTACCTCAGACAACAGCAGATCATCCCCACCAAGATCACCGCCAAGGGGAAGGAGCTTAAAATATCGCTCCCCTTCATGAAGGGGAGGGTGAAGAAAAAGGCACTCGCGATCTTTACCCGTCAGATGGCCACCATGATCGATGCCGGGCTCCCCTTGGTCCAGTCCTTGGAGATACTGGCCCAGCAGGAGGAATCCGAGACCTTTCAGGAGATCATCAGAACAATAAAAAACGAGGTGGAGAGCGGGGCCACCTTGGCAGCGGCCCTGCAGAAGCATCCTCGCGTCTTTGACAATATGTACGTCAATTTGGTGGTGGCGGCGGAGGAGGCCGGCACCCTCGATGTCATACTCGGCCGTCTGGCCACCCATATCGAGAAGATGGAGGCGTTGAAAAAGAAGGTCAAATCAGCCATGGTATATCCCGCGATGATTGTTTCGGTGGCCGTCGGCGTCACCATCGTCCTGATGGTCTTCGTCGTCCCGGTCTTTGAGAAGCTCTTTGCGGGTATGGGATCAAGCCTCCCCATGCCCACTCAAATCGTCGTCGGCATCAGCAAGATCTTCAAGAACTATCTGCCCATCTTAATCGTCGTCACCATTGTCGCGACCATTGCGCTGAACAGATACTATAAAACGGAACAGGGGAGGAGGAAGGTCGACGGTCTCCTTCTGAAAACCCCCATCTTCGGGGAGCTCATCAGAAAGATAGCCGTCTCCCGGTTTGCCCGTACCTTGGCGACCCTGGTAACGAGCGGCGTGCCCATCCTGGAAGCGCTCAATATCGTGGCCGGTGCGTCGGGAAACAAGGTGGTCGAAGAGGCCATCCTGAAAGGTCGCACGAGCATCAGTGAGGGGCAAACCATCTCCGAGCCGTTGGCCGAGAGCGGCGTCTTCCCCGTGATGGTGACCCAGATGATCGCGGTGGGGGAGACCACCGGTTCCCTCGAACTCATGCTCACCAAGATCGCCGATTTCTATGACGACGAGGTGGATGTGGCCGTGGCCACCCTGAGTTCCATGCTCGAGCCGGTGCTGATGATCTTCTTGGGCGTGATTGTCGGAGGTCTCGTCATCGCCATGTACCTGCCCATCTTCAAGATGGCCTCGGCCTTTTAGCCCGCGAGGAGAGATGCAACAGCGGCTAAAAAAGCTGGTCCTCTATCGACTCATCCTCACTACGGTAACCTTCTGCATGGGGGTGCTCTTTCAGCTGCAGGGCATATCCGCCATGTGGGGACCGTATGCCTTGTTCTACTTTCTCATCTTTCTCATCTATGCCACCACCATCGTCTTCGCCTTCCTCCTCCGTAAGGTCAAGGACCTCACGTTTCTGATCTACGCCCAGACGACGGCAGATGCCTTGATCATCACCGGGATCATCTATATCACCGGCGGCGGCTCGAGTGTCTTTTTCCCCCTCTATATCTTGACAGTTCTGCAGGCCGGGGTCATATTGGAAAAAAAGGGCGGGCTCATGGCAGCCACGGTCTGCAGCATCTGCTATGGGCTGCTCCTCAACATGGAATCCCTCTGGGTGATACCCTCCCTTTCCCCCCGCCTCCCCTATAACAGTGTTGTCATGCTCTACAAACTCTTTCTCGCCTTCTTGGCCTTTTATCTTGCCGGATACCTCACCGGCTATCTCGCCGAGGAGGCGCGCAAGCGGGGCAAAGAACTGATACAAACGAAAGAGGACTACAGCCGGCTCGAGGCCTTCAACCGCGATGTCATCCAGAGCATGCAGAGCGGGCTGCTGACCGTCAACCTGAAAGAGCGGATAACCTTTTTAAACAAGGCCGGGGAAAAGATCCTGGGTATCGAGGTCTCTCAATTCAAAGACCGACCCATACATGACCTATTCCTCGAGCTCGCGGACAACCTACACGAGGGGTTTCGTTCCCGTACGGAAACCGCCTTTCAGAGGCCCGACGGAGAGGAGATACGGTTGGGGCTCTCCATTTCGTCCCTGAAGGATCACCGGGGGAATAAGGTGGGGCAGATCATCATCTTCCAAGACCTCACCCGCATCAAGGAGATGGAGGAATCCATGAGGAGGTCGGAAATGATGGCCACTATCGGACAGCTGGCCGCAGGCATCGCCCACGAGATCCGCAACCCCCTGGCCTCTATCAGTGGCGCCATCCAGCTGCTCAAGGAAGAAAAGGAGGAGGGTGAGAGCACGCAACGGTTGATGGAGATTATCCTCGCAGAGTCGGGTCGTCTGAATCGCCTCATCACCGATTTTCTCCTCTATGCCCAGCCCCCGAAGCTCAATAAAAAGAAGGTGGATATCGGTGCCCTCGTGGATAACACCCTGGAGGTCTTCTCCCGCTCTCCCCAATGGACCAAGGGAATAACGTTGACCAAACGCATGGAGCCGAATATAACCATTCCCGCCGACCCCCAACAGCTTGAACAGGTCCTGTGGAACCTCTTCATCAACGCCGTCGACGCCATGGAGGGAAAGGGCGTTCTGGAGGTAAAGGTCCACAAGGATGAAAAGGGAAACAAGATAATACTCGTGGTCTCGGACACGGGCAAGGGGATCGCGGCGAAGGATATCAATAAGATCTTCGATCCCTTCTTCACCACCAAAGAGGGGGGATCCGGGCTCGGACTTTCCATCGTACATAAGATAGTGGAAATCCATGGCGGTGATATAACCGCGGAGAGCAGGCCTCATCATGGCACCACGTTTACGCTTACCTTACCGGCCTCATAACGGTTTAAGGATTCCCCCTTCGGAGGAACGGATATGACAAAACAAAAGATCCTGGTAGTCGACGACGAAAAGAGCATGTGTGACTTTTTAGAGATCATGTTACGCAAAGAGGGGTATGACGTGACGAGCACTACCAGCGGGGAAAAGTCCCTGGAACTGCTGGACAATAACCTCTACAGTATGGTCCTCACCGACGTCAAGATGCCGGGGGTGGACGGATTTCAGGTCTTGCGCAAGACCAAAGAGGTAAGCCCTGACACGGTGGTGATCATGATCACCGCCTATGGTTCACCTGAGGGGGCGGTCACCGCTATAAAAGAAGGGGCCTATGACTACATCACCAAGCCCTTTCGGGTAGAAGAGGTGAAACTGACTATCAAGAAGTCCCTGGAGCGGAGCAATCTCATCAAGGAAAATATACGTCTGCGTCAAGCGGTGGAGGACCGGTATAAATTCTGGAACCTCATCGGCAAGAGCCCCAAGATGCAGCGGGTCTATGAACTCGTGGAGAAGGTCTCCCAAACAAAGGCGAATGTCTTGATTACCGGGGAGAGCGGGACGGGCAAAGAGCTGGTGGCCAAGGCCGTCCACTTTAACAGCGCCAGGAAAGACCGTTCCTTCGTCACCCTGAACTGCGGCGCCATTCCGGAAAACCTCTTGGAGAGCGAGCTTTTCGGTCACATGAAAGGTTCCTTCACCGGGGCCATCGCCAACAAGAGGGGGCTGTTGGAGATGGCCGAGAGCGGGACCCTCTTTATGGATGAGGTCGGCGAACTCCCCCTTGCCCTGCAGGTAAAATTGTTGCGGGTAATCCAAGAGCGTGAGTTTAAGCGGGTGGGAGGCACAGAAGATATCAAGGTGGATGTCAGGATCATCTCGGCCAGCAATCAAGACCTGCAACAGAAGGTCGCCCAGGGCGGCTTTCGCGAGGACCTTTTCTACCGCCTCAACGTCATCCAAATCAAGATCCCCCCGTTGAGGGAGCGCAAGGAAGATATACCCCTGCTCGTCAATCACTTTGTCCGGAAGTACAGCGCTGAAACGGGCAAGGAGATAGAAGGGGTATCGCCCGAGGCCTTGGAGCTGCTGCTGGGTTATAGCTTCCCCGGCAATGTCAGGGAATTGGAAAATATCATCGAGCGGAGCATAACCCTGGAGACCTCGCCGATGATTGCGGATCGGCACGTCCGTTCCTACCTCAATGAGCGGATGATCTCCAAGAGCATTCCCCCCTCCCTGGAGATCCCGGAGGAAGGGATCGACCTCAACAAGGTGGTGGAGGACTTGGAAAAGGCATTTATCCTCAAGGCCTTAGAACATACCGAGGGGGTCAAGAAGAAGGCCGCCGAGATCTTGGGGATGAACTTCCGGGCAATGAGATATAAGCTGGCAAAATATGACCTTTAGCCCCTCCTAAACCACCGCTCAAACTCCCGCCAACCCCAGCGGACGAAGAGAGGTCTCCCATGAGGGCAGGTGGCGGGTCGTGTACCCTCCTCCCACGCCGCGAGCAGGGACATCACCTCCTCCTCTTGCAAGCGCCGATTAGCCTTGATTGCCCCCCGGCAGGCAAGCAGCACACAGATCCGATCAAAGACACGCTCTACGGTATCACCCTCCCCTCGCTCAGCCAGCTCTTCGCTCAGGGCCTCGAGCAGGGCGCGCAGATCTTCCCCCTGCAGAAACGAGGGGATCGATTGGACGACCACGGCCCTCTCACCAAACTCCTCCAGCTCCAGCCCCACCCTGGCCAACGCTGCTCGATTGCCGATGAGCAACTCCTTCTCCTCCCCCTTCAACTCGATGGGCTGGGGGATGAGGAAGGGTTGTTGAGATACCCGCCCCCCGTGTAGAGCATCCTTCATCCTCTCGTAGAGGATCCGCTCATGGGCTGCATGTTGGTCGATGATCATCACCCCCTCATCACCTTCCACCACGAGGTAGGTCCCCTTGATCTGTCCCACCATCCGCCATGAGGGGGCAAGCATCATCTCGGGGCCCGGGGCAAAAGAAGCAGGTGCCGAATAAGGGGTTATCGACTCTCTGATTTCCGATGGCTCATAAGGCCCGGCCTCGTGGTGATTGATCATGGCGCCCTTGAGCGCATCGGAGACTAAGCGGTGCATATCTTCCCCTCTCCTAAATCGTACCTCCACCTTCGCCGGATGGCAGTTCACATCCACCTCCGACAAGGGAATCGAGATGAAAAGGATGACCACCGGGTACATCTTGGCGGGGATAAGCCCGCGGTATGCCTCTGAGACGGCGTGTGAGATCAGTTTGTCCCTGATGTTGCGCCTATTCACATAGATATAGATCCCCTTGGCAGAGCCGCGGCAATAGGTAGGGACAGTAGCCCAACCTTGTACCCCTCCGAACGCCGTGCTTGCCTGAACCCTTACCAGCCGGGAAGCAACCTCCTTGCCGAGGATGGCCCTGATGCGCGATTGCTCATCCGCGGTGGAGGGGAGGTTGAAGAGGTCCCGTTTATTGTGTTTCAGGACAAACCCTACAGAACTATGAACAAGGGCCTGCCTGGTGACAGCCTCAATGATCTGGGCCAGCTCGCCCTGGACCCCCCTGAGGAACTTCCGCCTGGCCGGCAGATTGTAGAAGAGATCAGCTACCTCTACCCTCGTCCCCGGGGGGCTGCCCATCTCCTCTGTCCCCCTCAGCTCGCCACCCTCCACCACAACCTGCGTGCCTGAGAGCGCGTCATGCGTCCTCGTGATCAGGCTCAAACGCGATACAGCAGCAATGGAGGGAAGGGCCTCGCCCCTGAAGCCGAGGGTCCTGATCGCCGTTAGGTCCCCTTCGTCATAGATCTTACTCGTGACATGTCTCTCCAGGGCGAGGAGGGCATCCGCCTGCGTCATCCCCTCCCCATCATCCATCACCAAGATCCTCTTCTTGCCCCCTTCTTCTATCTCCACCGTAACGACGCGGCTGCCGGCATCCAAGGAGTTTTCCACCAACTCCTTCACCACAGAGGCCGGCCTCTCAATCACCTCCCCGGCTGCTATCTTACCCGCCACCTCAGCAGGAAGGACCCTTATCTTACTTCCCATGATTCACCTCTGGAATCTCTGTATCGCCCCTTCCCTGATCAATCGCCTGCCAGCCAACTTGGCTGCAAGACCTTCCAGCACTCACCCAGAGGGAACCGTCGGGCCTTCCCCCCCTTGCCTTTTGACCGAGAAGATGTTTGACATCAATGGTGCTGCTGGAAGGGCCGTAATGATTGCAGCCAGTAGAATGGTAGGGGAATATTCCCCCGTACTGCCGGGGTATAAACTCTCACTCCTCCAAAAAGGACCCCATGCGGCGGAACCGTTGATACCGCTCGGCAAGGAGTCGTTCCTCCGGGAGCTCCTTGAGCTCCTTCAGATGGCGCACTAGCGCCTCTTTCACCTTAGCGGCAGCCCCCTCATAATCGCGATGGGCGCCACCCATTGGTTCAGGGATGATCTCATCGATGACCTCCAATCGCAGGAGGTCCGCCGCCGTTATCTTCAAGGCCTCTGCTGCCAGGTTGCCTTTCGTACCATCCCGCCACAGGATGGCGGCGCAGCCCTCCGGGGATATGACCGAATAGATGGCATTTTCCATCATCAAGATCCTATTCCCCACCCCGATGGCCAAGGCGCCGCCGCTTCCTCCTTCGCCGATAACCACCACGACGATGGGCACGGGAAACGAGGCCATCTCCCTGAGGTTGTGGGCGATCGCCCCGGCCTGCCCCCGCTCTTCAGCACCCACCCCGGGATAAGCCCCTGGCGTGTCGATCATGGTGATGATGGGCTTGTTAAACCTCACCCCCAACTCCATGATCCTGAGGGCCTTACGGTAGCCCTCCGGATGGGACATCCCAAAATTCCGATATCCCATCTCCTTCACATCTCTCCCCTTCTGATGCCCGAGCACCACCACCGCCTCTCCATCGAGACGGGCAAGCCCTCCTACCATGGCCGGATCATCCATGAAACCCCTATCGCCATGGAGCTCTATGAAGTCCTCGAAGATCATGCGGATGTAGTCCAAGGTATGGGGGCGATCGATGTGGCGGGACAGCTGCGTCCGCTGCCACGGGGTAAGCTGAGCATAGGTTTCTTCTCGGACCTTGACTATCCGTTTTTCCAGCTTCTCTATCCTGGCGCTGACCCTGGGGTCATTGCGAGGGGCAAAACGTCGCAGCTCTTCATATTCCCGCTCCAGCTCCATGAGCGGTTTCTCAAAATCGAGATAGTGTCTTACCATTGTCCATATCCCCCTTGACGACGTTCGGATCCTCTCCCGGCTCGATGCGCCCTCACTCCATCTCCACCGTCTTCTCGCCGAACAGCCCCTCCACCGATTGCCGCATCTGCTCGGAAGGCTCCACCGTCAGCGCAGGGGAAAGCGCCATGATCACCTCTGATTGAGGGGGCACAATGAGGTGCAACAATGCCTCACATCCCCCCTTGTTCTGCTCCAAGATCTCTCTCAGCTTCAACAGCTGCTCTTTGGAAAGCCCCGGAGTGCGTAGCCGAAAATGGACCTTCGATATCCTCTCTTTTTTGGCCTCATCAAGGAGCACCAAAGAAGATGCCTTCACCTTATGCCTTTCTTCTCCCTTGTCCAAGACCCCTCGAATCAAGACGGGCACATCCACCTTGAGGTAAGGACGCACCGTGCGAAAGAGATCGGGAAAAACGATAACCTCCACCCTTCCCCTCATATCCTCCAAGGAGAGGAAGGCCATCTGATCCCCCTTCTTGGTGCTGATCTCCTTGACCTCCGCCACCAATCCCCCGACGCTGACCTGGGTCCCGTTTGCCATCTCGGCCAGGGTCTCCGTATCCGCCGTTGTGAGTTCCCGGATATCATCTTGATACCTGATGAGGGGGTGGCTGGTCAGGTAAAAGCCGAGCACCTCTTTCTCAAAGCTCAAGAGCTGGTTTTCAGGCCATTCCTCTATTGCGGGCAGCTGGGTTTTGCCATGAGGGGATTGAAGTCCGTCGAAAAGGGCCGATTGTCCCCCTCTGCGCTCCTTTTGCCGCGCCTGTCCCTGCTCCATGGCCTCCTCCAAAACAAGCATGAGTTGAGACCGGCGAGCGCCAAGGGAATCAAAGGCCCCTGCCTTGATGAAGCTCTCGATCACCCTTCGGTTCACCTTGCGCAGGTCCACCGACTCACAAAAATCGAACAGGGACGAGATCTGCGCTCCCTCCTCACGGTGACGCACTATCTCTTCCACCGCCCCAATTCCCACGTTTTTGACCGCCCCCAGACCATATCGGATCCTCCCTTCGGAAACCGTAAAACCCCAATTGCTCTCATTGATGTCCGGGGGGAGAACCTCTATGGCCTTCTCCCGGCACTCGGCCACATACCGCATCACCTTATCGGTGTTGTCCATATCACAGGTAAGCAGCGCGGCCATGAACTCAAGGGGGTAATGGACCTTGAGATAGGCCGTCTGATAAGCGATCATGGCATACGCGGCGCTGTGAGACTTATTGAAGCCATATTCGGCGAACTTGGTCATCATCTCAAAAATGCGCTCGGCCTTGCTATTCACGATCCCGTTGCGGCGGGCTCCCTCGATAAACTTTTCCTTCTGCCGCTCCATCTCCGCCGGATCCTTTTTACTCATAGCACGTCGCAGGATATCGGCATCCCCGAGCGTAAAATTGCCCAAGGTGCTGGCGATCCGCATCACCTGTTCTTGATAGACGATCACCCCGTAGGTGTCGTCGAGGATCTCCTTCATCTTGGGCACATCATATCGCACCGCAGACTTTTTATGTCTCCTCTTGATAAAGTCATCCACCATACCGCTCCCGAGGGGTCCCGGCCGGTACAGGGCCACCAAGGCGATGAGATCAGCAAAGGTCTCCGGGCGTAACTTCATCAGCAGATCTCTCATCCCGGAGCTCTCCAACTGGAATATCCCGGTAGCGTCACCGGAACCGAGCAGGGTAAAGGTCTCCTGGTCGCCAAGGGGAATGCGGGTGAGCTCTATGTGATCCCCCTTGGTTCGCTCGATCAGTTCTACCGCCTTTTTCAAAACCGTCAGCGTCTTGAGGCCCAAAAAATCGAACTTCACCAGACCGACCCGCTCCACATCCTTCATTGCATATTGGGTGATCACCTCGCCATTTCCACCCCTGTAGAGGGGGATGTATTCCATCAGGGGACGATGGGAGATGACCACACCCGCGGCGTGGGTGGATGCATGGCGGACCATCCCTTCCAAGGAACGGGCCAGAGAGAGAAGATGAGAAACCGTTTCATCACGGTCAGCCAACTCCTTGATCCTCGGCTCCTGCTCCAGGGCCTGGTCCAAGGTAA
>Ga0299912_10003863_pt1 | contig 12232 bp, 7 predicted proteins | sample RVTome_2_FD_207667 | JGI IMG/M metagenome (GOLD analysis project Ga0299912, IMG submission 207667) | Soil microbial communities from uranium-contaminated site in the Upper Colorado River Basin, Wyoming, United States - RVT95D214 (version 2) ... | reverse complement strand
ACCCTTTGGGCGGGCCGATCTCGCTGGTGACCACGAAGGCACCCGACTTCAGCACTTCCCTGAAACTCTGGGCCATCCCTATCCTCCCCTTTTCTTTCCACCCTTTCCCTCTTCCCCGAGTCGAAGAGGGAGTCCGGAGGACCTAAAGGTGATCCGCGAAGATGATTTTTCCCGGCTTGGGCTCCACCTGATAGTTTTTGGCCGGCTGAAAGCGGCGCATGGCGGAAAGCCGCCCTTCTTTCTGGAGCCTGTCGTAGATGAGCGTCCAGGCACAGTCCTTGTTCGGGTCCACTTCACACTTCCCGTTGTTGGTCCCGCCGCAGGGCCCGTTGACCAGTCCCTTGTGGCAGGCGGTCACCGGGCAGATTCCCCCCGTCTCCCCCAGGATGCATTCTCCGCACTGGGTGCAGACCTCCTGGAAGTGGCCCGCTCCCAATTCCTTTCCGATGAAGAGGGTATCCAGGGCGGGAATCACCGGCAGCTCCGCAAAACGGGAAAGGGTCTGCACTCCAAAGGCGCAGGTCAGGATCAGCAGGGCCTGGGATTCCTTCATGGCCGGAAGGCTCTGCCGGACCATTTCCTCGGTCAGGTTGTCGCAGGCCACGGGGATGACCTCGCTTCCGGTCACCACCTTCTGGGCCGCCTGCAGCTTTTCCTTCATGGCCAGGACCTCGGTCGTTCCACCCGTGTGAGCCATGGTGGTACAGGTCCCGCAGCCCACGATAAAGACCCGGTCCATACCTTCCAACAACCTTAGGACTTCTTCGATGGACTTCTGTCTGGTGATCGAGCGGATCATATGTCGTTCCTCCAAGCGAGGAGCGTGGAGCTGAAAGCTTGGAGTTAAAAACAAAGAGCTTTCATTTTTTCTCCGTCCTCCCTGCTCCAAGCTCCCTGCTCTTTTTGTTCTGCTCCCTGCTCCTTGCTCTTGTTACCTGCTGAGGTCGCACCGCAGGCAGCGCTTGGCCTCATCTTTGGCCTTCTCTTCGGCGAACCCGCACTCAATCTCCTTGAACGTGACCCGGCGTTCTTCCGGGGGAAGAACGGTCATGGGTTCCCGCCGCCTTTCCATGGGCGATTCCTCCAGTTCCAAGGGCCGCGCTTCGGCCATCAATTCCGCCCGGGCGTCGATGATTTCCACCGGCGTCCGGTCCCCCCGCAGGAATTTGTCGATGGCCATGGCCCCCCGGCGCCCGGCGGCGATGGCCTGGATCACATAGGTAGGCCCGGTTACAAAATCCCCCCCGGCAAAAATCCCCGGCACGTTGGTGGCCAGATTATTGGCGTTCACCACCAGGGTCTCCCAGCGGGTTCGTTCCAGCTTGCTGTCCACGGGCAAAAAGGAGAGGTCCGGGGCCTGGCCCACGGCGGGAATCACGGTGTCGGCTTCGATAAAGACCTCCGTCCCGGGAATCGGCACGGGTTTTCTCCGGCCGGTCTCATCCATTTCTCCCAGCTCCATGCGGATGCACTCCAGTCCCCGGACTCGCCCGTTGTCGCGGATGATCCGGGTGGGACTGATCAGGAAATGCACCCGGACCCCTTCTTCCAGCGCTTCGTTGTACTCTACCTCGGTGACCTGCATCTCTTCCCGGGACCTGCGGTAGTAAACGTCCACCTCTTCCGCGCCCAGCCGGAGGGCGGTCCGGGAGGCATCCAACGCCGTGTTCCCCCCGCCGATCACCGCCACTCTTCTTCCGAGTCGGAATTTTCTCCCCATCTTCACGTCCCGCAGGAAGGACAAGCCGTAAAGCAACCCTTCGACTCCTTCTACTTCTCCGGGAATCCCCACCTGCTGGCTCTTCTGCGTTCCGGCGGCGATGAAGACCGCCTCATATCCCTCCTTGAAAATATCGTTGATGGAAAACTGGGTTCCGATGGGATGGTTGTAGCGGATCTCCACCCCCCGGCGGACGATATATTCGATCTCTTTCTGGAGGATTTCTTGGGGCAGCCGGAAATCGGGGATGGCCACGGAAAGCATCCCCCCTCCCACCCCCAGAGCTTCGAAGACCGTTACCGGGTAACCGAGGCGGGCCAGAAAAAAGGCGCAGGTCAGGCCCGCCGGCCCCGCCCCGATGACCGCCGCTTTTTGCGACCGGGTCCGGGGAAAGGGCTCCGGGGGGACGGATTCGTGCTGGAAATACCAGTCCGCGGCAAAGCGTTTCAGGGAGCGGATGGCCACCGCCTCATCCAGCTCTCCCCGCCGGCATCTGACTTCGCAGGGATGGTGGCAGATGCGCCCGCAGATGGCCGGAAAGGGATTGCGCTCCCGGATCAACTCGGCGGCTTCCCCGTACTTCTTCTCGGCGATGAGGGCCACGTAATGGGGGACGTCGATCCCCACCGGGCAGGTGTGGCGGCAAGGAGAAGTGACCAGAGCTTCGCAGACCGCCGCCGGGCACCGCTTCTCCCGGATGTGAGCTTCGTACTCTTCGGCGAAATATTGCAGGGTGGAAAGCACCGGCTTCGGACAGGTCTGTCCCAGCCCGCAAAGGGAGGCGTCGCGCACCACCTTTGCCACCTCGCGCAGCACCTTCAGGTCCCGGTCCGACCCCTCCCCCCGGGTGATGCGGGTCAGGATATGGAGCATCTCCTTGGTGCCCAGGCGGCAGGGGGAACATTTTCCGCAGGATTCGGACTGGGTGAAGCTCAGGAAAAAGCGGGCGATCTCCACCATGCAGTTGTTCTCATCCATCACCACCATTCCGCCCGAACCCATGATGGCCCCGATGGATTGAAGGGAACCGTAATCGATGGGCATGTCCAGGTACCGTTCGGGAACGCACCCCCCCGAGGGTCCCCCCATCTGCACCGCCTTGAAGCGCCGGCCCTTGGGAATCCCCCCGCCGATGTCGAAGATGACCCGGCGAATGCTGATCCCGATGGGGACCTCCACCAAGCCGGTGTGATTCACCTTGCCGGCCAGGGAGAAGATCTTGGTCCCCTTGCTATCCTGGGTCCCGAACCGGGTGTACTCTTCCACCCCTTTCAGGATCAGCGGGCGGATATTGGCCAGGGTCTCCACGTTGTTGATGTTGGTGGGTTTGCCGTCCAAACCGGCCTGGGCGGGGAAAGGAGGCCTGGCCCGGGGCATCCCCCTTCGTCCCTCGATGGAAGCCATGAGGGCCGTCTCTTCCCCGCACACAAAAGCCCCCGCTCCTTCTTTGACCTCCACTTCGAAGGACAGGGGGGACCCCAGGATGTTTTTCCCCAGGAGGCCCTTCTCTTCGGCCCGGCTGACCGCGGCTTTTACATGTTCCACGGCGATGGGATATTCGGCCCGCACGTAGATGTAGCCTTTTTGAGCTCCGATGGCGTAGGCCCCGATGAGCATCCCTTCCAGGACGCTGTGCGGGTCTCCTTCCAGAAGGGCCCGGTCCATGAAGGCCCCGGGGTCCCCTTCATCGGCGTTGCAGATCAGATACTTCTCCGGACCCGGCGAGTTGCGGGCAAGGCGCCATTTCCTCCCCGTCGGGAAGCCCGCTCCCCCGCGCCCCCTCAGCTTCGACCGTTCCACGGCTTCAATGACCTGGTCGGGGGTCATCTCCTTGAGCACCCGGGCCAGGGCGGCATAACCATTGTTTAGAAGGTAGTGATCGACATTTAAAGGGTCGATCTGCCCGCAATTCTCCAGGACGACTTTGATTTGGCCGGCGTAAAAGGGAATCTCCGCCGGATGGGCCAGGGTCCGCCCGCTTTTCCCGTCGAAATAGAGCAGCCGTTCCACCAGCTTCCCTTCGGCCAACGTCCGGGATACGATGTCGGGAGCATCCTCGGGGGTCACCTGCTGGTAGAAGATGTCGTCGGGGTCCAAGACCATCACCGGCGCCCGGGCGCAAAACCCCTGACAGCCGGTCTGGCGAATTTCCACTTCCTCTTCCAGCCCCGCCATCTTGACCTGCTGGGTCAGGGCATCCTTCACTTCCATGGCCCCGTAAGCCCGGCAGCCGGTCATGCAGATGCGGAGGCAGTGCCGGTGGGTTTTTTTTCCCCGCGCCAGGCCCTTTCGGTATTCTTCCAGTTCGCCGGTGTTCGAGAATCTCATCCTTTCCCTCAATCGTACTGGCGGATGATCGACTGGACCTTGGGAGGCACCAGCTTGCCGAAATAGCTCCGGTTGACCATCATCACCGGGGCCAGAAAACAGGTTCCCAGGCAGGCCACGGTCTCCAGGGTATACTTCATATCCTCGGTGGTCTTCCCCTCCTGAATTCCCAGGTTTTGTTGCACCACTTTGAGAATCGTCCTTCCCCCCCGCACATGGCAGGCGGTTCCCCGGCATACCCGGATGATGTTCCGCCCCCGCGGTTCGGTGAAAAATTGGGAATAGAAGGAAATGACTCCCTGTACCTGGCTTGGAAAGAGCCGCAAGGCCTCGGCAATGGGTTCGACCGCCCCCTTGGGAATGTAGCCGATCTCTTCCTGCACCCTCTGCAGCAAGGGAATGAGACCCCACTTCCGCTCGCCGAATTCCCGGATGATCTCTTGCACCCGGCGGGTACCTTCGGGGGATGGATCGCTGATCTCGTTTTTCATCCTTCGATCCTTTCGACCTGCACTTCAAGAACGCTGGAGACGGGGAATCTCCCTTCCGCCCCGGCGGGCCAGGTCAGCAAGTCATTCACCCTCTCATCCGTGGTGGGAGAAAGGGGAAAGAAAAGAACCCTCGGGGGGAGGCCGGCATCCAGGGAAAGGCGAAGAACCATCTCCTTTCTTCCGGTGGAAAGCTTCACCGAGGAGCCTTCCTCCAAGCCCAATTCAGCGGCGTCGCCGGAGTTCATTCTCAGCCCGCCCCGGGGGTCAAAGCGGGAAAGCCGGGCCGATCTTGAGCTGCGCGTTCCGCTTCCCGAATGGTACAGCGTGGAACCCACAAGGAGCCGGAATGGGGCTCCCGCCTTATCTTCCGCCATTCGGATTTCACTCTTCGAGACCCGCAAAAAGCTCAGTTTTCCGGCCTGAAATCCCCGCTCCGGGAGATGGGGAGTCCCTGAATCTTTCGGATCCCCGCAGGGCCAGGTCAGACTTCCTTTTTTCAACCGCTCATAACCGATCCCCCGGTAAAAGGGCACCAGGCTGCTGATTTCCTCCATGATTTCCCGGGGAGAAGAATCAAAATGGGTTCCCCCCGCCCGGCGGAAGACCTCGGTTAAAATCTTCCAGTCCGGAAGGCTCTGCCCGGCAGGCTTGGCCGCGGCCCTCAGGAGCTGTATTCGTCGCTCCCCATTGGTCAGGGTCCCTTCTTTTTCGGCAAAACTGGAGGCCGGCAGGACGACCTGGGCGATTTGAGCGGTTTCGGTGAGGAAGAGGTCCTGGACCGCGAGAAATTCCAGCTTGCCCAAAGCTTCCCCGACCCGGGAGGCATCGGGGAAAGACCGGACCGGGTTCTCCCCCATGATATACATTCCCCGAACCTTGCCCTCCGCGGCCTCTTTTACCATCTGCCGACCGCTCAATCCATGTTTCACCGGCAGAGGTCTCCCCCAGGCCTTTTCGAACCGTTTGACCGCTTCCTCATCCAGGAGGGGCTGATACCCCGGAAGGAAGTTGGGAAGAGCCCCCATGTCCCTCGCCCCTTGGCCGTTGCTCTCCAGTCCCAGAGGATAAAACCTTCTCCGGCACCCGAGGAGCAGCGCCAGGTTGATCGACGCCGCAAGGCCGATGCTCCCTTGGGACCCCTGCCAGAGGCCGTTTCCCAAAATGACGGCCGCGGGCCGGCGGAAGGCCAAATCTCTGGCCCGGTCCCGAATGGCTTCCCGGCTGATTCCCGATTCCCGCTCAGCCCAGGCGAGGTCCCAGGGTTCCATCTCTTCCTGGAGGGTTTTCAGCCCCTCCACGTTCCTTTCCACCCATTCTTTTTCCCACAATTCTTCATCCAGAATCACCCGGACAAACCCCAGGAGGAGGGAGAAATCCCTTCCCAATCTCGGCCGCAGCCAGTCTTGGGCGAAAGGGACCAAGCGGGTGCGCCTTGGATCGACGAGGAATAACTTGGCGCCCTGGAATCGAACCGCCCGTTTGATCTGGTAAGCGGCGATGGGGGCCGTCTCTTCCGGGTTGGCCCCGACGACCAGAATCCCCTTTGCCTCTTCGATGGCGGCCAGGGGAGAAGCCATGGCCCCCCACCCCAGTCCCGGGCCGAAAATCTCCGGGGCGGGCAGCGTGGTGAAAGGATTGCCGTGATCGATGTTGTTGGTGCCGAACCCCACCCGGGCGAGCTTCTGAAAGAGATAGTTCTCTTCATTGGTGCATTGCGGGGACCCGAGAAAGGCCAGGGCATCGGGCCCATGGCGGTCCTGAATTTTTTTCATCTCGCGGCCCACCCGGTCCAGGGCCTCTTCCCAGGAGCATTCCACCAGCCGGCCCTCTTTGCGGATCAGCGGGACGCGCAAGCGGGAGGCGCTATCGATGAAGTCCAGCCCATAGTGGCCCTTCACGCAGAGGACCGGGGAAGGGGCTGAACCGTTTTCCCGGTCGGGGGTTACGGCAACGACCCGCTCCCCTTTCACCCCGAGGAGGACTTTGCACCCGCAGGCGCAATAAGGGCAAACGGAGGGAAAGCTCTCGCTGGGCGTACTCTGGAAGGGCCGGTCTCTCTCGCTCAGGGCGCCGGTGGGGCAGATGTCCACACAGGCTCCGCAAAATGTGCACTCCGATCTTTCCAGGGCCTGATCATCCAGGGTGGCGGGGCGGGCATCGAACCCCCGGTGAAAATAGTCGATGGCCCCTTCCACCACCAGCTCGTGGTCCGCCCGGATGCACTTTCCGCAGAGGATGCATTTGGACAGGTCCCGTTTGATGAACGGGTTGACCTCCTGCGTTCCAGAGTAGTTCGGCAGCTTGTAAAGGTCCGACAGGCCGATCCCCAGTTCAAGGGCAATCTGCCTGAGCTGGCAGCGGTTTCCCTTCTCGCAGACCAGGCAGGATTCGGGATGGCCGGCCAGCATCAACTTGACGATCATCCTTCTGGCCTCCAGGACTCGGGGGGAACCCGTGCGGATCACCATCCCCGGAGACAGGGGGGCCACGCAGGAGGCCAGGAGGGCGCCGGATTTTTCCTCTTCCACCAGGCAAACCCGGCAGGCTCCGTAAGGAGAGAGGTGGGGATCATGACAGAGGGTGGGGATGGGGATTCCCATCTCCCGCGCTAAATCCAGAACGGTCATTCCCTCCCGGCCGCTGGCTTCACGTCCATTGATCGTGACCGTCACCATGGGTTTCCCCTCTCCCGGCGCCTCTGATTCCCTTCCCCCTCCCGTGTCTCTGCCGTGTGGAAAGAGACCGGATCGGGGATCTTTGTCTTCAAGCCTAGAGCAATCCCCGGGCCAACCTTCCAGGAATCCCCAGGAAAGAGGCTGAGGTGCTCCAAAACTCAAGCTGGAAGCCGGTTTCCAAAGGTTCTGGGAAAAGATCTTTCGAAGGAGGGGACCCAGGGAATAGATAAAATGGGGATTTTCTCCCCAAAATCATGGGGAGAAATCGGACTTATGGGGAGATCTTCCTCAAGAAAGAATTTTTCCCGTGAAGGGGAATCCCACGAATTTCATTCCTCCTCATTTCCAGTCAAAGTCTGACTGGTCGTACCCCGGGTCTTAAAGATGATACTTTTTCACCTTTTGATAGAGCGTCTTCCGGTCTATGCCCAGAATTCCGGCGGCCTGCGATTTGTGACCTTCGGTTGCCTTGAGGACCGAGGCGATATGCTCCTTTTCCAGGGCTTCCAGAGTGACGAATTTCGGGGAACCGGCCGGGTTTCTTCCGAGAGGCCCGCGGCCCAGGGGTCGGGGAAGGCATTCGGGAGTGATCACCTGTCCGCTTTCCAGGATCATCGCCCTCTCGATGGCATTCTGCAGCTCCCGCACATTCCCCGGCCAGTGGTGCTTCATGATCGCTTCCATGGCCGCGGGAGTCACTCCGGTCAAAGGGGTCTTTCTCTTCCGGTTGCCCTGGCGGATGAAGTGCTGGACCAAAAGGGGAATGTCCTCTTTCCGCTCCCGGAGAGGGGGAAGGTGGATGGGAACGACGCTCAACCGGTAGAAGAGGTCTTCCCGGAAGGTCTTCTGGGCGATGGCTTCCATCAAATTCTGGTTGGTGGCCGCGATGATGCGCACATCGACCCGGATGCGATGATTCCCCCCGACCGGTTTTACCTCCCGCTCCTGGATCACCCGCAGGAGTTTGGATTGGGTGTTGACCGTTAGGTTGGCTACCTCATCGAAGAAGAAAGTCCCCCCGTTGGCCAGTTCAAACAAACCATGTTTGGTCGTGACGGCGCCGGTAAAGGCCCCCTTCATATGGCCGAAAAGCTCGCTCTCGAGAAGGCTTTCCACCAAAGCGCTGCAATCTACGGGGATGAACTCTCTGTCTTTTCGAAGGCTGAGTTGGTGAATGGCTTTGGCGATCAGCTCTTTTCCCGTGCCGCTCTCTCCGGTGATCAGCACGGTGCTTTCCGTGGGGGCCACTTTGCGGACAATCTCCAGGACTCTCTGCATGGCCCGGCTTTCCCCTACGATCAGCTCGGGAATCATCCTTCCATCGAGTTGCCGTCGAAGTTTCTCATTCTCCCATACCAGCTTTCTCCGCTCAGCGGCCCGGGCCACGGCGATCCTGAGTTCCTCCGGGCTGCAGGGCTTGGTGAGGTAATCATAGGCCCCCATTTTCACGGCCTTTACCGCGCTCTCAATCGTGGGGTAACCGGTGATCATGATGCTGACCACCTCCGGAAATTGCTCCTTCAGCTCCCGCAGGGTTTCCATCCCATCCAGCCCGGGCATCTTCAAATCCAGGAGAAGGACATCCGGCGGTTCTTCGGCGATTCGTTCCAGGGCCAGGCGGCCGCTCTCCGCCGTCTCCACCCGGTATCCCTCCTTGAGGAGCACCCGGCTGAAACTGTCCCGGATGACCTTTTCGTCGTCCACGATCATGACTCGGGGGGTGGAAGGTTCCTCTCTCATCTCAGGACGGAGCCTCCTCCGCTTCTCCCTTGATCGGGAACTCGATAAAGAAGGTCGACCCTTCGCCTTCTTTGCTCTTAACCCAGATCCTTCCCCGGTGCTTTTGGACGATCCCGTAGGACATGGACAGGCCTAGTCCCGTCCCCTTTCCCACCTCTTTGGTGGTAAAGAAGGGTTCGAAGATTCGCGTCAGGTATTCCTCTTTGATGCCGCAGCCGGTATCTTCGAACTCGATCATCACGGTATCTCTTTCCGGGCCCAGCGCGGTGCGGATGGTGATCTTCCCCTGCCTTTCCATGGCTTCGGCGGCGTTTAGGATGATATTCATGAATACCTGGTTCAGTTGGCCCGCATTGGCCTGGATGGAAGGGAGGCTCGGGTCCAGGTTCTTGATGATTCGGATGTTATGGAAGAGGGCCTGGTTCTCCAAAAGGGAAATGCCTTGCGCCAGGGCCCGGTTGATATCGGTGGGCTCCATTTTGGAGGAGGTCTGCCGGCCGAATTCCAGAAGGCCCTTGACGATCTCCTTGCACCGGGTGGTCTCTTCGCAGATTCGTTCCAGATCCCTCCTTCGCGGGTCCTCCGGGGGAAGGTCTTCGATCAACAATCGGGAGAAGATCAAAATCCCTCCCATGGGGTTGTTGATCTCATGGGCCACCCCCGCAGCCAGTTTTCCCAAGGAGGCCATCTTCTCCGACTGGAGGAGCTGGAGTTGCGTTTCTCTCAGCTCCCCCTCCATCTTCAGCTTTTCCCTCTGGTCGGTAAAGATTCCGAAGCTGGCAATCTCCCTCCCGTTTTCGTAAATGACCGCCGCCGAAGTGTTGACCGGAATGAGCTCCCCCGTTTTGCTGACCAGGTTGATCTGAGACGGCTCGAGCTTTCCGGTTCCCCCGTATTCCGGGGAGCGCAGCCGGCGCATGATCTCCTTGGCCACGCCGGGCGGGTAGATCTGGGTAATATGGACTCTCTCGATGGCCTCCGGGGACGTGTATCCCAGCAGCTTCTCCGCGCTCTTGTTGAAAATGATAATCCTGCCCTTCATGTCGGCGGCAATGATCCCATCCACGGAATTTTCGATTAGGTTGCGCAGAAAATCATTGGCCTTGCGCAGTTCCGTCTCGATGCGCTTGGTCAGGGAAATGTCCCGTAGGTAGGCATAGGTTTTCATCACTCCCTGAGGATCTTTGACCGTAGTGATGCAGATTTCCGTTTCTTTCCCAACTCCCTGGGCGGTGACAATCTCCAGCTCGGAACAGACTCTAAGGTCCGTGTTGGGGTCGCGCCGTTCGAAGAGGTCCCGGATAAAGGCTCTGTTTGTTTCGTCGAAGAGGGCGTTGAAATCCAGGCCCAGCAAATGTTCCAAGGAATAACCGGTGATCTCGCAGGCGACTTTGTTGGCCAGCTCGATGCAATAGTCTTTGTCGATGGCCAGAATTCCATCATTGGCTTGTTCTACGATGCGGCGAAAACGTTCTTCCGATTTCCGCAGCTCTTCTTCCAGTTTCTTGGTTTCCGTTACGTCTTCCACCACCACTTCGCCAATCTTTCCTTTCCGGTCGAAGATGGGGTAAGTACGCACATGGTAATTCCCCTTGAGGCGGGGGTTTTCCATCTCTCCGAAGGCTGGCTTTCCGGTCTCGAGCGTTTGGGTTACCGGGCATCCGGGACAGGGTTCTTCCCTTTCCTTGAATACCTGAAAACATTTCCGGCCGAATAACTTTTCCGGTGTGAGGCCATAGTCCCGTAAAACCGCCTCGTTGGCCCGGATGACCGAATACTCTGCATCCTCCACGAAAACCCGGTCGGTAATGGCATTGAAAGCGGCTTCCCACTCGGTCCGAATCTGCAGGACCTGTTCGAAGAGGGCGATCTTTTCCTCTTCCACCTGGGCCAGGAGGTTTCGCAGGACCTGATTTTCTTTTTCTAATTTGCTGAGCTCGTCTTCTCTCTCCATGGAAAAACCAGGCTGATCAGGGTCGGTCGGATTTTTTACATTATAGTCCTTTTCAATTTTTTTTTCATCTGGCCCCTTTTTTTCAGGACTTCGACCCTAATTTCTTGATCTCATTTTATCCTTGAAAAAGGAGGAATGGGCTTCCAAAATAGGAATGATGGGAAAAGGGAGGGCGGCCATATAGGGCCGCCTCCTGCATTAGCAAGAACCTTAATAAAATCCGGGGAGATAGGACGATAGGATTACCGGGAGTGCGGGGTTAAAGATCGAATGGAAGGATTGGTTCCCGTATGAGAAAGATTCAGATCATCATCACTCTTCTTGGTATCCAAATAGCCCTTTGTTCCTCCGCCCTGGCGAATACCAGTATTATCGTGCTGCGAACGCCGAGTGTGGTCTATCTCGGAGCAGACAGCAAGACGATTACGGAAGGACAACCGGTCACGGACCGGAAGGTTTGTAAGATCTACCAGGCCCACGAACTCTTTTTTGCCGTCGCCGGAATCGCCAGCGATCGAAGGCGAGGATTCAACGTCCCCGAAATCGTTGCCCGGGCGGTATTGAATGGTTTCACGATCGGAGAAATGGTCAAGCTATCCGAGGAGGCCATCGTCGAGCAACTGATCTCGGAACTCGTTCGCCTCCGGGAGGAAGATTCAGCCACCTATCAAAGGATGGTAAAAACCGACGGTGGCACTATCCTGGCCCTGGCCTTCGCCGGTTATGAAGAGGGAGCCACTTTCGTGATCATAAGCCAGTTTGGAGCCATGGACGATCATCCACCCTCGGTTAGCGTCAAACGCGATTCGTGCCCGGGGAATTGCCCGTTCGGGGTTAAGACCTTTTTCCTGGGCAGTTATAAGGCCATCGCCCGATATATCGCCGGGAAGACCGGCGAAGGAGACATGGAGCCGATAGAGGCGATCCGATATTTGATGGAACTGGAAATGGAAAGCAATCCGCAAGAGGTCGGTGGACCGGTCGATATCCTACGAATTGACAAGCAAGGCCCGAAATGGATTCAAAAGAAGGAGGAGTGTCCCGAGGTGCGATGACCCAAAATTTGCTTGACAAGGCCGAGAGAGTTCCATTAGAAATAGATTTTAGTTTTCACTCTTGCGGGTGAAGGAGGAAACTATGAGAAAATCGGTCGCCGGGGTTCTGTCTTTCATCTTGCCTTTTACTCTCTTCCTCACTGTTGCCCAAGCCCAGGATACGATCAAGATCGGGGTCATATTGCCGCTCACGGGCCCCAATGCCATGATCGGCCAGGAAGAGAAACGCGGGATTGAGATGGCCATCGAGAAGATCCATGCCGCGGGGG